>OOAE01000139.1_pt1 | contig 73377 bp, 70 predicted proteins | sample 1671271 | NCBI WGS metagenome assembly OOAE01 (sample SAMN06348139, study PRJEB24527) | human gut metagenome | biome: human gut; feature: ankylosing spondylitis patient; material: feces | host: Homo sapiens | place: China | collected 2015-10 | reverse complement strand
CTTTTATTTAAAGAAATCAGGGAATTAGTTGAAGAAAAATAGCCCGATTAAAAAAAATCACGGGCTATTTCACGGGAGTTTGGGTTCCCGAGGACCGCTCGCCCGCAAAGATCAAGGCCCGCGAGAAGGCGCGCACGCTCACGGACTACATGGGAGAGGCCGCGGCCTTTTACACGGAGCAGCTCAGGCGGAACGCAGGAGCCTCCGATTATCTCAAGAACCGCTGTATTTCGGCCGCCACGGCCGCGAAGTTCGGTCTCGGCTATTCGCCCGACGACTGGCATCCCCTTCAGACCCTTTTCGGAGAGAAGTATTCCGACAGGGCGCTTGAGGAGTGCGGTCTCGTCAACGTCAGGAACGACAGGCGCTACGATGCGTTCAGAGGGCGCATCATGTTCCCGATCCGCAACGCCAAGGGGCTTGTGATCGGTTTCGGCGCCCGCACGATGAACGGCGACGAGCAGCCCAAGTACCTCAACAGTCCCGAAACGCCGATCTACCACAAGGGCAGCGAGCTCTACGGCTATTTCGAAGGCAGGGAGGCGATCTACGGCAAGGGCCGCGCCATCGTCTGCGAGGGCTACATGGACGTGATCCAGCTTTCGCAGGCCGGGTTCGAGGAGGCCGTCGCCGCACTCGGTACGTCGATCACGCCCGAGCATGTCAGGAAGCTCTTCAAGCTCACCGACAGCGTCTACTTCTCGTTCGACGGCGACGCCGCCGGCCGCAAGGCTGCGCGTCGTGCGCTTGAGGCGGCCCTGCCCGTCATCACGGACGTGCAGAAGGCGGGCTTCATCATCCTGCCGCCCGAGCACGATCCCGACAGCCTCATCAAGGCAGAGGGCGCTGAGGGTTTCGAGCGCCAGATTGAAAAGGCCTATGGACTCACGGACTTCATGAAGAAGCTCCTTCTCGAAGGAAAGGAGTTCATGTACGCCGAGGAGCGTGCGAAGCTCGTGGCCGAGGCCAAGCCCTGGGTGCTCTCGATGCAGCATGCGCCCATCCTGCGGCTTGCATTCATCCGCGAGCTTGCGGGCATCGCCCGCCTGTAGGCGGATGACATCGAGCGCCAGTACGGACTCGCCGGTGCCGCTCCCTCCAGACCGTCCTTCGATGGCGGCCGGCAGCAGGGGCGCGGCGGCTTTGCCCGCAGGCGTGACGACCGCTTTTCACGCTGGCCCGTGAAGCCCGCACCCGAGCCTCGAGTTCGCGTCAAGGACGTTAGGGAGCGCATGCTCCAGTGCCTCCTTTCCTATCCTCATCTCGTGAGCGAATTCAGCCACTCGATCGAGGAGGAGTTCCTGTCTAGCACGCATCCCGCCGCCGAACGCATCATCGAGGTCTGGCGCGCAGCGGCGGCAGAGGACGAGGAAGGAGGCTGCGTCAATCCTGCTTCCCTTCTCATGAGGCTCGGAGAGAGTGCCAGCCTTTCCTATTATGAGGAGCTCCTCACCGAGGAGCTCTCGACGGGCACGCCCGAGGAGGGCGCCCGCCTTGAGGTAAGGAAGGCCTTCATCGAGCTCGAGCGCACGAAGGCCCGCATCGAAATGCTTGCCCATGATGCGGCGAGTGACATGGACGCGATGCGCAGGCTCAACGACAGAAGGGCTGAGCTTCAGCGCCTTGCGGACGAGGCTCGTCTTGCGGAACGCGAGTACCGCCTGCGCATTGAGAATCAGGCAAGGTTCGAGAGCCAGCGTGCGGCTGAAAAGCCTTGGGGCGGCGAGTCCGCCCCCCTTTCGTCCAATCCGATCGTCGCGCAGCTGCAGCGCTTCCTCAGGGGTGACACGGGGACTTCTTCCGTCTCGGGCGAGCAGGCCGCGCCTCAGGGAGCCTCCCGTGTTTCCACGAGTGCCGTAAGGGAGGCTCTGGCAGCAAGCGCCGCAGGGCGTACCGCGGGAGAGTCCGCCGCCTTTGCGGAGAGCCTGCCGCCTGAGCTTTCGGACGAGAAGGTTGATTTTGTTCCCGATGGTATGAAAGAATATGACGTCTCGGGCATGCCGCCCGACGTGCCGTTCGACGATGAAGCTCCCTACCGTTATGACGACGCCGGAGATCCCGACGCGGATCTCAACGTGGGTCTGTGACGGCGGGGGAGGCCGCGCGCCGGCGCGACTAGCTTTTCCCTAAGGAGCTCATTTTGAAGAAGACTTTATGGGCGGCCCTGCTGGCTGCCGGCACGATGGTTTCCGCGACGGTCGACGCCGAGCCCCTTCGCATCGGCGTGCTTCCAGCCGCCGACGCCATTGTGATCCACGCTGCGGCCGACGAGAAGCTGTTCAATGCCAGAGGGCTTGACGTTGAGGTGATTCCTTTCAAGTCTGCTCTCGAACTTGGTGCCGCCATGCGTGCGGGCCGCCTTGACGGGCATTTCGGCGATCTGATGAACGTCTTCACTCAGAATGAACGAGGCGTTCCCCAGGCCGTGATTCTCACGACGACCCATACGAGCCGGGCGCAGCGTGCCTTTGGTCTCGTCGTCGCGCCTGCCGCCGCCGAGAAGATCCGCTCGCTCAAGGATCTCGACGGTACGGAGACGGCCATGAGCTCCGCCACGATCATCGACTACCTGCTCGACCGCATGAAGGCTGAGGAAAAGCTTTCCGACGGCGCGCTCAGGAACCTTGAGGTCAAGCAGATCCCGATCCGCCTGCAGATGCTTCAGACCGGCAAGGCCGCAACGGCCATGCTGCCCGAGCCGCTCGTCTCCGTCGTCGAGGCGAAGGGCGGACGCGTGATCTGGGATGACCGCGGTCTCAACGAGGCGCTTGCCGTCGTTGCGCTCAAGAAGGACAGACTTGACGACAAGACCGTCGCCGCCTTCCGGGGTGCCGTGGCGGATGCCGCCAGACTCATAGAGTCGGAGCCCGACCGCTTCCGCGCCGTCATGGTGAAGAAGGGCCTGCTGCCTGCGCCCGTTGCGCAGAACTACACGATGGTCCGCTTCTCCATGTTCGGCACGAATGACGGTCTGCCTCCCCTGCCGAGCGCCGAAGACGTGCGCCGCGTGGGAGAATGGATGGTCGGAAAGAACATGATCAAGTCGGTGCCCGCTTACGACAGCGTGGTGATCCGTCCGTAATTCGAAGGTGCGCATGCAGAATCAAAGGGAAGAGGCGCTTGAGCCGCCGGGACTGGCCTGCAACGGGCTTACGCTTGGCTACGACGGCAGGCCCGTCATTGAGGGGCTGGATCTGTCGCTGCCGCCGAGGGCCTCGCTTGCCATCGTCGGCGAGTCCGGTTGCGGGAAGTCGACGCTTCTCACCGCTCTTGCGGGGCTGAGGCCTTCGATTTCGGGGACGGTCAGGTGGACCTCTCCTCAGGGCGGAGTCCGTTCGATTCAGGACATGCGCACAAGCTTCGTCTGGCAGCATCTCGGTCTTTTTCCGTGGAAGCGCGTGAGGGAGAACCTCGCGCTTCCACTGGAGCTTTCCGCCGGACGCTGCGCCGATTCGGCCGGACGTGTCTCGGCCATGCTTTCCGAACTCAGGCTCTCGGGGCTCGAGTCGCGCTTTCCTTCCGAGCTTTCGGGAGGACAGCGGCAGCGTCTTGCGCTCGGCCGCGCGCTCATCGTGCAGCCTCAGGTTCTCTTCATGGACGAGCCCTTCTCGGCTCTTGACGCGCTTTTGCGTGCGCGCATGCAGGATATCCTGACTGCGCTCCGCCGCAGGCATCCCTGCAGCGTGATTCTGGTGACACACGACATCGGCGAGGCCGTGGCGCTCGGTTCGCACGTCCTGATGCTTGCGCCCCACGGCCGCAGAGCGCCCGAATGCTTTGAAAATCCCGCCTACTCGCAGGAGCTCGGCTGCGGCGACAGGGCCTCGCCTGCCTTTTACGACACCGTGCGCCGCATTCACGCGGGGCTGGCGGCCGCTTCGGGAGAGGACGAATGATCGTGCTGCGTTACATCCTCGGCTTTCTCTTTCTGGGCGGATGCTGGCACGCGGGCGCGCTTGCGCTCGGGCCCGACCTTCTGCCCGATCCCGTGGCCACGATCAGGCTCTTCGCCGAGTCTCTGAGCACGCCTGAATTCTGGGGGCACATCCTCGTGAGCCTCTGGCGCCTGACGCTCGGCCTTGTTGCGGCCGTCGCGGTTGCCTTTCCTCTGGGACTTCTGCTCGGACACTGCCGCGCGGCGGATCTGGCGGGCAGTCCGCTCCTCTTCATTACTTATCCGCTGCCCAAGATCGTATTACTTCCCGTCTTCTTCACGCTGGTGGGGCTCGGAGACGCCTCGCGCGTTCTCCTCATTGCGCTTACGACGGGCTATCAGGTGCTCGTCATCATCCGTGCGGGGGCGCTCAGCATCGATCCCTCCTGGGTCAAGGCCTTCCGCTCGATGGGCGGCACGACGGCCGAGGCCGTCCGACATCTCTATGTTCCTGCAGCGCTCCCCGCGCTCTTCACCTCCCTCAAGGTGGCGAGCGGCACGGCGGTCGCGGTGCTCTTTCTGGCCGAAAGCTTCGCAACCACCTCGGGGCTCGGCTACCTCATCATGGACGCCTGGGGCATGGGGGACGTGCTCTTCATGTTCAACGCCATTCTGGGCATGAGCCTTCTTGGTCTCGTGATCTACGGCGTCATCGGACTGCTCGAGAGGGTGTGCTGCCCCTGGCTCTTTGCGGGCAGGAAGTAGGGCTCCGACAGAGGGTGCCTATTCGTACAAAACATCATAAACGGCGGAATTTTCCGCCGTTTTTTGATTAAAACCCGAACTCCGCGGTAAATCTACTATCTAGATAACGCGAAACCTCAAGAGCCCTGCCAGACAGAAAAAAACTGGCAGGGCTCTTGTTTTCTTGGTCAAACTAGAGTAAGATATAATGTACAGCAATTAATCTAGTTGGTGACTAAAAATGGCCACGGGACAGGAAATTCTTCACCTCAAGCTCATGTCTTATAAGAACAAGGGCAAGACCTATGTCAGGGCTTATCGCAACAAATGGATTGCTCCTATTCCGGAAGAGGCGGCGCTGGGGAAGAAAGGACGTTCTGTTCCGGCTGTCCAAATCCAGGTGGGTGTGATCCAGTCTAGCGGCATGGTGAAGATGTCCTCGAAATTTCTGTCTCTCCATCCCGAATTTGCTCAACAGGATTGGTATTACTTGAATCACGATCTTGTCGATGAGAACACCTTCTTTGACCGGCTTCCCGCCGAATCCGTAGGCTTCCCCAATAAGAAGCCTGTCGAAGAAAACGTTGCGATAGAAGACACGGCGGCGGATGGCGATTTGAATGACGAGGCGGCAGACGATGAGAATCCGGAGGACAAGGAGGAAGGAAATTTCAAATTTTTCCTGCCTCACTATGCCCTGAAAGGTCTTGCCATTCATCAAGGAATCGTGTCGGCGCTTGCTGAAGTGTTTGATAGCAAGCATGCCGAACAATGGATCAGCTATGCGATTTATCAGATCCTCAAGGGTGGTTCGGCCGATTGCTACTCCGACTGGGCCTACCATCAGATCCTTCCTCGAGTGGCTCAGAATCTTTCCGGTCAGGAAGTAACCAAACTGCTTCGCACGTGCACGCCTGAAGCATGGGATGAGTTCTGGGCGAAACGTTTCAAAACTCTGCAGAAGAAGCAGGCCGAAGTCGACGGAAGAATTCCAATTCGATACTGCGCGATTGACAGTACCAGCATTAATTCGTATTCATCTGCAGAGCAAATTGAATATGGCCACGCCAAGCAGGACGAAGGGCTACCTCAGTTGAATCTTGCGACCGTCCTCGATCAGCTGACAGGACACATCGTCTACGCATTCGCCTACAACGGTTCCATCAATGACCGCGGATCGTATTCCTATATTTATGAACGCATGAAGCAGGCCGGCTTCCCGATGGATCAAATCATGCTGATCAGCGATCGCGGGTACCCGTCAAACTCAATGCTGAACAAGCTGATCAATGACAACATGGCTTTTCTTACCGGTTGTCCAATTGCAGCCGGCAGCAATGAGGAAAAGTGGATTTTTGAACAAGGCCGTGAGCTTGAGCGCAGGACTCAAGCCTGGGATCGAATTCATCGTGTTTATAGCCATACCGTCACCGAGAGTTGGCAGAAGTCGAACAAAACTACCGCCAAGGTTTACAGCCACCTTTTCTACGATCCGGAACGCGCACAGGCGGTCAGGTCGAACCTGAACAGCCTAGTGGTACAGGTCTTCGATGAACTGAGTCATGGACGAAAGGTCGATCAGCGTCTGTTCCAAGAGGCAAGACCGTATCTGAAGGAAGTGGCCGATCCGAAGGGATCTCAGCATCAAACCCCGAAAAAAATATGGGTGATTGATCAGACGGCGGTTAATAGGACAGCTGACCGCGCCGGTTGGCTGAACATTAAGAGCAATGTGGTTGAAGATTCCTCTGTTGCTATTGATTTATATCGTTTGCGAGGACTGATTGAGCAAGGCTTCGACCAACTGAAAAATCAGTTGCCTGGCCGGCGTCTGCGTGTCACGGAAGCCTCGCATCTCGGGAAACTGTTGGTCTACCTCATCGGATGCGACCTCAGGCTTCAGATTCGGCACAACCTGATGCTTCAACAGGAACGTGGGCCGAATTGGAAGATGGAGTTGCCGGGTAACTCAATCAACAAGCTGTTGATGAGCATGGACCGCTACACGGTACGCCGGAACAGATCATGCGAATACTGGCTGGTGGATTTGCTGCCAAAGAGGGTTCGCGATTGGCTCACATGTCTGTTCCGGGTGGATGTGCCCGCCAAGAGATTCAGAAGTTAGTCATTTGACCAATGACAAACTTCTGGTTCTAGATAGGATTTTGCCTGCGGAGTTCGGGTATTTCGCAAAAATCAACTTTATCGGATCGCCAGCATGTTTGCATTGGGGATATGTCAATCGTTCAAATTTATTTTAGACAGTAGTGAATATGAATACATTAAAAAAGAATAGATTACTGCTATCTTTATTAGCCGCTTTAGCTAGCGTCACGCTTCCTACAAGCAACTCATTTGCAGAAGAGTCGATCAATAGCCTGGCTAACCAACTTGAGGTAGGAGGGGTAATTAACGAGAGTGTAGTAAATAATAAAGCCGGTACTGAGATAATTTCGGATATTACTATCAGCGACCTAGAAGGAATTCAAAAGGGACTAGGGATCCACAATTCTCCTTACAACGAAAGTTCAATGCCTAGCCTTACGATTGTTCCTAGCCTTACGATTGTTGGAAAACTTAACTTTAAAAATATTATTTCCACAGAAGATGGCGGCGCTATTTACAATGGAGATAGCACCTTAGAGATCAAGGGAGATGGTTATTTCGAGGGAAATAAAGCCAACTCCGGCGGTGCCATAATGAGCATCAAAACAGTAGAAAAAGAAACATCCGTCAAGATAGAGGGAAACAATACTTTCATAAGGAATGAAGGTAAAGATTACGGCGGTGCTATTTTTAACAGAGGTTCATCTTTTCTGTTGAAAGGTACACAAGTATTTCAAGAGAATAGCTCCGGAGCACATGGGGGTGCGGTAGCTAATCTAGATGGAACATTTTCCATTGAAGGTGGCGCGACGTTTTTAAAAAATAACAGCTATTCCGGAGGGGCATTATTTAATTGGTCTTCTCAAACTCAATTTTTAAAAGCTACTCACTTTGAAGATAATAAGGCTAAATGGGGAGGAGCCATCTCTAACTACAAGGACGCAACGATCGTCTTGTCAGGCACAAGCAATGACTTTGTAAAAAATAAAGCCGATATTTGTGGCGGCGCTATTTACAATAATGCAGAGTTAACGATTACTGGTAATACAACCTTCGAGGCAAATGAAGCTGAGTCAGGGGGTGCATTGTATAACCTTCAGGGGAGCGTAGATTTTGCGGGAGAGGTGAACGATTTCAGAGGTAATGTTTCCTCTGGCGAGAGCGGGGCAATCCATAATGACAATGGAACTGTTCGCCTTTTTGGACAAAACAATATTTTCGAAGGTAACGAAGGCGGTGCGATTCGCAATTCCGGTGGAAGCATAACGTTAGTGGGGAATAATACTTTCCTGAATAATCATTCCACTAATTCCGCAGCCTTAGTCAATGAAAAAGATGGTGTAGTTAACCTTTCAGGAACCAATATCTTTGAAGGCAATACTAAAGACGGGAATTTATTAGATATTGAGAATTCGGCAGTATTAAATTTTGGTACTGACTCTGCTCCCAACATCATTACGACAATCAGCGGCGGAATATCTGGAAAAGGACAAACTTTCTTAAATCAAGGAGCCTTGGTTCTTCACGCGGGAAGCCAAATCCACCAAGGTTCCTTTGTCGCTAAATCAGGAACTGTTACCACAATAACTTTGAGCGATTCTCATCATGTCCATGATAAAAATATCACGCATTTTGATGACCTCGCAGATGAAAACGGAACCGGCCACGATAAAGCAGCTGGTGCGATTGGCAACAATGGTTTTGGAATTCACACTACAAACGGTATGACTCTTGAAAAAGGTGCTGTTCTAAACATTGTCTCTGATGATATCCAAGCAGGACATACCTATTTAGTCGCTTACAATGAATCTACCCCTGAAGTTCAAGCCGTTAGTATGGTCCGAGCAGCAGCTTCTCCCGTTGTTGCTCAAGAATCTGTGGTCATAAATCCTGCCGGATTTGAACATGACGAAACCTCTTGGAAGGGCGAAAACTTAATCTCCAGCAATCCCCTTGTGAAGTTGGAACGTGTTGAGGGAGACAACACCAATGGCTACATCTTAGTCACAAGTAAGAACTCCAACTCAATCAGCATTATTGAAGACCTTGCCAGCCTCGACCAAGTTTACTTCAGCTGGTTGTCCGACCTCGAGGATCTTCGTCAGCGTTTAGGAGAAGTTCGTCTCGGTTCCGACAACGGAATTTGGACTAAAGTTTCTTACGCACGCTACCGTGCAAGCGGACTCGGCGCCGGTAAAGTGAAATCCACTGACTACGCCATCCATGTCGGTGCAGACGGAACGCTTTATAAGAACAACGGTCATAAATTCTTTGCGGGCTTCTCCTTTAAGGGCGGTCATACTGATATGAAGGCAGCTCGAGCTGCCGGAACCGGTGACTTGAATCACTACACTTGGAAGCTCTACGGAACTTATGTCCACGAAAAAGGTAGTTATGCGGACATCGTGGTATCTGTGGGTACTTTCAATAACCGTTTCCGCGGTTATCACGACAGCTGGACCGGTCTCGTCCATGGCAGGGTCAACAACTGGGGCGCTGGTATTTCTGCAGAAGTTGGCCATCAGTTCAGATTCCTTGAAGGATCAGCCGACAGCTTCTGGTTCGCCGAACCTCAGATTCAGCTGTCTTACTTCCGTGTAAAAGGTAAAAACTACGAAACCAGTAATGCTATCCACGTCGAACAGAAGTCGGTTAACTTCCTGACCGGACGTGTGGGTGTTTCTGCAGGTAAACAGTTTGCCTACGGTGCCGAAAAGAAGCGTTATCTCCAGCTTTCTGCTAAAGCAGGCTTAATCCATGAATTTGCCGGCGATCAGAAACTCAGACTCAATGAAAAGAAACTGAGTGCTGACGGTAAGAAGAATCTCTTCTACTACGGTGCTGATATGGATTGGCAGTTTGCTGATAACCACAAGCTTTATCTGAAGGTCGATAGAGCAACCGGAAGCGGCTACAGAAAAGACATCCAGATCCAAGGCGGCTACAGATACAGTTTCTAACCTTCGAAAGAAGGGTTAACCAGTTTTGTTGTATTTGTAGCACTTAGACAAAGAAACGTTATTAAAGCACCTCGGGTTTTAAATAACTTGTCGGGGCCTGTCATTGATTTAATGTCAATGAACAGGCCCAATTTTTAGGAGTAAAAGAAAGAACTACGTGGCGCTATGTTTTAAGATTCCATATGATTGGTGGGTGATGTGCTGAAATCAACATGTCAGCATCTCAGTCTATAAATTCCTCTTCTGTCAGGGAAATGGGAGTCTTATGTCTTCACGCTTCAAACGATAGAGATAGACTATCGGCCTCTCATTAACTTGTAGGAACCATGGTGGGGAGAGTAAAGTGATTGATAAGCTCTTCCTTAAAGCTGATTGACAGTCCTCTGAAAGCGGTGCGGGCTTTGCTCACGAAGAATGATCCAATAAGGTTGAGTCAGGAGGCGTGCTTCGGAATGAAGATGAATTTAAAACGATTCGGTTGCTTAGCTAAGCAGTTCACTATCGCTTGGGAGCGCTGAACAGAAAGATTATCCAAAGTGATGGGGAGACCCTCCCTAAAAGTTAAATCCTGCCTCTTTAACGATCGGCGTCTAGTCGAACCGTTTCAGGTGCGTCCCGAAACGACGCCGGTCATTTTCATTCTGCAAATTATTCAATACGTCGTTGATCATGAAAGAGTGAAGCAGCCTCCTCCTGAAGAATTGGAAGGTTTTATGAACCTCCATCAGGACAGCGTCAATGCCTTTTCCTTCAAAGAATTGAATCGGCCCCTCAAAAGCCTCTAGCGGTACATTTCAAGTTGAACTCAACTTGTAGGTTTTGTTGATGCAGGGGCCGCCTCCTCCATTAATGCGCGGATCGGGTAGGGCTTCGTCTTGATTGCGTTTCATCTGCCAAGGCAAATTCATCTACCAGGCCGAGAATTGAATGAGTAAGCCGTCTGCTTCAAAAATCTTTTGCTCTTCCCCGTAAGCGTCTAAGTCTCGGTCCACAGTCTTCACAGTGACTTGACGACCGAGTGAGTTCAAAATGTCTTAGGCAGCCTTAACGATACTATCGCTTATAGTTCCGCCTGTTCCGTGCCACTTTGCGCTGTCGTTGATAATTGATACCTTGCTCATTGTCGTTCCTTCGGGTAGGTAAACGGGAAACTCTTACTTAGATGTTTTATGCGGTCGGGTAATGACAAATTCTTTCTTAGTAGGCTCGATAGAGCGCCAGGTAACGGAAAATCCAGGGTGAAGAATGAAGCTCAGACCGGCGCGAAATCGCTGTCTTCTGTAATTTCAATTTCCCCTACAGTAGATGGCAAGACTCTCAATGATCGTTTACCGTTGTGGAATGCTACTTGCCCTGCGAGCTTTCCCAAAAGCCGGCGTTGATACCGTTTGTCTTGTCGCCGGTGGTTACTTTGAACACCGGCTTACCTTCAAGAACATCCACCCTGGCAAACCGCTGACCGTATGGAAATGGTGTTAGTCCATCATCTGAGAATCGAATCACTTTTCCTGCATCTCCGTTGATGAGTGCGGCAGGCTGCTGACCTGAGTTGCCGACAAGACAGTCGAGAATTCCGAAGCTGAAAAGTAGAGTTTTTATATACGTAAAGGCCAGTGAGGCCTCTGTGCGCGACCTCTAAAACGTCACTGGCAGTTGAACTGATGGAAAACCTTGGCGATAGCCTGCTAGCGGCCGTCGAGCTTAATGAAGGTGAGGTAATCGTTATAGTTGGCGCTGATCGCACCTTTTTCATGTTGATTCTAACCGCAGCGGTTGTTGGCGTGATGGCATGGACGTCGCTGTGCGTCTTGATGTCAAGTGTGTTGCCTGTGTTCCGACCCCGCTGCGACCTTATTTGGAATCGATTAAAGCAAGCTAGAGAGGCTGTCATTCCGTCCCTCACACGATAGCACGCTCTCGAAGGCTGTAAGACATTGGAAGGGAAGGACTTGCCTGTTGCCAAGAGACATCTCGGATTTTTCTCGAACTGACCAGATCGGATTTTTGCGCAACGAGCTTCTGGCGATTCGTTCTAAACTTTCCGCAACCGAAGAATCTTTCAGATAGGCGCTATTTTGAAAATCATCCGATTCCCGAACTCCCCGTTCGAACTGTATCAGCCCTTTGAGGCAGCCGGAGATCAGCCTCAGGCAATTAAAGAGCTCGTCGAAGGTATCGAGGACGGCCTCACGGCTCAGACGCTGCTCGGCGTGACCGGCAGCGGCAAGACCTACACAATGGCTAACGTCATTGCCAGAACGGGGCTCCCGACGCTCATCATGGCGCCGAATAAAACTCTTGCCGCCCAGCTCTATGCGGAAATGAGGGACTTCTTCCCGAACAATGCGGTGGAGTATTTCGTCAGTTACTACGACTACTATCAGCCGGAAGCCTATGTTCCCCAGCGGGATCTGTTTATTGAAAAAGACTCCGCGATCAACGAGCACATCGAACAGATGCGTCTTTCGGCTTCAAAGAGCGTGTTGGAACGCCGCGATGTGATTATTGTGGCCACGGTCTCCGCGATTTACGGTATCGGTAAGCCCGAGTCCTACACCGAAATGCGTCTGATCCTGAAAGTCGGTGACAAGATCGAGCAGCGCGGTTTGATTTCTCATTTGGTGCGCATCCAGTACGAGCGCAACGACATGGAATTTACGCGCGGTAAGTTCCGCGTCCGCGGCGATACGATCGACGTGTTTCCGGCGGAACACTCGGAAATGGCGCTGCGTATCGAACTTTTCGATGACGAAATCGAAGCAATGTACTTCTTCGATCCGCTGACCGGTAAAACACGTCAGAAGGTAGACCGCTTCGCCATTTATCCGACGTCTAACTACGTCACGCCGAGAAACGATATTCTTCGCGCTATTGAAGCTATCAAAGATGAGCTCAGAGACCAGGAGACAAAATTCATAGAAAGCGGCAAGCTGCTTGAAGCTCAGCGAATCCGCGAAAGAACGCTCTTTGACCTGGAAATGCTCCATGAGGTGGGCTTCTGCAAAGGCATTGAGAACTACAGCCGACACCTTGCAGGCGGTCTGCCCGGAGAGCCGCCTCCGACCCTGATCGACTATCTGCCGAAGGACGCGCTGATGTTCTTCGATGAGTCTCACGTTCTTTTGGGTCAGATCGGCGGTATGTACCGAGGAGACAGCGCCAGAAAAGAAACGCTTGTGACGTATGGTTTCCGTCTTCCGAGCGCCAAGGACAATCGTCCGCTCCGCTTTGACGAATTCGAAAGCAAGATGCGCCGAGCAATCTTTGTCTCGGCCACTCCGGCCGACTATGAACTGAATCATTCTTCCCAGATCGTGGAGCAGGTGGTGCGTCCGACCGGCCTGGTGGATCCGGAAGTAGAAGTGCGTCCGGCCACGACTCAGGTGGACGATGTACTCGGCGAAATTAAAGAAAGAATCCCGAAAGGCCAGCGCATTCTGATCACGACGCTGACCAAACGCATGGCCGAAGACTTGACCGACTTCCTGCAGGACAACGACATCAAAGTGCGTTACCTGCACTCAGATATTGATACGGTGGAACGCGTGGAAATTATTCGAGACCTGCGTGCCGGTGTCTTCGATGTTCTGATCGGCATTAACTTGCTGAGAGAAGGCTTGGATATTCCGGAAGTAGCTTTGGTCGCGATTTTGGATGCGGATAAAGAAGGCTTCCTGCGAAGCGAACGCTCACTGATTCAGACAATCGGTCGTGCGGCACGTAATGTTGAGGGAAAAGCCATCCTTTACGCTGATACGATTACAGACTCCATGCGCAGAGCGATGGACGAAACGGCTCGACGCAGAGAAAAACAGACTGCCTATAACGTGGCGCACAACATCACGCCGAAGAGCGTTAAGAAAGAGATTCGAGACATTATCGACGGCGTCTATAAGAGCGATAGCCTTGAGAACGAATTCGGGCTGGTTGACGGTCGGGATTACGAAAAAATGGGACCTAAGGAACTTGCGCGCGAAATCAAACGGCTCGAAAACGAAATGTTTGAGCATGCAAAGAATCTCGAATTTGAAAAAGCCTCTGAAGTCCGTGATAAATTGGCATCCATTCGTAAACAGGTTTTCGGAGCAACGCCCGGAGAAGACGAGGATGTCGCAAAACCGAATGCCTGAGTGCTCATTTTGAGTTGAATTATTAGTAATTACCCTATACATTTTTGCAAAAAACGTTAGGGGCTCGTAAGCTATTGCAACCTGCCTGCGGTGTACGCGAGAGAGGTGTGATTAATTCGTCAATTAAGAAGAATGCAAAAAACATGGTAAAAGTTTTATTTGTGTGCATGGGGAACATTTGTCGTTCCCCTACGGCTGAAGCAGTTTTTAAGAAAATGGTGAAGGAAGCAGGACTGACTGACAAAGTAATCGTGGATTCTGCCGGTACACATGGTTATCACGTCGGAGAGGCGCCGGACGTGCGCGCTCAGATAGCAGGCCGTAAGCGCGGATATGACTTATCCGAACTTAGGGCTCGTCAGATTACATCCGACGACTTTAGAGAGTGCGACTTCATTTTGGCGATGGACTGGGAAAATCTGACTGCGATGCAGCAGATCTGTCCTCCGATGTATAAACACAAGCTGGCGCTTCTGATGCGTTACGCAACGGAATACGATACGGCCGTAGTGCCCGATCCGTATTACGGCGGCAACGAGGGTTTCAACACGGTACTCGACTACTGTGAAGACGCCTGCGAAGGCCTGCTGGAAGTCGTTAAGAAACGCGCTTCTGTCTACATTCCCGGCTCAGCTCTGTAGCCGCTGAAAATTCATTTTCCTTCTTAGCCCTCTTCGGAGGGCTTTTTCAATTCCGACTATTGCGCTCGGAAATAAAACGGTCTATTATTTCCGACAAATTAAATCGGAATAAAGATGAAACTCACTACTAAAGGCCGTTTTGCCGTTACTGCGATGCTAGATATTGCTCTTCATGACCCTGAGGAGTATGTGTCGATCGCCGCGATCGGTGACAGACGCCATCTTTCGAGTGCCTACCTTGAGCAGATCTTCGGAAAGCTGCGCAGAGCAGGTCTCCTTGAAGGGGTGCGCGGTCCTGCCGGCGGCTACCGTTTGGCTAAGCCCGCGGATCAAATCACGGTGATCGATATTTTAGAAGCCGTGGACGACCCGCTGGAGAAAGCCAGCTGCGATAAAAACAGAGCAGTCTGCGACGGAGAAGGTGAGTGCATCACATTCGATCTTTGGGAAAGCCTCAACGAGGAAATCCGCAGATTCCTAAAAGGGATCTCGCTGAAAACCTTGGCTGACAAGAAAAAACTCAAAGATCAGAGCTTAAGCCCCGTCTCAATTATCAAACCGAAGGTTTAAACAATCCCCAATTTATCTCTTCATTGGAGCTAATCATGAAGTTCCCTATTTACCTTGATTATTCTGCGACCACTCCTGTCGATCCCCGTGTCGTCGACAAGATGATTCCTTTCCTTTATGAGAATTTCGGCAACGCTGCCAGCACGAGCCACGAATACGGCTGGAAAGCTAAAGAAGCCGTTGAAAATGCCCGCGCTGAAGTCGCAGCACTGATCAATGCCGATCCGAAAGAAATCGTCTGGACCAGCGGAGCCACAGAAAGCGACAACCTCGCCATCAAGGGTGCAGCCCGTTTCCATAAGGACAAAGGTAAGCATTTAATCACGGTAAAGACCGAACACAAAGCCGTGTTGGACTCCATGCGCGAACTTGAACGCGAAGGCTTTGAGGTCACCTACATGGATGTCGGCAAGGACGGTCTTTTGGACCTCGACGCTTTGGCCAAAGCCATGCGTCCGGATACGACTCTGGTTTCCGTGATGGCCGTCAACAACGAAATCGGCGTGATTCAGGACATCGAGAAAATCGGTGAGATGTGCCGCGAACGCGGAATTCTCTTCCATGTCGACGCCACTCAGGCAGCCGGCAAGATCCCCCTGGATATGGAAAAACTCAAGGTGGATCTGATGAGCCTTTCCGCCCACAAGCTCTACGGACCGAAGGGAATGGGTGCGCTTTATGTTCGCCGCAAACCGCGCGCTCGTATTGAAGCCATCATTCACGGCGGCGGCCACGAAAGAGGCATGCGCTCCGGCACGCTCGCCACACACCAGATCGTCGGTATGGGCGAAGCCTACAGATTGTGCCGTCTGGAAATGAATGAAGAAATGAAGCGTATCGGCGCTCTTCGCGACAGACTTTGGAAAGGCTTAAGCGAAATCGAAGCCGTTCACGTTAACGGAAGCATGGAACACAGAGCTCCGTTCAATCTCAATGTCAGCTTCGCGTTTGTTGAAGGCGAGGCCCTTATGGCCAGCTGCCCGGAAATCGCCGTTTCTTCCGGCTCCGCCTGCACTTCCGCCAGCTTGGAACCGTCCTATGTTCTTCGTGCCCTCGGTATCGATGACGAACTGGCTCACAGCTCCATCCGTTTCAGCTTAGGCCGCTTTACGACGGAAGAAGAGATTGACTACACCATCAAGCTCATCAAAGAAAAGGTTGCACAGCTTCGTGAAATGTCCCCGCTTTGGGAGATGTACAAGGAAGGCGTGGACATGAAACAAGTTAAATGGACCGAACACTAATAAGGAAAGAAAAGAATGCAATACAGCGATAAAGTGATGGATCATTTCCAGCACCCCAGAAATGTCGGCAGACTGGATAAAAACGATCCCAACGTCGGAACCGGTACACGCGGCGCCCCCGCTTGCGGCGACGTTTTAAGCCTGCAGATCAAAGTTAACGACAACGGTGTTATCGAAGACGCTAAGTTCAAAACCTACGGCTGCACCAGCGCCATCGCTTCCAGCTCTTTGGTCACTGAACTGATCAAGGGCAAGACCCTGGAAGAGGCCGAACAGCTCAAAAACACAGCTATTGCCGAAGAGCTTGAGCTTCCTCCCGTCAAGATCCACTGCTCCATTCTTGCAGAAGACGCCATCAAGGCCGCAGTGGAAGATTATCGCCACAAACAGGCTCAGATTAAGGAAAAATAATGTCGGTCACATTGACAGAGAAAGCAGCTTCCCACGTTGAAGAATTCCTTCGTAAACGCGGCAAAGGCATCGGCCTTAGAGTCGGTGTCAAAACCAGCGGTTGCTCCGGTATGGCTTACGCCTTAGAGTTTGCGGACAAAATCGAGCCCGAAGATCAGGTTTATGAAAGCTTCGGGATCAAGGTGATCGTCGATCCTAAGAGCCTGCCTTATATCAACGGGACTGAACTGGACTTTGTCCGTGAAGGTCTCAATACCGGATTCAAATTCAAGAACCCGAACGAGAAAGAAAGCTGCGGTTGCGGCAAATCTTTCCATGTCTAACTAAAGCGGAGGCATTATGGCGGCGCTGAACCCTTTTGAAATTTTCGGTCTGAAGCCACAGTTCCGAATTGATAAACAAAAGCTGGATGAAAAGTATTTTGAGATCCAAAAGAAGGTTCATCCCGACCGTTTTGCCTCGGCAAGCGACGCTGAAAAACGCGTTGCCCAGCAGTGGGCAACGCTGATCAATGACGCTTATCAAAAACTCAGCGATCCGATTCAGTGCGGCAAGGTCCTGTGCGCTCTGCGCGGACATCCGATTGATGAGGACAGCAGCGGTTCGATCTCCGAAGAGTTTCTTTTTGAACAGCTCGAGCGCCGAGAGGCCATTGCTGACGCCAAAGGCGCTGGCGATACGGCTGAGCTCGAAGTCATGAAGAAAGCCATAGAAAAGGAAAAGAACGAACTGCTTAACGAAGTTGCAGATGCGTTCGATGTGAAATCTGATGTCTCGCTGGCGGCAGAGGATTTAAAAAAGGTTATGTTTTTAAATCGCCAGCTACTGGATTTTGAATAATGTCACTTCTGCAAATTGCCGAACCCGGAATGTCGACAGCACCGCATCAAGAGCGGTTCGCTGTCGGTATTGATTTAGGCACCACGAATTCATTGGCGGCCACCGTTAGAAACGGTTCTCCTGAAGTTCTTGTCGATGAAAAAAATCAGAAACTGTTGCCCTCTGTTGTTCATTATGAGAAGAACGGAGACGTTGTCGTAGGTGAAGAAGCTCGGCTGCGTGCAGAAGCCGACCCGCTCAATACCATTTCCAGCGTCAAACGCCTGATGGGCCGAAGTGCTTCCGAACTTCAGAACAATCGCTACATGCCCTATGACTTCATTAAAGGCGAAGGCATGGTCAAACTCAACACTTCTCAGGGTGCCAAGAGCCCCGTGGAAGTGTCTGCAGAAATTCTGAAAGTCCTTAAAAAACGCGCCGAAGACGCCTTAGGCGGTGAACTGGTAGGCGCTGTTGTGACCGTACCGGCTTACTTTGACGACGCTCAGCGTCAGGCTACAAAAGACGCTGCCAAACTCTCCGGTTTGAATGTTCTTCGTCTCTTGAGCGAACCGACGGCCGCTGCCTTGGCTTACGGGCTCGATACCGGCGCGGAAGGTCTTTACATTGTTTATGACTTAGGCGGCGGAACTTTTGACGTCTCTGTCCTTCGTTTGCGCAAAGGCGTTTTTGAGGTGCTCGCCACCGGTGGCAACAGTCAGTTGGGCGGCGACGATTTTGATCAGCGCCTTTACTGCTGGGTCATTGATCAGGCCGGTCGCCCGCTTCTGACGCATTCCGACAGCCGTATGCTGATGGCAAAAGCCAAGGCGGCTAAAGAAATGCTCACAACGGAAAAGAAGGCAACGATTCATGCCAAGATTTCCGGTGACCGTATTATCAATGTCACGATTACTCGCGAAGTTTTTGATTCCATTACGCATCACCTGGTGGCAAGAACTATTGAAGCTACAAAGCAGACATTAAAAGATGCCGGTCTCAAGCGTGATGAAGTAAAAGGTGTGGTGCTCGTCGGCGGTTCCACCCGCATGCCCTGCATCCGCAAAGCTGTCGCTGATTACTTTGATCGCGAACCGCTGACTGATATCGACCCGGATGAAGTCGTGGCAATCGGTGCCGCGCTCCAAGCCAATTTGCTTGCCGGCAACCGCAGCGACGAAGACTGGCTCTTGCTTGACGTCACACCCCTCTCCCTCGGTCTTGAGACCATGGGCGGTTTGGTCGAAAAAGTCATTCCCCGCAATACGCCGATTCCTGTGGCTATGGCTCAGGACTTTACAACCTTCAAGGACGGTCAGACCGCGATGTCGATCCATGTCCTTCAGGGTGAACGAGATTTAGTGGAAGAGTGCCGCTCTTTGGCCAAATTCTCTTTGCGCGGCATTCCACCGAAAGTTGCCGGTGCGGCTCGTATTCGTGTGACGTTTCAGGTCGACGCCGACGGACTTTTGTCGGTCACGGCCCGCGAACAAACCACGGGCGTGGAAGCATCCGTTACGGTCAAGCCTTCTTATGGTCTGTCGGAAGATGAAATCAGCCGCATCCTGAAAGACTCCTTCGGTCATGCCGAAGAAGATATGAAGCTGCGCGAATTGCGCGAGCAGAAAGTCGAGTCTGCGCGTCTTCTGGAAAGCATTTACTCCGCACTGTCCTCCGACGCCGACCTTCTCAATGAAGCCGAGCGCGCTCAGATCGACGCCATGATTCAACATCTCGAGACCGTTCGCGCGCAAGATGACAAGGATGAAATTAAAAATTCGATTTCAGCACTGTCCGAGGGAACCAAGGACTTTGCTGCACGTCGAATGAACCGTACGATCTTGGAAGCACTCCAAGGCAAATCTGTTGACGAGGTTTAAAAAATGCCGAAAGTAACCGTTTTACCGCATCCCGGAATCTGCCCGAACGGGGCTGAGTTTGAAGTCCCCGAAGGTGCAAACTTAGCTAAGGCTTTGGTCGCTAACGGCGTCAATATCGACCATGCCTGCGAGTTCTCCTGCGCCTGCACGACTTGTCACTGCTACATCGACAAAGGCTTTGACTCGTTGGAGCCGGCTGAAGACGATGAAGAAGATCTGCTTGATCAGGCTTGGGGTCTGAAATCGAATTCCCGCCTGACTTGCCAGACAAAAGTCGGCAAAGAAGACATCACGGTCGAAATTCCGAAATACTCCCGTAATCATGCGAGAGAAAACGAATGATGAAGCTGACTTGGAAGGATCCGCGTGCCATTGCGGAAGAGCTCTACGATGAAAACCCGGATTTAGATCCGCTGACGATCAGCTTTGAGAAGATGCACGCGATGATCGTCGCTCTCCCGGATTTTGATGACGATCCGGAAGCAAGCAACGAAAAAATACTGGAAGCCATCCTGGTAGCTTGGATGGACGAAAGAGAATAGTGTTTAGCCGGCCGGCTGATCTAAGAGATCAAGCAGGCCTTCCTGCCAAGCTAAACCGGCTAAAACAGCAAGGGACGATTCGAAAGTGAATCGTCCTTTTTCTATGCGTTCAATAATCGCTTCGGGCTCTAAGAGCTCAAAACACTCCACTTCGCCGTCCATGTTGTGAGGATGGAAAGAATCTTCAACGTAAGCGTTGCAGATGTAGGCAATTTCTCGCATCCAGCCTTCATGAACGGGACGAGAAATGATATTGCGCGCGCTAAAAGAGATTTCAATGGATCCGGGTGCTACACAGGCTTCTTCAAACGCTTCGCGTTCCATCGCAAGCCCGAAAGGCTCGCCTGCGCCGACTAAGCCGGCCGCACAATTGTCCCAATAGCCCGGGCCGATCGCCTTCTTGAAAGAACGCTGAGCGACCCACATCCTGCCGTCACGCGTGAACGGATTCAGGTGAACGGCAAAGGTGTTAAAGGCAAAGGGACGGCACATTGCACGCTCAATAACGGTCAAAGGCGACTCGCAGGCAATGTCATCCGAAGCAGTAACGGAAAGCAGTTCATCCCGCCAGGCAAAGACTTTGTCCGCGCCTTTATAAAGGTGCGAAACGGCAGCCAAGCGGCGCGAAGCCTGTCCGGGGCCTTCCGCGGTAAACACGAAAGCATCCGGACGAGCTTCACAGAAGCGAAAGGTTTTCGCTAAAAACTCGGCATCAGTTCGTTCAATATGCCCGGCTCGTACGTCGTTAAAGTAAAACGGAATACGGGAGGAGGGCACGGGAACTTCGGCCATGCCGTAAAGCTCTTTTAACAGAGCCGCGATTTTCAGCTTCCTTTCGCTCATGATTCTTAGGCCTCAGGACGCATATGCGGGAAGAGCAGAACGTCACGGATGCTCGGAGAGTCGGTGAGCAGCATGACAAAGCGGTCTAAGCCCACGCCGCAGCCGCCTGTCGGAGGCAGACCGTATTCCAGTGCGCGGACGTAGTCGGCGTCGTAGTACATAGCTTCATCATCGCCGCTGGCTTTCAGTTTTGCCTGAGCCATGAAGCGAGCAGCCTGATCCTGCGGATCGTTCAGCTCAGAGAACCCGTTGGCAGTTTCGCGGCCGGCCATGAAGAGTTCAAAACGCTCGGTGATGCCCGGGACTTTGTCGGAGGCGCGAGCCAGCGGAGAAATCTCAACCGGGTAGTCAATGATGTAAGTCGGCTGAATGAGTTTGGATTCGGCAACGGCTTCAAACATAGCCATCTGCAGAGCGCCGACGCCTGCGTCAGCCTTAGCGGGTTCACCCAGGCGCTTGAGTTCTTCCTGCATAAAGTCCTTGTCTTCGAGCTGCTCGGCGGTGTACTGCGGAGCGTACTTCAGGACGGCTTCTTTAGCGGTCAGGCGATCAAACGGTTTTGTGAGGTCGATGGTATGACCCTGATACTGAATGATAGCGGTACCGATCGTCTTTTCTGCGACGGTACGCAGAAGTTTTTCGGTGTAGTCCATGAGCCAGTGATATTCCTTGTAGGCTGCATAGAACTCCATCATTGTGAATTCAGGGTTGTGGCGAACGTCAACACCTTCGTTGCGGAAAGAGCGGTTGAGTTCAAACACGCGTTCAAAGCCGCCGACGACCAAGCGCTTCAGATAAAGTTCCGGTGCGATGCGCAGGTACATATCCATGTCGAGCGCATTGTGATGGGTGATGAACGGTTTGGCATTGGCACCGCCGGGGATCGGATGGAGCATCGGAGTTTCCACTTCCATGAAGTGATGTTCCATCATGAATTTACGAGTTTCGGCGATCGCCTTGGAACGGATCATGAAGGTGCGGCGTGTGCTTTCGTTCATGATCAGATCGACATAGCGCTGACGATAGCGGGTTTCCGGATCGGAGAGGCCGTGGAACTTATCCGGCAGCGGACGAATGTTCTTGGTCAGCAGACGGAAGTTCTTGACGCGGACGGAAAGTTCGCCGGTCTTGGTGAAGAACAGCGTGCCGGTTGCGCCGACGATATCGCCGATGTCGACCATCTTCTTGAAGAAGTCGTAAGTTTCATCGCCCACTTCAGCCTTGGTGATAAAAAACTGGATGTGATCGGTGCCGTCTTTGACGGTCAGGAAGCTGGCTTTGCCCATGACGCGTTTGAGCATGACGCGGCCGGCAACAGTAACTTCGACCGGAGCAGCTTCAAGCTCTTCCGGCGTCTTGCTGCCGTTGGCGGCACGAACTTCTTCAATGCGGTCTTGCTGAACGAAATCATTCGGATAAGCAACGCCTTCAGCTCTGAGTTTATCGAGTTTAGCTAAGCGTTCGGCAATGATATGGTTCTCAGTTTCAAGAGCGTCTTCTTTTTTGACGGTTTCTTTCTGGTTTTCCACTTTAGTCTCCAACAGAAATATTGCGAATATCCGAGATGGGCTCTTTGCCGAACTCGTCGCTGTTGAGGTAATTTAAAAGTCGTTTGGCGGTGTCTTCAGTGCTCTGAAGTTGTCCGTCTTTTTCTAAGTCGATAAAACGGTCAACGTTCGGAAAATCTTCTTTAGACGAAGCGCGGATGCTGCCCTGCATGTCGGTATTTACAACGCCCGGAGCAACGGCGCTCAGGCGTGCTGGATTGGGTTTTCCCTGCTGATCTTCGGCGGTGACGGCGGTGAAGCGGTCAAGGGCTGCTTTGGTTGAGCAGTACATGGCCCAGCCGGGAACGGACTTGCGTCCGGCGCCGGAAGAAATATTCATAACGCGGCGCTCGCCTTTCCAGTCGCGTGTCTCATTCAGAAAAGCCTGAGTCAGCAGCACCGGGATTTCAAAGTTGACGCGGATGCAGTCAACAGCAGCCTGCGGGGAAGCATTTTCAATCGGGCCGACCGGACCGAGCACGCCGGCGTTGTTGATCAGAATCAGACGGTCGTGTTCGGCGTATTCCTTATCGGAAAGCAGCCACATCAAAAGCTCGACAGCGCCCTTGCGGTCAAGCAAGTCCGCTGTGAACTGGATGAAATTGCAGCCGATCTTATCGGCTTCTTCTACTAAGGCTTTCGAGGGACGGCGTTCCATCGTCACGACGGTGTCGCCGGCCTTAAGCGACTGACGGGCTAATTCAAAACCGAGCCCTTTAGAGGCACCGGTAATAATGGTGAGAGTCTTCACGCTCAAACTCCTTGCTTGAGGCTGGCCTCGATAAAGGGTTCCAAAGCGCCGTCTAAAACGGCAGTGGTGTTGCCGGTTTCGACATTGGTACGCAGGTCTTTGACGCGGGACTGGTCCAACACGTAAGAGCGGATCTGATGACCCCAGGAGATATCGCTCTTGTTGTCTTCCAAGGCCTGCTGAGTAGCCTGCCGCTTACGGAGTTCGGCTTCATAAAGACGGCTCTTCAGAATCGTCATAGCCTCTTCCTTGTTCTGATGCTGACTTCGGCTGGTCTGGCTGACAGCGACAATGCCGGTCGGAATATGCGTGATACGGACGGCGGAATCAGTCTTCTGAATGTGCTGACCGCCGGCGCCGGAGGCGCGGAACGTGTCAATACGCAGATCGGCCGGATTGACTTCGACTTCAAAAGAATCGTCGACTTCGGGAACGACGAACACAGAAGCAAAAGAAGTATGACGGCGTGCGTTGGAGTCGAACGGGCTCTTGCGAACTAAGCGGTGAATACCGGTCTCGGTTCTGAGCCAGCCGTAGGCATAGTCGCCTGTGATTTTGATCGTGCAGCCTTTGATACCGGCCACATCGCCTTCGGTTTCTTCAACAATCTCAGGCTTAAAGCCTTGGCGTTCCGCAAACTTGATGTACATACGCTCAAGCATGCTGGCCCAGTCCTGCGCTTCGGTTCCGCCGGCGCCGGCCTGAATTTCCAGGAAGCAGTTAGCCTCGTCATGTTCCTGATTGAACATGCGCTGGAATTCGAGATGTTCGACCTCTTTTTTGAGACTGCTGATATCAGTTTCTACCGCTTCCAAAGAGGCGTCATCGTCCTCTTCTTTGGCCATTTCAAATAATTCCAAAGCATCGGAAAGGCCGGTAGTAAGGTGTTTGATGGTAAGGACAACGTCTTCAAGACGTTTCTTTTCTTTGCTCATCTGCTGAGCACGCTCTTGATCAGACCATATGCTCGGGTCTTCAAGGGCTTGATTGACTTCTTCTAAACGACGCTCTTTGTGGTCGTAGTCAAAGATACCTCCGCAGCTCTTCAGTGCGAGCTTGAAGGTCCTCGGCGGTGGTGCCGATTAGGTTTAAACGTTCAACTTCCATTTCTTAACGTGTTGATATTAAAAAGAACCCTCAATTATATAAGAGCGGCCCCAATCCTTAACCCGATGAGCGGGCGGAAATGGGTCCGTATTCCCTCAATTGTGTAAGTTTGTTTGCACGACTGAAAAGCTCTTAAGCCGTCCAGTCCTCAAACTCGTCTTCCATGCCTTCAATGATGAGCTGAACCGATTGACGTCCGCGGAAGTCATTGATGTCGAGCTTGTAAGCCAAACGCACGGTCGGAGGCAGCTCGCGCTTATGCCTGAACCAAATGGCTTGGATTTCTCTGCCGTCAACTTCGAGAGAAAGTTTCAGATGCTGATCTTTCAAGACTCTCTGAGAAAGTACTTTGAACTGATTGGCAAAGAGCGGTTCCGGGAAGGCCTGACCCCAGACATGTTTGCGGATGGCTTCAACGAGTTCAGTGTTGAAGTCCGAAGCCCTGAGCTCGCCGTCTGTGACGATGTTGCGTTCGAACATTTCAGGATCGGAAAGCTCTTTAACGGCGCAGGCAAAGAGTTCTTTGAATTCATCAAAAGCATCTTTGCGGATCGTAAGGCCTGCAGCCATAGCATGACCGCCGAATTTCAGGATCAGCCCCGGCTTGAGCTTGCTGACGCGGTCTAAGGCATCGCGCAGATGAATGCCGGGGATAGACCGTCCCGAACCTTTGAGGACGTGTTCACCGTTTTCTTCCGACGGAGCAAAAGCGATCACCGGGCGGTAAGTTTGTTCTTTGATGCGGGAGGCCACTAAACCGATGATTCCGGCGTGCCAGTCATCGCCCTTAAGGACGATGGAATTGCTGTCATCGACGGAAATTGTCTGCAGGGACAGAATTGCATCGGACTGCATGGATACTTCGCGATTGCGGCGCTCGGCATTGATTTGGTCAAGCTCTTTTGCGTAGAAAAGCGCCGTGTTGTAGTCGTAGCTTGTCAGACACTCAACACCTTTGTTGATGCTGTCCAAACGACCCGCAGCGTTGATGCGGGGTCCGAGAATGTAGCCCAAGTCATTGGCGCAAATGCGGTGAGCATTCTTACCTGCTACGGAAAGCAGGGCGCTCACGCCCGGCTGCATTTTGCCGGCGCGAATGCTGTCTAAACCTTTGGAAACAAGGATCCGGTTGTTGCGGTCCAGCGGCACAACGTCGGCAACCGTACCCAAAGCCACCAAATCAATGAGATGCTGGAGATTCGGCTGTTTTCCGTTCGGATAGGCTCCTTTGGCGCGGAGTGCCGAGCGCACGGCGATCAACACGTAAAAGATGACGCCCACACCGGCTAAAGATTTGCTCGGGAAGGTGTCACCGCGCTGATTCGGGTTGACGACGAGGGTGTCAGGAATTTCATCGCCCGGCAAATGGTGATCGGTGACAACTGTCTCGATGCCAAGGGCTTTGGCGTGTTCGACCGCAGCCACCGAAGAAATTCCGTTGTCCACGGTAATGATGAACTCGGCGCCGGCAGCCGCAGCTCGATCAACAAGCTGAGGAGACAGACCGTAACCGTCCTTGTCGCGGTCAGGGATTAAATAAGAGACGTTGAAGGCGCCTAGCGCCTGAAGTCCCAGGATGCCGACGGAAACAGCGGTCGCACCGTCACAGTCATAGTCGCCGATGATCACGATGTTTTTCTGTTTCCAGATTGCATCGGCAATGGCTTCTCCGGCTTCTTTGCAGTTTTTAAGATCCCACGGAGAAAGCATCTCCTTGAATTCATAATCAAGGTCGGACGGGCTTGTGACGTGTCTGGCCGCTAAAGCGCGGGCCAGCGGTTCGGGGAAGCCGCGGTTTGTGAGCGCCTGAACGACATTTCGGTCAAATCGGCGAATCGTTATTTTGGTCATAACTTTTTTGTTTTTAGCGGCCGGAGTTCAGCCATGCTTCTGTGTAATTTTTTGGGCTCTTCCAAAAGGCAAAAGAAGATTTTTGTTCCTGAAGTTTTTCAATGACGCTGACGCGCAGACCGTCGGAAGCGACCAAGCGGGGATGATATTTCTCAAATCCTTTTGCCGTGGCCGTGAGATGCTCCATGCGCTCAACGGCGCGTGTCCAGGCGGCGTGCCAGTGAGCGGGATCTGCTTTGACAGTCGGATCGTTAAACTCGTCGAGGATGCAGAAGCGGTCGCCTTCAGGGCAGTCAGGCCAAGCGGCCGTCGAAGATTTAATGTAGGCCCGCGCAATGCCCGCCGCCTCGGCGATGCCGCGAATCGTGGGATCGCTTGTCAGAGCACAGCGAATCTGAGTGTAAGGTAGGAGCTGCTCTTCAAAAGCACCGCCGTTGATCCAAAAACCTTCAACAGGTGGCCGTCCGGCTTTTGCCCGGAATTCATTGAAAGCGCTTTTTGCAAGGCTATCTTCAATGGCTCGAGTGATTTCAGTCCATTCAGCGGCTTGGGGACCGGCAGTCTGCGCCGGTTCTTTGTTTTTCTGAGCAAGCCACGGAGCAATCAGAACTTGCCATGCTTTCTTGCGCGCAAGGAAAAAGCGTCCGTCCAAAACCTGCACTTCAAAATCAAATTGACGAGCGACCGGATTCAAAAGATCTCTCAGATCGCATTCTTCATCGATATCAAAGATGTCGCCGGCGCTTTTAAGCACGCCGTTTTCTATGCGGTAGCCGTTTAGGGCCCAAAATTCCTGATGAACTTTCGGACCTCCGAGACCCTTCCAGAGATAAGGAGCGGTCGGGGCTAGATTTTCGCGCTGAGTCAGCAGCATCCATACCCACTGCATCGAAGCAAAACCGCTGAGCGCCGGGTTTTCAAAAATCGTGGCGACCTTCGGTTCTCCGAAACCTTCAAGGAAATTCCGCAAAACGGGCGGATAGGCGTCCTTTCCTAACGCTTTAATTTCATTAGGAGAAGGCAGTGAATTGGGCAATAAAAATATACATGCGGGCATAGCCTTAAATTCTAATTGTTTGATCTCACAGCTAGAATAGCCTGAACGTTTAGTTGGATAAAATTTGTGAAAAATAAACCTTTATCAGGTCTGCCCTTCGAGTGGATGATCGGTCTGCGATACACACTGTCGCGCCGCAAAGGGCGCAGCGACGGATTCGTATCGTTCATATCAGCCATGTCCATGGCTTCCATCGCCTTGGGCGTCATGGCCCTCATCATAGTCTTATCCGTGATGAACGGTTTCCAGAAAGAAGTCCGAGACAAGATGCTCTCCGTGCTGTCGCATGCCGAAGTGCTGTCGATCGGAGCTCCGATTCCGGACTGGCAGAAGACTGCCGCAGAGCTGAAGAAGCAGCAGCCGGAGATCATCGGCGCAGCGCCCTTCTTAAGGGGACAGGGACTGCTGACGAGCGGCACCAACGTGCGCGGCGTCCAGCTAAACGGCATTGATCCTCAGACAGAATCTCAAGTTAGCGACGTCGCAAAAAACATGAAGATCGGACAGCTGTCCGACTTAAAGCCCGGGGAATTCAAGATCATACTCGGCACGGACTTAGCCAGGATCCTCGGCGTGATTCCGGGAGAAAAGGTCAACGTGATGGTGCCTCAGGGACAGTTCACGCCGGCCGGAACCATGCCCCGCATGCGCCAGTTCACGGTCGCAGGCGTCTTTAATTCCGGCCACTACGAGTTTGACAGCGCAATGAGCTTCATCAATCTCACGGACGCCGAAAAACTCATGCGTACTCAAACACCTGGAGGCATTCGACTGAAGCTCTCCAACATGCAGGATGCACCGAGAGTCGCCGCTGAACTCAATAATCAAATGCCGCCTGGTCTTTTGGCAACCGATTGGTCTCGTCAGAATCGGACTTGGTTTGCGGCCGTTCAGGTCGAAAAACGCATGATGGGCATTATTTTGTTCCTCATCGTTTTAGTCGGAGCCTTCGGTCTTGTTTCTTCCTTGGTGATGACCGTCAACTCTAAACGCAGCGACATCGCAATCCTTCGAACCCAAGGTGCAACGCGCGGCTCAATCATGCGCATCTTTATGGTTCAGGGCGCTTTCATCGGGACGGCCGGCGTGCTGATCGGTGTGGGCCTCGGTTTGCTCATTGCCTGCAATGTAGGTTCAATCGTGGGTGCCATCGAGCAGCTCTTCGGTGTCCAGTTCCTGCCCAAAGAAATCTATTTCATCTCCGCAATGCCAAGTGATCCTCGTGCATCCGACGTGATCCCCATTGCCGTCTTTTCTTTCCTGCTGGCTCTTGCGGCAACCGTCTATCCGAGCTGGAGAGCGGCAAACATTCAACCGGCTGAGGCACTGAGATATGAATAACAACGTCGTATTAAAGGCTGTCGGCCTGCAGAAAAGCTATAAAGAGGGCGGCCGACTTTTGCATGTTTTGAAAGACGTCAATCTGGAAGTTCACGAGGGTGAGTCGGTGGCAATCGTGGGCACGTCCGGCTCCGGAAAAACAACGCTCCTGCAGTGCATCGGCGGTCTGGACCGTTTTGATAAAGGTTTGATCGAAATCGGCGGAGAAAACATCGCCGAACTCTCCGAGCAGCGTTTAACCGAGCTGCGCAACCGCAGGCTCGGCTTTGTGTATCAGTTCCATCATCTGCTGCCGGAATTTACGGCCATGGAAAACGTGGCCATGCCGCTCAAAATCCGCCGCGAAAAAGCGTCTGTCGCTCAAAAGAGGGCTGAAAGCCTGCTCAACGCAATGGGACTTGCCGATCGCGCCGATCATCTGCCGAGCCAGCTGTCCGGCGGCGAACGTCAGCGTGTCGCTATCGCCCGAGCAGTCAGCGCCTCCCCGCTGTGTCTTTTGGCCGATGAGCCTACCGGCAACCTGGACGGCGAGACGGCTGAGGTTGTCATCGACTACCTGCTCAAATTGTCGTCCTCTCAGGGCTTGGCCCTGGTCATTGTGACGCATGATCCTGATATTGCCGCGCGATGCGATCGCGTTGTGCGTTTAAAGAACGGCTGCATCTTGCCAGAGGAAAATTAAATGCTTCGCTGGATTGACACCCATAACCATCTGTTCGTTCTCTCGGAAGAACAGCAGAAAAAAGAAGTTTGGGAGGCCCGCCGGCTCGGCGTCGTCTCTTCTTTGGTGTGCGCGGGCGGTGTCGATAATCTGGAAGATGCCCGGCGCTGTGCGTATGAACAAGACCAGGCTTACGCGTGCGGCATTCATCCGCTTTACATCAGATCTTCCTGGAAAGAAGATCTGACAGCGATGGAAGCCTTCCTGGAAGAGCATCAAGATGATCCTCGTTTAGCTGCGGTGGGCGAGTGCGGTCTGGATTTTTCTGCTGCCTGCAGCGTTCCGCATGACGTTCAGGAAGAAGTTTTTTCTGCTCAGTTAAAGTTTGCCCGTAAGTACGGCTTGCCGCTGAGTCTTCACGGCCGTGAAGCGATGGATATCGTCCTCAAATACATTCGTCGTTTGCCGCCGCAGCTCGGAATCATTCACGCCTTTAACGGAAGCATGGCTCAGGCGCAAGCGTTCCTGCAAAATGGTTTTAAGCTGGGCTACGGCGGAGCAATGACGTACGACGGCTCGAAACGTATTCGCAAAATCTTGTCCGAGCTTCCTGATGATGCTTGGGTCCTGGAGACGGATTGTCCGGATATGCCCCCGAGCTGGGTGCGGGAACAAAATCAGGAGAACCCCGAAAGCGCGCTCGCCGATACGGCTCGCTACGGCGCGCTTGCCGCGGAGTTAAGAAATACGCCTGTGAAAAAAATCTCGGAGCAGAGCATTCAAAACACGCTTAAAGCGATCCCGAAATTCAGAGTGTTAATTTCTGCCTCCCGAGACGAAAAAAGTCCTTTTGTTTCCTAAAAGCAGCCTTTTGCTTGGCTAATATAAAGACTGTCTCGACGATCACGGTCGCCGAGTGGGGAGAATTTGTCCTCATAAATTGCCAAGGCCGGAAATGACATCCGGGTCTTCGGCAAAAACTCATTCTTTTAGGAAATTAACGTGAAGCGAATTTTAGTGGCTGTCACCGGTCCCGACAGCTTCGGTGTTGTTTACACAACCTCCGATACTCTGAACAAACTCGGCTGCTCCATTATAGATATGGATCAAACGACGGTGAGAAACGAATACTCCGCCATCATGATCGTGGATAAACCGGAGAGTGTTGGCGACGACGAAGTCGCAAAGATTATTAAAGAAGCACTGAAGGGCAAAGGCTTCGATATGTCCGTCCTCGTCCGTGATTACGTTCCGGGCGAAGCTACCGTTACCCAAGGTGAACCGTTCGTTCTGACCGTGGACGGTACCGACAGCAGGGATATTCTGACGGCGTTTACCAGAGTGTTTTATGAAGGCCGCATCAACATCGACAGTTTCAGAACGATTGAAGTAAAACTGGACGATGCCGGCAACCCTCTGCCGCAGCCGCGTGTTCTTCTGGTGTTTGAAGTCACTGTTCCTCCCGAAGTGGACAGAAAAGCTCTGAGCAGAACTCTTTCCGACATCGCCCACGACCGTCATCTTTCCATGAGCATGCAGCACCGCCGAATTTTTGAAGCGGTTCATCGTGTGTCTATCGCTTAATTCAAAAAGGAATCAATCAAATGCTTACAGAACGCGAGGTCATCTCCACGCTGGATATGCTCAGAAGCGAACATTTGGATGTTCGTACCGTGACCCTAGGCTTGAACTTATTCGATTGTGCAAGCGATAACTTCGACACTTTCGCTTACCGCGTCCGCTCCAAAATTAATCGTCATGCCAAGAACCTCGTTGCCATCTGCAACGAAGTCGGCGACCGCTACGGTATTCCCGTTGTCAATAAGCGTATTACGGTCTCTCCGATCGGAACCGTCTGTGCCGGATACAGCCGTGACCAGATGGTCAAGGTCTGCAAACTCTTAGACGACTGCGCCACCGACGCCGGCGTCGACTTCTTGGGCGGCTTCGGCGCCTTGGTCGAAAAAGGCATCACGCCGGGAGAAAGAAACCTGATTGATGCGCTGCCTGAAGCTTTGGCAACCACGAACCACGTTTGCTCTTCCATCAACGTCGGCCGCACTCGCACCGGTATCAATATGGATGCTGTCAAACTTATGGGCCATAGAGTGCTCGATGTTGCTGCCGCTACCGCAGACCGCGACGGTCTCGGCTGCTGCAAACTGGTTGTCTTCTGCAATATTCCGGAAGACGTACCCTTCATGGCCGGCGGCTATCTTGGCGTCGGCGAAGCTGATGCGGTGATCAGTGTCGGTGTTTCCGGTCCGGGCGTTGTGAAAAAAGCAATTGACCGCGCCGTTCGCAGAAGGGGCGAGCAGGTCTCGATCACAGAAATTGCTGAAATCATTAAGACCACTGCCTTTAAGGTGACGAAGGTCGGTCAGCTGATCGGTACTGAAGTTGCCGAAAAAATGAACCTGCCTTTCGGTGTGGCCGATTTGTCCTTAGCTCCGACCCCCGAAGTCGGAGACTCCGTCGGTGAAATCTTCCAGAGCGTCGGGTTGTCTTCTATCGGCGCACCCGGCTCTACAGCCGTCCTTGCTATGCTGAACGACGCGGTGAAGAAGGGCGGTGTCTTTGCTTCCTCTTCCGTCGGCGGTTTGTCCGGCGCCTTCATTCCCGTGAGTGAAGATGCGGCCATTGCCGATGCCGCCTCTAAAGGCCTCCTGACACTCGAAAAACTCGAAGCCATGACCTGTGTTTGCTCCGTCGGTCTCGATATGATCGCGATCCCGGGCGACACGCCGGCTGACGTCATCTCCGCCATCATCGCCGACGAAAGCGCGATCGGTATGATCAACGCTAAGACAACGGCTGTTCGTCTCATCCCTGTTCCCGGCAAGACGGTCGGCGAACGTGCCGAATTCGGCGGTTTGCTCGGCGGTGCCGATATTATGGCGGTTCAGAAGGGTTCCGCAGCCGGCTTTATCAATCGCGGCGGACGCATTCCGGCTCCGATCCACAGTTTCAAGAACTAACAAAAGGAAACCGCTATGCCCGAGATTAAACGTATCGAGCCCGGACGCCGTTTCAGTGAGGCGGTGGTCTGTGACGGAGTAGTCTATATCTCCGGACAAGTGGATCTGGCCCGTAACCGGGATCCGAAAGTACAGACGGCAGAAGTGCTCAAAACAATCGATGATCTGCTTGCAAAAGCCGGATCCGATAAGGAGCATATTCTTCGCTGCACTGTCTACCTTCCGAACATGGGTTACTTTTCCGAAATGAATCAGGCCTCGGAAGAATGGGTGAGCAAATCCAATCCTCCGGCCCGATCCGTCCTTGAGTCTGCGCTTCCTGATCCGTCTTGGAAAGTACAGATTTCAACAGTCGCAGTTGTAGTGGATTAACGCGCCGAAATTTAGACAAATCAGACAGATTCGGTAAAATTACGCATCCTTTTGTAGAAGGTGGTTTCTGTATCAGGACTGCCTTCTTTTGTTTAGTGGTAGAAGAATGGAAGAATCTGCTCCGACTCTTAATTTGGCTGATGTCCGTCGTACCATTGAGCCTCTTTACGAGGGTCAGAAACTTTTCACCGGCGAGTCCGTAATGGCTCATGCCGAGGGCGTCGTGGATATCCTTCGCGGCATTCGCGATGACGATGACCTTTTGGCAGCAGCCTATCTTTTTTGTGTTTGGAACCAACTCAAAAATCCGAAAGAATGGCTGACCAAACACTTCGGAAAACAAGTCTGCGAACTCGTCGCAAATCTCAAAGTCGTTATTGACGTGAGCGAGAAGGCCCGCTCGCGCGAGGGAGAGGCACGCATCAGTCAGCAGCCTGATGCCGTACGCCGTTTGCTGCTCGCTCTGTGTACCGATCTCCGCGTGGTATTGCTTCGCTTGGCTTCGCGTCTTCAGACGCTGCGCTATTTCGCAGCGACCAAAGCTCCGGGTGCAAAAGAATACGGTGCCGAAACTTTGGCGCTTTACGCTCCGCTTGCCAACCGTTTAGGTATTTGGCAGATGAAGTGGGAGCTTGAAGATCTGTCTCTGCGCTTTACCGAACCGGAAGTTTTTCACACGATCGCCAATAATCTTGAAGAAACCCGTGAGGAGCGTGTTGCTTCTATTCAGGAAGCAGTACGCCGAATTCAGGCATTACTGGCTTCCCGCGGAATTCAGGCGTCTGTCTCCGGACGTCCGAAACACATCTATTCCATCTGGAAGAAGATGTGCAAGAAGAACTTGAAGTTCGAACAGCTCTTTGACGTTCGAGCCATCCGCATCATCGTGGATTCCGTAGAAAAGTGCTACGAGACGCTTTCGCTGATCCAGGAATCTTTCGAAGTTCTTTCTAAGGAATTCGACGATTACATTGCAAAACCGAAACCCAACGGTTATCAGTCTTTGCACACCGTGATTGTCGGCTCCAGAGGTAAACCGCTCGAGATCCAGATCCGAACCCGCGCGATGCACGAGTTCGCAGAACTCGGTGTGGCCGCGCATTGGCGCTATAAAGAAGGCTCCAAACGCAAGGCCGGCGAACATGAAGAAGATCGTGTGGCTTGGCTGCGCCAGATGCTGGCTTGGAAGAGTGACGTTCAAGCTGCTCCGACCCCGGAAGCTGCGAAAGACGAACATATCTACGTTCTGACGCCGCAGGGCAAAGTCCTTGACCTTCCGGCCGGCAGTACGCCGATCGATTTCGCCTACCTTCTGCATACCGAACTCGGCCACCGCTGCCGCGGCGCCAAAGTTGACGGTGTGATGGTTCCGCTGAATACCAAACTTCAGAGCGGCCAAACAGTTGAGATTATTGCGGCAAAAGTCGGTGCTCCGAGCCGAGACTGGTTAAACCCGGACTTAGGCTTTACGGCTTCTCCCAGATCTCGCACGAAGGTTCGTCAGTGGTTCAATGCTCAGGAAATGGAGCAGGCGGTCACAGCCGGCCGAGAAAAAATTGACAAGGACTTGGCACGCTTGGGTAAAACCGCTGTCAAGCTTGAGGATTTGGCTAAGCGTTTAGGTTTCAACACTGTCGATGATCTGTGTTTGGCTGCCGGAAAAGACGAACTCGGTCAGAAAGCGATCGAAAACGTTTTAGCACCTCGTCCGCAGAAGAATCCGCAGGAAGAAGAAAAGCTGGAAACCGCGGCTCCGAAGAAAACCTCCGAGCACGAGAAAGGCAAGATCCTGGTGGTGGGCGTTGACTCACTGCTGACTCAGCTGGCTCGCTGCTGTCATCCGGTGCCGCCTGATGAGATCGTCGGTTTCGTGACCCGCGGACGCGGCGTAACGGTGCATCGCGCCGACTGTCCGAACATTCGTTCTTTGGACGAAGAAGGCAGAGATCGTTTGATTGAAGTCTCCTGGACGCAGGACGAATCTTCCGTTTTCCCGGTCCAGATTTTGGTGATCGCAGCTGACCGTATGGGCTTGCTCAAAGATATCTCTGAAATCCTTTCTCGGGAAAAACAGAGTATTTCTGCGATGCAGACCGTTCGCGTGAAAGGTGACGTGCACATGACGTTCACGATCGAAATCCACAGTAAGGACGATTTGAATCGTACTTTGGCCGCGATTCGCGAAGTTAAAGGCGTGTTTTCAGCAAGAAGAACGTAAGAGTTTGCAACAGCCATGCGATCGACTTGCACAACTAAAAAAATGACTGTATAGTTTCGACTTCTTCAGGCACGTAGCTCAGCTGGTTAGAGCATCACCTTGACATGGTGGGGGTCGTTGGTTCGAGTCCAATTGTGCCTACCAAGATTTCGCCCGGTAGCGTAAGCTCCCGGGCATTTTTGTCTTTGCGGTTTATTCGGCCTTGCGGACGGCGGGTGCGGCGGCTTGCTTGCCGTTTTGCTCGCGGATGATCGTCATTGCTGAAGCGACCATCGAACCCATGTCGGCGAGATTGGCCGGAAGAAGCAGCGTATTGCCTTCCTTAGCAATTTTTCCGAAAGCTTCCACATACTTTTCTGCGACCTGAAGGTTCACCGCCTGCATGCCCTGCGGCTCGCTGATGGCTTGCGCAACGGCACGGATGGCTTCTGCCTGCGCTTTAGCAACGGCTTCAATTGCACGAGCTTCACCTTCGGCCTTGTTAATGGCAGCTTGCTTTTCGCCCTCGGACTGGGCGATCATGGCCGCTCTTTCGCCTTCTGCAATATTGATTTCTTTTTGCTTCTGGCCTTCCGAAGTGGCGATGACCGCGCGTTTTTCTCGCTCTGCCGTAATCTGTAGCTGCATCGCGCGCAGAATCTCTTTCGGCGGCGTCAGATCCTTAATTTCATAACGCAGAACCTTCACGCCCCAGGTCTGGGCGGCTTCGTCCACGGCCTGGACGACTCTAGCGTTGATCTCTTCACGTTCTTCGAACGTTTTGTCGAGCGACATCGTACCGATAACGCTTCTGAGAGATGTCTGCGCAAGCTGTGTAATGGCCATCACAAAGTCGGACGTTCCGTAGCTGGCAAGTTCCGGATTGGTGACCTGAAAGTAGAGGACGCCGTCCACCTGCAGCTGAGTGTTGTCTTTGGTAATGCAGATTTGGCTCGATGTGTCCATCGGAATTTCTTTGAGCGTCTGGCGATAGGCAACGCGATCGATAATCGGAATGATGAAATTCAGGCCCGGCTGAAGCACGGTGTGAAATTTTCCGAATCGTTCGACGACCCAGGCTTCCTGCTGAGGAACGACGCGAACCGATTTTGCAATGAAGATGACGGCAAAAACTGCCAGCACCATGATGAATACGGCGAACCCTCCGATTGCTTCCATATTATTTCTCCTGTTTGAGTTTGATAATTAAAGTATTTCCGCTCATCCCGACGATCTCCCAAAGGCCTGGAACCATCGGTGAACCTTTTTCCGGTTTGGCATCCCAGACGGTTCCGCGATAGAAAACTCGAGCTTTGCCGTTTTCTTTCCATTCCTTGACTTCGACGGAGTGTCCGTCGTTGATGTGCTGCAAATGGTCGGCATCCGTGCTTACGGAGTTTTTCCTTTTCCGATAGGACAGATAAACACAGCCGGCAATGGCAAAGACGGCAAACGCGAGCAGCTGAAACAGTATCCCTGCTCCGATCACGGCAAAGATAAAGGCGGCCAATGCGGCTACAGCAATAATGAGCAGGTAGATCGTGCCGAGAAGAATGTCGGCGCCGGCTAATACGACGGCTCCGATCAGCCATAAATAAATCATAGAAAACACTTATAGCTCCTTTAGGCTTTGTCCAGAGGCGCAATAACACCGTCTAATCCGGCGAGTACGGACAGCATCAGAATGGACTTCTGTTCGCAGGCATAGACGCCTTTCGGGTTGAACCATTCTTTAAGCGTATGGGTTCCGTATTCTTCGCCGCCGCGTCCGAGTGTCACGGCAGGGATGCCGCGCTCAATGGACATGTTGGTATTGGTGCACCCGCCGGGCAAGAATTTGTAATTTCTGCCGACCGCCTGAGTGGCTAGTTTGGCAAGCTGAATGATCGGAGCGTCATCCGGCTGAGTTCCGGCCGGGACGTCCAGCGTCTTTTCGATCGAAAGACTGAGACTGGGTTCTCCTTCGCTGCCTTCTTTTTCTTGTTCGATTTCAACGCCTCCGCTGATGGCTTGATAGATTTGTTCTTCTACTTCATTCAGTGCAGCCTGAGAATTTGAACGAGCATTGATCTTGAAGACTGCTTTCTGAGCGATGGCGTGAATTGCTTGACCGCCTTCGATCAAACTGACGGTCAAGGTTGTCTTAGGATCTTTCGGCGGAACGATCTTGGCGATTTCCGCGATGGCCAAGCCTGCGGCATGGATGGCGCTGACGCGTTCGCACGCTGTCCACGCGTGACCGCCCGGGCCTTCAATCGTGACCTCAAGGTCGATCATGCCGGTGGCGTTGGCGTAAAAAATTTCTGCCGTCGCGCCGTCAATAGAAATTGTGGCCAGCAGTTTGGTTTTGTCTTTGAGCTGGTCAAGCGTCCAGGCCATGCCTTTCATGCCTCCGAGACCTTCTTCGCAGACCGTACCGCAGAAGTAGATATCGTGAACGGGTCGAAGATTTGCCGCTTTAAAAGCTCTCAGAACCGCGAGGTTGGCGGCGATGGCGCGCGTATCGTCGCAAATGCCGGGGCAGTGGATACGTCCTTCGGCATCCGTCTCGATACCTTTAACGTCTCCGAAAGAGAACACGGTGTCTAAATGGCCTTCGAGTAAAACACTGCAGCCGGTGTTGCCGGTCCCATGCAGTTTGCCGATGACGTTGAAGTGCTCGTCCATGTAGATGTCATCTAACCCGGCTTCGCGCAGCATGCTGAGGTAACGCTCTGCTTTGGCCTTTTCGTGACCGGTCGGAGCTTCGATCAGTACGAGTTCTTTCTGATCACGAATCGTTTCTTCGAGATGCTATTTCACATAGTCGAAAGCACGTTGTACGGAAGGGCTGGTTTTGACTGTTTCTACAGCTTTGACAATCTTGGGAGAGAAGTGTTCCATTTTCGGACCTTTTTGTAGTAATTGAAGATTTGGAATAGGTATCCTTGCAACATTCATATTAAGAAAATCGCATAAGGAGCGAAAGTGCTAATTTCATTTTTGACGCTGATTCTGTCGTTTTGCATCGGAATTCTGTCCGGCCTCTTTTTTCGGAAGAGAGTTCCTAATTTTCTCGGGGTGGTTTTGGCTTGTGTCATAGGTGCATTTATCGGTATCTTGGCAACCTACCTGATTCTCAAATTCCTCCTTTGGGTAGAAGTAATCGGCTCAGTGAATACCGATTGGTTTATTCGCCAATGTATTTGGCTTGCGGTTCTTGCGATTTTCGGCGTCATCCTGAGCGGGAAAGCGTTTAAGAATAAACCCGAGAAATAAGTTCAAACGCTAATGAACAGAAGGCTGAAAAGCTGAAAAAGTAAGGCGGGACTAAGCATTAGGCTCCGGTTAGACAGTAAAATCTATTTTTTATGTTCGGCCGGGCTTTTTGCGTCCGCGCTCGAACCAATCGAATAATTTGAAGAATTTTTGGAGAAAGATTAATGATCGAAGTAACTCTGCCCGACGGCTCCAAACGTGAATTCAATTCACCGGTTACCGTAGGTGACGTTGCAGCCTCTATCGGCGCCGGCCTCGCTCGCGCTGCTTTGGCAGGTAAAGTTAACGGCAAACTCGTGGACCTGTCTCACCCGATTACCGAAAACAGTACGGTTTCGATTGTGACTGACAAAGACCCTGAGGGCCTTGAGATCATTCGTCATTCGACCTCTCACTTGATGGCTCAGGCTGTCAAAGAGCTGTACCCGCAGGCTCAGATCACGATCGGACCGGTGATTGAAAACGGTTTTTACTACGACTTCTCTCTGCCGAAACATTTGACCAACGAAGATCTTCCGCTCATCGAAAAGAAGATGGACGAGATCGTTAAACGCGATCTTCCGATTGTTCGTGAAGAGATGGACCGCGACGAGGCCGTTAAATATTTCAACTCCATCGGCGAACACTACAAGGCCGAAATCATCGGCTCTATCCCTGCCGGTGAAACCATTTCTCTGTACCGTCAGGGTGACTATGTCGACCTTTGCCGCGGACCCCACGTCCCGAGCACCGGTCGCCTGAGAGTTCACAAGCTGATGAAACTTGCCGGCGCTTACTGGAGAGGTGACAGCAAGAACGAAATGCTGCAGCGAATCTACGGTACCGCCTGGGCTAAGAAAGACGATATGGCTGCTTACCTCCACATGCTGGAAGAGGCAGAAAAACGCGACCATCGCCGCCTCGGCAAAGAACTCGATCTCTTCCATTTCCAGGAAGAAGCTCCCGGCCTGATTTTCTGGCATGCACGCGGCTGGGCACTTTGGCAGCAGGTCGAACAATACATGCGCCGTGTTTACCAAGATAACGGCTATCAGGAGGTTAAGGCACCTCAGCTGTTAGACCGTTCTCTGTGGGAAAAATCCGGCCACTGGTCCAAGTACAAAGAGAATATGTTCACGACAGAGTCGGAAAACCGCTACTACGCACTGAAACCGATGAACTGCCCGGGCCACATTCAGATCTTCAACAGCGCCGTTCGTTCTTACCGCGATCTGCCGATCCGCTACGGTGAGTTCGGCGCTTGCCACAGAAATGAACCGTCCGGCTCTCTGCACGGTTTGATGCGCGTCCGCGGCTTCACTCAGGACGACGGACATATCTTCTGTACCGAAGATCAGATTCTTTCCGAATGCACTGCTTACACCAAGCTCGTTCAGAAGGTCTATGCCGACTACGGCTTTACGGACATCTCTTACAAGATTGCAACACGTCCGGAAAAACGTATCGGCGATGATGCAACTTGGGACAAAGCAGAAAAAGCTCTGATGGATGCTTTGGATGCTTCCGGCATCAAATATGACATCCTTCCGGGTGAAGGCGCATTCTACGGTCCGAAGATCGAATACCATCTGCGTGACTCCTTAGGCCGCGGCTGGCAGTGCGGTACGATCCAGGTTGACTTCCAGATGCCGTCTCGTCTCGGTGCCGAATATGTGACCGAAAGCAACGGCAGAGCCACTCCTGTCATGCTTCACCGCGCGATTGTCGGCAGCTTGGAACGCTTCATCGGCATGCTGCTCGAACACTATGCCGGTCAGCTTCCTCCGTGGCTCGCTCCGGTACAGGTCGCCGTTGCCAACATTACCGACGATCAGGCCGATTACGCTCAGGAAGTTGTTTCTATGCTCAAAAAGGCGGGTCTTCGCGCCGAAGCAGATTTGCGAAACGGCAAAATTACATATAAGATTCGCGAACTTAGCCTGCAGAAGCTTCCTTACATCCTCGTTGTCGGAGCTAAGGAAAAGGCAGAAGGTAAAGTCGCGGTTCGAGTTCGCGGCGGCAAGGATCTTGGCGCCATGAGCGTGGAAGACTTTATTAAGCTCGTTCAGGAAGATGTGGCCACACGCCGCAACGTGAACGAAATTGAATAACTAATTGGAGACGAAAATAGCTCAAGAACGTACACACCGGATCAATGGCGAGATCCGCGTCCCTGAAGTTCGCTTGACAGGTCTTGACGGCGAGATGATCGGTATCGTCAGGACCTCTCAGGCTTTAGCCATGGCCGAAGAGGCAGATGTTGACTTAGTGGAGGTCGCGCCGAACGCTCGTCCTCCGGTCTGCCGTTTGATGGATTACGGTAAATTCCGCTATCAGGAGCAGAAGAAGGCACAGGAACAGAAGGCCAAGCAGAAGGTCATTCAGGTCAAGGAAGTGAAGTTCCGTCCGCAGACGGATAAGAACGACTACGACACGAAACTTCGTGCTTTGACTCGTTTCTTAGCCGACGGCAATAAAGCAAAGGTCACACTGCGCTACAGAGGCCGTGAAATGGCTCACCAGGAATTTGGTACAGATCTCCTGAATAAAGTGAAGGAAGATTTGGCCGATATCGCTCAGGTCGAATCCTTTCCTAAACTTGAAGGCCGCCAGATGATTATGGTTCTGGCTCCTAAGAAAAAGAAATAATATTCTTACAAATTAATGATTTGTTTTGGAGTATTATTACGACCCTGCTTTCGGGCAGAAAATAAGTGAAACCAGGCTGAACAAGATCCTCAGTGTCTGAGGGCGCCTGCAATCATCTAATAAAAGGAACTTAGGCAAAATGCCCAAGATGAAAACTAAAAAAGCTGCGAGCAAGCGTTTCAAAGTTCGCTCCGGCGGCTCCATCAAGCGTGCACACGCTACCAAGCGTCATATCCTCACCAAGCGCACGACGAAGAACAAACGTCACCTGCGCGGCATGTTAACCATCAGCGAGTCGGATAAAAAAGAAATCCGCGCGATGATGCCTTACGCTTAATTTAGAGGAGAGAATAAGATGCCCCGAGTAAAACGTGGTGTAACGGCTCGTGCCCGTCATAAGAAAGTATTTGCGCTGTCCAAGGGCTTTACCCTTCGCCGCAATAATGTTTATCGTGTCGCTAAGCAGGCAGTTATGCGTGCCGGTCAGTACGCATATCGCGATCGCCGCAACAAGAAACGCGTATTCCGCCGTCTGTGGATTGCTCGTATCAACGCCGGTGCTCGTGCCAACGGCATGAACTACAGCCAGTTCATGAACGGCCTCAAGAAAGCCGGTATTGAACTCGACCGTAAAGTTCTGTCCAACATGGCCATCTTCGATAAAGAAGGTTTCGCCGCTGTTGTTGCCAAAGCTAAGGCTAGCCTTGCTTAATTAGCTTCAGACACGCAGGTTTCAAGCCGATTTCAGTGCTTTGAAACTGCTAAAATACCTACAAAAGCCTGGTTTGATATGCCAGGCTTTTGTTTTTTCAGGTTACTAAAAATCCAACTGACCCAATATGGAAGATCTCAGTCTAATCATTCAATCTGCCAAAGAGGCTTTTGATCAGGCCGCAACGCCGGCAGCCCTGGAAGACGCGAAAGCTGTCTATCTCGGCAAAAACGGTTCTTTGACAGCATTGCTGAAGGGGATGGCAAAACTGTCCATCGAAGAAAAACGCGCTCGCGGAGCCGAAATCAATAAAGCCAAACGTGAAGTCGAAACGCTGCTCAATAATCGACGCGAAGCTTTGGCCCGCGAAGAACTTAACCGTAAATTGACCTCTGAATCGGTCGATATCACATTGCCGGGCCGCACATTCGGCAACGGCGGTATTCATCCGGTCATGAGAACCTGGATGCGCGTTGAAGAAATCTTTAAAACCATCGGCTTTGATGTTGCCGACGGCCCTGAAGTTGAAAACGACTGGTACACCTTTACAGCCCTGAATAATCCTCCTAATCATCCGGCCCGCAGTATGCAGGATACGTTCTACGTTGACATGAAGGATGAAACCGGCAAGCAGCTTCCGTTGAGACCGCATACCTCTCCGATGCAAGTTCGCTATGCCCGTCAGCATAAGCCGCCTATTAAAGTTATCGCTCCCGGGAGAACCTATCGTGTGGACTCTGACGCAACGCACTCTCCAATGTTCCATCAGGTCGAAGGTCTTTGGATCGACGAAAACATCAGTTTTGCCGACTTGAAGGGCGTATACGTTGACTTCCTGAAGCGTTTCTTTGAAACGGACGACTTAATCGTTCGTTTCCGTCCGAGCTACTTCCCGTTCACTGAACCGAGCGCTGAAGTGGACATGATGTTCACCAGCGGCCCGAGAAAGGGAAAATGGCTGGAAATCAGCGGCTCCGGTGAAGTCCATCCGAATGTGGTCAGAAACTTCGGATTAGACCCGGAACGCTACATCGGTTTTGCTTTCGGTTCCGGCCTCGAAAGACTGACCATGCTCCGCTACGGAATCGATGACCTTCGTCTTTTCTTCGAAGGCGACCTCCGCTTCCTCAAACAGTTCAACTAATCGGCGAAAGGATAAAAATGTTATTTTCAGAAGAGTGGCTGCGCCATTACATCAATCCTGCCCTCAGCAGCGATGAGCTGTGCGAAACCCTGACGATGGGCGGCCTGGAAATCGAAGGCGCAGAACAGATTGCGCCGGCCTTCACCGGTGTGGTCGTTGCTCAGGTATTGACCTGCGAACAGCATCCGAATGCAGACAAACTGCATGTCTGCACGGTGGATATCGGTAAAGAGGAACCTGTGCAAATCGTCTGCGGTGCTCCGAACGTTAGAGCCGGAGTCAAGGTTCCGTGCGCTACCATCGGCGCCGTGCTTCCGGGCGACTTTAAGATTAAAAAGGCCAAACTCCGCGGTGTCGAGAGCAACGGTATGCTTTGCTCCAGCAGAGAATTAGGCATCAGCGAAGATCATTCCGGTCTGTGGATTCTTCCGGAAGACGCCCCTGTCGGTGAAGACATTCGCGTCTACGAACGTCTTGACGACAAGAAGATTGAAGTCAAAGCAACTCCGAACCGCGGTGACGCTTTAAGCGTGATCGGTGTCGGCCGTGATTTGAGAGCGCTGACCGGTGCCGAGCTTTCCCTCCCGGATTTCTCTCCGGTTCCGGCTACCTGTGACTGCGTTCACGAAGTACGCAATGAAGCTCCGGATCTTTGCGGACGCTTCGCCGGCCGTGTGGTCTGCGGCGTCAATGCTAAGGCTCCGACTCCTCAGTGGATGAAGGACCGTCTGGAGCGTTCCGGGCAGCGTTCGATTTCTGCATTGGTGGACATTTCCAATTACGTCATGCTCGAGCTCGGCCGTCCGACTCATATTTTTGACCTCGATAAGCTTGACGGTCCTCTGACCGTTCGCTGGGGTAAAGAAGGTGAGAAAGCCGAACTCCTTAACGGTCAGACTGTTGATATCGATCCGTACTTTGGTGTGATTAGCGATAACAACGGTATTGAAGCCATCGGCGGCATCATGGGCGGCGATCATGCTGCTGTTTCATTAGACACGAAAAATGTCTTTATTGAGGCTGCTTTCTGGTGGCCCAAAGCCATTCAAGGCCGCTGCAGAAAATTAAACTTCTCCACGGACGCTGCTTATCGCTTCGAGCGCGGGGTGGATTTCCAGTCCAACGTGGACCATATGGAATATATCACTCGACTGATTCTCGAGATCTGCGGTACCTCTGAAACGAAGGTTGGTCCGGTTGTCGACGAAATTGAAGAGCTTCCGGTTCGCGAGCCCGTTCGCATGAGAGCTGACCGCTGCAGAAAAGTTATCGGTGCAGATATCTCCGACGACAAAATGGCCGAGTGCTTTACTCGCTTAGGCTTCTCTTTCAAGAAAGAAGGAGACACATTCGTTGTGGATGCTCCGAGCTATCGCTTTGACATCGAGATTGAAGAAGACCTGATCGAAGAAGTTGCTCGCCTTTACGGTTATCAGAACCTGACGGAAATTCCTCCGCTGGCTCGCGTAGCCATGCTCGAACGTCCTGAAGCCAAACTCGACCGTCATGAACTTCGCAAGAAGATGGCCGGCTTAGGATTCCAGGAGCTGATTAACTACTCCTTCATCAGTGAAGAAGCGGAAGCAGACTTTGCCGAAGTTAAGGATCCGATTAAAGTTTTGAATCCGATCGCTTCCCAGATGGCTGTCATGAGAACACAGCTGATCTCCGGCTTGGTGGATCGTCTTAAGTACAACCTCAATCGTAAAGCCGACAGAGCAGCCTTGTTTGAATTAGGCCGTATCTTCAGACGTGATCCCTCCGTTAAGGGCTCCGACGCTGCCGTTGAAGGCGTGTATCAGCCGCTGCATCTTGCCGCTCTGGTATACGGCTCAGCTCGCCCGGCTCAGTGGGGAGAGAGGGCTAGAAACTTTGACTTCTTCGACTTGAAGGGTGCGGTTGAGATGCTGCTTCCGGGCCGCAACCTCCGCTTTGAAAAATCTAACCATCCTGCACTCCATCCGGGACGCGCCGCTACTGTTTATCTCGACGGCGAAGAAATCGGATTTATTGGAGAGCTTCATCCCGAGCTCGCTCATAAGTATGAGCTGCCGCATTCTCCGGTCGTCTTCGAGCTCAAGGAAGAAGCGCTTCTTGATGTCGGAGTTCCGGTCAACCGCAGCCTGTCTAAGTTCCAGCCGATGTCCCGCGACGTCGCCGTGTTTATTGACGATGCAGTTCCGGTTCAGAAACTGATGGACGCCGTTCGCAAGGCCGCGAAGAAAGATCCGCGCCTGCTGAGTTTGTCATCTTTCAAACTCTTTGATCTTTACAAACCTCAGGATGGTGCTAATGTAGGGAAGAAGAGCCTTGCGTTTAACATGTTGCTCCAGCGTCCGGATGCTCAGCTTTCTGAAGAAGAGGCTGACGAGGCCGTCGCCGCTGTGGTAGAAGCCCTCGCTAAAGAGGGCGCAGTCTTGAGAGATTAAGGGGAAGTCATGGCAAACATTGGTCCTGACAATTTTGAACTCGTCAAAGAGTTGCTTGGGGATAAGAACACAATGAACCGCAGCACGCTCGAAGAAGTTCTTTTCGAGGAGCTCGGTTTCAGCCGCGAGATGTCTCGAGTTTTTGTGACTCAGTTTTTCCAGACCATTTCGGATGTTTTAGCAACCGGAGAAGAGGTAAAACTCACGACACTCGGCAGGTTTGAAATCTGCGGCAGAGCATACAAAATGTTCTTTGACCCGGAGGCCAAGGAATGGTTTGACGCTCCGACCCGTTTGGATGTCTACTTTCATCCTTCCAAGAAACTGACGGACTTTATCGATTACAACCTCCGCCAAAAGGCTTGATAGCGGATGCCCAGAAAGAAAAAGCTTCCTGAATTGCCGCCGATACCTTCGAAAAGGTATTTTCCGATTCGGGAAGCGAGCTCACTTTGTGGTGTAAAAGATTATGTCCTGAGGTTTTGGGAAAAAGAATTTTCTCAGCTCAGACCGATGAAGCGCGGCAGCCAGCGTGCTTACCGCGCAAAAGATATTTTGATTGCCCGCAGAATACGGGAGTTGCTCTACGGAGAAGGCTATCGTATTGATGCGGCAAGAGAAATTTTGAATAAAGAAGACAGGGAAGCAAAAGCCGGCGCTTCGGCGCCGCAGCTTCCGGAAGCTTATCTACCCGGTTTTGATGGGGCCGGAGCGTTTGCTCAGCCGGAAATCGATTGGGACGAATTTGATTCTGTCGTCTATAACTTAGAAAAAATCGAAGAGTTTTTGCACAATTAAAAAAAATCGTGTAATATCACGGTTCTTGAGTCGGGGCGTAGCGCAGCCTGGTAGCGCACTTGCATGGGGTGCAAGGGGTCGCGAGTTCGAATCCCGCCGCCCCGACCACAAATTCTCGAAAGGTTGTCCAAGCGACAACCTTTTTGTTTTCTGCGGCTGTTACGGAGGAATTCAGCATGGCTTGTATTCTTTTTCCTTCACCAATCTTCGGGCCGGTTCATTCCAGACGCTTAGGCACTTCTTTAGGTATCAATCTCTTGCCGGCTGAAGCTAAAGTCTGTTCTTTTGACTGCGTGTACTGTGAATGCGGCTTTAATAAAGATCACGATGCTAAGCGCAAATTGCCTACGCGCGAAGAAGTCCGTACTGCGTTAGAAAAGAAACTCATCTATCTGCAGAAAACAGGAGTCGTACCCGATGTCTTTACGTTCGCCGGAAACGGAGAACCGACTTCTCACCCTGATTTTTACCTCATCATTGACGATACGATTGAACTTCGAGATCGTTATTTTCCCAACGCTAAAATCAGCGTCTTAAGCAATTCCACATTTCTGGCTCGCGACAGAGTAGTTAAAGCTTTAGCAAAAGTGGACAACCCGATTATGAAACTCGATACCGTGAACGCGGACTACATCAGGCGGATTGATCGTCCGAACGCCAAGTACGACGTAAAAGAAGTCATCGAAAAGCTTAAAAATATGCCGGTTCGTCCGATTATCCAGACGATGTTCATGAAAGGCGAGTTTGAAGGGCAGTCTGTGGATAATACGATAGACGAGTTTGTAAATCCCTGGATTGACGTGCTCGAAGAAATCAAGCCTCGGGAGGTAATGATTTATACCCTTGATCGCGACACTCCGGCTGCAGGGTTAAAAAAGGCGGACAAGGAGTCTCTTTGTAAAATTCGAGATAAACTTGAAAAAAGAGGTTTCCGCGTCATGGTAAGTGTTTAAGGATAAACACTTAATTTTGAAATTTATGTCATTTTTGTCATAAAGCTGTCATATTAAGTTACTAAATTGGAAGGTGATTTCATAACAACCTTTGAGGACTAAATGCCTGAACCTCTTCCGATGAAAACTCGTCTTTTATTAGCCGGGGCTTCTCTCCAATTGATCTCCCTTGCTAAAAAGTCTGAGAAAAAAGAGAAGAAGCAAAAAGTCGTTACTGTATCTGCAGGAATGACCTTGTCTAAGGCGACTGCCTAACTTTTCGACAGGACTAAAAATTTCGTCGGCCGATTGCCGACATTGATGTGCAGCCGTAGTGATTCAGTAAACCTACGGCTTTTGCCTTTTCGGAGCTCCTCAAAAATACTTTCCCGTATTCGGTCCTCGCTCTGCGCGCGTGGCATTGGATAAGATCTCGGAAAATCGCGATAATTGAGGGCTGAACACTTCGGCTATCTTTGAGGAAGCGATGAACATTTTGATTTCAAACGACGACGGTTACTTAGCCCCCGGCATTCAGGAACTCGCTCGTCGTATTCGCCGATTCGGCAATGTCACAGTAGTAGCGCCCGAGCAAAATCACAGCGGCGCCAGCAATTCTTTAACGCTTAACCGTCCGCTTTCCGTCCGTCAGGTTCAGGAAAATTTTTTCTTTGTGAACGGCACACCCTCAGATTGTGTTCACATTGCTTTAACCGGTTTACTCCCCCAAAAACCCGATATCGTTTTAAGCGGCATCAACTGCGGACAAAATATGGGCGACGATGTGCTTTATTCCGGTACTGTTGCAGCCGCGATGGAAGGCTTTTTATTTGGCTGCCCGTCCTTTGCTTTTTCTCAAGTGCATTCGGGTTGGTCCTGTTTGGATTCCGCCGCGGAGGTCGCTGAGTATATTGTGGACAACTTTATTAAAAATCCGCTTCCCGCACCGTTCCTGCTGAATGTCAATATTCCCAATACAACGATTGACCAGCTCTCCGGATTAGTCGTGACACGCCTTGGCCGTCGTCACGCAGCTCAGTCCGTGATCGAGCAGGTTAACCCGCGAGGCGAGACAATTTATTGGCTCGGTGCCGCCGGTGATGCCCGCGACAGCACTCAGGGCACCGATTTTTGGGCCACATCGCACAACTACGTCAGCATGACGCCGCTCCAAGTGGATATGACCAATTACGGGATGTTGGATACCGTTCGCGCTTGGTGTAACAGCTTTCAGTCCTGAGAATAATTTGATTTGTTCTGACGATTGAAGTCTTTTTACTTAAAATCTGTTCGGTAAAGAAATAAAAGAGGCTCATGGAGGAGTTATGAATTGCAGTAAGTATCTTTGGCCGATGGTGTTTGCTTCGCTGATGGCCGGCTGTTCGTTTACCGGAGGCAATGCCCCGATATCCGACGGTTCAGCGACGGCTTCCGTCTATACCGTTAAGCCCGGAGACACGCTGTATGCGATTTCCTCCCGTTATGGCCTCGATCCTGCCGTGGTCGCACGCGAAAACCACTTGACGAATCCGTCCCACCTATTGGTCGGTCAGAAACTCCGCTTGTCCGTGTCTTCTTCAACAGATGCCAATATTCGCAGAGTAGAAGCCAATACTAAGACGCAGACAAGCTCGAGCAGCTCTGCGAAGTCCTCGACTTCTTCAAGTGCTGCTCCTGCCGCTTCTGCAAGTAATACGCAGGCGGCTTCTTCAAGCACTTCTGTCGGCAGTGCCAACGGCACCTACGGCTGGCCGGCTTCCGGAAAGATTATTCAAAATTTCGGCGGTATGAATAAAGGTATCGATATCGCCGGCTCCGAAGGAGAAAAGGTCCACGCCGCTGTGAACGGTACGGTACTTTTTGACGGCCAGGTACAGGGCTACGGCAAGGTCGTAATGATTCGCGATAAGGACGGCTGCGTTTCTGTCTATGGCCGCGTGAAATCGATCACGGTAAAACAGGGCGATCAGGTTCGCAAAGGACAGGCGATTGCCGTGATGGGAACGACGGATGTTTCTCCCCGTGTCCATTTTGAAATACGCAAAAACGGCAAACCGATTGATCCTCTTACAATGCTCCAAAAGCGCTAAGTTAGAAGTTAGGAAAATTCATGGCACGAGCTAAAAAAGAACGGGCAAAGTATGTCGCCGTTATTGAGTCCTTGGATCAGGAAGGCCGTGGTGTCGCACGCCGCGACGGTAAGGTCGTTTTCATCGAAGGGGCGCTCCCCGGAGAAAAAATTGAATACGAGGTCTACCGCAGCAAACCTTCCTTTGAATTAGGACTGACCACCGAAATCTATAAGGAGTCTCCGCTTCGCGTTTTGCCGAAGTGTCCTTATTTCGGCGTCAAGGACGGCAGCTGCGGCGGCTGTGCCATGCAGCACCTCGAAGCGCATGCTCAGGTTGCGATGAAACAAAAGGTTTTGATGGACGCCTTGTGGCATATCGGCAGGGTTCGCCCCGAGCAGGTGCTGGCACCGATCTATGGCTCTGCATGGAGATACCGCCACCGCGCTCGTTTGTCCGTGCGTGAAGTCGCAAAAAAAGGAACCGTGCTGGTCGGCTTCCATGAAAAGCGTTCGAGCTTTATCGCAGACATGAAGAGCTGCGAAATCCTGCCCAAGCGTGTCAGCGATCTGCTGGAGCCGCTCCGTGAACTCATTAATTCTTTATCGCTGCGCAAGAAGCTTCCTCAGATTGAATTGGCCGTGACCGATGAAGCACTGGCGTTAGTGTTGCGTGTTTTAGAAAAACCGACTGCCGACGATGAAGCAAAGCTCAGACAGTTCCAGAAGGACTATGGCGTCGATTTTTGGTATCAGCCAAAAGGCCCGGACTCCATTTATCCGATGGATCCCGAAAACGCTGCTCGCTTGAAACTGCACCATCGGGAAACCGGTGTGGAAGTCGTCTTTAGACCTACAGACTTTACACAAGTAAACCATCGCTTGAACGAAGTGATGGGGACTAGAGCGCTTCGATTGCTGCATCTTGAACCCTCGTCTAAGGTCATCGATTTCTTCTGCGGGCTCGGCAACTTTACGCTGCCGCTGGCAACCAGAACAGCGAAAGTTCTTGGTATTGAAGGCAGCTCCGAGCTGGTCGAACGTGCACGCGCGGGCGCTAAAGACAATAACCTCGCGGATAAGACAGAATTTGAGGCTCGTAATCTGTTTGACTGGACACTGGACGATTGGGATGCCGTTTGGAATAAGCTCGGCGGTGTAGATCGAGTTCTTATCGACCCGCCCCGCGAAGGCGCAATGGCACTTTGCCGCTCACTCGCCGAAACGGACAAACGTCCTGCACGTCTGGTCTATGTTTCCTGCAATCCGGCCACGCTGGCCCGCGATGCTGCGCTGCTCGTTAGGGAAGGGGGCTGGAAACTGCTGTCTGCCGGTGTGATGAATATGTTCCCTCACACTGCACACGTCGAGAGCATTGCCGTTTTTGAACCGGGTCCTAAACCGGTAAAAGTCGACGAAATCGATGAAATCGAAATCGGCGGAATGACTGAAGAGGCTGAGCAAGAAGCTCGATCCGAAGAGCCGATGATTTGACGGAAATGACGCCTTTGGTTATTCAGATCGTAATTCTGTTTGTCAAAATTTTGGCGGAGCTGCTGCTCATCATTCTGGTGCCGGCCTTCGCCTTAAAATTTTTCAAAAAAGATTTAAGTTTCGGACTGGCGTTTTCGGCTTCTATTTTGATGATCCTGCTGCCCGTCCTCACTTACGTAAACAACGCCGAGTTAAACAACACCATACTGCCTTTTGCGGCATGGGGTGTGGCTTCCGTGCTGACCTTATCCTGGATGACCTGGGGGCTGTCGACCGGAGCCATCATCTCTTTTTTGTATGCGGCTTACCTCATCGTTGAAAGCCGCTCCCGCGGAACGATAAATTTGGTTCTGCTTTTCACGGGCCTCGGCTACCTCTTAAATTTGCTTTCTCAGGCGGCCGCGCCGTACCTGCTTTTCGGATCTTTCGGAGCAAATCTTGCCAAAGAAGACCTACCGTTTTTATGCTTGTCGCTGGTACTTGCCTTAAGCGTGGGTATTTACGTAAAGTATTCTGAGGCCGCTGGAAAAACATTCAGCAACTAATAAACAAATAAAACTAAGGAGAAAGAGAGTGGAAGAAAGCGGAGTATTTGAGTACTGGTTTGCTTTTTTGTTTGCATTGGGCTTTTGCGTCTGGTTTCCGACCTATGTCGTTAAAACCAAGGGCCAAGGCATCTCGACTTGGGGACTGGCCCTTTGCATTGTCGTTTTGTTTATCGGACTGCCGCTGCTTTCGATCAGTTTGATCCGAGATATCATCCCTTCTTTGTGGCTGAGCTTTACAAGCGCGAATTATGAGTCTCCGAGCATTTCGATGCTCTTTGGGACGATCAATAAGATGGCAACACTTGATCAGCTTTATGTGGCGCTCGCAATAATTTGTATTTTGGTTGCTATCGGTCAGAGTGTTTTTGCTTCATGGCTGCTGTATATCCGTCACAACCGCGAGAGTCTGATTCGCGCTCTGCGAATTATGTGGACCTCTGCCTTCTTCATCGTGCTGGCAGCAGGCATTCTTCCGCTCATTATTTTGGGCGCGCATGGGTTTACCGTCGCCGTGCCGGCCGGCTATACGATGGCTGCCTACATCGCAGTGCTCATGGTGATCACTGCCTACCTGAGAATGAGTCCGAAGGTAGCGGATAATTACCCGATTAGCCACCAGCCGAAAAAAGATCGAGAGAAGAAATAGGAGTGAACTCATGGAATTTCTTATAACTGTCCGCACACTGATTGCAACAACCGTGATGCTGTTTTGCTCATTATGGCTGGCGCGGCAGTTAAAGATCCATCGTCCGAGACTTCCGGTTTCTGCCGTTTTGATTTTGTCTTTGCTTATGCTGTTTGAACCCGGCATGCTGGCCTTCTTGGTTTGGGTAGTGCACGATATAGCATCCGTTAACGGGGGGTTGATGATTCATGCCTATACTTTTGTTAAGGCGGCGGTCGCGATTTATTTGCTTTTCATTTTTCCTTCGATTTGGTTTGCCAGAAGCTTCTATATCGAAAGTAAACTTCTAACCCTCAAAGCACTGCGTTTCGCGATTATCCTTCCGGCCGCATTTGCCGCCGTCATCTTTATTGAAGTCCCGAAAATGATCTGGCAGGATCGCGCTTCAGAGCTCGTCTCTTCCGGCTGGGAAACATTCATCGTGGTTGCCGTGATTAACCTGATCCTGCTCAGCTTGACCTATCGTTTCAAACCCTCGAATACACCTGCTCCGTGACCGGCTGCAGGAGAAAATGCTCGACAGAAAACTAAGTAATCAGGCGTTTCAGCCTCTCGTAAAGCCTTAGTCCAATCTCCCTGCATGATAAAATCAACCGATTGTCTTGTAGACAAAAGAAGTGCGGAATCCTCCGCATTTCTATTTTTTACTTTTATTCGTTTTTAAGAGATTGAAATGGCTATTGAACGCACACTTTCGATTATTAAACCCGATGCAGTTGCCAAAAACGTTATCGGTCAGATCTACTCCCGCTTTGAATCCAACAACCTCAAGATTGTTGCTTCCAAAATGAAGTGGCTTTCCCGTCAGGAAGCCGAAGCTTTCTACGCTGTTCACCGTGAACGCCCCTTCTTCAAAGATCTGGTTGACTTCATGGTTTCCGGTCCCGTTCAGATTCAGGTTCTCGAAGGTGAAAATGCCATCATGAAGAATCGTGAACTCATGGGCGCTACTGACCCGAAGAAGGCTGCCAAGGGCACCATCAGAGCCGATTTCGCTCAGTCTATCGACGCTAACGCTGTTCACGGCTCCGACAGCCCCGAAACAGCTGCTGTTGAAATCGCTTTCTTCTTCCCGCAGATGGACATCTACGCCGGCCGTTAATCGACCGCGCCTGTAGTTTAGTTAGCGACGTAAAGAATATCCCCGCGCAAGCGGGGATAAAAACCGATCATGACAGAAGAAAAGTTGCCTCAAAAAGTGAACCTCCTTGGATTTGACGCCGAGGGGCTGAAGAAGTTTTGTGAAGATCTCGGAGAGAAACCTTTCCGTGCGAAACAGCTTGAGCGTTGGATTCATCGCCGCGGAGCACGCGATTTTTCTGAAATGACGGATCTCGCCAAGTCCTTTCGAGCCAAACTTGAGAAGGTTGCTGAGATTCGGGGGCCCGAAATTATTCGAGATAAAACCGCCGCTGACGGAACTCGTAAGTGGCTGCTTGATGTCGGCAACGGCAACGCCGTTGAGATGGTTTACATTCCTCAGGACGGCCGCGGCACGCTTTGTGTCTCTTCTCAGGCTGGCTGTGCAATGAACTGTCTGTTTTGTTCGACGGGCAAGCAGGGCTTTAACCGTAATTTGAAAGCATCGGAAATTATTGGTCAGCTTTGGCATGCCGAACACACCTTAAGAAAAGATCTCGGCATCACCGATGAAAACGAAAGAGTAATTTCCAATGTTGTCATGATGGGTATGGGTGAACCGCTCCAGAATTTGGATGCTGTCATCCCGTCCCTGAAACTGATGCTCGACGATAACGCCTACGGCTTATCCCGTCGCCGCGTTACCGTCTCCACTTCCGGCCTGGTCAGGCAGATGGATAAGCTTGCCGAACAGTGTCCGGTCGCATTGGCAGTAAGTCTCCATGCTCCAAACAATGAGCTTAGAGACAAGATCATGCCGATCAACCGCAAGCATCCGCTCGAGCAGCTGCTTGCGGCCTGCAAGCGTTATTTGGAACATGCCCCGAGAGATTTCATCACTTTTGAATATATTCTTATCGGCGGCGTGAATGATTCACTCGCACAGGCCAAGGAACTGATTACTTTGGTTCAGGACATTCCCTGCAAGTTCAACTTGATCCCTTTTAATCCCTTCCCGGGATCCGGTCTTGAACGCAGTAAGCCCGAAGCGGTCAAAGCTTTTGCCGACCGACTGAACGGGGCAGGTATTGTCACTACCGTTAGAAAGGTCCGCGGCGACGATATCGATGCGGCCTGCGGTCAGTTGGCCGGGGAAATTAAAGACCGTACTAAGCTCGCAGAAAAGAGAGCAAATCGCGAGATAATCATTAAAGAGATTTCAAAGAGCCCGGCAAAAGCAACAGGAGGCGAGAAAAATGTCTGAGAATAATGTCAACCAGGAAGCCAAAGGCCAGCCGTTCGAAGCGACGACTTACGGCGGTCTGCTGCGCATTGCCCGTGAAAATAAAGAATTGAGTATTGATCAGGTGTCTTCTCAGCTGAGAATTTCACCGGATCAGATAGAAGGATTGGAGTCGGATAACTACAAAGTTTTCCCAACACCGGTTTACGCCCGCGCTCACCTGCGCAGCTACGCCCGTTTGTTAGGCGTCGATGAAGCCAAGATCATTTCGCTCTTTAACGCGGCATTAGCTCCGGACGATAAAGATCCTCGTACCTTTATCCGCCGCACGACTCAGGAGCTCGCTCCTTATCACGACGCTCAGCCGAAAAACTTCGTCGGTAAATTTATTGCCGGCCTGCTTTTCTTAGCGGTTGTGATCGCATTGGGCTGGATCGGCTACAACTACTACATGAGTCAAAAAACCGAAAAAGCTGCCGAAGCTCCTCAGGCAGAAGCCTCCCAGAGCGCTGAAGCATCTGCTCCGGCTTCTGAGCTTGCCAAGGCTCCTGAAGCCGTTCCAGTTTTGGTTTCTAATACAACGGTTGAACCGGCTCCTCAGCCCGCAGCTGCTGCGCCGGCTCCTGCCGCAGCAGAAGCTCAGACACAGGCTGATCGGGATGCCGCTTTGAAAGAAAAACTTCAAAAAGAAGCTGAGGCAGCAGCCGCAGCTAAAGTCGCCGAAGAAAAGCGTTTAGCTGAGGAAGCTAAGAAGGCCGCTTCCGCGGCAGCTCCTGCCGTGACGACCTCTGCCAAGCCCTTGGCGCTGACTCATAACGAAGCCGAAGGCCGCTGGGATCTCGTGGTTCCGAAATCCGCCAACGGAATGTATAAAGTGACGATCGGTGCCGAAGGCGGTGAATGCTGGTTCGGTGTTTATCAGGACAAGAAGCTGGTTCACAATGCACAGTTAAAGAGCGGTGAAACTCGTGATTACGAAGTTCCGTATCCTTTCAAAGTCTCCGTCGGCAATCGTGCCAAGGGCTTTGTGAAAGTTGACGGCGCGCCCGTTGATCTGAATATCAATAATCGCGCAACATCCACTGTATTTACTTTGGTTCAGAAATAACGAATGTCTTCTTCACAAAAAGAACCGATGATTGTCCGCTGGAAAGACAATATCGTTGAGATCGGCGCCGGCCGGCCCGTAGTAATTCAGTCCATGACGAACACGGACACGGCCGATGTCGAATCCTCGACTAAACAAGTTTTAGAGCTCGCTCAAGCAGGAAGCGAGCTTGTTCGTCTTACGGTCAATACCCCTGCGGCCGCAAAAGCAATCCCTGAAATTCGCAGAAGGCTGGACGAAACCGGCTGCTTTGTTCCGCTTGTCGGGGACTTTCATTACAACGGCCATAAGCTGCTGACGGAGTATCCGGAATGCGCTGAGGCGCTCTCTAAATATCGAATCAATCCCGGCAACGTCGGAAAAGGCGACAAGCAGGAAGAAAACTTCCGCACAATGGTTGAGCTCGCGAAGAAGTACGACAAACCGGTCAGAATCGGCGTCAACTGGGGCTCGCTCGACCAAGATCTGTTGGCCTGCATGATGTCGGAAAACCAAAAGCTTGAAAAGCCGCTTGACGCGAAAGAAGTGCTGCGGGAGGCCTTAGTAAGAAGCGCTGTTGAGAACGCGGATCGAGCGGTTGAGCTCGGCATGAAACCTTCTCAGGTGGCCATCTCTGCGAAAGTGAGCGGCGTCAAAGATTTGATCGCGGTTTACCGCGAGCTCAAGGCTCGCTGTGCTTATCCTCTGCATCTGGGGTTGACCGAAGCCGGAATGGGGCTCAAAGGTACGGTTTCCACAACCGCGGCCCTCTCCGTGCTCCTGCTGGAAAATATCGGAGATACGATCCGTGTTTCGCTGACACCGGAACCGGGCCAGTCTCGTACAGCCGAAGTTGAGTTAGCCTGCGAGATCCTGCAGGCACTTGGAATGAGAAACTTCACACCTCAGGTCGTTTCCTGCCCGGGCTGCGGACGTACCACCAGCTGTCTCTTCCAGGAGCTGGCGAAAGAAACTCAGGATTTTATTAAGTTGAGAATGCCGGATTGGCGCAAGCATAATCCGGGTGTTGAAAACATGAATGTGGCGGTGATGGGCTGTGTCGTGAACGGTCCGGGAGAAAGCCGTCATGCAAACATCGGTATTTCTCTGCCCGGCTCAGGCGAGGCCCCGGTTTCTCCCGTCTTTATCGACGGCAAGAAATGGGGTTCTCTGAAAGGGCCGAAGATGAGCGAAGAGTTTCATTCGCTTATCGAAGAATACGTCCAGAAAAATTACCAAAATGCGAAGGAACAATAATGGCGATTGAAAAGATTCAGGCAATTCGCGGCATGAGTGACATGCTGCCGGAAGATGCCCCTCTTTGGCACTTCTTTGAAAAAGAAGCTTCCTCTCTGGCAAAACTCTACGGTTATCAGCATATTCGTACCCCGATCGTCGAACAGACCCGTCTGTTCAAACGCGGAATCGGTGAAGTGACTGATATCGTTGAAAAAGAAATGTATTCCTTCGTGGATTCCTTAAACGGCGACGAATTGTCTCTGCGTCCGGAAAACACGGCTTCTGTCGTTCGCGCCTGTATTGAACACAACCTTCTTTACGAAGGACCGAAGCGTCTTTGGTACATGGGCCCGATGTTCCGTCACGAACGTCCTCAGAGAGGCCGTTATCGTCAGTTCCATCAGTTCGGTATGGAAGCAATGGGCTTCAAAGGCCCGGATACGGACGCCGAACAGCTTTTAATGCTGAACCGCCTTTGGAAGCGTCTCGGAATCGCTCCCGTTCGTCTTGAACTCAACTGCTTAGGCCAGCTCGAAGATCGTAAGGCCTACAGAGAAGTGTTGATCAAATACTTCGAAGCGCACAAAGATGTCCTGGATGAAGATGCGACACGTCGTCTTTATTCCAACCCGCTTCGCATTCTCGACACCAAGAACCCCGACATGCAGGACTTGGTCAATAATGCGCCGAAGCTCTATGACTCCTTGAGCGAAGAATCCAAACAATTCCTTGCGGATTTAGAAGCGATTCTGAAAGCCGAAGGCATCGATTATGTTGTGAACCCGAGATTGGTTCGCGGTCTTGACTACTACAATCTCACAGTTTTCGAATGGGTCACCGATAAGCTTGGCGCTCAGGGTACGATCTGCGGCGGCGGCCGTTATGACCCGCTCATCGGAATGCTCGGAGGCCGAGACGCTCCTGCCTGCGGTTTTGCGATGGGCATTGAACGCGTGCTCGAGTTGATGAAAGAATGCGGTGTTAAACCCGAATCCAGAGAATGCGATGTCTATGTCGTTTGGGATAAGGCGCTGTACCTCAACGCACTTTCCGCCGCAGAAAGGCTCAGAGATGCCGATATTGCCGCGATCATCCACAGCGGCAGCATGAAGTTCGGCAACCAGATGAAGCGTGCTGATGCTTCCGGGGCTCTTTATGCACTGGTGATCGGAGCTGATGAAGCCGCCGCCGGCAAGGTCGGTCTCAAGGCACTTCGTGAAAACCTCGAGGGTTACGGTGAACAGAAGACGCTCACGATCGATGAAGCGATCTCGTTCCTCGGACAGCACGTTTAAGAAGAAGAGGGGACCGGCGTCCCCTTCCGTTTTACTTCTTTTTCAAGAATTGAAATTAGAACCTTTAAATAGACCGGGAGATACTTTACATGGCCTATGACTTAGAAGAACAAGAGTCCCTTGCCGAGATTAAGGCTTGGTGGGAGAAATGGGGCAACCTAATTTTGACCGTTGTGACGGTCGCCTGCTTGTGCGCTGCCGGTTTTCAAGGCTGGCGCTGGTATCAGATGAAAGAATCCACAGACGCCGGTGTTCTGTATGCTCAGATGATTCAGGCAAGCAATATGAAGGATGAGGCTCGCGTACAGGCGATCGCCGGTCGTCTTCATGAAAGCTACGCATCGACGACCTACGCCGGGATGGGTGCTCTGCTTGCCGCGCATAACGCTGAAACCGCCGGTAAATATGCAGAAGCTGAAAAAGCGCTCAAGTGGATTGTAGAGTCTGATAAGTATCCTGAACTCAAACCGCTTGCTTCCGTCCGCTTGGCCGGTGTTTATCTCGATGAAGGTAAATACGATCAGGGCTTGGCAGTTCTCAACGCGGTTAAAGACGCCAAGGGCGAAGAAGTTCCGGTTTATGACCGTATGGGCGACCTTTATCTTGCCAAAGGCGATGCCGCTGCCGCTCGTAAAAGCTGGGAAGACGCCTTGCGCCATGCTCCTATGACCAATCCGTTGGTCGGTGTCATCGAAATCAAATTAAATTCTTTACCCAAGGAATAACTCATGAGTACAAAACTCAAGATTGCGGCTGCCGTTGCTGCAGCAGTTCTGCTTTCGGCTTGTTCCAGTCCTAAACATGAACCCATGCCGCTGGTAAATTTCACACCGAGCATGGAAGTGACCGAAGTTTGGTCGAAAGGACTTTCGTCTGCTGAGGGCTTCTTAGTCCCCGCGGTATATGACGATATGGTGTTTGCCGCCGGCGGCAAGACCTTGACGCGTTTAAATGCCAGAACCGGTGAAACCGAATGGTCCGTTTCTTTTGACAGCCCCATTACCGGCGGTGTCGGCTCTGACGGCTACGTCACAGCTGTCGGTCTTTGGGACGGTAATTTGGAAGTCGTGGATGCCGAAGGAAAGGTCAGCTGGGAAAAGAAACTGACAACGGAATTGGCTTCTCCGCCTGTTGTTTCTCACGGTCTGGTCATTGCCCGCACCATGGACACCCGTGTGTCCGCATTTGAGGCTTCCTCCGGCGAACTGCAGTGGACATATCAGAAGAGTCAGCCCGCTTTGACGGTCCGTTTACCCACAAGAATGCTGGCTCATGATAACTTTTTGTTAGTCGGACAGCCGAACGGCCATATCGTGATTTTGGATATTGCCTCCGGTAAACCGGTGTTTGAATTCCAGGTCGCCCAAGCGAAGGGTGTGACGGAAGTCGAGCGTCTGGTTGACGTTGTCGGTGCCCCGGCCTTTAGCGAAAACTTAGTTTGCGCCGCCGCCTTCCAAGGCGCCGTAACCTGTGTTGACAGCACGAACGGACAGACAAAATGGACGCAGAAGATTGACGCTGTTGCCGGTCCTGCTATTGACGAAGACAACGTTTATGCCGTCAGCGTCAACGGAGAAGTTCAGGCGTTCTACCGCGAAAGCGGTGAGCAGCGCTGGTCTAATAAGACCATGCTGTACCGCGGAGTTTCCGCACCGGTCGTTTTCCCGGGCGCTGTGGCTGTCGGTGACGAAGACGGTTACGTTCATTTTCTTTCACCGAGAACCGGTGAAGAAATGGCGCGCGTTCGTTTGAGCGGTCCGATTGTAACGCAGGCACAGCCTTTCAGTGCAGGCGCTATTTTCCAAACCAGTAAAGGCGAAGTCGCTTATTTGTCGAATAGATAAGAATTATGGTTCCAGTCATTGCGCTTGTTGGTCGTCCGAATGTCGGAAAATCGACCTTGTTTAATCGCCTGACGCGTTCTAGAGACGCTTTAGTGGCGGACTTCCCGGGGCTTACCCGAGATCGTCATTACGGCGACGGTCGTATCGGCGATAAACCTTACTTAGTCATCGATACGGGCGGTTTTGAACCGATCCGCACCGAAGGCATCGTCAAAGAGATGACCGGACAGGCGCAGTTGGCCATTACCGAATCCGATGCCGTCTTGTTCCTTGTTGACGGCCGCGCCGGTTTAACGCCCCAGGATCAGAGAATCGCTCAGAACCTGCGCGAATCCGGAAAGAAAACCTACCTCGTCGTCAATAAGGCCGAAGGTTTAACAGAAACAGCTAAAGCTGAATTCTATGAATTGGCTTTAGGCGAGCCTTACACCATTTCCGCAGCACACGGCGAAGGTGTTAAAGCCTTGATGGATCTGGTTCTTGAACCCTTCCCGACCGAAAAGGAAATCGATGAGGAAGAGGATTTCAAACACAAGATTAAAGTTGCGATCGCCGGCCGTCCGAACGCAGGCAAGAGCACGCTGATCAATGCGCTGATCGGCGAAGATCGCCTGATCGCTTTTGACATGCCCGGGACTACGCGCGACGCCATCGAGGTCGAGTTCCAATATAAGGATCGCGATTACACCTTGATCGATACCGCTGGCCTGCGCCGCAAAGGCAAAGTGTTTGAGGCAATCGAAAAGTTCTCCGTTATTAAGACGCTTCAGGCGATCGAAAGTTCCAACGTGGTTGTGCTTCTTTTAGACGCCCACGCCGGTATTGCCGAGCAGGATGCCAACATTGCCGGCTACATTCTGGAAAGCGGGCGTGCCTTGGTTGTCGGTGTCAACAAATGGGACAGCTTGGACGATTACGAAAGACGCCGTGTGAAGGAAGAGCTTGAACGCAAGCTTCACTTTTTACGCTGGGCGAAGATCGTTTATATCTCCGCGCTTGAAAAGCGCGGTCTGCATCACTTGCTGAATGCCGTCAACGATGCTCACACAGCCGCGTTCATGAAGCTCTCCACACCGAAGCTGACCCGTGCTTTGATTGAAGCTACGACTCGTCAGCTGCCGCCGAGAGCCGGCGGAGGACGTCCGAAGATGAGATACGCACACCAGGGCGGTCAGAATCCTCCTGTCATTGTGGTTCACGGCAACGCACTTCAGGATGTTCCGGAAAGCTACCGGCGATATCTGGAAGGATGGTTCAGAGACAAGTTCAAACTCGAGGGCACACCGCTCCGAATTGAATTTAGAACGAACAAAAATCCGTACGCCCAAAAGGCTTAATCGAGAAATTCCTGCCGTGCGCGGGAATTTTCGTAAGGCGGTTTGTTGCCGGAGGCTGCTCGTTGTGCGCCTCAAATAAGCATTAACAATGATCTTTCCGAAGGGCATTTACCGCTAAAATAATTACTGTAGTAAGAGAATCTGCTGCGGAAACACAGCTCCCTCAAGGGGGTTGTCGCCCAACAAGAGTCCTTCGATCATAGAAGTGCAGAAGAATTAAATGTGCGCCCAAAATGATTAATACAAAGAACAATTTCGGTGTGCCGCAGCTAGAATTTAGTCAAATTTATGAGCGGAATTTTCCGTTTGGAGAAAAACAATGACAAAAGGGCAATTGTTACAAGACCCATTCTTAAACAGTCTTCGTAAGGGACGTATTCCTGTTTCCATCTACTTGGTGAACGGTATCAAACTGCAGGGCCAGATCGAGTCTTTCGACCAGTATGTTGTTCTGCTTCGCAACACCGTAACTCAGATGGTTTATAAACACGCTATTAGCACTGTTGTTCCGGCTCGCGCCGTACCGCTGGGCAATGAACAGCAGGGAACTGAAGAAGCAGAAACCGTATAGTGGATTATCAATATCAAAAGGGAGACGAGACACCCGGAAAGGTGTGGCTCGTCTCTGTCATTGTGGGCCGCGAAATTCATCGAGACGCGGCGCTTGAATTATCAGAATTAGCGACATCCTGCGGCTTCCAAGTTGCAGGTCTGACTGAAGCAAAACGCGACCGTCCGGATCCTAAAACTTTTGTCGGAAGCGGCAAAATCGAAGAAATCAAAAATGAAGCGGCTGCCGCTGGGGCAAAAGCGCTGATTTTTGATGTCGCTTTATCTCCCGCGCAGCAGCGCAATATCGAAAAAGCCGTCGGACTGGAAGTACTTGACCGTACCAATCTGATTTTGGAGATTTTCCGTCAGAGAGCAAAGACCCGGGAAGGCAGGCTGCAAGTTGAACTTGCTCGACTGACCCACTTGTCAACACGTTTGGTCAGAGGCTGGACGCACTTGGAACGTCAGAGAGGCGGCTTGTCTAAAACCGGCGGTCCGGGTGAAAAGCAGATCGAACTTGACCGTCGAATGATTGCAACACGCGTCAAGGCGTTAAGAGAACAGCTTAAAAAACTCGAGCGTCAGCGCAATACCCAACGCAAATCTCGCCAAAGAGGCGAGGTGCTGACCGTCGCGCTTGTCGGCTATACCAACGCCGGTAAGTCAACGCTCTTTAATCGTCTGACTCGAGGCGGTGTGTATGCGGCCGATCAGTTGTTTGCAACTTTGGATACGACTGCGCGCAGATGTTTTGTCGGCGGAGATGTGGAAGTTGTATTAAGTGACACGGTCGGCTTTATTCGCGGGCTTCCGCACCAACTGATTGAGGCTTTCAAATCAACCTTGGATGAAGCGGCACAGGCCGATCTTCTGCTCCATGTTGTCGATTCATCAACGCCGGCTAGAGAAGAGCAGATGGCCGAAGTCAATAAAGTCCTAGAAGAAATCGGAGCTAAAGATATTCCGCAGCTGCTGGTTTTCAATAAGATTGACTTGGAAGGGAAGAGTCCGTTTATTACCTGTGCCGAAGACGGCACGCCGAAAGCAGTCGGCATCAGCGCCGCCAACGGAGAAGGTATCGATCTTCTTAAAGATGCCATCCGTCAGATCGCAGAAAAAGAGCCGGAAGAGCCTCAAGAGACTCCCGATAATGAGGATTGGCTCGCAGAATTTGAACGTTAGTGCTGAATGGGCCTTCTTCGAAGCGAAGGCCTTCAGCGAGCATTTCGATAAATGTAATAACTCTTATCACTAAAAATATTATTATTTTTCAAGTGCTAAAATGCTCTGCTCTCTTGTCTAACTCACCCGGACAACCTATCTTTGTCCTGTGATTTTTAAGGAAATATTCGACAATGTCGCTTAATGACCCCCGTTGGGGCCGAAAAGGCTCGGAGGACGATTCCTCCCAGAAAGAAAATGAAATCAAAGAGCCTCCCAAAGAGACTGATGAAGAACCGAGAAAAGCCGAACCGAGCAGAAACGAAATGCCGGGCCGCTTCACTCAGAACAACAATGACGGAGATTTAGAAGAACTTTGGAAACAGTTCAACGATCGTCTGAATTCGATGTTGGGCGGCACCAAAGGCAATCAAAATCGTAATGCTCAGAAAGAAGAGCCGTCAGCATCTTCTCAGGCACAAAATCAGAAAAACGAAGACTACGACTTCGACGAACCTCCGCTGCGCAAAGACCACGAATTCAAAAATCAGCAGAATTCGTTCGGCAACGGCGGCGGTAATGGAAACGGCGGTGGAAATCCTTTCCCGCAGTTTAAGGTTCCGTCTTCATTCTCCGGCGGAATGGCTGTTTCAGCCATTGTTATCGCTTTGGCCGCGTGGCTGGCCTCCGGCTTTTATATCGTTCCGGAAGGTCAGAACGGTGTTGTGACCACTTTCGGACGTTACACCGAAAGCACGAATGCCGGTTTCCGCTGGCACCTGCCTTATCCGATCCAGGACGTTGCTTTAGTAGACGTTTCTTCTGTTCGTAAGGCCGAGATCGGTTTGAGAGGCGGTACACAGCGTCTTAAAGAAGCGCTCATGCTGACGGACGATGAGAACATTGTTGACGTGATGTTCAATGTTCAGTACCGAATCAAGCAGGGCAACGGCGCTGAAGAATTCTTGTTCCGTACTCGCGATCCGATGGGTGCAGTTGTTCAGACCGCAGAATCCGCCATGCGTGAAGTAGTCGGTCGTAAGAAGATGGACAGTGTTTTGTTCGAGTCCAAGCAGGAAATTGCAGAAGAAGTTAAAAAACTGATGCAGGAAATGCTTGACCGCTACCACTCCGGCATTCAGGTTCTGTCTGTTGCTATTCAGAACGCTCAGCCGCCAGAACAAGTTCAGGCTGCCTTCAACGATGCCGTTAAGGCCGGCCAGGATCGCGAACGCCAGATTAATGAAGGCGAGGCTTATGCAAACGACGTTGTGCCTAAGGCACGCGGTCTGGCTGAACGTCTTCGCCAGGAAGCTGAAGCATACAAATCTCGTGTTGTCTCTCAGGCAGAGGGTGACGCAAACCGCTTCAATCAGGTCTACGCACAGTATGAGAAAGCTCCGAAGGTGACCCGCGACCGTATGTATGTGGACACCATGCAGCAGATCTTCAACAACACGACCAAGGTAATGGTTGACAACAAGTCTTCCAATAATCTCTTGTACCTGCCGTTGGATCAGCTGGCGAAACGAGCCGCCCCGACGCAGGCTCCGGCAGCTTCGGCCGCGCCTGTGCAGCCGACTGTTCCTGCTTCATCTGCTCAGCAGACGCATAATCTGCCCGGCGGAGATCAGCCGCCTTTAACACCGGACGCGAGTCAGCCCTCTTCCCGTCTTTTATCCCGTACTTTGAGATAAGGACAGAGAAATGAAAAAATTACTTTCCTTAGTTATTGTTGTTCTCTTTGGCGCCTTGCTCGCGAGAACCTGCCTTTACACGGTAAACGAGCGTGAATACGCTCTGGTCTTCATGCTTGGTGAATTAAAGAGCGTTGTTTCTACACCCGGTCTGCATGTCAAGCTGCCGGCTCCGCTTCAAAACGTCGTCTATTTGGACAAACGTATTCTTACGATCGATACGCCTGCAGCAGATCTGGTTCAAACCAGTGAGAAGAAAAACCTGATGATCGATTCCTATGTGAAGTGGCGCATCAACGATCCGCGCCGCTACTGGGTTTCTTTCCAAGGCAGCGAACGAGCCGCGGACGATCGTATGTCTGCGCTGCTTCGTGACGTTCTCAACCAGGTTGTGAACCGCCGCACGGTAAACGACATCACTTCCAGCGACAGAGCTCGCGCAATGGCAGAAATCTCTGAAGCTCTGCAGAAGCGTGTTTCTGATTTAGGCATTGAAGTTGTGGATGTCCGACTCAAACGAGTCGACTTCACACCGGAAATTTCCGAGTCTGTCTATCGCCGTATGGAAGCCGAACGTAAGCGCGTTGCCAGCGAAGAGCGCTCCAAGGGTGCTGCTGAAGCCGAAAAGATCAAGGCCGATGCTGATCGTCAGAGAACCGTTGTTCTGGCGGAAGCTTATCGTGACGCTCAGAACATTAAAGGTTCCGGGGACGCCCAGGCCAACGAACTCTACGCCAAAGCATTCAGCAAAGATCCCGAATTTGCGAAGTTCTATCGCTCACTGGATGCTTACCGTCAGTCCTTCAATAAACCTCAGGACATGATGGTGGTGGATCCGAGCAGCGAATTCTTTGACTATCTCAAGAGTTCCCGCGGTGAAGTCCAAGCGAATAAACAACCGTAATTTTTTGTGATCTAAATCATGAAGGCCTTCTTGTACGTACTGGGTTTCTGCTTCGTACTTGAGGGCCTTTTACCTATGTTGGCGCCCGATTTATGGAAACGTGCCGTGAGATTTATCTCACGATTTCCTAGCGAGAAAATCCGTTATATCGGGTTAGAAAGTGTAGTCTTAGGGCTGGTGCTCGTTTGGGCTGGTTCATTGCTTTTTTAGAAAGGATCTTTATGTCAGTGTGGCTGTTACCTGAAAATATCGCGGATATGCTTCCACGAGAGGCGAGGGCCATAGAGCATCTTAGAAGTTCTTTCCTAAAACTGGTGACAAGCCATGGTTTTGAAGTCGTTCGCCCTCCTTTGGTGGAGTACGTTGACTCTCTTCTGACCGGAACGGGCGGAGATCTGGATCTCAGAACGTTCAAGATCGTCGATCAGGTCACGGGAAAAACGATGGGTATCCGCGCCGATATGACGCCTCAGGTTGCTCGAATCGATGCTCACATTCTCAATCGTTCGGGTGTATCGCGCCTCTGTTATGTCGGAAGCGTCCTCCACGCTCGTCCTCTGCATCCTCTTGCTTCACGCCAGCCCTACTTGGCGGGTGTGGAAATGTTCGGCTCTTCCAGTGTAGAAAGCGAACGGGAAGTGATTTGTTTAGGCATTGAGTCCCTTCGTCAATTCGGCTTGGAAAATATTTTCTTGGACTTGGGACACACCGGTGTTGTAAAAGCCATTCTGGACAGCGACCCGGCCAGCGCAGAAGTTCAGGAACAAATTCTCTTTGCATTGAGTCACAAAGACCGCTCCGCACTGGAAGAACTCAGAGGTGTTCTCAAAGAGAAAACCGTGAACGATTTGGTCCGACTGACCATGCTCTTTGGGTCGGAAGACGTCCTGAATCAAGTTATTGAAGAGTTTTCCGATTATCCGGAAATCCCGGAAATCTTAGAAAGAGTCCGCAGGCTCGGCCGTGAATCCGGCGCAGATATTGTCAGCTATGACTTTGCGGATGTTGCCGGCTATAACTACCACACCGGCGTAACTTTCAGTGTCAATATTCCCGGCCGTTATCAGCCGATTCTGCGCGGCGGCCGTTACGATGATATCGGCGAGCGTTTCGGACGTAAGCGTCCCGCGGTCGGCTTCACGTTATACCTGCGCGAGATTATCGCCGTGATGGACACAAAGCGTCCCTATGCGATTTTGGCGCCCAACAAGCTGGATGATGCCGCCCTGCAGTCCCGCATTCGTGAACTTCGCGAAAACGGCGACATCGTGATTGAAAAACTTCCCGAAGACAATGTTGCTTCGCTGGAAGAATCTTTCCGCTTGGATGAAGAATTAATTTGTATCAATGGTGTTTGGACGGTAGCGGCTCGTACGTCGAACCGTTAATTTTTTAAGAGGATGAAATGAGTAAAAATGTAGTCGTTGTCGGCGCTCAGTGGGGCGACGAAGGCAAAGGCAAGATCGTTGACTGGCTCACCGAAAGCGTACAAGGCGTTGTCCGTTTCAACGGCGGCCACAATGCTGGCCACACACTCGTGATCAACGGCCAGAAAACGGTTCTTCGTTTGATCCCCTCGGGTGTTATGCATCCTCACGTCAAGTGCTACATCGGCAACGGTGCGGTTGTCAGCCCCGAAGCGATGCTGAAGGAAATTGACGACTTGAAGGCTCACGGTATGGATGCCGAAGATCGTATTTTTGTCTCCGGTCAGTGCCCTCTGGTTCTTCCTTATCACATCGCACTCGACCACGCTCGTGAAAATGCTTTAGGAGATAAGAAGATCGGTACAACGGGCCGCGGTATCGGCCCGGCCTATGAAGACAAAATTGCTCGCCGCGCTGTCCACGTCAGGGACCTGGCTGAACCGAAAGTATTTGCAGAAAAAGTTCGCGAAAACTGCAAGCTCATCAACTTCCTGCTGGTGAACTACTACAACAGCGAACCCGTCGACGTCGAAAAGATGATCGAAGACACGCTGGCAATGGCTCCGAGAATCGTTCCGAAGATTCGCGACATCTCCCACATCCTCAACACTAAGATGAAGGAAGGCGAACAGTTCCTGTATGAAGGAGCTCAGGGAACCATGCTCGACATCGACCACGGAACCTACCCGTTCGTCACTTCCAGCAATACCGTTGCCGGCTTTGCCAGCCCCGGGTCCGGTGTCGGTCCTCAGAAACTGAATTACATTCTTGGCATTACCAAGGCTTACTGCACACGTGTCGGTTCCGGCCCCTTCCCGACCGAACTCTTTGATGAAGTCGGCAAAACCATTGCTAAGAAGGGCAATGAATTCGGTGCAGTGACCGGGCGTCCCCGCCGCTGCGGCTGGTTCGACGGCGCCGCACTTCGCCGCGCTGTTGAATGGAACGGTTTAAGCGGTCTGGCTGTGATGAAGCTCGACGTTTTAGACGGTTTTGAAACCGTTCGTTTAGGCGTCGGCTACGAATACAAGGGCGAAAGAATCGATATCATGCCTGTCGGTGCAGAAGAAGTTGCCCAGTGCAAAGTCATTTACGAAGACTTCCCCGGCTGGAAGGAACCGACTTTCGGCATCACAAAGTGGGAAGATCTGCCCGTTAACGCACAAAAATATTTAACTCGTCTGTCCGAGGTTGCCGGCTGCCCGATCGCAGTTGTTTCTACCGGCCCGGATCGTTCTCAGACAATTTTGCTTCATAACCCGTTTGAATAATTAGGAATAGGAATGAAAGATCTTCACGTTTCTTGGGAAGAATATCGCCGCCTTATTGAGACTCTGGCTTTTAATGTCTATGACAGCGGCTGGAAGTTTGATTCTTTGCTTTGCTTAGCTCGAGGCGGCCTTCGCCCCGGAGACATCCTCTCCAGAATTTTCGATATGCCGCTGAACATTTTGTCAACCAGCTCTTATAGAGAAGCTGCCGGCACGATTCAGGGAAGTTTGGACATCGGTAAGTACATTGCTTCCAGCCGTCCTGACTCTCTCAAAGGAAGAGTGCTCTTAGTCGACGATTTGGTTGATTCCGGACTGACTTTGAAGAAGGTAGTCGAACACCTTCAGAACAACTATCCGGGCGTGACTGAAGTTCGCACCGCTGTTTTGTGGTGGAAGGGCTGCTCTCAGGTTGAACCTGACTACTATGTCGAATATCTCGGAGACAATCCTTGGATTCACCAGCCGTTTGAAGAGTACGACACAATGCGCCTCGGACAGCTGGTAGCCAAGGTAGAGGGAAAAAGAAAACCGGAATAATGACGGTTTGACAGAGGCCTAGGAGATTGTGTGCATTAACAATCTCTCGGCTCTCTGTTGCCCGGGTGGCGAAATTGGTAGACGCACTAGCTTCAGGTGCTAGCGCCTTCGCGGGCGTGCTGGTTCGAGTCCAGTCCCGGGCACCAGACCTAATTCCTAAGGCCTCGTCGATGTACGAGGTTTTTCTTTATCTGCCGGCTGTTCGGAGTGATCATTCCGTTTTGTCCTACGCCTCAGAGTCGATATAACTCCTTTTGAAAATTCCCAGCAGAAATTCAAATTTTCGATTTAAAAAACGAAAAGGCCTGAATCTGCAAAGGCAGAAAATCAGGTCTTTCTTGCGAGGCTTAGCTTGTTGAGTCGTCGCTCGCCGCTATGGTTTGGAGGCTTAAATTAAACGCCTACTGTTCAATCCACTTTCTAATCTCTGCTTGGGATCCCGGCAAACGAAGGCCGACCTTCCAATTCAGATCCGGGAACTCCTTCGTAAGACTTGCATCTGCTTCACTGACGGGGCTGGAATAAGAAGAGCAGAAGGGATAAAGTGTTTTGCCCTTGAGCTGATCATGGTAAGTCGTTAAGAACGAGCGAATGATGGCCGGTTCTTCGTGCCACCAAATCGGAAAACCGATGAACACGGTGTCTAAGGAAGAGATGTCAACGCCGAAGGGTTTGACGCGAGGCAACAGCGAATGATCTTTATGTTCTCTTGTGCAGCGCGCATCGGGATGGGTCCAGTCTATGTCATCTACGGTGTAGGGAGGTTCTGCATGGAGTCTGACGAGTGGGGCACCGGTCGCTTCAGCAACTTCTTTAGCGGCAAGTTCGGTGTTTCCTGACATGGTGAAGTAAAAAATAGCAGCTTTCATGACTGTTCCTCTAAAAATGACGTTAGTAATCTACTATTGGTACCGAACTCCCAAAATTTCCTGCGTCTCGTTCTAGGCGAACCGACTTCACATGGATAAAAATAGGCAAAGGAGCCGTCTTTTTGTGCCAAAGGCGTAGCCGGCAGAAACATTTCTTAAGCCGAGGCTTTGCCGTTAGAATCCCTCCATTAACAAATCCAGGCGGCAATACAGCCGTTGTTTGGCCTAACTTCAATTTTCCAAGCGGTGTTTCTGTGCTTTTTCGTTATTGCGTCCCTAAGGCTGTTTCGTCCACCGAGTTTTATCCGATTCCCTATTACGAATCGGTTTATCTGGAAAACCAATGCTTCACGATCGAGGCCGATAACCAATATCAAGCGGACGAAAAAGCTTATCGGTTTCTCGCCAACCTGCAAAAGAAACATGATTTAGCTTACGAGAAGCTTTTGGATGAACAGGGCATTCGCTTTCGTAAAAGAGAGGAAATCATTGAGCGTCGTCCGATTTATCTGAGAGATCTGCGAAGGCCGGGAGATCCGGATAGTTTCGGAAGCCAAAAGGATCCGAAAGTTTGAAATAAGTATCGGCTCAACGACTACTATCGAGAAACAGAGCTTCCTGAAAACTTCCAAGTCTCAGGCTATCGCTATGAACAGAATCCGTCGGGTGGCCACTACCGTTTCTTCAGGCAGTTAACGGATCATCAGTTTGCCTACGGTCTGGTCTTTCTTTTGATTATTGTTTTGTTAATTCTGCTTCTTCCTCAGTTCCGCGGACTCGGAATGCTGGATGTGCTTAATTTAAATTGATATTTTTAGTACCCGACGGCCGAAATCAAATATCTCCACTCTGAGCGATCCTAGGACTTTGTTAGCAGCCTCAACAATTACAATCCAGCATAAATAGGATCAACATTAATTAGTTGAGGCTCAAAATTACTACGAAGAACAAAACCACCCAGAAGTCTGCGTTGACTTCTGCTAAGCCGCAGCGTGCCACCCCGGCTGCCGGAGTGGAAGCCGCTGAAAAGGCAATTGAACGGGAATTGAGGACGGCCGGGTTCCCGATGGAAATGGACGACCTGAAAGAGTATGTGATGCTTTCCCATAAAGGCATCTCTTCTGAGGTTTTTGATCGCGCTTTCAATAAATTAAAAGAGGCAGGAAGAATCTTTACGAATCGAGAAGACATCGTTCTTCTGACTTCCTCCGCCAAACTTCATACTGGGGTGGTGCAGGGGCACCGCGACGGATTCGGATTCCTGATTTGCGAAGAAGACGGTCCTGATATGTACATTCCTCCGGAAGAAATGACGAAAGTTCTTCCCGGAGACATTGTGGTCGCAAGAGAAGCAGGAACCGACTACAGAGGTCGAGGTTTAGCCGATATCGTCGAACTCGCCGACCGCAAGTTAAAACGCATTGTCGGCCGCTTTGAACTGAGACGCGGCGTCGGAATTGTGGTGCCTGAAGACGCAAGAATCTGCAAAACGATCTTAATTGCACCGGGCCGCTCTTTAGGCGCAACACCTTCTCAGATCGTCGTGGTCGAACTTGAAGATAAAGGCCTTCTCACCAATAGTCCAGTCGGCCATGTGGTCGAGATTTTGGGAACCATCGACGAGCCGGGAATGGAGACGGAAATCGCGGTTCGTAAGTTCGATCTTCCTTACAAGTTCTCCGAGGAAACAAAGAAAGAAATTAAGCGTTTCTCTGACTCTGTAACGAAGTCCGATCTTCGAGACAGAGTAGACCTTCGTGATATTCCGTTTGTGACGATCGACGGCGCCGATGCAAAAGACTTCGACGATGCGGTTTACTGCCTGCCTTTGGAAGACGGCAAATTCCGTCTGCTCGTAGCCATTGCCGATGTTTCTCATTACGTTAAACCCGGTTGCGCCATTGATAAAGATGCTCAGTTAAGAACAACGAGTGTCTACTTCCCGAGACGCGTTATCCCGATGCTGCCGGAAGAGCTTTCTAATGGCTTGTGTTCTTTGAATCCACAGGTTGACCGCTGCACCATGGTGTGTGACGCAATCATCGGCGCCAACGGATTGGTAAAAGCCTACCAGTTCTATCCTGCCGTGATTCGTTCGGCCGCACGACTGATTTATGACAATGTCTGGGCCGCACTCTGCAATCCTAATGGTCCTGAAGCCAAGGTCATGGAACACGTGCTCGGCAACGTTCAGGATCTCTATGATCTCTACAAGAACCTGATCAAGAGCCGTGAACTGCGCGGCGCGATGGATTTTGAGACGGTTGAAACTTATATTGTTGCCAATGAGCAGGGCAAGATCGAACAGATTCTGCCGCGCGAACGCAATGATGCCCATCGTCTTATCGAAGAAATGATGCTGGTAGCAAACACCTGTGCAGCTGACTTCCTGCAGAAGAATAAAGCTCCGTGCCTCTACCGTGTTCATGAACCGCCCAGCCAGGATCGTTTGGAAAAAGCCAGAGCAACTTTGGCGCCGTTCGGCGTGACGCTGCCCGGCGGAGATTCTCCCACTCCGGGAGACTATGCCAAGGTGCTGGAATCAATCGCTGATCGACCGGACAAAGCGATGATTCAGACGATTTTGCTGCGTTCCATGCAGCAGGCCGTCTACAGCCCGCATAACGTTGGTCACTTCGGCCTAGCTTATGACGCTTATACACACTTCACCTCACCGATTCGCCGTTATCCTGACTTGCTGGTGCATCGCGCCATTCGAGGTATCTTACGGCGCCGGAAATACGTGCCGAAGATTTTGGTTGAACCCAATGAGGCCGAGGTTCCTGTTCAGACAAGAGAAATCATCTGCAAGGCGAAACCCGACGACAAGAAGAAGGTTGCGCATATCGACTTGTGGGAAAAGCTCGGGTTGCTTTGTTCTGCTCATGAACGCCGTGCCGATGAAGCCAGTTACGATGTAATGGCTTGGCTGAAATGCAATTACATGCAGAAGAAACTTGGTCAGGTTTTTAAAGGCGTGATTTCAGGCGTCAGCCCCTTTGCAATTTTCGTTACGCTTGAAGACTTGTATGTCGAAGGCGCGATCCATATTTCCGGCCTCGGTGACGATTACTTCGTCTTTGATGACAAGTCCAATGAAATTTACGGCGAAGACTCCGGCTTGCGTTATCGCCTGGGCGACGAGCTCACGGTTAAGGTTGCCCGCTGTGATCTCGACGCAAGAAGAATAGAATTCGCTTTGGTTTCGAAGAATCGTCAAAGCAGACCGAAGACCGAAGCCAAAAGGAAAACCGTAAAATCTTCTGCCGCGCCGCGTAAGCCGGCAGCGAGAAAAACAAAGAAAGCACCTTCTGCTCCTAAAAAACGCTCATGAAAAAAGAAGATACAGTCCTAGCCGGCTTCCACGCCGTGTCCTCGAGAATGAAACGCGATCCTTCGTCGATTCGCATCGTCTACTATGATCCGAAACGTCGTGATCAACGTATGCGCCGGATGATTGAAGAGATAGAAAAGGCCGGCATTCGTTTAATGCAGGCCGACAACAATCGCCTGGACGGCTTTTCTCATGAAGTTCCGCATCAGGGCTTGATCGCTCTTGCTGCTCCGATAGATATCGGAATGTCTTTCGATACATTGATGGATAATCTGGCCGGTAATCCGCTTCTGCTACTTTTGGACGGCGTGACCGATCCGCGCAATTTCGGCGCCTGCCTGCGTGTCGCAGATGCAGCCGGAGTATCTGCCGTGATCACGCCGAAAGATCGCTCCGCAACATTGACGGCAGCGGCTGTGAAAGCCAGTGCCGGTGCATCTGAAACCGTTCCGATTGTGCGGGTCACGAATTTGGCCGGTTCGATTGTGGAGCTCGTTGACGCTGGAGTTCCGATCATCGGCACGGCTGGCGAAGCCCAAAAGACTATTTATGAATTCGATCAAAAGGGCGCTTTCGGCTGGGTACTCGGCGCCGAAGGCGACGGTCTGCGTCAGCTGACCCGCCGCCGCTGCAGTGATTTGGCCAAGATTCCGATGCTGGGAACGGTGGAAAGCCTGAATGTTTCCGTTGCCGCGGGTATCTGTTTGTTTGAAACCGTGCGCCAGCGTACGGTTGGCTGATTAGAATCCGCCTTAAGCGGAATCTGAAGCTCTCAAAATCCGAGGTCGTTCAAACTGCGGCCTCGATTTTTTTGAGCTGCTGCAAGTCCTTGTCTATGAGTTCCGGCACGGGGTCCAATCTGATGTGAAAAGCAGCTTCTCCACGAACGGGAGAGTGATTCAATGTGTTTGCTGCAGCGGTCAATGGACGTCGAGAGAATATTTTTGTCCTTAGGAGAACTCTGGGAAGACTCAGTTATTAGGAAATTTCTAATAAGTCGCTTCGAACATTAAAAACACAACCCCTAAGTTTGGCAGATTCTGATTGACCTTCTGGGCGGCAACGCCCATGAGGTCTATATTTTGCAGGGCGAACGTACATAATTTTTAACAAAACATCCTTAACTCATTAAAAAGTCGACAAAAACTGTTGACTTTTTTTGAAATATGACATAT
>OOAE01000121.1_pt1 | contig 77828 bp, 59 predicted proteins | sample 1671271 | NCBI WGS metagenome assembly OOAE01 (sample SAMN06348139, study PRJEB24527) | human gut metagenome | biome: human gut; feature: ankylosing spondylitis patient; material: feces | host: Homo sapiens | place: China | collected 2015-10 | reverse complement strand
ATTTCTGGAATCCCCAATGCTGTTTTCCTATCATTAAAGTTCTCTTTGGGATAAAGCAGTATATTTACGTAGGGTGTTCAAAATCCAAGAAAAAAAAGGTTTGTAAAGAGGCGCCAGCGCCCCTGAAAGGTAGGGTGAATTTTTTTGCGCTATCCCTTGTTCTCCAAGCCTAATGACTTCATGCCCTTAATTGCACGTAAAAATCAAGGGAGCCCCCCGATGCCCCTTCTCAAGTAAAAAATCTTCAAAAGTATAAATTATCATGACACACACTGCTGTACATTCCGAGTTCGTTTCAATGGGTTTCAATCGCAAGCGCAGAGTTTCCTTCCCCCACGACATCTATCAGGTGGTGGTTAATGGAGAAGAAGGCGAATATGCCGAATATGAAGTCGAGAATGAGTTTAATGTAACAGACACTTTGTATTTTACCGCCCAAACCAAGCGCAAAGTTTCCTTTGACCGCAGCTTTGCCGTATGTTGTGGACAATCTTCTGCATACGATGATAACACGGAGATTGAATATGAGAGCGAGACGTCCTCGCTTTCCTATTCCTTTGCCCGTCATCTTACGCAGGCTTTGCAGTCTCACAAACTCTACTTGATCTCTCCCGAACTCCCTGTGGGCTGTTGCATTCTTATTACTGACATCGAAAGTGAACTTTCTGATGCCACCAATGCGAACAACCATTTGAAGTTCAAGTGGAAACCGCTTCGCAAGCAGGTGCCTTTCACCGTCCCTCGCTTACATAATATCTTCAACCAGGTTTACAACAACACTTTTGACTAATGCCCCACGCTATTCATATCACCACGCTCAAACGTATGCTCCAATCTCCCGAACCCGTAGACCTCAAACTATGGACGCGTAGCGGTGAAATCCAATGCTGGCACCGCTGTATTTCTCTCCGCTACGACTTTTACAAAGGTACGCGAAGAATGAAACTATTGGATAGCAATGAAATTCGGCAGTTGAGAGATGTGTGCGTTTTTGAAATCAATGGGATGGAGGTTTTTATGTAGATAAAAGTTGCTAACTTTGCAATAAATTAAATGGTTATGGTCAAACAAAATATAGATTCTATTTCTTCCAGTGAGTATGCATCTCTTCTGAAAAACGTAAAGAAACGTATACTTATAGCTCAACAGCATGCCTATTATAGTGCCAATGCTGAATTGCTTCGCATGTATTGGGACGTAGGTGAAATGCTTTTTACAAGCAAAACTAATGACGGGTGGGGCAAAAAAACTTTGCAGCGTCTTGCGAATGATTTGAAGAATGAGTATTCCGACATCAAAGGTTTTTCTATTCGCAATATGCAGTGCATGATGCAGTTTTACAATGAGTATAACAAGGAACTCACCATGTGTAAAATAAGTGCATCTGCAATTGCGCAACCATCAGTTGCGCAATTATCGCAAGAAATTAATGTAGATGTCCAACCAATAACGCAACCATCGGTTGCGCAATTAACAAATTCAAATTTCAGCTTGCCCATAACACACGTGTCATGGTCTAACAACTTGGTCCTTATGCAAAAGGTCAAGGACATAAAGGCGAGATATTGGTATATGATACAATGTATTTCCGCCAATTGGACACGCGACTATTTAAAGGAAGCCATTGAACTTGATTATTACAAACAACATGGTGCTTTGGCAAACAACTTTCAACTAACTCTCCCTAAGCCAGAAGCTGAAGAAGTACGTAATAGTTTGAAAGATCCATATCTGTTTGATATGGTTACTTTCACTGACAAATACGATGAACGTGATGTGGAACTTGGATTAGTAAAACACGTTGAAAAGTTTTTGATGGAAATGGGGGCAGGCTTCGCTTTCTTAGGCAGACAATATCACATTGAAGTAGCTGGTGATGATTACTATCTTGATATGCTAATGTATAATACATTTATGCATCGTTATATGGTCGTTGAGCTGAAGGTGACTGAGTTTAAACCCGAATATGTAGGTAAACTCAATTTCTATTGTTCCGCTGTTGATGATATCCTTTGCCGCGAAGGAGACAATAAAACGATAGGTTTGCTTCTGTGTAAAACGAAAGACCGTATAAAAGCGGAATATGCATTGCGCGACATCAATAAACCCATAGGCATTTCTGATTACAAATTGGGACAAGCTTTACTCAAGAATTTGCGAAGCAGTTTGCCTTCGCTTGAAGAGATTGAAGAAGAACTTGAATCCTTTTAGTCTAAAATAAATCCTCCCTTGCGTAGAATACAAGGGAGGATTAAACTTTTATATTGATAAAATTACAAATCAGAAGTTCCTCCCCCTCTGAATCTATTTACCGCCCCTCGCTTACATAATATATTCAACCAGGTTTACAACAACACTTTCGACTAATGCCCCACGCTATCCACATCACCACGCTCAAACGTATGCTCCAATCTCCCGAACCTGTAGACCTCAAACTATGGACGCGCTCGGGTGAAATCCAATGCTGGCACCGCTGCATCTCTCTCCGCTACGACTTCTACAAAGGCACGCGAAGAATGAAACTGCTGGATAGCAACGAAATCCGGTAGCTGAGAGATGTCTGCGTGTTTGAAATAAATGGGTTGGAGGTATTTATGTGAAATTACTTGGGCTGAGATTTGTTGCTTTGAAAAGAACTTCGTACTTTTGCAATGACAGATTCCGCCACGCTTCCCATTAGAACAGCGAACCAGGGCGGAACTTCGTTTTTATATACGTTTATGAACTATACAAAGCAACCACTTGACTACCCTCAAATCATTGCTCAACTAAAAAACAGAGGTCTTCTTTTTCGTAATGAAACACATGTAATTCAACAACTTCAAATAATCAGTTACTTTCGAATTGCCAACTACCTCAAGACTTTTGAAGTTGTTGGCAGTAATCATGTTTATGTTCCTCATAGCTATTTTGAAGATGCACTTCAATTATACTATTTTGATAAAGAATTACGTCATATTCTCTTTGGTGCTATTCAAAGTATTGAAATAGCATTTCGTTCAAAGGTTATTCATCATGTGGCTTTGGCACATGGAGCTTTTTGGTTCACTGATTCTTCTATCGCAGTAAGACAGAACTGTTTCCGCGAAAACCTAGATCAAATAAAGAAAGAATTGAAACGTTCCAAGGAAGAATTCATACAAGAACACTTTCAAAAGTACACATCTCCAGATGTACCTCCTGTTTGGAAAACACTCGAGATTACTTCTTTCGGTTTGCTTTCTAAATTGTTCTGCAACATAGATGATAACAGATTAAAGAAAAAAATAGCGCGTGACTTTAACCTACCTCAGCATCTATGTCTTGAAAGTTGGATTAAAAGTTTTGTAGCCTTACGCAACTGCATTGCACATCACGCACGTGTTTGGAATAGACGTTATCCACAACAACCACAAATCTCAGGTAACTTTAGAGGCTTATGGATTAACACATCTCATGTGCGAACCAATAAGCTATATGCTATCATTTGTTGTCTCGCTTACATGCAAGATAATATTCATCCGCAGAATACATTTAAGCAACAGATTAAAGATTTGTTGTCGCGATATGGCAATGTCAACTTACACCAGATGGGATTCCCTAACAACTGGAAAACTGAACCTTTGTGGCAATAATATAAAGCTAAGTCCTATTGCTTACTATGGGACTTAGCTTTATTTATATGATTCTATAGCACTTTCTAAATAACCAATTCCAACATCGGAATCTCTCTTATTACAAGATAGGCACTACAAAGTGTATTGCCACGAAACTCCTTCATCGAACTTATATCTACTTCTGCTCGATTATTAAAGTGCTCACTATGGTTAAGCCAAGAAATACGGCCACAACCAATGAACTGTAAAAGATGATGATTGCCATATAGAAAGGCACAGACAACAAAGAAACAGTGCTACCTGTCATAAATGGCTGCAAACGAGAGTGGTCGCTCAATCGCTGTTGGTCGTCGCCAATACTCTTGGACTCAAAGATTGTCATGGATAATTTGAGAAATTTGCGTAAGTAGTCGCCCAATATACCAATGCTGATTTGTGTACTCATCGAAGGTGGCACTATTCATGCCAATGGCTGTGAGCGAATCGCGAATACCAACTACGCTCACTCCATCACGTGTGAGGGAGTGAGCGCAGATAAGATAAGGGATAGTCTTTACCATAATACAATGCAACCATGCGCACACAGGCAGGACCGCAATCCATTTGGTCAAATTGTCGGGAGAATTTCATGCTTTATTCTTTTAGCTTTTCTTTTTCTTGGGCATCACATTGAAGCGATACACCACGTGGAGCATTACGTAGCGAGGTTGCGAATTGACCCATGTTTCGGTGCGACCTTGGGCATTCACAGAGTGCTGCACGTTGCTGATTTGCTTCAAGATGTCTACTGCATTGAGGCGGAAGGTAAGGTTACCCTTTAAGATGGTCTTGGCCACAGAGGCGTTCCACACCCAGTTGGTGGTGTTGAGAGTGTGGTCACTATAGCCGTTACGATTGTAAAGGTTGAGGTCGGTGGTGATTTGCCAATTCATTGGTAAGTTGAGGGTAGCATTAGCACCTGCTGTAATGTCGAAAGCAGATATATTGTCATACCCCTCGCGCGCTGAACGACTGTTGAGCCATGAGAGGCTACCACGTATGCCGAAGGTATGTTTACCTACGCGATAAGATAGTGCCAATTGCTCACCAAGCGTTAGGTTGTTCACCACGCTGCGCTCAAATGTTTCACTTTCAGACGCATAGTCTACGGAGTGTACGTATGAGGCGGTGGTTACAGTCTGGAATTGGAAGGATTCCTTCTTTCCGAAAGGCGTTGAATATTGTACGGATTCATACGTATTCCAATTGCCATTAATGTTTTTGGGCATCCATGTGCTCACGCCTGTTGCACGATTGTAGAGGCGGGCTTGAGCAATGGCATTGTCGGTGCGTCCGTAACTTGCATAGAGTACGACGTTGTTATGTCGTTGATTGTGAAAACGTGCGTAGCGTGCATTCACACTGTGCGTGCGAGGCTTCTTCAATCCGGGGTTGTTAATATAGATATTTGTAGGGTCGCTATCATTGATGGTGCCAAGTTGGTTGTAGATGCTTGGTACATTCTTTGTGAAACTATAATTTGTCTCTATCTCCGTACGAATCTTCTGCCCGTTGTTCTTGTATCTGAGCTTTATAGTCGGGGTAAACTTGCTGATGGTTCGTGATAACAGAGTGTCTAACTTCGCCTTGTCGTAGTCCAAACGTTCGTGCATGATGTCTCCGCGCAGAGTGAGATCTGCATTGAAGCTCTTGCTCGAACTCACATTTGGTACATAGAGATATGCGAAACTTACAAGTGGGCTAATCTTGTTTTGTGTCAAATTAGAAGCATAGGTATTGTTGAGGTCTACAGCCAACTGTTCGGGACTGATGGCAGAAGGGGGGACCATCATGCTTCCATTAGCTCCATTTGCAAACTCTTCATGCAGATGCAGCAAAGTGTTGACTTGATCGTAGCAATGAAAGTCATACTGAATCTCAGGTTTGATTAGTGCGTAATGTCCTGCACCGCTCTGATAAGGGCTATAGTTCCATGTATAGGCAATGTCGGCATTCATTCCATAATTCTTCGAGACATAATCGGACTTTTGAAACAAATTATCCCCACTGCCCGCATTGGTTGAAGTTGGTCCGTACACTCTGTTGAATGAGTTGAGGTAGCGATTTGTGTCGCGACGATAGTTTCCCGTAAAGGCAATCTCCATATTATCGTTTGTCGCTGGGAACGAAATGGTTGTGTTCGCGGCTAAATTAGCGATTATCCAATCAGACTTGCCGTCTTGGTCATTGCCTATACGTGTTAAGAGGTTGCGAGTGAAACGCGAAGATGTCATTCCATTTTGAGCAAAGAGAGAATCGAGGGACTGCACGCGGTATTGCTCCTCTGGATTTTCTGAGAATTGTGCTCGATGACTTATGCTTGTGTAATTATTCTTCAAATAATCGATAGAGGGCCTTAACTCGAAATATGCATGCTCGGCGGAATACTGAAATTGGTGTGCTGACATCAGGTGCAACTTCCGATCGTTGCGTAGAGAATGCGAACGCTCAAAGATGTCGCCTGTGTTGAAGTAATTCACATTGCTGCCCTTATGTTCCACTTCGGGTGCTTCGTGCGTCAGAGTGACGTTACCAAAGACTTTGGAACGGTCGTGCGAATATAGATAATCCAATCCGCCCATTTTTACGTCCAGTTCTCCGTCTTGTGCCCAGCCACCGCCCCATTGACCTGAGGAACTGCCCGTCTGGGTATCCTTGATGTTGTTGAGATTAGCAAAAGCAGCAAGTCGCATTTTACCGCTATACCCCATCCCGAAGGCTTTGCCCAAGTAGCGGTCAGAAGGGAATCCATAACCACCTTCCACATTGCCTAACCAACCTGTGGAATAGGCTTTCTTCAATATCACGTCCATCACCATGTGCTCGTCTGCACCATCGATTTTCTTACCATTGACTTTGGCTTTCAGATAATCATCGTTTGCCGCACGGTCGTACACCTTAATGTTCTTCACCGTATAGGCTGGTAGATTTTCAAGGGCAACTTTGGGGTTGCCCGCAAAAAAGTCCTCGCCATTGACCATAAGGCTTTCGATAAACTTTCCATTCACCTTGATTTGTCCGTCTTTGAGTTCTGCTCCTGGGAGTTGTGCCACCAATGCATCAAGCATGGAGCCTTCTGCCAAGTCAAAAGCTGCTGCGTCATAAACCACAGTGTCTCCTCGCGTCACCATCTTGATATGAGTGGCACGGACAACGACTTCCTTCAACTGTCTTGTCTTGACTTTCTTCATCCAAAGCGTGCCGATGCCAAGGGTAGTATTGCGTTTGGAGACTACTGTGAAATCTTTTTGCACTTCATTGTAACCTTCTTTTTCTGCACGCAAGGTATATCTACCTGGGCGAAAATCAAATTCAAGACGATAAGTGGCGCTCTGTACATCAGCATATGTCACCTTATACGGCACTTGAATGCTATCGTTGAGGTACAAAGTATACAGAGCATTTTCAATAGGCATTTCGGTAACCTCTTCATTGACTCCAAAACTTACTAAGCACTTTTGAGCATTGGCCACATAGAACTGGCAAAGCATGAGAACTAAAATGGAGAGAAATTTTCGCATATATATGGATTTTGTTTATATTTTATCATACAGAAAGGACTTTTACCCTCATTATTAGAGGGTACAAGTAACAACGAGTAGCTCTAAATCTTGAAAAGACTGAGACAAGACACTATCAATGCAATCCTTAATAAATCGGGCAGCATTGTACATGGGGACACCAATTGATATGTTTGGGGATTTTTCCATGTTCTTGTTGTTATTTGACGGTGTAAAATTAGATATTTGCCATCAGAGGTGAATTATCCAATTCATATTTCTATTGTCATTTTCAAATAAATCACAACACAAATACAAAAACATACAAGAGAAATGCTTACCTTTACAGCCAAAACAAACTAGGATTTATGCGGAAATCACTTTTTTACAAGAGAACATTGCATACAAAAGATGGGGTTATACCTCAATATTGTAGTAAGGAAGGTTCATACTTGAAAGTTATACCACACAACAATGAGAATTTGGATACTGAGTTACATTCCCACAATTTTTACCTAATTTTATGGATAAAAAAAGGACAGGGGACTCATTCTATAAATTTTCAAGATTTTCCAATAAGTGATAATCAAATCTTATTATTTTCACCAGGAGACTTACATAAAGCATTTTGCACGAATGAGGAAGACATTGGAATACCCTTTACAGAGGATTTACTCAATCTTCTACCATTAAAAATAGCCGATTGGATTCGTTATAATGTATTCTGCAATATTGGTACGCCACCAGTTGCAACTATTGATGACAACATCGCGGAAATACTAACGAAGTGGATAGAAGTTCTAAAATCGTTACTTGAAAATCAGAAGGATGATATAAATTATTGTACTGCAGCTACAATATCTGTAATACTCAAGATTTTAAAGGAACATGCCTCTTGGAAAAATGATTTCATGGATTTTACCCCCCCAAAAAAAATTAAAAATAATATATGATTTCAAAAAATCGATTGAATTTAATCTAAAAAAATCGCATTCGCCTGCATTTTACTCTATAGATATAGGGGTAGCAGAAAGCAAACTATCAGCTATAACGAAAGAGATTTATGGATTAAGTCCCAAAAAAATCATAAATGAAGGAATAATCTTAAAAGCAAAAAAACTGCTTGCAGAAAACGAACTCATAATAAAAGAGATTTCTGAAGAATTGGGTTTTACCGATGCACCACACTTTGTAAAATTCTTCAAGAAAGAAACAGGTATGACACCAGGTCAGTTTAAAGAGACCTTATAATTTTGTCTTTTCTCCACCGCTCATTCGGTCATAGTTTTGCACCAAAAAGTACAAGACTATGACCGAATTTCCATACATCAATTCTCTTCTTCCCGATTCTGCATACAAAAAAAGAGGAGGTCGAAAAACCTCCTCTCTGTGACTCGCTTGGGGTTCGAACCCAAGACCCCAACATTAAAAGTGTTGTGCTCTACCAGCTGAGCTAGCGAGTCAAACCGTTATTGCTGTTAAGCGAGTGCAAAGTTAAGGCTTTTATATTGAACGGCCAAATGTTTTCACGAATTTTTTGCTTTTATTTTAATACTAAGCCGAAAATGAGGGAGGAACTGGCGATGGAAATGGGGACGCTGCATCGAACAAAGGGGAAGACCTAATGACGGGGAGGCTGTCTACGCGCCACATTCCCTATTCTTTTCAGCGCATCTAGGAGGAGACACGAGCGCGTCTGCTCCCAGACACGGACGCAGCTGGGAGCTGACACGAATGCGTCTGGGAGCTGATACGGGCGCATCTGGGGGCAGAAACGAATGCACACCGTCCCGCGTTCGCCATAAGGCATAGGGGAAGGAATGGCGGGCAATTGGCGACATGGGGCGGGAGACGCTTGGAGAGCTTCGCACTACCGAAGAGGGGTTCTGCCAACCTTATTTGCCAAGATAACACGTAATTAGCGGATTTATGCCATCTCAAGCAAGGTATTCGGAAAGATGGGGGAGGAATCCCACATGAATTTTGTAATTTTGCAGACTGTTTAAGAAAAGACGATGAATATCTACGGGATATTCCATGACTACGAAAACCACTTTCTGGCCGGTACGCCAGGTTTATGAGGTGTTGAAAGATTTCTGGTGTGCCTGAGAGAATCACTGGAAATGCTGAAAAGGATTTTCACGACACTGCATAATCGCACATGATAACAGATTATCACATTGTACAACAAACTAAAATATGACACAAACGAACCAGAACAGCGAACAAGTGCTGAGACACAAGCTCGACCTGCTGCTCCGCACGGGTCAATTGCTCGTTGAGAGCGCGGCAGACACCAACCGCGTGATGCGAAACATGAAACGTACGGCTGCTTTTCTCGGACTGCCCGAAGAACATCTGCACATTTATGTCACCTACAACATGCTGATGGTGAACCTCAGCGACGCCGAACACTCTTTCTCGAAATTCCAGCGCTGCGACAAGCATGGCATCAACATGACGACCATCTCGCTCGTGAGCAAGCTTTCTTGGAAGGCCATCCGCGAGGACTATTCCATTGAACGCTATGAGGAGGAACTGGAGAAGATCAAGAACCGCCCGAGAAACTATACGCCGTGGCAGGTGGCCATCGGTACGGGGTTTGCCTGCGGCGGCTTCTGCATTCAGTTTGGCTGCGACTGGATGGCTTTCCTCTATGCTTCGCTGGCCGCCTGTCTGGGTATGCGTCTGCGTGGCAAACTGGTTGAAATGGGCATGAACGCTTACATGAGCATCGCCACGGCGGCTTTTGTCTCAACAATTCTGGCTTGGGCCTCGATGTTCCTGCCGTCGACCTGGACCACCACCCCGCTCCACCCGCTTTTGGCCTGTGCCTTGTTTATCGTGCCGGGAGTGCCTTTGATCAACTTTGTGGACGATATGCTTGACAACTATATCCAGGTGGGCCTGACGCGTGCCATCAACACGTTCCTCATGCTGGCGGCCATGACTTTCGGCATTGCGTTCTTCCTGAAGGTGTCGAACTTCGATTTGGCACAGTTCCAACACATCTCGATGATTCCGCACCATGAATACTGGGAATATGCCGCAGCGGCTGCCATCTCAGCCATGGGTTTCTCCATGATTTTCAACATCCCGCGTCGCCTGCTTTGGGTGGTTGCCATCGGCGGTATCATCGCTGTCTGCACGCGCAACTTTGTCAACCTCGGCCCGAGCAACGACAACATCGGTCTCGACATGGGTCTCGCCATCGGTTCCTTGGCTGGCTCAGCCCTTATCAGTGTGATTTGCGTGAAGGCCGTCCACTGGTTCCACGTGCCCAACCACGTCATCTCCATCCCGAGTGTCATCCCGATGGTGCCGGGCGTACTGATGTACCGCGCCTTGGTGGGACTGATTGAAATGAACGGTGTTGTCGGCGAACTGACTGACGCCGTGAAATTCGGTATGGGTTCTGGTCTGACCATCATGTGCATCGCGCTGGGCGTGGCCATCCCCAACATCTTCGCCCGCCGCTTCATCGCTGCCGACCGACAGAAATTACTGAAGCGCCTCATCGAAGAACGCCGCCAACGCGGACGCTTCGAAAGTTTTGAAGCTATCGACAGCGAGAAGCAGGCGCAGAACGTATAAGAAGTTTTACAAATCCTACATACAAAAAGAGCATGCGACACTTTCCAATGATGTGTCGCATGCTCTTTTTTATTTGCGAATAGGGGTTCTGAAAACAGTTTTGAATCGCGCGTTGGCATTTGCCTACAAGCGTTCGTAGTCGGCAAACGTGTAAGGCACGGCGTTTTTCTCGTCGGCTTCGTGGCTTTCCGAGTCTGTCAAACGCCATTCCATAGGGTCGAACTCTGGAAAGAAGGCGTCGGCATGTTCAGGCGTGGCCTCAACATGGGTGAGGCAAAGGCGGTCGGCCATTGGCAGGGCCTCCGCATAAACGCTCTCGCCGCCGATGATATAGATGTCTTCTTCGGGCGCACAAGCGTCGAGCGCCGCCTGCAAGGAAGGGAACACTTCGGTGCCCTCAAAGGAAAGACTTTCCTGGCGTGTGAGCACGATGTTGCGGCGATTTGGCAAGGCACCTTTCGGGAGCGACTCAAAAGTGCGGCGCCCCATAATGATGGTGTGTCCCGTGGTGAGGGCCTTGAAGCGGCGCAAGTCGGCCGAGAGATGATAAAGCAGTTTGTTTTGATAGCCAATGGCGCGGTTGGCAGCCAAGGCACAGATGATGGTCAGCATGGTCTGATGGTTTTTGGAAATGGGATGTGGTTTGCAGGGAGTTTGACGAAAAGAAGAGGAGAAGGGCGGACGCTTTCCGCGAGAAATGCGACCGTAGGCGTTACGGATTGGATCTACGGAACGTTTCTCACGCCTGTCTGTCCGTCAAACGGAAACCTTTGCGGGAATGTGTGGATATGGGTCGTAGCCCTCCAACTCGAAATCTTCATAGCGGAAACTGAAGAGATCTTTGACGTCGGGGTTGATTTTCATCGTTGGCAGCGGGCGCGGTGTGCGCGTCAGCTGCAGGCGGGCTTGGTCGAGGTGGTTGAGATAGAGATGGGTGTCGCCCGTGGTGTGGACGAAATCGCCCGGAACGAGTCCGCAAACCTGCGCTGTCATCTGCAGCAAGAGGGCGTAGCTCGCGATGTTGAAGGGCACACCGAGGAAGGTGTCGGCCGAACGCTGGTAGAGCTGGAGCGAGAGGCGGCCGTCGGCCACATAAAACTGGAAGAGGAGATGACAGGGGGGCAGGTTCATCACGCCGAGGTCGGCCACGTTCCATGCCGACACAATCATGCGGCGCGAATCGGGCGTTTCCTTGATTTGCCGGATTACTTCGGCCAACTGGTCGATGTGGCCACCTTTATAATCGGGCCATGAGCGCCACTGATAGCCGTAGATGTGTCCGAGGTCGCCATTTTCGTCGGCCCATTCGTTCCATATTCTCACGCCGTTTTCCTGCAAATAGCGCACATTGGTGTCGCCGCGCAAAAACCAGAGAAGTTCATGGATGATGCTTTTCAAGTGGAGTTTTTTGGTGGTGAGAAGCGGGAAACCCTCTTCGAGATTAAATCGCATCTGATGGCCGAAGATGCTCTTCGTGCCAGTTCCAGTGCGGTCGGTTTTGACAACGCCGTTGTCGAGGATTTCCTGCAATAAGTTGAGATATTGTTTCATGCTTTTGTTGTGTTTCTAAGATGTGAAGCGGGGTTTTCGTTGTCCGCTGAAAGCGTGTGCAGAATGTGTCGGGACGAGGTTTCAGTTTCCCTTGAAAGGTTTGCGCCAGTCGCAGCCTTCTTTCCAGCGGGAGCAACCGTAGGCCGTTTTCCCTTTAATGACTTTTCCTTCGCCGCATTTTGGACATTTGCTGCCCACGCGGACAATTTTGCGCTTAGGTTTCCCGGCAACCGGCGCTTCAGAACGGCTGGCCTCTGCGGCGGCACGGAGGCGCGGCGGCAAGGCGGAAGGCCCCGTTTCTGGCGCTATGCTCACGCGGCGGTTGCTGTTGTCGGAAAGCACCTGAAAAACCACTTCGTTGACCATCTGCTTGAGCTCGTCGACAAACTGGCCAGCGCCATATTCCTTCTGCTCGATGAGGCGTAGCTTGCGCTCCCAGCGTCCGGTGAGTTCTGCGCTCTTGAGAAGTTCTTCCTGGATGAGGTGGATGAGTTCAACGCCAGTCGGCGTGGCCACCAACGTTTTGCGCTGACGGCGTATGTAATTGCGTTTGAAAAGCGTTTCGATGATGGCGGCACGCGTTGAAGGACGCCCGATGCCGTTCTCTTTCAGTGCGTCGCGTAGCTCTTCGTCGTCCACCATGCGGCCCGCCGTTTCCATGGCGCGAAGCAACGTAGCCTCGGTGTAATATTTCGGCGGCTGCGTCATTTTCTGCGCCAAGTCGGGCACGTGGGGACCACTTTCCCCTTTCGTGAACACGGGAAGGGTGCGTTCCTCGTCCTGCCGGCGCTCACCGTCGGAGTCGGCATTGTCGCTGTCGGCGGCCTGGTTGCCCTGCATCAGCACCACGCGCCAGCCCGCATCGAGAATCTGCTTGCCATTGACGCGGAAGGGCACTTCAGCGGCCTCGCCCGTTACGGTGGTGGTGGCGAAACGGCAGTCGGGATAAAAGACGGCGATGAAGCGACGTGCCACAAGGTCATACACGTTGCGTTCGATGTCGGTCAGCGCATTGGGCGCGACACCAGTGGGGATGATGGCATGGTGGTCGGTCACCTTTGAGGAATCAAACACCTTTTTGCTCTTGCGCAGTGGGGCACCGCGCAAAGCGGCGAGCAATTCGCCATACTGGCCGCTGATGCCGTTGAGAATCCCTTTGCACTTGGCATAAATATCGTCGCTCAAAAAGGTGGTGTCGACACGCGGATAGGTCGTCACCTTCTTTTCGTAAAGGCTCTGGATGATTTGGAGGGTGACGTCGGCAGAATAGCCGAATTTCTTGTTACACTCCACCTGCAAGGAGGTGAGGTCGAAAAGACGCGGCGGCGCCTCCGTTCCGTTTTTCTTCGTCACGCCCGTCACGGTGAAGGGCGATTCCTTGATGCGTTCCAAAGCGGCACGGGCTTCGGCCTCATCGGTGTAACCGCGTCGCGAGACAGAGGATTTCTTGCCGTCGCCAGTTTCGCTTGCCGCGGCCTCGTCCTCGTTCGGATCGTCCATGACGGCGGTGAAGACCGTGTCGCGATAGCGTGTGGTCAGCACCCAGTAGGGCTCGGGCTTGAAGTTGGCAATTTCCTCACCGCGCCTAACGATTAGCGCCAACGTCGGCGTTTGCACACGGCCGATGGAGAGAGGCGGCACACCGCGTTCTTGGCGGCCATATTTGAGCGTATAAAGGCGCGTGGCGTTCATGCCGAGAAGCCAGTCGCCGATGGCGCGGCAGAGTCCGGCTTCATAGAGCGACCGATAATTCTCCTGCGGTTTGAGCGCCGCAAAGCCCTCGCGGATGGCTTCTTCGGTCAGCGAGGAAATCCAGAGGCGCTGCACGGGGCATTTGGCTCCGGCTTTCTGCATCACCCAACGCTGGATGAGTTCTCCCTCCTGCCCGGCATCGCCGCAGTTGACAATGCTTTCGGCTTTCTGCATGAGGCTCTGAATAATGGCAAACTGATGGGCGATGCCTTTGTCTTGCTTCAAACGTATGCCAAAACGCTCAGGCACCATCGGCAAAGCCCCGAGACTCCACCGCTTCCATTCGGGACGGTAGTCCTCGGGATACTTCAGTTCGCAAAGATGGCCAAACGTCCAGGTCACCTGGTAGCCGTTGCCTTCCATATAGCCGTCGTGCGACGTGTTGGCTCCCAAAACGTGGGCGATGTCACGCGCCACACTCGGCTTTTCGGCGATACATACTATCATATTGTTATAAGTAGGGGGTCATTGATAAAAAATTGGGGAAGTGGCGTCTGCATCGTTTTCTTCCACGACGAAACGCATCTGCGCTGCATTGAAGGCCACGCCATCACCGGCAAAGAGGCGGGCAATGGTGCCATCGGCGGCCAATGCCTGCGGCGGCCCCTCGGTGAGCCCGTCGGCAGAGAGCACCCACAAGCGGCACGCGAGCTGAAGGGCGAGTTCAAGGTCGTGGGTGGAGAAGAGAATGGTTTTGCCATGAACCGATGAGAGCCGCTCCAAGAGCCTCAGCAGCGCCACCTTGCCTGGAAAATCCAGAAAAGCCGTCGGCTCGTCGAGCATGATGACGGGCGTTTGCTGGGCCAGGGCTTTGGCAATCATGACGCGTTGCCGCTCGCCGTCGCTGAGCGTCTGCACCCGCCGTTTCCGCCAGTTGCCAACGCCCATCTGCGCCATAGCGTCCTCAACAAGTGTGCGGTCGGCAGACGTCAGGCGCCCCGACAATCCAGTATAGGGCAGGCGCCCCAAGGCCACGACGTCTTCCACGGTCAGCGATTCCGACTCCGTTCGGGCTGTGAGCACAACGGCCACCAGGCGTGCCAATTCGCTGGCGTTGTATTCGGCAAGCGCCCTGCCCTGCCACCTCACTTCCCCCGCCAACGCGGGCTGCAGAGCGGCCAGCGTGCGCAGCAACGTGCTCTTTCCCACCCCGTTCGGACCGACGAGCGCCGTCAGCGAGGCGGGCAGCAACTGGGCCGTGAGCCCCTTTGCCACCACCTTGCCACGATAGCCAGTAGAGAGATTGGAAATGCTTAAGACGGGCGATTTCATTTGCTTATTGTTGGGGTGCCTGATGTTGGGCTTGATTGTTGGAAGAGAAAGCATAGCATCCTGTGTGACCGATGAGAAATCTCATAAACGGCAAATAGACAGGACATAAGGATTGTATTCCTTACTCCAATTATTATTCATATCCATTTTTACAATTACAAAGGTACATCGTTTTCGCGGAACAGCCAAGCATTGGCGGCAAGCATGCGGCGGGCAAACGGAACAAAAAAATATAGAGAAGATGGTGGCGCATTCAGAGAAATGATTTAAATTTGCAATTGAACATCCGCTTTGCTATGGCGGAGAAAACATTACACACCCATAACTTGTCGACGCGTTTACCAGACAGGAAGAACAAACACTCTCTCCTTTCTGACAAACACAGACAGTTTTCTAAAAGACGAACACTTATGAAAAAGATGCTCCTGACAGCCATTTTTGCCGTTATGGCAACGGCAGGCAGTTTCGCCCAACGCACCCCGCACGCCATCGGTGTACACTTCGGCGGGTCGACCATGGATTTTGAATATCAATACCACTTCAACAAGAAGAACTTCCTTGACGTGACTGCCGGAATCTTCGACCTCGACAAGGGGTTCTGTGCTACGGCGGTCTACAACTGGAACATCCGCCAGTGGCCCAACTGGACGCCACGCTTTGCGACCTGGAAATTCTGGGGCGGCTTTGGCGGCGGCTTCGGTTTTTATGACCACGACGATGACGACGATTTCTTCCTCGGCCCGGTCGGCACACTGGGATTCGGCTTCACGCTGAAAGATATTCCGCTCACACTCGGCATCGACTATCGCCCGATGATTGCCATCAACGTGGGCGACGACTGCAAAATCATCGATTCGGGCTTCAAAAACCTCGGTGTGACGCTGACCTACCGCTTCTGATTTACCCCAACACCACTTTGACGCATACACCAACGCCGTGATTGCAAGGAGAGCACTGTCTTCTCCCTTGCAATCACGGCGTTGTGCTTTCATACGGGCAGCCGCCACACCTCACAAGACGGTCGTCCTCACCTTACGAGACGGCTATCGCCCTGCAAACCGCCTTGCGAAACTGCCGCCGCCAACAAAAAAAGCCTTTTTTATTTTGTACTCTCTTCGTTTTACACTATCTTTGCACCCGATTTGCATCGCGCCCTTCGCAGCAATGCCAATCACATAATTTAATATTTTCATTAGGAGAGATGCTCGAGTGGTTGAAGAGGCACGCCTGGAAAGCGTGTATACGTCAAAAGCGTATCGGGGGTTCGAATCCCCCTCTCTCCGCAGTAAAAGCCCTGCAAGTCGAAAGACTTACAGGGCTTTTTGGGGTAGTATGCTCGGCATGAGCATTGTCTAACGGGTGCAAGTGGATCAAATAACCCAACTTTAACGCTTCAAAGAAAAGCATCCTTCACTATGGCTTTTTTAACCTATTTTGGGTCTGGAAACTGCCAGATGGCGATTTCTAAAACAGATTCACTACGCGGTCGATGTCAACCGAAAGTCCCACTGAGAAGGTGCGACCGGTGGTCATCGCCGAACTCCAATAATACTTCTCAGGTGTATAATCGAAGATATTATCTACCGTGAAGTTCAGATTAACGGCATCCAGGAATCGCTGCTGAAGCGTGAACTTCCACAACTGATAACAGCTGTCATGCTTCTCGATTTTCGTATCTGGAGATGACAGGTATCTGCCTGACAGAGCGGCATTGATACGATAGAACGAACAGAGCTGACGATCGTAGTCGAGACGCCAGGTAGCTGAATGCGGACGAGGCTGAGAGAACTGGGAATCTACGCTTCTGCCACCCACATGGAGATAGCTGTAGTCGAGTTTCACGCCGAGACCCATATCCGAACGGTACTGGGCACTGAAGTCGATGCCGCTCACCTCTACTCCATCCTCGTTGCAATAACGCGAAGCTACATCCGGCTGACCGGTTCCCGGGGTATAATCGGCATAATTCTCAGTAGTGATGCGCTTATCATACTTATTACAATAGCCCATCAGGGTAAGACTATACTGACCGGTAAAGAAGCCTGCATTCTTCACTCTGCCGGTATGCTCCAACGCCAGGTTGAAGTTGTTGCTCTTCTCCGGCTTCAGATCCGGATTACCGTAAATCATCTGCATACCTGCCATATCAAAGTTCATATACATCTCCTTGAGGGTTGGGGCACGGAATCCGCCGGCATAGTTGGCACGGATGGAGAAACCCTTCCACTTGGTCATCAGAGCCAGTCGACCGGTAGTGGCATGCTGACTGGATGCAGAGAAGTAATCATGACGAAGACTTGCCACGATGTTCAACCACTGCAAAGGATTGTAATCGAACTGAGCGAAGGCATCGTATGAATTTTGAGTCTTGGAACCATTGTTGGCAAACTGATAGGTGGTGAGATAATCGTTGAGGAAATCTGCACCTGCCGTCAATGTGTTCTTGCCGAAGATATGGGAATAGAGGGCACGGACGGTGTTCTGACGGTTGGTATAATCGTGGTCGTGAGTACGCTCATCATTCACATATCGAGCCTTGTCATACTGGTCGAAGCCGTAAGAAATCTCCAGATTATCATTCTCCGAAAGATTCATCACCGTCTTCAGTCCGGCAGAATAATCCATGTAATGATCATCATAATTGTTGCGCTTGCTGATACGATTGAAATAACCGCCACGACCTATCAGCTTCACCTTATCAGAGAGCTTGTAGGTAAGTCGCTCCTTCACATTGAATGTCTCTCCACCATAGATATGGAGGATGTTGGATTCTGTATCGAAAGGACTGGTGAGCTGCACCTCATCTGATGTAGTGCGCTGGATGCTGGTCTGCGAATTCCACTTTCCAGCATTGAAGTTGAAGCTTCCGCCGTGGCGCCACTCCTTGTTGAAGTCGTTGTAGCGGGTATTGACATTGGCAGTCCAAGGTTCGCTGTTTTCACGGGAGATGATGTTGATGACTCCGGCTACGGCATTGGCACCATAAAGCGCCGAAGCTGCACCCTTTACTATCTCGATACGTCCTACATTATCCAAATTCAGACGACTATAATCTACATTATCCATGGTTTCACCAGCCAATCGCTCTCCATCTACGAGAAAGAGCACAGCGTTTCCGCCGAAACCATTCATATTGAGCGAAGTTTCCTGGTTCATGGCATAGCCGAATTGCAAACCCGGCATCTGCTCGGTGAGGAGGTCCTGAATATTGGTAGCATCAGCAATCTTGATATCATTGGCAGTAATCAGACGGGTTACCACAGGAGCATCCTTCAAAGCCTTCGGAGTACGGGTTGCAGTTACTACCACCTGATTGAGGGCAGTAGCATCCGGCTGAAGACGAAGAATATGCTGATTGCCCTTCTTCTCATCCGCCTTCAGAACGAAGGTCTGAGTCTGATAGCCCACAAAGCTCACCTTCACTCTCACGGCTCCATCCTTGGCATAAGGAATGCGGAAATATCCATCTTCATCAGTTGTCATTCCTCCCTTGGCATTCACCATCTGGACGGTAGCACCCACCAGAGGTGCGCCCGAATCATCGAGCACTCTCCCCACGATATCACCCTGGGGTTCGGCTTTCAGATTCAGGCACAATCCGCAAAGGATTAGGAATAGTGCAAATATCTTTTGTTTCATCGAGTTATATCAAAACTTATCCTGAAACAATCTTCTTATTTTGTACAAACAAACTTACCAATCATTGGCATAGGCATCTTGCCATACTGCACAGAATAGTTGACGGTCAGGGTTTTGTCCTTCAATGTACCCTGCAAAGTAACAGTGTACTTCTTCTCTGCACCATTCACGGTAACAGTACCAGCATAATTTTCCTTAGCGAATGCATAAGCACCGTTAGAACCAGAAACCTTTACAGCAGGAACCTCCAGGGCAGGAAGAGCCATCATACCCTCGCCGCAAGCAGGTAAAGTAACCTTGACTGTAGCATCGTCTACAGCCTCGATCTTCATAGTAACATTCTCGTACGTAGAAGACCCACCCATTACGGTCATATCCAAAGAGCTGGTGTATGAACCGGCAATTTCCTTGGCAGCTGCCACAGTATCATCCCCTTCACTGCTGCAAGAGCTGAATGCTACACACATAGAAACCAAAGCCAACATCATGGCCATCATTGTCTTGAACTTTTTCATACTTCAAATTGATTTACTTAAATTACTTAATTATTATGATTATTAGCGATTTATGTTATTGCTTACAGATATCACTTTAGCTTTGCGTCGGTTTCGTTGTCTGCGCAGGATGATATATCCCGAAAGTAAAGTCAGCGATATTATCAATCCTGACAAGAATACGAAGAGGTCGGAGATAGGACCAAGGAATGGCGAATAGCATCTGCCTACATGCAGCTCTAACGCCATATTCCATAGCGACATCTTAGCATTGGCAAATTCTGAAGGCATCTGCAATTTCTCTGAGGCTCCTTTTGTATAGTCAAAGACTATTGGGTTGCCTAACGAGAAGTCATTGGAATATCCACTAACCTGCGAATTTGAAACAGGGCGCATCGATGTTTGTTTGTTTGGCTTATGGCTAAAATAATCTACCACTCTGCCCGACATTATATTCCAACGATACAGACCACTAAACGACCCTACTATCCATTCGTCACTTGCGCTATCTTTCTCGAAAACCGTTACTCCCATCGGACTTACGGTTGGCGCCTTATGCTTTGCTATTAGCATTGGGGGTTCCACGAAATATTCATCCACCAGCATAAAACCATCAGAGGTTGAAACTATCCAACAGTCTTCTGCTACATCCCATCTTATAGCTCTTAGTTTATCATGCCATACGTTGTTGCTATCAGTCTGTGCCGACATCTTCTTCATTACCAATGGTATCATCAATGGTGGGCGAAGACACATGCCTGTAATAGCTATCCAAAGGGTTAGGACAATGGTGGAATACCCAAAGCGATTGTGCCATTTCATATTCCACACCATCTGTCGTCCACGACTCTTCATAGAGTTTTTCTTACCTTTGCGCTTCAACCTACGGATATCATAGGGAAGAAGGAATATCACTATTCCTGTGAGCGACAATATTATTAGCACTACAGCTATCGCATCGACAACAAGCCTGCCCGCCATACCAAAATACTCTCCACTATGCAGTTGCCACACAGTTTTAAAGAGAGTTGTAGAAGGACTATATCCTGTTGGGGCAGGTATTGTGAGAGTTTTAATTGCTCCATCCAACACCATGTAGACTTTAGAGCGTGATAACACTATAATGCTCGTACTATCCTTAGTAAGACAAACATCGGCTATTCGCTCTTCATTGTTGAGTAATACTATTTTCTTCCAATTCTTACCCTCTCTACAGTATAGGTCATATTGCGTTGCGCACCATAATCTTCCATTCTTTGTCTTTACAACATTGCGGATATTGCGATTATCGGCACCTTCATCAATACCTTCGTTGAAATCATGCCATTGCTCACCTTTAGTATCTGTCAACCATAATCCAGCGCCTCCAAACACCAGCACAGAGTCTGCACCTATGTTCCGACTACCCTTTACCACTCCATTATTGAAATTGGCTACGTGGTAGTTGGAAGGCATCCAACATCTATCTACATCACAACTACGAAATAATTGTCGATGATTGAGAATAATGCCAGAAACGCAGAATATAAGCATGAACACCGATACTATCAAGCCTATCCAGCGATGATATTTTTTCCAAGTTATAATACGTCTCATTCAGGCACATATATTATCTCGCCATTCTCAAGTTGGTAGGCGATGCCCACCTTCTTACCCTTGTTGCCCGACTTCTTACTTTGGTCTTCTGAAGGAGTATAGCGATTGATTTTCTGTCCATCCTTGGTAATGATTTCCATATTCTCTTTGCCAGGGTTCTTCACCATCGTGAAGTTATCCTTGCTGAACATTTCCGTCATATTATAGCGCGAAACGAGTGCCACCATCAGGGCGAGGGCAAATACCATCGCCACATCGAAGAGGTTGCTCACTACGCTCATCGGATCATCATCCTCGCCATCATGCGAGAGACGACTTCTGCGTCTTTGTCTCATATTCTTTTCAAGATGTTAAGGAGTTACTTTTTCTCATCAATCAGGTCTGCCATAAACTCGAGGTTGCTCATATCCTCGGTGTACCAGCGGTTCTTGGTCTGCTTGGTTACAAAACCGATGGCTGCAGAGAACAGACCCACTACGGTGGTAGCGAAAGCCACCTGCATGTTGTAAGCCATCGAAGCAATATCGCCGGTAGAAAGACCTACCAGGGCAGGTCCCATAGGAATCAAGGTACCCATCAAACCGAGCATCGGACCCATCTTCAGAAGTGTAGAAGGAAGAGAAAGATCCTTCTCAACAAACTGGGCATACTGGTCGAGGATGCGGTTTACCTGCGCCTTGCTCTGACGGTTGTCCACGAGTTTCTTCATATAGGAAACGATGACAGCCTGCTTGTTCTTTGGCAGGCGATCGCCCAAGGTATCGATGTTGTCGAGTGTCAGGGTGTTCATCTGTTCACGAATCTCCGCACCCGACTTGCGCTTTACAAGATACTGTCCGAAGAAACCTCCGAGGAGCAGCAAGGCTCTGAGGAAGAAGAAGATCAACAAAATAATCACAGGAACCAGCATGCCTGTGGAAATCCAAAACAATACGTCTGATATGTAATTCATCTTTTTTTTAATATGTAATGTTTAGTGTTTAGTTGGGGCTTGCGCCTTTAAAGTTTTTGGGATAAGCGCTGCATCTTGATGCGATAGTAGCCCCACCCGATTGCCATTCCTACGATGACGATGGCGATGACCCCAAGAAGCGAAAGGGCATCGAAACTGTTGAATCCTGCTACCGCTGTCCTGCCATTCACCGTACCGATGATGCCCATCAGTCCGAGCAACACCTCTACCAGAAAGAGCAGTTCCAAGCGGATTGGTCGCTCCGGCAAGAGCCATCTCAAACCGTAGGTGAATACCGGTGTCAAGACCAGCAGCACTACGGCAAGCACCCAGGCTACCAGCTGGAACGATACGCCGGGAAGCAGGAAGATGGTCATCACCAGAACACTGAACAGCACTGGGAAAACCAGCAAACCCGGGAAATACTTCAGGAAGATGAAGAATACCCATTTGCGGCGACTCACATGTTCTGAAGTCTTCAGATCTACGTGGTGCACACAGAAAAGCATCGTGAGTGCCACGTCGATACTCAGCAGCACCGCCATATCGAGCATCAGCTTCTGGTCGGCTATCCAGGCCGTAATCTGCGTCTTCGACTGCTCGATGGCAAGTGGCCAGGTCATTCCCACGAAGAAGGCTACGAGCACCGAGATAATCATAATCTCCTTCACTCCGTGGAAGGTCTGCTTCAGCACAAAACTGAAGCAAACCAATATCATCATTACTAAAACTAATGTCTCCACTATTAATATTATACTATTTAGTATAGGAGGATATGTTATCCCCTTTACTATTCTACCATATTCTTTCTTCTTCGGCGAATCAGAATAGCCAGCATCACGAAAGCAACGATGACGATGACACCTACCACGATGCCGCTCACTACAGTAGTGGTCTTCTGAGCGTCCTCGTTCAGCGTCTCCTTCTTCATCACCATACCCTTGTCGCTGCTGTTCTTCGCAGCCTCAGCATCGCGAATCTGCGCTACATTCTGCTGATATTCCTTGGCAGAAGCAGCATCGGTCTTGCTGGCGATATAGTTGCGGAGCTTGGCATTGTCGCAGACGAAACCGGAGCATGAAGGCTTATACTTGTTCACAGTCTCGGTATGAAGCTTGGCGATGTCCTTGAGCTGCTGAGGAGTAGCCTTCCACATTCCCTTGCGGGCACTCTCCATCATCACGGCGGTTATCTCCATCAGCGCTGCCGGATTCTGCTTGTCGAAGAACTCCTTGGTTCCGAGATGGTACTTGTCCTTGACATATACATTATATATCTCGTCCCACATCTCCTTGTCGATAGCCTTTGGCTTCATCACATTCCAGCCGTAGGTATTGGTTACGATTTCGGCGAATGTGCTGGCACTGCTGGCTCCACCCTTCATTTTCTCCTTGATATAGGCAGGGTTGAAGATGGTGGTTCTGCTCTCGATGCCGATAGCCTCCTTCACCTCCTGCATTCTCATATTGCTATGGTTGCGATAGTCGGCGAGATAAGCATCCGGATCCTTACCGGTTACGTTGCGGACTGCGAGGTTCATACCTCCCATGAATTCATATACATGGTCGAGACTCAAGGCACCCCAGGTGTTGCTCTGTCGTGGCTGAACCACCACATCGGTACGGGTCAGCGCTGCCTCGAAAGCAGCCTTGCGAAAAGTCTCCCAGTTTTTCTCATCACCATAGAAGGCACCCATATTATTCAAATAAACCTCGGCAATCTGACTCTCCTTATCCCAGCGGTCGCCTGCGGTTACCATCTCCTGGATACCGGTACCATAGTTGCCGTTTACGCCACCAAACACTCGATACATACTTACCTCGCGTGCCTCCTTTGGCGACATGCCCTTCTCTACGAGCACTCTTTCGGATTCGGTAACACCGGCTTTCACCAGGTTTTCGTACTTATCACCCTTGGCATTTGCCGCCATCTCTATCGCCTTGTTGATGAGGAAGAGACGGGATGCTGCCAGGTCGCGGAGCTGACCAGAAGTCTGAACCACGACATCGATGCGAGGACGGCCCAACTGCTTGGATGGGATGAGACGCAGATCGGTAACACGACCGAAGGCATCTCTTACCGGTTCTACACCGAGCATATAGAGAATCTGGGCGATGGTAGCCCCCTCTGTTTCGATAAACTCGCTGCTCCAGAGCGTGTAGCTCACCTTACGAGGATATTCACCCTTATGTCGCTCGCAATACATCTTGATGGTATTGTCGCAAAGTTCCTTCGCCTTCTCCCAGGCATTCTCCGAAGGTGTATTCTCCACATTGATGGAGAAGAGGTTTCTACCTGTTGGCAGAGTGTTTGGATTCACAATCAGGTCACCACCAGGAGATGGAGCGGTAAAGCCGCCATTCAGGGCATTCATCAGAGAAGACATCTCGTTGAGCGGACTCTGACGGAGTGCCTCCGAATACTTGCCCACATTCTGCAAGGCATGTTCCACGGTAGTGATAGCCTGAGCCAGACGAATCTGCTGACGGGTATATTTTGGTGCTTTCGACATCATCATACCCTTATCTTTAGAAGATTCCCCGGTCTGAGATGCCTTGCCGGCTTTCGCCATCTTTGCCTTTTTCAAATCTTCCTGATACCATTTCTGTCCCTTCTTGATGGCTTCCATCATCTTGTCAGGGAAGTGACCGGTCTGCTCCATCTTCTCAAAAGCCTCACGACTCATCTGCGGAACCTTCTTCTCATGAGAAACCTTGGCTGCACGGAGCTCGCTTACCGTACGGTTATCTACCTTCTTCGGCTTCGCCTCCTTCGCTCCACCCATCTGGCCTGCCATCTGCATCATCATCTGGATAGGATCCGGAGCAGCCTGCATCGCCTCAACTTTGCGAGCCATCTGGAGTTCGGCAGGAGTGATTCCTACATAACGGCAGATGTATTCATCTGAAACCGAGGCTGAACCCAGGAGCTGGGTCACAGTGTTGCGTGCCTTGCTCAGATAGAGACGGTCGAAAAGCTGCTTATGCTTCTCCACACCCTCCTGGGCACGACCTTTCAGTTTATCTACTGCCAACATTCCGTAGGCAATAGGATCTGTAGCCATCGCATAGACACTGGTGCGGACATCATCGTTATCGTATGGCACACCCAGAGTATAGAGCTTGCCGGTAATCTTCTCGTTTGCCAACTCTTCTGCAAAGTTCTCTACTCTCGCAATTTCATCTGCAGAATAAGGCTTGTTCATCTGCTTAGCATCGAGTCCCAGTTCTCGGGCGATTCCCATCTTCACGGTCAACGCCTTCACCTTGAGCGACTGTTCGGCAGATGCCTTCTTCTCGTATGACTGGATGGCATCGCTCAACTGCTTATAGGTCTGTCGCAATTCGCTCTCCTTGAAAGGAGGAGTGAGATAGCTCTGAGTCTGGGCATAGGTGCGGCGCTTGGCAATCATCGCCTCGCCCACATTGCCGATGGTATATATATAAAGATGTGGAACCACACCAATCAATCGGTCACTCCAGTCGTTGCTGCCGAGTGCCACCTGCTTTCTCGGGGTATATTCCAGAGAGCCGTGGGTTCCGAAATGGATAAGTGCATCGGCACTGAAAGCATAACGTGCCCAGAGATAAGAGGCAACATAGGTGTAAGGAGGTGCCTGGTCGGTGCCATGCACAATCTTGAAGGAGTCGCCTCCCAAGCCTGCCATCACCTGTGGAAGCAATGCCACATTACCAAACTGCAGTCTTGCCACCGCCAACTTACCATCATCGGTAGCCATATATTTGCCAGGGAAGGAACCATAGAGCTGGTTCATCTCCTTGATCATCTTCTTAGACAAAGCCTTCTGGGTCCATCCGGCAAACTGCTGAGCAGTAACCAGGGCAGGATGTCCCGACTGGAGGAACTTGGTATAGGCACCTTCGGCATAGGTTCCGAAGACGGCACCCTGAGCCTGAATCATCTTTGCCAGTTCCTGAGAATTGGCAGGCAACTTGCCTACATTGTATCCCTCATTCTTCAAGCGAACCAGGAGATTGTAGAGCGATGGAACCACTTCCATTCCCGAAGCGGTGAGAGCATTCTGACCGGGACCCTTGAAATAGAAGATAGCGATGCGCTTGCTGCTGTTCTTCTTGTTCTTCAGATTCACATAGCCCTGCACGCTCTCCACGAAACACTCCATTCTGTCTGGGATGCCGTAAACCTCCTGCAAGCCCTCCTTGTTGATGCGCTGACCGAAAACCACGTATGGACGGATGGCACCATCAATCTCCGGAGTCACGATGCTCTGCGACATGAAGCCGCCGCTCATTCCCTGCTTGTCATTCTCCCAATCGGTTGTCAAGCGGTTGATATTAAGAGGTGAGAACAGTGGAATATTCTTCTGCTTCAGAAACTCTACGAAATAATCGCCCAGTCTGCCATGCGCCATATTCACTACGGCATTCGCCTGGATACTGTCGGCATGATGACCGGCGATAAAGCTCTGAAGCTTATTGATGCGATACACCCTGAAGCCCTTCTTCTCGAAAGCCTTCTCCATATCAGGAGCTGCACCCATAAAACCGGTGAGCATGATGGTAGGAGCACCTTCTTTATATAAACCGTTCTTTGCCAGGAAGGCATTGTACTCGCGGATGCTGTTGAAGCCCAGTTCATCCCCCTTCTCATCTTTCGGATCGAAATGAGTCAAGAGATAATCTGGTCGCTCATCCACACGTTCCGGTTCAGGAGCCATGAACTTCTTTCCGTCGATAAACTTACGGATGTAAGCGAGCATACTGTGATAATTCTTCTTACTGCCGTTCTCGATGTACTGCATCAGATAATCTGCATCGAAGCTATCTACCGATACGATATTGTTGGCTGGGTTGGTAGCAGCATGAGTCAGGATCGGTACCTTGTAGGAAGCCTCCTCCAACAGCTTGCGCTGGTTCTCGTCAATACGGAGACCCATGCCATTCACGATAATCATATCGTAATCGTCCAGATGGTCGAAATCATCGGTAGTGATTTCACTCAGTTTAATCATCGCATTGTCGTTGGCATGCGAAATCTGTCCCAGCGTAATAGCCTGATAGTTGAGGAAAGCGATGTGGGTAGTACCCACCCAGGCAAAGTAAGCCTTCGCCAAACCTCCCAAAACAATCACAGCCAATAAGGCCAGGAAGATGTATTTCCTTTTAATCTTTTTAACTTTTTCTAATCCTCTGGTCATATTTATTTCTTTTTTCAGGCTGCAAAGGTAGGGCATATTTAGAAATTGTACAATACCGAGAAATAGTGATTTTCAATTTCTTATACTTAGAAGTAGGTGTCAGATTGTAAGGCTCAGATTCCCATAATCCTAATAAATGAGTAGTCTTTTCGTGGTTTTACGTCGGGATGTGCAGGGGCTGTGAAGCACGGACTTGAAATCATGGGCATCGGCTTGCTGGATGTTGCCAACAACAAATGCATGATACTGCGTGCCCATCTGACAATAGGGAACTCCGCGCTGAATATGAGAAACAAAACACTCGTTGAATATTACATCAGCGTTATGAAGCGGTATTCTAAAAAACTTTAGCCGTTTCCCAGGCTCAATTGATTTTTAATGGGGATTAGCAAATATACTCCCTCATAGCCGCCAAACGCTTCGTCCCCGAAAACGCAAAAAGAGGTGTTCAACCATAAAGTTGAACACCTCTTTTTATATAAGGTTGTCAGCAACGGCGATGTGCCGTTATCAGGCGTTGCCTGGAGCTGAAGGTGTTAGAATATTTTCTTAGAAGCATCCTGTCCCGTCGAAGCAGTGCGTGCAGAGCTTACACTTGGGGAGTCCGATGGCCTTGATGAGCGTTTCGAGTTTGTTGAAGCGCAGCGTGGTCAGGCCGAGACGCTCACGAATGATTTCCACCATGCGCTGATATTCAGGCGAGTCGGTCGTTGCGTAAGCCTCCAGGCGCTGGTCGCCTTCGCCTTCCAGTTCGCGGATGATGCGGCGCGTGATGAGCTCCATGTCGCTCTTCGAAGAGGTGAAACCGATGAAGGGGCAACCGTAGATGAGCGGCGGACAGGCGATGCGCATGTGAACTTCCTTTGCACCGTCGTCGAAAAGCACTTTCACGTTGTCGCGCAACTGCGTGCCGCGCACGATGGAATCGTCGCAGAAGAGCACGCGCTTGCCGTTGAGCACGGCCTTGTTGGGAATGAGCTTCATCTTGGCCACCAAGGAGCGCATTTCCTGATTGGCGGGGGTGAAACTGCGGGGCCATGTGGGTGTGTATTTACAGATGGCACGCTGGTAAGGGCGCTTCATGCCGTCGGCATATCCGAGGGCCATTCCGACGCCGGAATCAGGGATGCCACACACGCAATCAACCTCCGTCTTGTCGTCTTCGCCCATGATGCGGCCGCTCTCAAAGCGAGCTTCCTCCACGTTGCGTCCTTCGTAGGTTGAAGTCGGGAAACCGTAGTAAACCCAGAGGAAAGAGCAGATTTGCATGCGTTCTTCGGCCTCCTTCATCACCTCGCAGCCCGTTTGGCGGATGCGGATGATTTCTCCCGGTCCCACGTAGCGGTCCACCTCATAGTCGAGGTTGGCAAAGGCCGTCGTTTCGCTCGTTGCGGCCCAGGCACCTTCTTTCTTCCCAATCACGATGGGCGTGCGTCCCCATTTGTCGCGGGCGCAGATGATGCCGTCTTCCGTCAGGATAAGCATTGAGCAAGAGCCCTTCACGCGGTTGTAAACGTTTTCTATGCCCTCCTTGAAATCCTTCCCCTGAATGATGAGCAACGCCACGAGTTCAGTTTGGTTGATGCTGCCAGAGGAGAGTTCGGCGAAGTGCATGTTTTGCGCCATCATTTCCTGCGTAAGTTCCTCAAGGTTGTCCACCTTTGCCACCGTTACGATGGCGAAGCGTCCCAAATGGGAATTGAAGACGAGTGGTTGCGCGTCGGTGTCGCTGATGATGCCGATGCCCGAGTTGCAATCTTTGAAACGGTCGAGTGTCGGTTCGAACTTCGTGCGGAAATAAGAACTTTCGAGGTTATGGATGGAACGGACGAAACTCTTTTCTTCTGAGTTGTAGCCTGCCATACCTCCCCGACGCGTGCCGAGGTGTGAGTTGTAGTCTGTTCCGTAAAACATGTCGGCCACGCAACTGCGTTGTGACACTGTGCCAAAAAATCCTCCCATGATTTGTTGTGCTTGAGTTGTTGTTGGTTTGGTTATGAAACAAAACGGCCTGCCGACATCCTTTTGCTTCGCATGGCGTTCAACGGATTCAGACAGGCTAATTGTTTCTCTCTTTATGCTGTCCCCTCGGGGACGGGTGCAAAATTACAAATTTCTTATGAAAGGAGCAAGGAGAAAGCCCAAAGGCGGTGCGGGATTTTTTCTTTGGTTGCGACATAGTTGCCGTTTTCATTCTTATGAAGCAACAAAAGCAGGCTTTGTCCGCATTAATTAAATGATTGCAGTTTCATTCTTTCACCATTACTATAGACTTCCTAAAAAGCTTGACAAGTTGTCGATTCGCGGCCGCAGGTAGCGCTACTCGCGGCCGCAGGTAACACGACTCGCGGCCGCGAGTAGCACGATTCGCGGCCGCAAATCGATGACTTCTATTAGGGCTTGCAGAAATCCCCAGGAGATGGCAACTCGTCGGGAGTCGCTGGAGTATTTTCTCTGGCGTTTGAAAGCATTCTTTGCCAGTGGTTTGGGATTTCCTGCCCGTCGCGTTCATTTTCGGTCCATCACGCGCCAGACGTATGCGATATATCCGAAGACGAAGGGTACAAGGAGCGAGACGTAGAACATGGTGCAGAGGGTGAACTCGCTGCTGCAACTGTTTGAGATGGTGAGCGAGCTTTGCAAGTCGGCATTGGAGGGATAATAGGCGGTATTGCCGAGACCGGCCACAAGGAGTAGGGAGAACACCACCATGACCACACCGATGCCGGCAGGCCAAATGCCTCTGACGTAGGTTTTGCTGACAACCGTGCGCCCAACGCCATAGAGCAACAGCACAACGCCAACGAGGGTCATTGCCGCGAGAAGGGGCATAGAAAGATAGTTGTGGAGGTATTTCATCGGCGAGAGAAACACTTGCTGCGTTTGCGGATCAACGGCATAACCGTCTTTCAAAAGGAGGCGCACAAAGAAGGTGAGAAAGAGCGCGAGGAAGGGGACGGCGGCACCAACGAGGCGCACACTGGCACGCGAACGGAGGTCTTCGTCGTTGACGTTGTTGATGATGTAGAGGGCGCCGAGCACGCGTGCAAGAAACATTACGGCGAGGCCGAACATGAGGTTCCAAGGGTCAAGCAGGGCATCGAGACCTGCGGAGGCATTGGCCCAACGACTGATGACAGGCGAACCGATGTCTGTTAGGGAGGCTTTCTCAACGAGGAAGTTGGAACCGTTGAAGAAGGTGGCCACGGCGCCGCCGAGAAGCAGCGGACCAATGATGCCGTTCAACACAAGAAACCAGCGGTAGGTGCGCGTGCCGAGCAGGTTGCCTTTCTTCATCTGAAACTCGTAGCTCACGGCTTGCAAGACGAAGGAGAAGAGGATGATCATCCACAACCAATAGGCACCGCCGAAGCTGGTGCTATAAAACAATGGGAAGGAGGCGAAGAAGGCGCCGCCGAAGGTGACAAGGGTGGTGAACGTGATTTCCCATTTGAGACCCGTTGAGGCGAGCACTTTGCGCTGGCCTTCTTCCGTGTGGCCAATGCTGTGGACCATTGAATTGGCGCCCTGAACGAAGAGCAGGAACACGAGCAACGCACCAAGCAAGGAGACGACAAGCCACCAATATTGTTGTAAGAATTCGTAACTCATAAGGAGGTTTATTTAGATTTTTTTACTCTGGAGAAATCATTTGTCGGCATTGTAGTTGCGTATCACGCGGCACATGATGCTCACTTCTGCCACCAGAAGCGCCGTGAAGAGGGCGAGGAAGAGGAAGAAGGTGAGAGCGACACTGCCCGGCTGGAGGTCGGAAACGGCAGCCACCGTTGGCAGCATGTCTTGAATGGCCCAGGGTTGCCGGCCGAGTTCGGCAACAATCCATCCAGCTTCGCTCGCGAGATAGGTCAGCGGCAGCATGAGCAAGGCGGTCTTGTGCAGCCAATGGTGTTTGCCCGTGATGTCTTTCCGCCAAGCGATGTGTCCGATGACGAGGAAGAAAAGCATCAGCAAGGTGCCAACGCCAACCATGACGCGGAAGGCGTAGAAATTGAGCGGAATGTGGGGAACGAGTTCGCTGCGGTCTTTGATGTATCCGTAACCGAAGTAAGGCATGTCTTGCTTCAGCTTCGCAGCGAGTTCGGGCAAGCGTTTGTCGCTGGCATCGGCCGCCTTCAGTTTGCGGTATTCGGCAAGGGTGGCAATGGCCCTGCGTCCGCGTTCCATCTTTTCCTCTGCCGACGGTTCGCGCTTCCCGTCGGGACGCGTATAACCATTTAGTAGGTCGTTGACGCCCGGCACATAACCGTCCGTTTTGTGGGTGGCGAGCAAAGAAAGCCCGTTCGGGATAGCAATGCGCATCGGGGCTTCGCCGCCCTGGGCATAGGGGGGCTGTTTGAAGGGATTGATGGCGGCAAAGGCCGTGAGGGAAACGCCCTCTCCGCCGTCGTAGAGCGCTTCCATGGCTGCGAGCTTCATCGGCTGTCGTTCTGCGACCTTCACGGCTGAGAAGTCGCCCGTGGCCATCGTCAGCAGGGCGGCGGCGATGCCGACGATGCTGGCAATCTTGATGCTCTGGCGAGCCATTTCTTGTTCGCGGCGCCTCAGCAGATACCAGCAACTGACGGCGCAGACAAAGACGGCTCCGACCACCCAAGTGGAGGTGACAGTGTGGAAAAACTTGTTGACGGCAAACGGCGAGAGGGCCACGTCAACGAAACTGGTCATCTCGTTGCGCACGGTGTCGGGATTAAACTCGCAGCCGACGGGGTCTTGCATCCAGGCGTTTGCCACGAGAATCCACCACGCGGAAATGGTGGCACCGAGCCCCGTGAGCCACGTGGAGGCCAGATGGAAGCCGCGCGACACTTTCTTCCAGCCGAAAAACATCACGGCAACGAAGGTGCTCTCCATGAAGAAGGCCACGATGCCTTCGATGGCAAGCGGCGCTCCGAAGATGTCGCCGACAAACCACGAATAGTTGCTCCAGTTGGTGCCGAACTCAAATTCGAGGATGATGCCCGTGGCCACGCCCATGGCGAAGTTGATGCCAAACAGGCGTTGCCAGAAGATGGCGGTGTCTTTCCAAAATTGTTTTCCTGTGCGATAATAGCAGGTTTCCATAATGCCCATGATAAGGGCAAGACCCAGCGTAAGCGGCACAAAGAGCCAGTGGTAAATGGCAGTGAGTGCAAACTGGGCACGCGACCAGTCGATTACCGCTGCGTCTACAGTCAAAAGGTTGATCATGGTGTTTGGTTTTTATGAGAAGTTAAAAATAATCCGTTGTGACGGGCTGTGTTCTGACGAAAGCAGTATGGCGGAAGAAACCGCAGGGATACGCTTTCGCGTTAGCGCGAAACAAGTTCGCGTGCCACATAAGACGCTTTGTCGCCGTCGGCCCTCTGCCCGAGTACATCGGGGAAGAAGAAGAGCTTCAACACAAAGAATATCACGAAGAGCTTGATGAGGATGATGGTCCAGAGCACCTTGCCGAGCGTCATGCTCCGGAAACCGTCGGCATAGAAGCGGAACACCCGGAGAAACACATTGTTTTTTGCCATATTCGGAGAAAAGAGAAAGAGGGTGTTCTGAAAATTCGGGCACGATGGCAGGCATATTCTCATAGTAAAACAATCTGCTACTGAATATGACACGTCATACCGTTTTTTCAGAACACCCTCTGTGTTGTTTCCCCTTCCGGAAAATCGCCGGAAGGGGATGATGAAATGATTTTTCAGGGGAAGCGGAAATTCCTTTCTCAGAACTTCACCTTCACCGAGTGCTTCTGGCCGTCCTTGGCCGTCACGCAGACGATGACTACGTCGCCGGCGCTTTTGTCGACACTGAGGCTGGCGCGTGAAGTGGCGCCGGCCAAACGGCCCTGAAGGTCATAGACTTCCAGGCTCTTCACCTTGCAGCCCGACACGCTGACGGTGCGGCCGCTCGTGGCAACGACGGGAGCGTCGGCCTTGGCGTTGTGAATGCCCGTTGGATCGTAAGTGCCGTCGAAGTCAAAGACGGTGACACTGCCCTTTTCGGCTGAGATGCTCACAACGTTTTCCGATTCGGCAACGGCTTCGCTGGCAACGCCGTCGACATACTGCTTGGCAGTGGCGATGGCCGGATATTTCACGATGCCTTTCTGTCCGCCGTTGTTGACGATGGTGATGCGGGTGGCCTTGCCGTCTTTCCATGCCACACTGACCGTGAAGTTGCCAATGGCTTTCAAGCCTGTGATGTGACCCGTCTTCCATGCCTTCGGGAGGGCTGGGAGCACTTGGATGGTGTCGGTGTGGCTCTGAAGGAGCATTTCAGCGATGCCTGAGCAGGCACCGAAGTTACCGTCAATCTGGAAGGGAGCGTGTGAGTCGTAGAGGTTGTAATAGATACCGCCTCGGCTCTGGTCGGTGCCATACGACGTGCTATGGCGCAGGGCTTTTGTGAGAATGCCGTGGGCCTTGGTGCCGTTTTGCAGGCGTGCCCAGAGATTGATTTTCCATCCCATAGACCATCCGGTTGATTCGTCGCCACGAACGTTCATGGAGTTGACGGCGGCCTGATAGTAGGGACTTGAAGGCGTTACTTGGTTGAAAGGATAGACACACATGAGGTGTGACATGTGGCGGTGTCCGTTCTCACCGGCCGTATAGGCACTGGTTTTCCATTCGCGCAAAAGAGGTTCGCCGGTCTTCACACCATTTTTCGGGTTGCCCCAAGCGCCGGTGTATTGTTCGGTGGCCAAACCGCGGTCGAGTTTCGAGAGGCGGTCGTTGAGCAAGTTGAGGTCGGCCTCAGAGATCTCCGCATCGCTACCGAGCACTTCGATGGCGCTCTTGGTGTTGGTGAGGAGGTCGTAAACGAGCTGCTGTGCGTGGGCAACGCCGTCTTCCTGTCCGGGACCATGCTCAGGAGAGTATTCCTTCGGGCAGACATAGGTGTTGTCTTTCTTGTCGAGCACGAGACGGTCGAGCCAGAACTGGGCGGCGCTCAGCATGGCGGGGAAGGCACGCTTGAGATAGTCGCGGTCGAGGGTGTAACGATAGTGCTGCCAGAGGTGGGTGCAATACCAAGCGTTGGCAATGACATAGTTGTGGGCAAACGAACCTACACCGCCGAAGATGTTGTTTTCGGTGTAGCAAGTCCAACCGCGCTTCTGTCCGGCGGCCTTGGCATAGCCAGCCCATTCGTTGTGGATGCCAGCCGACATATTGATGATGTAGTTGAGGAACGGCAGGTGCATTTCGCTCAAGTTGGTCGGCTCGGCCGGCCAGTAGTTCATCTGCACGTTGATGTTTGAGTGGATGTCGGCGTGCCAAGGAGCCTGGCTGACGTTGTTCCAGATGCCCTGCAGGTTGGAGGGAAGGTCAACGCCGCGCGAACTGCTGATTTCAAGGTAGCGTCCGTAGGCGAAATAGAGCGTTTCGAGCATGCGGGCGTTAGCACCGTTACCCTGGTTGTAGCTGTCAACGAGGGTGTTGGTCGGGATATTATTGGCGGTGCCTTCGAGGTCAAAGTCAACGCGGTTGAAGAACGACTGATAGTCGGCCACATGGGCTTTCTTCAGGGCGTCGAAACCGGTTTCTACGGCGTCATTGATGCGTGCCTGAACGCTCGAGGCGAGCTTGGCGGTGTTGCTGACATAGGTTTTCGAGGCAGGGTCGAAATCGGTGCCGCCTGCAAGAACAACGAGTACTTCGTCGGCATTCTTGACGGTGATGCCTTCATCGGTGGTGGTCATCTCGCCACCCGTCGGAACGACCTTGATGCGGGCGTTATAGCTCACCGTGGCAAGCTTGCCTGCAAAATAGGCTTCGCCGTTGGCATATTTTGCCGTGGCGCTCAATCCTGGTTTGCCTGGATTAAGGGTGAAGCGGAGGCTGAGCTGTCCCTTTTTGTCGGCCGCATAACGTGCCACAATGACACCGGCGGGGTTGGAAGAGAAATACTCACGGGTGTAGGTCACTTTCTTGTCTGGACTCTTGAACGACACCTTGCCAGTGGCGGTGGTGAGGTCAATCTGGCGGTAGTAGTCTTGTGCGGCGCCAGCCGAACTGTAGTTGAACGTGCCGCTGATGTCTTCGGCAAATACGGAACCGAAGTTTTCGTAATAGCCGTAGCTTCCACCGTTGTCGGTGTTGCGACCACTCCAAAGGGTCTTTTCGTTAAACTGAATTTCGTCTTTTGCAAGACCGCCGAAGAGGCTGGCACCAAACTGGCCGTTGCCGATTGGCAGGCTGTATTCCATCCAAACGTTGCCGACACCAGTCAGCGTGGCTGGTTTGTCATACCAAAGGGTGAGCTTGTTCTCTGACACATAGCCCGTGATGCCAACGGCCTTGAAGTCGGCATAGACCATATCGTCGGGAGAAACGAAGAGCAACGGGTTGTTGTTGTCGGCTGTGTTCCAAACGCCGATGCTGTTGCCGATGGCCGTTCCGCCCCACTGGTTGAGGGCTTTACCAGTCTTACCTATCGGCTGAATCTCCCACGAAGGCAGATAAGTGGCATTGGTGGTTTCGAGGAGCTTGAAGCCCTTGTCGTAGGGCTTTTCAGAGGCACGGAGGGGCGTGTCGTTGCGCGGCGTTTCCGTTGCGGCAGCGGTGTTGCTGACCACTGCATACTGGCCAGCACGGTTCACGAGCTGGAACTTGTCGGCTGTTCCGACGAGCTTCCAGAGCTGTCCGTCAACGGGGTCGGGGGCAGCAAGACGGATACATTCGTTGACGCCGTTGGCCTGGAGCGTACGATTGCCGTTGCGGAACTGGACAAAATACCATTTTTCCGTATCGCCGCTACTGAAGACGGGCAATTTAGCTGCCGTGGCAACGAAAGAGAGCGGATTGTTCGCGTCGCCCAAAGTCCATTCGCCGAGCGACTTGCCAGCACCAGCGCCGCCCCACTGGTTCATCGACTGACTGCCAGAAGCACGCTGGATTTCCCAGCAGTTGGTGGCAGAAGCGTTGGTGCTCTGAACGATTTTGAGCGCCACGCCAGCTGTTTTGCTGGCGGTGTACTTGCTGCCGTTCCAGTTGACGTAACGGCCGCTCTTGCTCTTCATCTTGAAATTGTTCTTGTTTCCAATGAGCTGCCACTTCTGGGCGTCGCTTGAACTGCCCGCAGCGGTTTGAAGTTCTGCCCCGTTGCCTTTGTCGGTCAGGAACGCGCTGCCTGTTTTAAACTGCACGCGATACCAAACGGGGTTGTCTTCTGTTGAAAACTCTGGCAACAAACCCTGCGCTGCGGCTGCAACACAGAAGAAAAGAGCCATGAGAAATGCGTAGGTTTTCTTCATAAGATTAGGTATTTGTATTTGATTGTATGCTTGATGTTTGCTATGAATGTCTCAACAACCTGCAAATATAAATATTTTTATGATACGCGGCACCATTTTTTTAGAAAACATTGAAAGTCAAGAAGAAATATATGGCAACGCCAATATCGTTCTCTCCGTTTCCAGCGCCAAAACAGCCCATTCCGCTAAGAACGAAGCATCAGGCAAGGCATTTTATTCCTTCTCTGCGACAAAAATGCCTCAAACACTTGGTCAACAATAAATAAAGTAGTAAATTTGCAGCCGATTCAGACCATTACACGCAATTGTTACCAGCAATTCACGTATCAAGATAATCACTAAAAAAAGCTATAGCAACAATGAAAAAAGGTATTCACCCCGAGAATTATCGTCCCGTAGTGTTCAAGGATATGAGCAACGGCGACATGTTCCTTTCTCGTTCTACCTGCAAAACAACTGACACGGTAGAATTCGAAGGCGAGACTTACCCTGTGGTAAAGCTCGAAATCTCTAACACGTCTCACCCGTTCTACACTGGTAAGTCTAAGCTCGTCGACACTGCCGGCCGCGTAGACAAGTTCATGAGCCGCTACGGACAGTCTCGCAAGAAGTAATCAGATTCAACTCTGAATACAACTTGTATGAGATGACAGGGTTAACACTGACATCACAAAAACGGACGCATCAGCAAAGATGCGTCCGTTTTTTGTTTCCAAGGAAATACAGGTTTGGGGCCGTTTGCAAGAAAAAACGCCTCGATTGGGCAACCGACCCGCATTTTAAGGCTGCAATATTTTTCAGTTAGGCAGTTTACAAGTAATTTTGCCATTGAATATAAACAAACGCAAACAGGCAGCTGGGGATTATTCAACGTTTAGCGTCCGGCAAAGCGCCTGCTTCGTTGTTCTTTTTTATTGGATACCTATATATTTATATTATATGGACACCGTATTGGAATTACGCTGTGCCCCCATCCCCCTTGTACGCATCGCCCTCATCGGGCTGGGACAGCGCGGCATGAAGACCCTGGAACGCTACGCCTTCATCGACGGGGCGGAAATTCGCTGCGTGGCCGACGTTGACCCCGCGCGGCTGGAGACTGCCAACCAGACACTCGCTGCCACCGGACGACCGCAAGCCGACAAACTCATCGGAGCGGAGGCCTGGCGCGAAGCCTGCCAACGCAACGACATCGACCTCGTGTACATCTGCACCGATTGGAGTTCACACTGCCAGATGGCGGTGGAAGCCATGCGCTGCGGAAAACACGTAGCCGTGGAGGTGCCGGCAGCCACCACCATCGACGAATGCCACCGACTGGTCGACACGGCGGAGGCAACGCGCCGACACTGCTTCATGACGGAAAACTGCTGCTACGACCACGTGGCACTGGCCACCCTGGAAATGGAACGCAAAGGCATGCTTGGAAAAGTGACGCACTGCGAAGGGGCTTACATCCACAACCTGCGCGACACGTTCGGATTGACGGGTAACGCATCAGACGCCAACCACAACTGGATGGAGAAGTCGTGTGCAAGCCACGACGGCAACCCCTACCCCACACATGGCATAGGCCCCATCGGATGGCTGCTGAATCTCCACCGCGGCGACCGCATGGACTATCTCGTATCGCTCACGTCTGACGGTTGCGGAACAGACAAAATGCTGGGACGCGTCAACACGACACTTATACGGACGGTCAGAGGAGCAAGCATCGTGCTGCAACTCGACGTAACCACCATGCGCCCTTACAGTCGCCTGCAAACGGTGTGTGGCACGCAGGGATATGTGCAGAAATATCCGTTGCCAACGCTCAAGACAGTCAACACGGAGGCCATCCTCACTGGCGAAGAGGCCCTGGAGGAGATGAAGCGCTTTGCCAGCAGCGAAGCAGCGGAACTATGGCGCGAAGGACACCGCAAACAGGTGCCAAACGAAATGAACTACACCATGGACTGCCGCCTCATCCACTGCCTGAGAAAAGGCCTGCCGCTCGACATCGACGTCTATGATGCCGCCGAATGGTCGTGCCTCGCCGAACTCAGCGAGCGCTCAGCCCGCGAAGGCAGCCGCCCAGTGAGCATCCCCGATTTTACCCACGGCCACTGGCAGGACCTCCAACAACACAAAATGTTCTGAACCAACAACGACAAGAACCACACGGCGGAAAGACGCGAAACACGCAACGACAACCAGCAACGCGCAACGCCGCCCCATACTTTCAGATTACCACTAATTACCCGATGTACAAACTACGCTCTATTCTTTTAGCATTGTTCAGTTTGGCGTTTCTGACCGTCTATTCCCAAAACGCCCCCATGCCCAAGCGCGAATTTCGCGGTGCTTGGATTCAGATCATCAACGGCCAATTTCAAGGCATGAGCCGTCAGCAGATGCAAAGCAACCTTATCAACCAGCTCAACATGATGCAACGCTGCGGCGTGAACGTCATCATGTTTCAAGTGCGCGGTGAGGCCGACGCGCTCTACGAAAGCCGCTACGAGCCTTGGTCGCGCTTCTTGACCGGACAGCAGGGAAAGGCTCCCGAACAGCGTTGGGACCCTCTGGCCTGGATGGTGCAGCAATGCCACCAGCGCGGCATGGAAATCCACGCCTGGATTAATCCTTTCCGCGCCAAGACGAAGGGCACGACGCTCTTGGCCAACACGCATTACGCCGTGCGCCATCCCGAGCGCTGCTTTAGTTACGACGGCCTGCTCATTATGGACCCCGCCTTGCAGGAAAACCGCACTTACATCTGCCGTGTGGCATCTGATATTGTACGCCGTTATGATGTCGACGGCCTGCACATCGACGACTATTTCTATCCCTACCCGACGGCCGGGGCCATCCCCGACGACGCCTCGTATGCCCGCTTCGGCAATGGCATGACAGACCGCGCAGAATGGCGCCGCCAGAATGTCAACCGCTTTATCGCCGAGCTTCACGACAGTTTGCGGGCCGTGAAGCCCTGGGTGAAGTTCGGCGTGTCGCCCTTCGGCATTTACCACAACGCGAAGCCTGGAAGCAACATACCGGGAAGCCAGACCAACGGCACGCAGAACTACGACGACCTTTATGCCGACGTGCTCCTCTGGGTGAACAAAGGTTGGATTGACTATAACGTGCCGCAGATCTACTGGGAAATCGGCCACAAGGCTGCCGACTATGACAAGCTCATTCGCTGGTGGTCGCGCTACGCCGCCGGCCGCCCGCTGATTATCGGCCAAGACGTGGAACGCAGCGTGAAGGCCGCCGACCTGAAGAATCCGGCCATCAACCAGGTGCCGGAGAAATTCCGCTTGCAACGCACGCTGCCCAACATCGACGGCAACTGTCTCTGGTATTCGGCGGCTGTGGTGCGCAACGTCGGTAACATCGCCAACGCGCTCCAAAACACCTATCAGCGCCGCCCCGCCCTGCAGCCGCTCATGCCTTTCATCGACAACAAAGCCCCGAAGAAGCCGCGCAAGATGAAGGCATTCTGGATGCCCGACGGCTATTACCTCTTCTGGACGGCTCCGAAGGCAAAGGATGTCATGGACGAGGCCCGCTTCTACGCCATCTACCGCTTTAAGAAGGGAGAGAAGGTGAACCTCAGCGATGCAGAACACCTCATAATGGTGACGCCTTCAACGATGGTGAAACTGCCCTATGAAAACGGCAAGGAGAAATACACCTACGTCGTGACAGCGCTCGACCGCGTGCAAAACGAATCGAAGGCGGTGAAGAAAAAGGTAAAATTGTAAGTACCAGGAAATCATTCCGTATCGGCGCCCATACTTCCTAAACAAGAACCGATCCCTTAACATTGAACGTCCCTAATCTCTCAAAGAAGGCAAAACGTCCTTTCGTCTTGGGAGACCCATACCAAACAACCTATGAAAGTTCTCAAATTCGGCGGTAGTTCTGTAGGCACCGCCCAAAGCATATCCAGCGTCAAGCGCATCGTTGAGTCGACCGAGCAACCCGTCATCGTGGTGGTGTCGGCCCTTGGCGGTGTGACCGACAAACTCATCAGCGTTTCCAAACAGGCAGCCAGCTCTGACGCGGCTTACCGCACCGTGGTCGACGAACTGCAAGCCCGCCACCACCAGCTCATCGCCGACGTGGTGCCAGGCAACCGGCAGGCGAAACTCACCGAACAGATTGATGCGCTCTTCGAAGAAATGCGCAGCATTCTCCACGGCGTTTTCCTCATCCAAGACCTCACGTCGAAAACGTCGGATGCCATTGTGGCCTACGGTGAGCGCCTTTCTTCACTCATCTGTGCCGCACTCATCAATGGCGCACGCCATTACGATTCGCGCACCTTCATCAAGACTACGCTTCAGGGCACGAAACGACTGGTGGACTTCGATACCACCAACCGCCTCATCCGCGAAACGTTTGCGGAGCGTTGCCCCGTGGCCGTCATGGGAGGTTTTATTGCCACCGATGTCAATTCGGGACGCACCACAAACCTCGGACGCGGCGGTTCTGACTACACCGCCTCCATCATTGCCGCCGCCCTGCATGCCGATGCCTTGGAGATATGGACAGACGTCGACGGTTTCCTGACGGCCGACCCACGCCTCATCCCGGAGGCCTATACCATTCCGCAACTCTCCTATGGCGAGGCCACGGAATTGTGTAACTTCGGCGCGAAGGTGATTTACCCGCCCACCATCTATCCCGTCTGCACGGAAAACATTCCTATCTACGTCAAGAACACCTTTAACCCCTCAGCCGCCGGCAGTGTGATTCGCCGCGAAGCCTGCTCTTCGCAGCGCCCCATCCGAGGCATTTCGTCGGTCAACGAAATGAGCATGGTGACCGTTAGCGGTATGTCAATGGTGGGCGTTATCGGTGTGAATCGACGCATCTTTACCACATTGGCCGCCGGAGGCATCAGTGTGTTCATGGTGGCGCAGACCTCTTCTGAAACGAGCACCTCCATGTGTGTCACCCCCGCCGACGGCCGCCGCGCCTGCCGCCTGCTCGACGAAGAGTTTAAACAGGAGATTGCCGACGGCGCCATGAATCCTGCGCAACTCGTTGACGGACTGGCCACTGTGGCTGCCGTTGGAGAGCGCATGAAGCGCACGCCGGGCATTGCGGGAAAACTCTTCAGCGTGTTGGGACGAAACGGCATCAGCATCTGCGCCGTGGCATTGGGAGCCTTGGAAATGAACCTCTCGTTTGTCATCGAACGCAGCCAATTGCGCAAAGCGCTCAATGTGCTCCACAATAGTTTCTTCCTTGGCGACTATCAGGAGCTCAACCTCTTTATCTGCGGCACGGGAACGGTGGGCAGCAGTCTGCTGAAACAGATTGCGGCACAACGCGACAAACTCATGCAGGAACGCGGACTGAAAATTAACCTCATGGGCGTTTGCGGACGCTCCAAGGCTGCCTACAGCGAAGAAGGCATCAATCCATCGGCCTACCGCGACGTGATGGTGGAAACGGGCGAAGGCGGTGTGGAACACATGGTGGAGACGATTGAGGAAATGAACATTTCCAACTCCGTCTTTGTCGACTGCACAGCGAGCGCCGATGTCGCCGCCATGTACGGACGCCTGCTGGCTCACAACGTGTCTGTCGTTGCAGCCAACAAGATTGCGGCTTCGTCGGCCTACGACAATTACCTCGAACTGAAACACACGGCTCGCGACCGCGGCGTGAAATTCCTCTTCGAAACGAACGTCGGCGCTGGCCTCCCCATCATCAACACCATCGGCGACCTCACGGCATCTGGCGACCGCATTCTGCGCATCGAAGCGGTGTTGAGCGGCACGCTAAACTACGTGTTCAACACGCTTTCCGCCGACGTGAGCCTCAGCCAAGCGGTCCGACAGGCCTTGGAATTAGGCTATAGCGAGCCCGACCCGCGCATCGACCTCTCCGGGCAAGATGTCGTCCGCAAGCTCACCATTCTGGCACGCGAAAGCGGCTACCGGCTTGAGACAACCGACGTGGAGCGCCACCTCTTTATCCCGCAAGAACTCTTCGACGGTTCGCTCGACGACTTCTGGAAGCGCCTGCCAGAGCTCGACGCTCAATTTGAAAAGGAACGCCAACGCCTTGCCAGCGAAAACAAACGCTGGCGCTTCGTGGCACAATGGGCCGACGGAAGAGGCAGTATCGAACTGCGTGAAGTGCCTATCTCCCACCCGTTCTACGACCTCGAAGGCTCCAACAACATCATCCTGCTCACCACGGAACGCTACCGCGAATACCCCATGCTCATCCAGGGCTATGGTGCAGGAGCCGACGTAACCGCCGCCGGCGTGTTTGCCGACATCATGAGAGTGGCCAACTAACGGAAAGACATTACTGTTACACGCAATACCATTCAGCCATCTCCAGAAAATCGTGGTCTGAATTGCGTTTACCAACCCATAACTCAATAGGTAGGGTGTTCAAAATCCAGAAAAATCTCTGCGCGATTTTTGCCAAACAACAAGTGGCAAAGCATGCGCACATGATAAACGAACAAAGCGCGAAAAGGAGCGCCCTGAAAGGGCAGCCAGTCCTCAGCCCAGGGCAACGCCCTGGGTATCAGCATATAAACACCTACGCCCTGTAAGGGCAAAAGTATGGGCGAACGGTTGGCTTTTACTTTTGCCCTTACAGGGCGTAGGGAATGGGGACATGGTACCCAGGGCGTTGCCCTGGGCTCTGGACTTGTTGGGCTTTCAGCCCGCGCAGGGCCGCAGACAAGGCTTTTTCCGCATAATCTTCACCAATTTAATATTTCAATTTTGAACACCCATAACTCAATAGGGGCTGCCAGTGGAAAGAAAGACGTCCACTGGCAGCCCCTGCCCATTTCTTACATCTGACGACAGATGACAATAAGATTACCCCTCCCCGCAAATCTCTTTCCTGGATTTTTCTGAGCACCTACATATTTTCGTAACTTTGCACTTGAATAAATAAGCATTATGGATCAAACAGAAAAATTCAATGTATTGGGGGAAAAGCCCGTGGGCAAACTGCTCATGCAATACGCCATCCCGGCCATTGTGGCGATGACGGCCTCCTCCATATACAACATCATCGACGGCATCTTCATCGGCCAAGGTGTTGGCAAGGAGGCGATTATGGGACTGGCTCTGACGGCTCCCGTCATGTCGCTCACCGCCGCCTTCGGTGCGATGGTCGGTGTCGGTGCGGCCACACTGATGTCGGTGAGGCTGGGACAGAAGGATTACGCCACCGCTAAGAAAATCCTTGGCAACGTGCTCATCATGAACATCGTGATGGGCGTCACCCTGGGATTCGTTCTGCAACTCTGCCTGACGCCCATCCTGCGGTTTTTCGGCGCGAGCGATGCCACCCTGCCTTTTGCCCACGACTTCATGACCATCATTCTGGCGGGCAATGTCGTGACACACCTCTACCTCGGCCTCAACGCCCTGCTGCGCTCCACCAACCGACCGATGAAGGCCATGTATGCCACCTTCGGAACCGTGGGGCTCAACTGCATCTTTGCGCCGATATTCATCTTCGTTCTGAGATGGGGCATACGCGGTGCGGCAACGGCCACAGTGTTGGCTCAGTTTTGCATGCTGCTCTGGCAATTGAAACTGTTCTCTTCGAAGAACAACCTCATCCGCCTGAGCCGCGACATCTTCCACCCCGACACACGCATCATGCGCGAATCGCTCGTCATCGGCCTGCCGCCCTTTCTCATCAACCTCTGCGCCTGCATGGTCACGATTTTCATCACGCGCAGCATGACGCAATACGGCGGTGACGTGGCGGTGGGTGCCTACGGCATCAGCAACCGCTTGATTCTCTTCGTCGTGATGATTGTCATCGGCCTCAACCAAGGCATGCAGCCCATTGCGGGATACAACTACGGGGCGCAGAAATACGACCGTCTGATTGGTGTCGTAAAACGTGCCATGCTGGTGGCAACGGTCTTCACCACCTGCGGTTTCCTCATCGGGCAATTCAGGGCTGAAGCCTTTGCCACGCTCTTTGCCAAAGACGCTCCCGAACTGATTGCGGCCGCCACAAAGGGTCTGCACGTCGCCACTTTGTTCTTCCCGATTATCGGCATGCAGATTGTTTCAACGGCCTTCTTCCAAAGCATCGGCATGCCGGGCAAGAGCATCTTCCTCTCGCTCACGCGCCAGCTGATTTTCCTTTTGCCGGCCATCCTGATATTGCCCCACGTCTTCAACGACAAAGTGTTGGGCGTTTGGACGGCTCTGCCAACGGCCGACTGTGCTTCGTGCGTCGTCTCCGCCATCATGATGGTGGTTCAGCTGCGGAAATTCCGCCGCAAAGCCGAACTCGCCAAAGAGCAGGCAGCCATTCAGCCTGAGGCAGAATAAGCCAGAGGCACACACCACATCTCTTTCATCTGACAAAAACGAACAACATGGATAAATTCATCATCAACATAGGCAGACAGCTTGGCAGCGGCGGACGCGCCATCGGCCACATCCTTTCCAAGGAACTCGGCATTGCCTACTACGACAAAGAAATTCTCAGTTTGGCCGCCAAAAACAGCGGCTTCTGCGAAGAGGTATTCGAGCACCACGATGAGCACAAGGGCTTCTTTCGCTCATTCCTCAGTTCGGTCGTCCCGTTCATCGGCAACACGAGCAACGAGTTTTACGCCAACTCGATGAGCGAAGAAAACCTCTTCAAACTCCAGAGCGACGCCATCCGCAAAGCGGCCTCCGAGCATTCATGCATCTTCATCGGGCGCTGTGCCGACTACGTGCTGCGCGACATGCCACGCTGCGTGAATGTCTTCATCGCCGCCGACCCCGCCGACCGCATTGAACGCATCTGCCGCCTCAACAACGTCGACGAGCAGACGGCGAAGAAAATGATCAGTCGCGGCGACAGTCAGCGTGCCGACTTCTATAACTTCTATAGTTCCGGCACATGGGGCGCCGCCGACACCTACCACCTCTGCATCAATTCCTCGGTGTTGGGCATCGAGGCCACGGCCGAACTCATCAAGGACTTCGCCATCAAAAAACTGACGGCTGAAAGCAAGTGACCATGAAAAGAATCGGACTGCTCTCGGACACTCACGGCTATTGGGACGACCGCTATGAGACGTATTTCAAAGACTGCGACGAGATTTGGCACGCCGGCGACATCGGGTCGACAGAATTGGCCGAACGCTTTGCAGCGATGAAAACGTTTCGCGCAGTGTGTGGCAACGCCGACGGCGGCGACCTTCGCCGTATGTTCCCAACAACGCTGCGCTTCAAATGTGAGGATGCCGACGTCTTGATGAAACACATCGGCGGCTATCCTGGCCACTACGACCGGAGCATCGTCGGACAAATGTTTGTTCGCCCGCCGCAGCTTTTCATCTCGGGACATTCCCACATTCTCAAGGTGCTCTACGACCGCACGCTCCATTGCCTCCACATCAATCCTGGCGCAGCGGGACTGCAAGGCTGGCACAAAGTGCGCACGCTGGTGCGCTTCACGGTCGACGGCAAGGAGTTTCGCGACCTTGAAGTCATTGAGTTGGCGGAAAACAAATAAGGGGCGCATCAGACATTCTCTTTCAAGATACCTCCCCTCATGCAACAAATACAAAAAAGGAGCAGTCCCTTTGGGGATTGCTCCTTTTTTAATAAAGTGTATGTCTTGTGTGCTAACCGAATCTCTCCGATTATGCCTTGCCTTCCGGCAAACCAAACGGAGTAGCAGTGCGGCCTTCAGCCTGAGGTTCAGCTCCAGGAACATTGATTGTGCCGTAAGCCTGCTCATATTTGTTCACGTTGTCCTGCAAAGCAAAGAGCAAACGCTTGGCATGTTCAGGAGCGAGGATGATGCGGCTCTTCACGTTAGCCTTGGGAACGCCCGGCAACACGCGGATGAAATCCATAACCACCTCAGCGCTTGAGTGAGTGATGATGGCCAAGTTAGCGTAAGTTCCTTCTGCCACTTCAGGAGTGAGTTCGATTTTCAACTGATTGTCGTTGTTTTGATTTTCCATTTTGAGATGAATGTAATGTTATTTGTGATTAGGTTTATTGTCTCTCCTTGCAAAAACGCCCCACGACGCGATATTTGTCAAATGGAGTTTTTAAGCGTTGTTGCGATTACAAATTTAAGTTTTTATCTCGGATTATCCAAGCGCATTGTAAGTTATTTTATGATGCGGTGCATGAATTTTCTGTTAAGGGCTTTCGGTCGAAGAACAGCGTAAAGCAACACTGACGCTTGCCTACACATTTTTCGCCATCGCGCAAACATCGTCCACACATAAGTAATTATAAGTAGGTATTCAAAATCAGTTTATACTGTCCATGCAGGCATGAAAACGCGGAGAATTTTGTATCTTCGCACCATCATTCAGGCATTCAGGCCGCAAGGAAAACCTTTTTCCGACCATGCCGCCTGATTTTCCAAAACCCATCTATAAAACGAAACATCCCCTATGAAAAGTCTGCTGATTAAAGACACCACCACCGAAGAGCGCCGCGACATCGTCAGAAACGCCCTCGACTTCGGCAGCGCCGACTGCGAAGGCATCGACATGGACGACCTCTACGACGATTACATCCTCGGACTGAAAGAACTGGCCGACATCAACCGCGAGTTTAGCGAGAAACACGCTGGATGCGTCAAGGCCGACAACATGGAGCGTCCAGCCCCTGGCTGCGGCATGGGACGATGAGACGGCAACGGATTGCGCTCGCCGCGTCCCGCCACCACCAAGCACTGCCATCGCCACGTTCCAAAGCGCCGCAGATACCCACTGCAAGGTATTTTATCGTCTTGCTGCTTACTTTTTGCTACAAACTGAAGTCCCAAAGCGATAAAATCACTAACTTTGCGGCCTGAAATAAACTTTTATATGGAATCGCCTGAAAACTTCGCCAAGGGCGCACCACGCCACAGCGGGTTCTCCGACGCATTCCGCCACTTATAAAACCATAACGATTATGAAGAAAATCAGAGCAGCCGTGGTTGGATATGGAAATATCGGCCACTACGCACTTCAAGCCCTTCAAGCTGCCCCCGACTTTGAGGTAGCTGGCATCGTACGCCGCCAAGGCGAAGAAAACAAGCCTGCCGAACTGGCCCCATATAAAGTGGTGAAAGACATCCGCGACCTCGGCGATGTTGATGTTGCGCTTCTCTGCACCCCGACACGCCGCGTGGAAGAATACGCCAAGGAAATTCTGGCGCTCGGTATCAACACGGTCGACAGTTTTGACATCCACACGCAAATCACCAGTCTGCGCCGCTCGCTCAACGAAACGGCCACAGCTCATGGTGCGGTGAGCATCATCTCTGCTGGCTGGGATCCGGGAAGCGACTCCATCGTGCGTACGCTCCTTCAGGCCATCGCGCCGAAAGGCATCACCTACACCAACTTCGGTCCGGGCATGTCGATGGGCCACACCGTTGCCGTGAAGGCCATTGAGGGTGTGCAGGCTGCCCTTTCGATGACCATCCCGACTGGCGAAGGCATCCACCGCCGCATGGTCTACATCGAAGTGAAACCGGGTTACGACTTTGAGAAGGTGGCTGCCGCCATCAAGGCCGACGCCTATTTCGTCAACGACGAGACCCACGTGATTGAGGTGCCATGTGTTGACGACGTGATTGACATGGGACACGGCGTTCACCTCACGCGAAAGGGCGTAAGCGGAAAGACGCAAAACCAGCTCTTCTCGTTCGACATGAAGATCAACAACCCCGCCCTCACCGGCCAGGTGCTCGTTTGCACCGCCCGCGCCGCCATGCGCCAGAAGCCGGGCTGCTACACCCTGGTGGAAGTGCCTGTCATTGACCTCCTCCCAGGAGAGCGCGAAGAATTGATTGGCCATCTGGTTTAAATATTGTCCAATAACGTCTACAACAGAATACCACAAAGGCTCCAAGCCATTCGGCAATGAATGACTTGGAGCCTTTGGCTTTTGGGATGGTAAAAAAACACCATTCTCTCCCACTCCCACCAACAACCGCTTTGACATGAACGAAATTTTCAACAAAAAATTCCTCCGACAGCTCTTCACGCCCTATGGCCGCCTTCAGCGCCGCCCGTTTGCCTACTGCCTGCTCTTTTACATCCTTATCCACATCACACTGCGCTGGCTGAGCATACTGTCCATACCGCTGATGCCCGTGATGGTGATGATGCTCACGTTGCTGCTGACCGTTGTCATAACGCTGGCCATGCTGTGTCTCACGATTCGTCGCTACCACGATTTCGGCTGCACGGGCTGGATTCCCGGTGGCAGTTTGCTGCTCACCTTCGCCTTTGGCATGGCGCAGAGCCTTCCAACGAGTCCGCTTTCGCAGGCCGACATGGCCCCCACCGTTGCCATCATCAACGTGGTGCTCTCGGCCATCGGATTGCTCCTCATGGTGCTGGTGCCGCTGGCAATGCCGTCATCGAAGAAGCCGACGCGTTACGATGCGCAACCATATAACTATACGGAAGGAGCGGTCAAACGTAAAACCATACGCTAATCCTTCCTTTCTCTGACAACACCTTATTTCCCTTCTGCGATTTCCAACGGCAAGAGCCACCGACTGCGGGCGCTTCGCTCCATTTTCAAGTTCTATACTTGTCAGCGAACGCGGGAGCAGAGACGAGCGAACGCGGGAGCAGAGACGAACGCGTCTGGGGGCAGAGGCGAACGCGTCTGGGACTTGATTCGGGCGCGTCTGGGAGCAGAGGCGCCGACAAAGATAGGATTTGAATTGGCGAAACAGGTTTTCTGTTTCCAAGGCGATATGCGAAATCCATGATTTTCAAGCTATTCGTGTCGCCGTCCCGCTTTATTCAGACCGCTGACAAAAGAAAAGAACGACAGTGGAGACATCGTGTTGTCTCCACTGTCGTTCTTTTCTTCGCGTAAACTGCCAGGCGGTTGGCCATTGATTTGCCAACCGCCTGCAACGGTTGCGGAATTTAGTAATGGTGAAAGAATAAGTTGAGCAATTTTGACCTGTATTTTTGTTGGTTTTGGAATTTGGAAGAGGGAGCATAGCGGGCTATGTGACCGATGACAAATTTCAAAAACAGCAAAAAGACAGGACATAAGAAACAACTCCTTAATCCACAAAATTGGTCAAATTATTCTTTTACCATTACTTATTTCACGTAGATCTTGCGGCGTTTGCTGGTCACGTAAACACCACCCTTAACGAGCTTTTCAACGCGGCGTCCCTGGAGGTCGTAGACCACCTCGGGCGTGTTGTCGTCGGCATCAACCTCGACAATGCCGGTCGGGATGTCGTCTGTCGGTTCGATGAACCACTGAGAAGCTTCAGCACCAGTGTCCCATGCCACCAGTTTGTTACCACCATCAAGATGAATGGCTGGATAGGCGCCCGCTGTTGGCTGTGCGCATGCCAAGGTGCTGCGGCCATTGCGCGTTGAGGCGATGACATAAGTAAATTCGGCTTTTTTCTGCACCGGCACCGCCTGTGAGGCGGCCGGCATCTTGCCAACGTAGGTGTTGGCCTTGTCACACTTCACATACCAGTTGCCATCGGCAGCCGCTTCGAAGCTGAAGAGCTGGTTTTTGTTGGCCTTGCTGAGTGCAGAAGCGCTCAATCCTGTTGCGGTGCCAACGAGACAAGGATTGCCAGCGCGGCCCACATTGCGCAAGCGGTAGCACTTTCCGGCCTCCAAAGCAACGCAGGGAGCGTCCATATAGCTCTTGTTGAAGCGTTCGTAGTTGTCCTTCGTCGGATCGGCCTTGTAGGCATTGTAGGCAGCTTCAACATCGGCAGAAGCAGAAGAGGAAGCATCGATGTTGCCCACGGCTTTGCCGAAGTAGGTCTTCACGAGCTTATATTTGCTGTCGATGCCGGCAGGAACCACGTCAGCGGGAACGACAGTCGGGTCGTAGGTGTAGAGCGAGTCGGTGATGTATTCAACGCTGTAGTTCTTATACACGATGGTGTATGCCTTTCCGAAGGTCTCTTCTTCGTAGAGGAAGCCGATGGTGCTGTCTTTCTGGAGCGTCATCGTTGAATAGGCGGAGAACATGCGGCTTGCCTGATGCTTGCCTGGCCAGTTCTTGGCAAACGCGCTGGCATCAACGAAGTCGGAGAGCGAAGCGAGTTCTTTGTAATAGATGCCCACGTTGGCACGTCCCGAACCGAAAGGCACTGACTGAAGGGCAAGGTAAACGGGCTTATTGTCTGAAGCGCGGCGCACTGGCAGAATGAGCACTTCGCCATTGGTGCTGTTGCCTGTTGCCACAACGCCCTTGTTGCCAGAACCAGAATAGGCCATGCTGCCCCAAGAACCAGTGGCGGCCTTGCTATCGGTGAAATTGAAAATGTTGTAGTTGCGACCGCCATAAGCGCGTGAGCTGACGAGGATGGAACCGTCGGGGAGTTCTTCCACCTTGGGCTCGTCGGCGCCGCTCGGAATCGGGGCAACGTCAACACCGCCAAGCACGCCCCAGGTGTCGCCGAAATTGTCGGAGAAGAGGACGTAGTTTTTGTTCACACCATTGACATCTTTATAGAGCACAGAGCAATAGATGCGGTAATACTGGTCGACCTTCACTGTTGAGCTCTGGAAGATGCGGCCCGAACCGATGAACATGGCGTTGCAGGCACCGATCTTGCTGTTGTCAAACTGCGAATAGATGCTTTCAGAGATGTCGACGGGCTTGCTCCAGGTCTTGCCGTTGTTGTCGCTATAGAAGCGGGCGATACACTGGTGGTGGTTGCGTTTTCCGTTGGGGAAGGAAACGTTTCCTGCGCAGCTCATCACGAGCACGCGGTCGCTCTCACGGTCGGCCACAATGCAGGGATCGCCGAAGCCCACGTTCATGAAGTCGGGCGAACTGGCACCTTTGCCTTCAACGATGGGGAAGATGTTGCCCCAGGTCTTGCCGTTGTCTTTACTGATGCGGGCACGGAGGTCGATGCGTCCGTTGTTCACCATACCGATGTCGGCACCGCTATGGCGATAGTCGGCCACGGCGATGATGTCGCCGTTGTGGGCCGTGGCGATGGCGGGAATGCGGTAGGGAACGCCCGATTTTGTTTCGAAGATGTTCACCTGTGGTTCCGGTTCTTCAATAGCTGGGCTCAGCGTAACCTTGAAGTTGCTCAACACGATGCCGTTGTTGACAGCGTCGAGCGTGAAACTGGCTGACATTCCTTCCAGTCCCTCCACCTTTATGCTTTGCGAAGTGAGGGTGGAACGCTTCGTCTGGCCGCCAGCACTGACAACGACACCCACTTTTTCTTTGTGGGCGATGAAGTCGAAACTGAAGCCCGTCACGCGATAGTTCACGCCTGCCGACAGGGTGTATGCCTGCGGACGATACTGACCGGCATATGCCACGATGTTGCCGCCTTCGGCAATCATGTTGTTGTATCCAGCATTGAGCGTCAGCTGCGGGTTGGTGGCCTTCGAGGTCCAAACCTGGTGCCAGGTCTTGCCAGCGTTGCTCTGCGTGAACGTTCCGCTGTTGGCATCAACCGTCATGGTTGTCTCGGCAAAGAGAATTTTGAGCGAAGAGCCGTGGTCGGCGCCGCCAGTCCAGAAGGCGAGGATGTTGTCGCGGTTGTTGACCTTGTTGGCAGGTGCTCCCTTCTGATACATATATTGCGCGTTGACATCGGTGCCGAGATTCTTGGAGTCGGCAAAGAGCCAGTCACACACGAAGGAAGTGCCCAATTTCGCCGTGTCTTTGAGCGCCACGTAAGCCGAGCCGCCTTCCTTGCCCGACATGGTCTTGGGCGAAGCGAGCACCTTTCCGGCGCCAGCTTCCTTGTTATAGAGGCGGTAGCCCTTGGTGGCGTTGCCCACAAAACACCAGAGTTCGGCGTCTTTGTAGGTGAGGGAGGTTGATTTGAGGGAAATCTTGTCGGCCGTTCCGTTGTTGGCAATGACGAGGCCTCCACTGCCGATTTGGATGGTGTACCAGATGGTGCCTTCGGCAAACTTTCCGTCGCTGGTGATGGTGGTGGTTTTAAACGGGAGGGCGGCGTAAGCCGATGCTGTGCAAAAAGCCAGCAGGAGCCCCAACAGTTGAGTAATTCTTCTCATAAGCTAAAGGGTTTCGATTTTGGTAATGGTAATAAGTAGGTGGTCAAAATTATTTTTTCAATATATGTCAAGAGCACTATTCTTACAGTCTGTAAAAATAATTCTGACCACTTACTTAAATTTACTTGATTTGTAGATATAGGTTTTCTATGGGAGCAAAGATAAGGATAATTGTTTGAAGGAACAAACATCTGCTGCTGTTTTCAGAATGCTGGCGTGCGGCAAGCACACACCGCCAGGCGGCGTAGCGGCGCGAGGCGGGATACAAAAGAAGCGGGCACCTGGTTTTACAGATGTCCGCCTTTTTTCTGTAATGGTTGCCCATTATTTTTTATTACCACATTCAGACTGGCATTTTTTCTTGCAGCCTTCGCCTTTTTTCTCGCCGCATTTTTTCTTGCAGCCGTCGCCCTTCTTTTTCTTGCAGCACTGCTCGGTCTTTGGTTTGTCACACTTTTTCTTCTTATCGGGGCACTGGGCTGATACGCCAATGCAGAACAGGGCCATAGCGGCCATCATCATAATTTTCTTCATAATTTTCCTATATTATTTATAGATTTCTCGCTTGCAAATATACCATTTGATTTCAAACCGCAAAAGCATTTTCATATATATTAATATGTCTCTTGCTGAAAATCACTATTTTTAGTGAGCGGTCTAACATGCAGAAGCTATGTGTAAAAACTTGTTTATTAAAAAAATAGTGGTATCTTTGCACGCATCTAATATACAGGAACGCACTAATTAATCACTTATTAGAACGCTCCCCCAAGCAGGAATAAACGCCTGCCTTACTCCGTTTGCAAACAATACAAACGCTCTATTATACACTATTAATTTATGGATTGGTTACAAAAAATCATTTGCGACCCTGGAGCCATAGCCCACTTAATGGCCATCTATGCCATTGTCATCTGCTTGGGCGTTAGGCTCGGGAAAATCAAATTCGGCGGCATCTCGCTGGGCGTGACCTTCGTGCTCTTCATGGGCATTCTCGTTGGACACATCTACAGCCACTACATCATTGACCCCGCCACGAATCAAACCATCAACCACGCCGGACAAAACATCATCATCGACTTTGTCAAGGAGTTTGGCTTGATTCTCTTCGTCTACTGCATCGGCCTCCAAGTGGGTCCGGGTTTCTTCGCCACCTTCAAGAAGGGCGGCGTGAAGATGAACCTCGTGGCAGTGTCCATCGTGCTGCTCAACGTGGCTGTGATGCTGGGACTCTACTTCCTGGTGTTTGAACACAACAACTACAACATGGCCATGATGGTCGGTACGCTCTATGGTGCCGTGACAAACACCCCGGGTCTTGGTGCGGCCAACGCCGTTGTCAAAGAATTTACTGGTACTTGGGGCTCCACGGACATCGCACAGGTGCCCGATATGGCTTCAAGCTACGCCTGCGCTTACCCGCTCGGCGTTGTGGGCATCATCCTTGCCACCATCCTCATCCGCTACATCTGCAACATCAAGCTCGAAGCTGAACAGGAGCAGATTCGCAAGGAACAGGAAAACGACCCGCATGCCACGCCGAAGCACATCATCATCCACGTGACGAACAAGGCCGTCATCGGCCGCGAACTGGAAGAGGTGAGACGCTTCCTCAACCGCGATTTCGTGGTTTCGCGCTGCATCAAGAATGGCGACATCATCGTGCCTAACGCCAAAACGGTGTTGGAAGAAAACATGGACGTTCACGTGGTGTGTGCCGAAGATGAAGCTGAACCGATTGCTGCGCTCATTGGCGAACTCAGCAACGAGACATGGACCGCGGAGGTGAAGAGCGCCAAATATGTGTCGCGCCGACTCGTCATCACCAAACCGGAAATCAACGGCAAAACGTTCGGACAGCTCCACTTCAACTCTATCTACGGCGTCAATGTCACACGCGTGACGCGTAACGGCATAGAACTCTTTGCCAACCGCAACTTGCGCCTGCAGGTGGGCGACCGCTTGCTCGTGACGGGACGCGAAGAGGACGTTGAACACGTGAAGAACGCCATCGGCAACAGTGTGAAGCGCCTTGACCACCCCAATGTGGGTGCCATCTTCTTCGGCATCTTGATTGGTGTCATCGTCGGACAGTTTAACTTCGGTGCGGGCATGAAGCTGGGCTTGGCTGGAGGTCCGCTCGTCGTGGCCATCCTCATCGGTGCTTTTGGCTACCGCATCGGCATCAACTCTTACACCTCAACCTCTGCCAACCTCATGCTGCGCGAAGTGGGCTTGCTGCTCTTCCTCTCGAGTGTGGGCATACAAGCAGGTGCGAAGTTCTGGGACACGATTCTCGCCGGAGGTATCACCTACGTGTGGACTGGTTTCCTCATCACGGTTGTGCCTATCCTCATCATGGGATTCATCGCAAGAAAGTTCCTCAAACTGAACTATTTCACGCTGATGGGACTCATTGCGGGCTCGAACACAGACCCTCCCGCATTGGCCTTCGCTACGCAAACGGCTAACAACGATGCTCCCGCTGTGGGCTACTCAACGGTTTATCCGCTGACGATGTTCCTGCGTATCATCGTTGCACAGGTTATCCTGATGATTTTCCTTACATAAGCAGATTGGAGCTGAGGGGGACTTCCCCGAATTGCTTCTAATATATAAGACAGGTACTATAATCCAGGAATTATAGTACCTGTCTACATTAAATAGGTGGTCAGCGCTTCCTATATTATTCTGAACACCGGCTTAACACCCTATCAACGTGGCAGAACAAAACCTAAAAGAAAAAACCGCCAAAGGGATTCTTTGGGGCGGCATCAACAACGGCGGACAACAGGTGCTCAACCTCGTGTTTGGCATATTTCTGGGCCGCCTGCTCTCGCCGGCCGACTATGGCATGGTGGGCATGCTCACCATCTTCTCGCTCCTGGCGGGCGCCCTGCAGGAGAGCGGTTTTATCTCGGCGCTCAACCGCAAGAAAGACATCACGCAGGAAGACTATAACGCGGTCTTCTGGTTTAATGTTCTCTGTGGCGCCGTGCTCTACGTCATCCTGTTTTTCTGTGCGCCGCTCATTGCTGATTTCTTCGACCAGCCAAAACTCGTGCCGCTGGCGCGACTCTCGTTCCTCAACTTCGTGTTTGCAAGTTGGGGCACCACGCCGCGTGCCGTGCTCTTCAGAAATCTGCGCGTGAAGGAAACGGCCTGGATGTCGCTCGCGGCCCTCTTCACCTCGGGCGTGACGGGCGTGACGCTGGCATGGAACGGCTTTGCCTATTGGGGCATCGCCATCCAGAACATCGTTTATTGCGCCATGATGACGTTCTTCAGCTGGTATTTCAGCGGCTGGCGCCCTTCTATGCACATCAACCTGCGACCGCTACGCGGCATGATAGGTTTCAGCTCGAAACTGTTGCTCACGAATCTCTTCACGGGCATCAACAACAATCTTTTCTCCGTGTTTTTCGGACGTCTCTACGGCGAACGCATGGTGGGCCTTTACAATCAGGCCAACAAATGGACGGGCATCGGCTACACGTTTCTCAACGGTACGCTTTGGGGCGTAACTCAACCTGTGTTTGCACGCCTCGAGAACGACCGCGAACGACAACTACGCGCCTTTCGGAAGATGCTGCGCTTCACGGCTTTCGTGTCGTGTCCGGCGCTCTTCGGACTGGCACTCATCGCGCCAGAGTTCATCACCATCCTCATCACGGACAAATGGATTGAGAGTGCGCGACTGATGCAGATTCTCTGCGTAGGCGGTGCCTTCGTACCCATTGCCTCGTTTTATTCCAACTTCCTCATCAGCCAAGGACGCAGCAACGTTTTCCTCTGGAACACCATCGGGCTCTGCCTCCTGCAAATGGCCGCCCTCCTACTGCTCTACCCCTATGGCGTTGAAACGATGGTGACGGTCTATGTCATCCTCGGCATTCTGTGGCTGCCCGTCTGGCATTTCTTTGTGGAAAGGCTCATCGGTCTGCGGCTTTGGCAGGCGATTTTCGACATCGCGCCCTTCGTGCTCTGCGCCGCACTGACTATGACGGTGGCCTATTGGGTGTCGACGTTCTTTGCCAGCATCTACGTGGCAATCATTGTTAAGATTGCCGTTGCACTGGCGGTTTACGTCGGAATGATGTTGGCCTTGCGCGTGGTGGTATTCCGCGAATGTATAGAGTTTCTGCTCTCGCGGTTTAAAAAGAAATGAGGACTTTCCTCCGCAACGCTTCACGGCGGCGAGAAACGCCTGCTCTTCACACACGCATTGACCATTCGTGGGAAAGAATTGCCCGTTCGTTGAACACATTTGCAATCTCCGCGGCAAAGGCTTGACGGAAAGATGGTTTCTCATTAATTTCGCGGCATCATCAATAACAACTAACGCGAATAGAATATGAAACAAATCATCAAATCTCTGGGCATGGCTGTGGCCATCGCCTTCTGTTCTGTCAATGCTTCGGCACAGTTCTTCGGTGGCGAAGGGGCCCCATTCGGCGGCGAAGGCGGCCCGCAACGCATGTCGGTTGAGGAAATGGCAAAGACGCAAGGCACGTTGATTGCCAAGGGCCTCAAACTGAAGAAAGCGGAAACGAAAAAGTTTGTGGCTACCTACACGGAATATCAAAATGAACTGCAACTGCTGCGCCGCAGCATGGAACCCCAAGACCGCAAGGAGCGCAGAGACCGCAGAAGAAGTAACCGCCGCGGAAACGACGGTCAACAGCGTCCGCCGCGCCAAATGGGAGCTCCGACCGACAGCGTGCCAGCACCGCCCGACACGATTGCCCCTGGTGCGCCTGCCGCTCCAGACAGCGTCAATGCAAGAAGAATGAACACGCGCCAGCGAATGGTGCGCCACGGAGAACCGTCAGCGGACATGAAGCAGAAAATGGCGGATATGCAGGAGAAGACGAAGGCTCTGCGCGAAAAATATGCGGCCATCTATGCCGAATATCTCTCACCGGAGCAGATTGCCAAAATTTACGAGCTTGAAAAGAAAGCCGAAGAACAACGCCGACAGGAAATGCGCCTGCGCTTCGAACAAATGCGCCAGATGAACGGCCCAATGGGGGGCGGCAACCGTGGCGGCGGTTGGGGCGGCGGCGATTTCTGATCCGCCTGGCATGACGCTTACTGGTTTTAGTAATGTTGAAAAAATAACTTCCGCAATGCCCGTTCATGTTCAAGCCCGCAAACGAGAAACAATAACGGTGCCCTCTTTCGTGAAGACATCCATAAATTCCCACATGAATCTGCGTGGGGTTAGATTATCTATTATTTACAAACCAACAAACGTCATTAGCCATTATGAAAGAAATCCGAAAAAACAAATGGTCTCTCAGTCTCAACCAATTCATGGTTGCCATGCTTTGCTTCTTGGCCTTCGGCCTGACCGGCTGCCAGGACAGCGACAAAAAACTGCTGGAGAAAACCGTTGAAGGTGTCAACGAGAAATGCCCGATTGTGGTAAGCCCAGAAATCCAGATTGCCAAATTGGAACTGGAGGAGGATTATCTGACTTACTACTTCGATTACAGCGAACAATCGTACATGCTTCCCGATGAGATTGACGCGTCGCTCAAAAAGGAACTCGCAAACCAGATACTGAATGCCATCAGCCATTTCAGCGGCGAAGAAAAGGAAATCCTCGACCTCCTGCTGAAAAAAGAGATGGGACTGAAGTTTGTCATGGACTTCAAGCGCTCGAAGAAACAAATCACTGTTAAATTCACAGCCAAGGAAATCCGCTCAAAGCTCAACAGCGCCGACAACGCTTCCGACGACAGTTCTGCCGACGAGGAGAGTGAGACGTCTTCCAGCTTAGCAACGCTGAAATCTTCCGTTGAAACAGGGAAAAACTTGTTGCCGATGGACCTCGGCAATGGTATCACAATGACCGACATGTATCTCTCTAACGGCTCGCTCTATTACATCTACGAGGTCGACGAGAACCAAGTGCCGCTTGCGTCATGGAACGACGAAGTGATTGCCAACGTGAAGGCCGCCATTATCAACGAATTGAAAACGAGCGCACAGGGTGACGCGTCAAACGCCCAACTAATTCATTTGTGCTCGCAAACGGGAACGGACATCGTTTATCGTTACAAGGGCGACCAGACTGGCATCGAACACGACATCACGGTCGGCTCTAACGAGTTGTAATAACGAACAGAGCGGTACGTGCTCTTTTCGACTACCGCAAAGAAACATAATAACAGGTGCTACACTTCGTTGTGCGGCACCAACAAAAAAGAGGACACCCTGACGGATGTCCTCTTTTTTATTTGATGTTGTCTGATTAGCCAATCGTCACCAGCGTGGTGCCTTCCATCACGCTGTCGCCAGCTGCAACGCAGATGCCGGTGATTTTACCATCGGCCTCAGCTGTGATGTTGTTTTCCATCTTCATGGCTTCAAGCACGAGAACGGTTTCGCCCTTCTTGACAGCCTGTCCGACGCTGACCAGAATCTTGGCAACCACACCGGGAAGCGGAGCCTTCACTGGAGCACCAGCACCGGGAGCGCCTGCGGCAGGAGCGGCAGGAGCGGCCTCAACGGCTGCAGGAGCAGCGGCAACTGCAGGAGCAGCAGTTTCATCGGCCACCTGAGTGGGGAGGTCTTCCTCTACGAGAGAAGAACCCTGCATTTCAACTTCAAAGGGAATGCCATTGACTTCCACTTTGGCAATGTTGCCAACGATGCTGTCGATGGTGACGTCATATTGTGCGCCGTTGACCTTATATTTATATTGTTTCATGTTTACCTATTTACTATATTACAATGATGCCATCAGCTGGGAAGGATTGGCCCAACCCGAACTCTGAGGCGCTAAGGTGATGATGCCTGGTTCGTCGTCGTGAACAACGGCCACATCGTATTCGATGAGGGCGAGAGAGATGACAGCCGCAATGACTGGCATTTCTTTGTCGTCGACAGCCGGATGCTTGTCGTCAACGAGGAGGTCGGCAATCGTGCCCTGCTTCTCGTCGAGACGGATTGTCACGGCATGACCGGCAATGGTATATTTAAATGTTTTCATTGAACTGCGTGTTTCACTTGATTACAATGGTATGTTGCCGTGTTTCTTGGCAGGACGCGTTTCGCGCTTGTTTTCCAACTGAGCCAATGCGCGGCAAACGCGGAAGCGCGTGTTGCGCGGCTCAATAACGTCGTCAACATAGCCATATTCGGCTGCCTTGTATGGGTTGGTGAAGAGGTCGTTGTATTCCTTCTCCTTTTCTGCCAAGAAGGCCTTCGGATCGGCTTGTTCCTTGGCGGCCTTGCCATTGAGGATGGCCACAGCACCGCTGGCACCCATAACGGCGATTTCGGCAGAAGGCCAAGCGTAGTTGAGGTCGGCCTTGAGTTGCTTGCAACCCATCACGATGTGTGAACCACCATAGCTCTTGCGGAGGGTGACTGTCACCTTGGGCACAGTGGCCTCGCCGTAAGCGTAAAGCAATTTCGCACCGTGGTCGATGACGGCGTTGTATTCCTGACCTGTTCCCGGCAAGAAGCCCGGCACGTCAACAAACGATACGATTGGAATATTGAAGCAGTCGCAGAAACGTACGAAGCGGGCAGCCTTTCTTGAGGCGTTGCAGTCAAGCACACCAGCATAAACGCTCGGCTGGTTGGCAACGATACCTACGCTCTGACCGTTGAAACGGGCAAAACCGATGATGATGTTGCGGGCAAAGTTGCGCTGAACTTCGAGGAACTCTCCGTTGTCGACAACGGCACCCAGCACTTTATACATGTCGTAAGCCATGTTGGGGTTGTCGGGGATGATTTCGTTCAGGCTGTCTTCCTTACGGTCAATCGGGTCGGTGCATTCCACGCGGGGAGCACGCTCCATGTTGTTCTGAGGAATGTATGAGAGCAAACGGCGGATAAGGCCAGCAAACTCTTCTTCGGTCTTGGCCGTGAAATGGCAAACACCGCTCTTGGTTGAGTGGACGCCAGCACCGCCGAGGTCTTCCTGAGTCACGTCTTCACCCGTCACGGTCTTGACAACCTTCGGACCGGTAAGGAACATGTAGCTCACGCCTTCAAGCATCACGACGAAGTCGGTCAAGGCAGGAGAATAAACAGCACCACCAGCACAAGGACCGCAGATGCCTGAGATTTGAGGCACAACGCCAGAGGCTTCGATGTTACGCTGGAAAATGTTTCCGAAACCGGCCAAAGCATTCACACCTTCCTGAATACGTGCACCACCTGAATCGTTCAAACCGATGCAAGGAGCACCCATCTTCAACGACTGGTCCATCACCTTGCAAATCTTCTCGGCCATCGTCTCAGAGAGCGAACCGCCGTTGACGGTGAAGTCTTGTGCGAAAACGTAAACGAGACGGCCGTTGATGGTACCAGAACCACACACGACACCGTCACCATAAAAGTGCTTCTTCTCCATACCGAAGTCGTGGCAACGGTGGAGCTTGAACATATCCATTTCTTCGAACGACCCTTTGTCGAGCAGCAAATCAATGCGTTCGCGCGCTGTAGCTTTGCCCTTGGCATGCTGTTTCTCGATGGCTTTTTCGCCACCGCCGAGGCGTGCCTTTTGGCGACGCTCAACGAGGTCTTTGACTTTCTTTAGTTGTTCACTCATAGTCGTTTGTATATAATTATTGAGTTTTGCTATAATGGTTTCGAACGCCATTCCCGCCTAAACGGATTTTGCATTCGTCTTATACCGCGCAAAGGTAGTAAAAAAAACGCACACATCACCCCATACGTGCGCAATAAGTAAGACTGCCATTTATTTTTTAAGCAGATGACCGAGCATATTTCGATTATCACATCTCCTGCACCTCTCCTATGCTTTTTCGCCGCAGGGAAGGTCGACATCGGGCTCTTTCACCACGTAGCGCTTATAATAGGCCATTGCCAAAGTGGTGATTGGCAGCGCCACTATCAAACCGCCGATGCCGCCAACAAAGGCGCCGATGGAGAGGGCAAGGAGAATGATGGCGGGCGAAAGCCCCATGATGCGCCCCATGATGCGCGGCGTGACGATGACGTCTTGGATTATTTGCACAACGAGGTAAACGACGAGGGCGCCGCCGATGAGCAACCAGAAGTTCTGCCCAGTCTCAGCGGTGCGCAACAGGGCCAGGAGGGCGCAAGGCAGGATACCGGCCACCTGCAAGTAAGGCACGAAACTGATGATGCCGATGAAGCAGCCTAAAGCGATGGGCATGGGGAAACCCACGAGGAAGAAGCCCAACGTGAAAAGCACGCAGTTGCTCAAAGCAATGAGCAGCTGGCCGCGGAAATAGCCGCAGAGATAGAAGGTCACGTCGTTGAAAAACTGCCGCGCGAAGGGGCGGTAGCGATGGGGAACAAACGTAATCCATATCTTGGCATAACGGTTGTAGTCGAGCAACAGGAAGAAGAGGTAGAGCAAGCCGATGCAGGAGGAGACGAAGCTGACCACGAGACCGGCTGTCGACATCAGAAGGTTCCAAAGGCGCGGAAGAGCAGTTTTCAACACGGCGCGGAAGTCGTCTGACTCCACAAACGACATGAGATTGGTGCTCCGAGCGCCCTCTTTGAAGATATTGCGCACAACGTACGATACCGACTCATTGTCGGCCTCAGACTCGAAATAATGGCGCAACACCACACTGAGATGGCCACACTCGTCGAATATGGGCGGGATGCAGAGCCACAAGACACCCACAATGCCGCCGATGGCCAGCACCAATGTCAGCAACACGCTCACCACGCGGAAGCGCAAACGACAGGTGTGCTGGAAGAAATCGCAAACGGGATTGAGCAGATAAGCGGCCACGCCTGCCACCAAGAAGGGGATGAGCACCGGACTCAGATAGCTGAAGCATCCGTAGGCGGCGAAGAGCACGGCAACAAATACAAGCCCTCGCGCAAAGCGGTCGAAAGTAATCGGTTTCACAATGATGTATCTTTTTAATAAGGAAAGATTCTAAGTAATTTGAAGAGATTCTAAGGCACTCCGCCAAGGCTGTCGCATGGCGGGCAATGCCGTAAAAAACACGAGTGTAAAGGTAGTGCAAGCCTCAGAGAGCGCCAAATAAAATCAAAACTATTTTAAAAAAAGGGCGGTTTATTTGCTCTCTGCCTGAGTTTTCTATATATTTGCAACATGGGAAAGCTCTATTTAGTACCAACGCCCGTTGGAAACTTGGAGGACATCACGCTCCGGGCCTTGAAAGTTTTGAAGGAGGCCGACCTGATTTTGGCTGAGGACACCCGCACGTCGGGCATCCTCTTAGCGCATTTTGAGATAAAGAACCGGCTGTGTTCACACCATAAATTCAACGAACATCAAACGGCCGATGCCTTTGCCGCCCGCATGGCGGCTGGCGAAGTGATGGCGCTCATTTCCGACGCCGGGACGCCCGGCATCTCCGACCCTGGCTTTATGCTTGTCAGAGCCTGCGTGGCACGCGGCGTGGAGGTGCAATGCCTGCCAGGCGCAACGGCTTTCGTACCAGCCTTGGTGGCTTCTGGCCTGCCCTGCGAACGCTTCACGTTTGAGGGCTTTCTGCCCCAAAAGAAAGGCAGAGCCACGCGCCTGGAGAGCCTACAAACAGAAGAGCGCACCATGATTTTCTATGAATCGCCCTACCGTGTGGTGAAAACCCTGACGCAATTTGTCGAGACTTTCGGAACGGAGCGCCGCATGTCGGCCTGCCGTGAAATCTCCAAGTTGCACGAGGAAAGCGTCAGAGGCACCATTGCCGAAGTGCTCCACCATTTTGAGGAAAACGCCCCACGCGGTGAATTTGTCCTCGTTGTTGAAGGCGCAGAAACGGCCAAACAGTCGGCACGCAAGGCACGCCGCGAACGCGCACGGAAAGACAGCGAAGAAGAAGATTCCACAACTGATTTCTAATAACGACATAACATACCAGAAAACTCTTTTGCCGGCCACACATATCTTACTAAAGACGCATGCCGTTCGCATGCTGGTACATGCCTTTTCTGTGTAGGCACATTCCTAAGTACAGATATACATTCCTATTAATAATGGATAGCTTCCGCGCCACGCGCGTGACCATACCATTTGGAAGACCGGCAGATGGCTTTTCAACTAAAATACCATTAGCACAATGACTAAGAGATTCACCATTCTTGCACTGGTTGCCGCAGCACTGACATTCGGCGGTTGCCAGTCGAAACGAGAGAAGGAAAATACAACCGACCGCTCACAGGAAGTCATCGACTCCCTGCAACGGGTGTTGGCACAAAGCAATTCGGAGTCGGAAGACTTGGCAAAGACCATCCAGCAAATTCGCGAGGGCTTCCGCCAAATCAATGAGGCTGAAGGCCGCGTGACGCAAGAAAACGCCGAAACGCCCAACCAGCAAGTCATCGTTGAGAACATGGCATTCATCCAGCAGACGTTGCGCCTCAACCGCGCCCGCATCGCCGACCTCCAGCAGCAGCTGAGAAACGCAAGCCAAACGAGCAAGGAAACGAAAAGCGCCTACGAAGCCATGGTGGAAGAGTTCAACCGCCAGCTCGAAAGCAAGAGCCGCGAAATTGAAGAGCTGCGCAAGCAACTGGCTGAGAAAGACATCAAGATTGCAGAGCAGAGCGAACAGATTGACCAGCTGAGCGACAACGTGGAAGACCTCACAACGAAAAACGAGGAGAAGGAACGCACCGTGGTGCGCCAAGACCAGCAGTTGCACACGGCATGGTACGTGTTTGGCACGAAGAAGGAACTTCGCGAGCAACACATTCTCGAAAGAGGCGACGTGATGCGCTCATCGAACTTCAACAAGGAATATTTCACGAAGATCGACATCCGCGTCACGCAGAAGATTCCTCTCTATTCTAAGAAAGCAACATTGCTCACGAGCCACCCTGCTGGTTCTTACACGCTTGACAAAGACGCGCAGGAGAACTACACGCTGCGCATCACCAACCCCGATGCTTTCTGGAGCGTGAGCCGTTACTTGGTCATCCTCGTAAGATAATCCCTCCTAAACAAAGATGAAGCACTCCCTCATCATCACTTTGTGCCTGCTCCTCACGCTGTCGGGCTGCAACTATTCGCAGTTCTCCGCCGTTGCCACAGGAAGCGGCATGGGCGGCATGCTGGGTTCCAGCATCGGCGGCATCATCGGCGGCCCGCGAGGCTCTGACGTCGGCAGCCTCATCGGCATGGTGGCTGGAGGAGCTGCAGGCGCGGCCATTACCAGTCAGGCCAATGCCAACCACGAATACGAAGAGCCAGTCGACGTCCAAGGATATTATAACGACTACCAGTCGCGCCGCTCTTCACGCGCCACGGCCAGCCTCTCGCAATGGTCTTACCTGGAAGTCACCAACGTGCGACTCATCGACCCCAACCACAATCAGCGGCTGGACCCCAACGAGCACGTCTGTGTCACGATGGACATCTACAACCGCAGCGACAACATGATGTACGACATCGCGCCCATCATCACCTGCGACAACCGCCGCGTCGTCATCTCGCCGACGGCCATCGTCAGCGAACTGGCTTCGGGAGAGGGATTCCGCTACAAGGTGGAAATCATCGCCCCCTCAAAACTGAAGAGCGACCTCGTCACCTTCACGGTGCAATTTGGCGACAAGCGACAACGCGTGACGCTCAAGACTTTCTCTCTGAGAACAAATAGGTAAGCAGGCGTTCTGAAACACCACTCACGCTTCCCCCACTGAAACACACCACGAAACGATTCTTTTATCGCTATCATAAGAAGCCATAAAAGACCGCGCGACTCTGCGCCATGCCGGAGTTGCGCGGTCTTTTTATGGAAAAGAAAAACATGCTGACAGGAAAATCTGATCTTCCTGCCAAAACGTCCAGCGGCAGCGTCTCCCGACACAAAACGCCAGTCAACTCCACAGACAGGCGTTACCAACCTCCAGCGCCCGCCGTTCCTCCAAACGCCATCCAACACAATAGCTTATGTCTAAACTACTCCCCCACTACAAAGCCACCCTTCGCCTGGGCATTCCCATTGCCATCGGACAAATCGGCGTCATCATCATGGGATTTGCCGACACGATGATGGTGGGCCGTTACGCCACGGAAGCCCTCGCTTCGGCGTCGTTTGTCAACAGCGTGTTCAACCTCATTTCCTTTCTGATCATGGGATACAGCTACGGTCTCACGCCGCTCGTCAGCGCCCATTGCGGCCGCGGCGAGAAACACGAAGCTGGCGGCCTGCTCAAGCAGGCGCTCATGGCCAACGGACTTTTCACGCTTGTCCTGCTCACCATCATGACCGTGCTATATTTCTATGTCGACCGCATGGGCCAGCCGTCGCAACTTCTGCCCCACATCCGCCCCTACTACATCGTCATCGGCACCTCCATGATCTTCGTGGCCCTCTTCAACGCCGTGCGCCAATTCACCGACGGCACGAGCGACACCGCCACCGGCATGTGGATTCTCCTGACGGGCAACGCGCTCAACATCATCGGCAACGTCCTGCTCATCTACGGCGTCGGCCCGTTCCCCGAACTCGGTTTGCTCGGCGCTGGCCTCTCCACGCTTTTCTCGCGCATATACATGGCATTAGCCATCGTTGCCGTCGTGGCCTTCCGCAAGCGCTATACCGCCTACCGCACCGGTTTCAACGCCACCCCGCTATCGTGGAAAGCCACACGCTTTGTCAACACCAAATCACTCCCCATCGGTTTGCAGATGGGCATGGAGAGCGGTGCTTTCACCTTCAGCTGCATCATGGCAGGCTGGATTGACGCCCCGTCGTTGGCCGCCTTCCAGGTGATGCTCACTATCGGAACGCTCGGCTTCCTCTTCTACTACAGTTTCGGCTCGGGCATGAGCATCCGCGTGGCCACCTTTGTCGGGTTGAACGACTGGCACCAAGTGCGCCTCGCCACGCGTGCCGGACAGCACATCCTCTGCGCCATGGCCACGCTCTCCTCGCTCACCTTCCTCATCCTCGGCCCCACGTTCATCCACTTCTTCACGCACGACCCCACAGTTGTCGGCATCGCCGTGTCGCTCATCGTGCCGCTCATCATCTATCAGTTTGGCGACGCGATGCAAATTTGCTACGCCAACGCCCTCCGCGGCACGTCGCAGGTGATGTCAATGATGTGGATTGCCTTCGTGAGCTACATCGTGGTCAACATCCCAGCAGGATATTTCCTCGGATTCCCCTGCCACCTCAAGACAACGGGCATTTTCCTGGCCATCTCCCTCGGCCTCTTCACCGCCGCCCCACTCTTTTACTGGCAATTTCAAAAGGTGTTGAAGAAGCACCCGGCGGAATGAGGAGGACCTTATTAATGGTAAGTAGGTGGTAAAAAATATTGTTACGCGATGGCATAAAGCAACCAGTTCTGCAGGAAAGAAATGGAGAAGGGGCATGGCGTTCAAGATGGCAACATAAACGGAGAGGATTTAACTGACAACCACAACGCCTTCTAAACAGCATATCATTGTAAATAGATTCTATCGCTTTCAAAAATCCATGCCCCCATTATAATGAAGTTCACTGTGTATATTTGCGTATTATAATAAGGGTTAAGCAGGTGTAAGGGGTGAGCACGGTACAACGAGTGAAGCGATGGCTAAGAGTGCAATCACCGCAATAAAACCAATGATTTTATGTTCTTTTCATAGAAAGGGTTTGTGCGATAGTGGTTTAAAGGCTAAAAGAACCACCTTTGCATGCTATAAAACAATACGTTTAAGGACACAATTTGTGATTTTGAAGATAGATATAAATATGGCAAATATAACAGACAAGAGCGAGAACAACCAGTTGGCTGTCATGGATAATATAGAGTCTCTAATAAAGGTAATTAGAGGGCAACAAGTTATGCTTGATCGTGACCTTGCCACACTTTATAGTATTGAAACAAAGCGTCTTAACGAGCAAGTAAAACGTAATATCAAACGATTCCCTGAGGATTTCATGTTTCAATTGACCAAGGAAGAATGTTTAAGGTCGCAAATTGCGACCTTAAACGAAGGACGTGGACAGCACATGAAATACAGACCTTATGTATTCACGGAAAACGGAGTTGCCATGCTTAGCAGCGTTTTGCGTTCTGATACTGCAATTGAGGTGAACATTCGCATTATGCGAGCTTTCACATCAATGCGGCACTTTCTTCTGAATAACGCCGAAGTGTTTCAACGTCTCTCAACCATGGAGTATCATCAATTAGAAATGCAACAACACTTACAAGAGTCAGACAAGCGTATAGAAGAAGTGTTCCGCAGATTGGACGAGGGTAATGCAAAGCCGAAACAGGGCGTGTTCTACAATGGACAAATTTATGACGCATACACTTTCGTATCCGACTTTATTAAGTGTGCGAAGAGACGCATTGTACTTATAGATAATTATGTGGATGAAACAGTATTGACATTGCTTGACAAAAGGGGAGCAGAAGTATCCGCTGTAATCTATACCCAACAGATAGGCCGTCAATTCCAACTTGACATAGACCGCCATAATGCTCAATATGCTCCTGTAGAAGTGAACACTTTTCGTCTATCGCATGACCGTTTCCTTTGTATTGACGACGATGTTTATCACATTGGAGCATCCATCAAAGACCTGGGCAAAAAGTGGTTCGGCTTCTCAAAGATGGAAATACTAACACCAAATGAATTGGTGGCACGAATCAACAGAGAGTGATCCATATACAATAAGCAGATGGTAAGTTAGTCTCTCGCAGCGACATATAACAAAAGCGGAATAACGCTTCTTGCTCCATTCCCTATACTTGCCAGCGAACGCGGGACGAAGCACGACCAAACGTCGCCCTGCGTGCGGTCGTGTCTCGTCCCACGTGCGGTCGTACCTCGTCCCGCGTTCGCTGACAAGTAAGGAATCTGTAGTTTTTCTCCTTAGGCTGAGGTGTAATCGTCTGTTGCGGCGCAAGCATTGTAGCTCACTTTGCTTGCAAAGTGAGGGCAACGAACACGTAGCGAATATGGCCAGCGCTTTGGGGCATGACTTTGTTGGATTTTTAGCCGTGTTTGGCCGCCACAATATGCGTTCCCCCTCACTTTGCAAGCAAAGTGAGCTACAGTGCTTCGCCTCAGACCTTTGCCGAATGTTCGCGCAGCGCCTCTTGTTGCAGCGCCGCACCGCCATGCGATTTGGCTAAAAAACCGTGAGTTTCCCATCGGGTCACACACAAAAAGCCCCGCGGCGCTCCTTGATGAAACAAGGAATGCCGCGGGGCTTATCGTTTGGCTGCTTCCTTCCGTTTCCGCTGTTTTGGAGGAAGGAAGGAGCGAAGAGAGACAATTATGTGTTGCTATGGCCTCAGGGCGTTGCCGCCGACGAGGCCATCAGCCGTTTTTCTGCGGTTTATCAGAACTTCACCGTTCCGAGGTTGCGGTCGACGAGCATGCCATCTTGGGCTTTGAGGTTGAACTTGCCAGCCTTCTTGGCCTTAAACTTGATGGTGAAGAGCTCGTGGCTGCCTTCGTCAAGGAGGAAGTTATTGCCACGGTTGACGAAGGTCGGATAGAGCGCCTTCTGGCCGTTGGTGTGCAAGCGGTCGTAGGTGAGGTTATCCATTTCCTTCATGCCGACCAGCGTTGTGCCAACATATTCCAATTCGTTGGTGTTGTATGGCAAAGCGAAGCTCAAGCCGTTCACGTAGTGGAGGTCCTTGCCCGACACTTTGATTTCGATGATGTCGCCAGCGGCAAACGTCTTCTTGTTTGGCGTGAGCACGAGCGAGCCGCTCACCTTGTCGTTGCTGTTGCGAACACCGCCATCGAGTTCCGTGGTGACCACAGATATGTCGTAAGCATCGATGAGTCCGTTCTGGTTGATGTCACCGTCCTTCACATAGTCGAAGTCGGCATCGCCGGCACGCAGACCCGTATAGTTCATATAAGAGGTGAGGTCGTTTTCGTCGATGCGCTTGTCGTGGTTGATGTCGCCCTGGATGAAGCTTTCGCTGCCCTCTTTCTTGAAGATATACATTTCACGACCGGAACCGAAGTCGCCAACAGCTTCCGTGATGGCAATCTTCACGTAGCGTGCCTTCGGCATGCCTTCAAACTTAAAGTTCTTCGTGGTGTTGTCGCGCTTCCAGGTGAAGGCCACAGGCGCGGTCCAAGTCTGGCGGTCGGTGCTGTAAGAGACAGAGCCCTTGAGGAGCGTACCGTTGGCAGCGTCTTCACGCGGCATGTATTCGATGCGGTCGAGTTCGCTCACGGCGCGAAGGTCGAGCGTCATGTCAAACGGAACGGCTTTAGCGCCCCACTTCGTGTGCCAGCCCGACTTCTCGTCGAAGTCGAAGAGCTTGCTCACGCCCTGTCCGCCCTGACCTTCTGCGGTGCAGGTAGCCTTGATATTCTTGACGGCCCATTCGAGCGGATTGCTCTGGGTGGTGCCACTGACGGTGGTCCAAGGCGAATAGCCGTCTTTGTTCACGGCACGCACCTTGAAACTGTAGGTTGTTTCAGGCTGGAGCTCGTCGAAGGTAAATTCCGTATCGCGGATGGTTGAATACAGCATATCGCCAAATTCCACTTCATAGAAGTCGGCATTTGCCACCTTCTCCCAAGAGGGGGTGAGGGTGAAGACGCCGGTGCCGTTTTCAGCGACAACAGCCTTCGGTGCCTGCAAGCTGCCGCTGCTGACGGCGAGACGGTTTTCAGGTGCAAATTCGAAGCCGTTGACAACGACTTCCACGCCCTGTTCAACCACGTCGGCCTTGCCGAGCTTGACGAGCAACTGCGGATTCTTCTTGATCACCACCTTGGCCATTTTGGTGCCTGGCGTTGAGAAGCGGTTGAGGTTGGGAGCGGCGTTGTAGAAGTAAACGTTGGTGCCCTTCTCGAAGTCTTCAAGCGAAGAAACAGCGGTGAGCTTCACGCTCTTGCCTCCCACCTTGGCGCTGAGTTTCTTGGGCTGTGCCGAAACGTTGATGCGCAGTTCCGTCTCCTTTTCGCGAACGAAACCGTTGTATCCGCCAATGGTCGGAGCGATGCTAACCGTTAGTTTCTGCTTGTCGACATGCGTATGAACGAGCGTACGCGTGTTGCGTCCGGAAAGGTATTCCTGCGTCGTGCCGTCGTCGTCGTATTCCGTGAACTCAGCATCGCTGTCGGCATAGATTTCATAGGCACGGAAATCCTGGCGTATGCCGCTCGGATTGTTGTTGGGGTTGGTCATCGGGATGATGGCGTCGGCCTTGACAAAGACAGGGAGCTTCCAGAGCGGCGCGTCGAAGTTGTTGATGATGCGTCCACCAGTGTAAACGTCGCCCGTATAGTAGTCCACCCACTTGCCGTTTGGCAGATAGATGCCGTTGCGCACGTCGTTGCCTTCCTTGTCCATCTTGGTGTCTTTATAGATTGGAGCCACGAGGAAGGAAGGACCGTACATAAACTGATACTGAGTTTTCGTGCCGAGGGTATAGTCGCTCGGATAGTCGAGGAACATGGCGCGAATCATCGGTTTGCCATCAACGGCCTCAGCAGCGATGCTGTAGGTGTAAGGTATCAGTTCCGACTTCAGTTTGAGGTAAGAGCGGTTGATGCTCGTTGCCGGTTCGCCGAGCACATGCGGATATTTCGGGTTGCTGCCCCAGCCGTCCATGTTGAGTTCCATCGGCGTGAAGGTCTTCCACTGAAATTCGCGCACATTGACAGGCACGTTCTTTCCGCCGAAGATACCGTCGACATCCGACGTGATGTTGGGTTGTCCAGAGAGTCCAGAACCGATGAATGTCGGGATGTGGAAGCGAATGTATTCCCAGTCGCCGCCAGTCTGGTCGCCGCTCCAAATACCAGCATAGCGCTGTGTGCCAGCCCAGCCGTCAAGAGAGATGATGAAAGGACGGGCGTTTGAACCATAGTAGGGCATCACTTCGCCCACGTCGGCCACACCGTTGAGGCCGAAGCTATATCCGGCACCCACCCAGGCAACGTCGGTTTTCAGGACACGGACGCCTGCGTCGCGCACTTCCTTGATGATGTCGCGCTGGAGCAATCCTTCAACGCCTTCGCGCGGATGGAGGTCGCTCTGGGTCCAGAGTCCCACCTCTACGCCCTTTGAGCGGGCATAATCGCCAAACTGCTTGAGGTTTTGGATGTTGCCGTCCAGCGTACCGGTCTGGCCGTAGCCAGCACCGTAGCCGTCGTTAGGCAGGAACCATCCGAGGGGCATATCGTTGTTGAGGTAACGATCGATGGCAGCGCGGGCAGAGAACTGGTAGTTGTTTTTCTCCCCATTGAGGCTTTCCTTGATGCCGCCGTTGTCCTTCTGGCTCTCGTTGTAGCGCTTGCCGTCTTCATAGAGCATGAAGCCGTTTTCCGCTTGCTTCCAGTAGTCGCGGTTGTAGGCGTTGAGGTGGCCCTGATAGAAACCAAACTTTGGCAGGAGCACGGGATTACCGGTGAGCTGATAGAAGTCGTTGAGAAGTTCAACAGCACCGTTGTCAACCATGACGAAAGCATCGAGATAATCCTCGTCGTGCGTCAGCACCACCTTGCCTGGCTCCGTTGCACCGAAGTCATAACGGCCCGGCTTGAAGGTGTACCACATCACGCCGTAGCCACGGGTGCTCCAATAGAAAGGCGTTGGAGAAGCCACACCGCCGTCAACCCAGTTGTTGGTGTTGACGATGGCAATGCTCTTGCCCTTGTGTGAGAAGCGTCCGTTTTGCACACCGCCGCCGAAGAAATATTCATCAGGACGCGCAGCAAACGTCAGTTTGGTTTTGCTCTTGTCGAAAACCACCGGCGCGATTTCGTCAACCACCGTTTCGCCCGTCTGCTTGTTCACGACGGAGAAAAGGCCCGTGGTGCAGTTGATATTGATGGCAGCGCGTGAGGTGGATATGGCGACTGTGCCGTTTTGCTTGCTCACGGTCACACCGCCAGTGGCGCGGCGGGCGTTGGCCGTCAGGATCTGCGCTGCAGGCTTGGCCTTCGGGTCGCGGAGAATGCCGCCATTGTCGTCGCGGAAGATGCGCACGATGTTTGGTCCGTAGAAGTCGAACATCATCATCTTGCCATCGGCATAGATGACTTCTACGGTTGTTGGGTTGATTTGCCGAACATCGGCAATGAGCTGCGAGCCGGCCGTCTGCGTTGTGGTTGGCAACGGCAGGGGCTTGGCGTCAAGCGCAGCACTGCCAACAAGGGTCAGCGGCAACGCCAAAGCGATGGCGGCGCAGCGCCCTGTGAGGTTCTTGCGATTTTTTTTCATTGCGTATAGTGTGTAATTGTGTTTTGTATGCAAAAATCAGACTGAATAGTAGCCTATTCAGTCTCCAAAGTTAAACAAAAAAATGCAGATGGTGTCACGCGGAAAAGAAAAAGGTGTTCTGAAAATATGGAACTGAATCTGCGAGATTCAAAATCCTTATTTTCAGGACACCTTCTATGGCTTTCCAAACGGCGGTTGGGCCAACTGCCGATGAGTTTTTTACATAGTAATGGTAAGCCATTACTTGTTTTCGAAACGACTGTAGACCACGTCCATCTTGACGAGTCCCTGCGGCCCGCCCTTAAGCATGGTGCTGTACATTCCCAACTGGTTTTTTACGCTGTGGATAACGGTGGAGACAACGCCGTAACTGTTGGTCGACGTCGTGGTCACGACATCCACCGGAATGAGGTACACCTTGTTCCAGTCGGGGTTTTGCGCTTCCCAAGCAGCCCATTTCGCCTTGCGAACGGCCTCGCTGTCTTGCGGCGTAACGCGAGCTTCCCTGTCGCGCTTGTTCTTCAGATTGGTGATGAGGCGCGAGATGTTTGAGAAGGAGTAGGCGTTATAGGTTTTGTTGTATTCTGCCAGGAAAGAATAGGAATCGTCGGTGACGCGGCTGTTTTCGAAGAACGAATAGGCCATACTCTTCGGCACGAGCATGATGCGCTTTGGCGCACCGATGGCATTGGCGGTGTGGTTGTTGGTGTTGACCGTGGTCAGGGTGACAGAGGCCGCGTTAATCGTGTCGTTGTAATGCGCTCCATCAACGATTTCATTCATCGGCAGCTCCAGTTCGGTGAAAAGTCCGGCTGGCGACTTGATATAGGTGTAGTCGTTGTCGGGGTTGAGCATCGAAGCCGGAATCGTATTATCGATCATGGTTTGCTGGATGACTTCCTGCGTGGCAGCCATGCGCTGCATACCGTTGACGATGGTGTCTTTGCCGTTTTCCGTGCTGTGGTAACGGAAGAAGATGTCGAGCGTGGAAGTACGCGCCTGCGCCATCGAACCGACGCCACCCTTTATCTGGAAATAGAAGCCGGGGCAGACGTGATGGATAAACTGGTAGGAATTGCTGTAGAACTTAGGATTCTCGTAGTATTTCTCAACGAGGAAACGTCCGTAGTCCTCTGGCAGACGCACCACGATGTTGCGGCTGAGCGACGTGATGGAATCCGGACGGCTGAGGTCTTTGATGGCATAGCTCAGCGTGGTGCGCTGACCCTTGCCCGGCGTGTAATAGTCTTCGGGCGAGAGGTTGGTATAGAAATTCTCGTTTTCCTTTATCACCTTGGCCGTATCAAGTTCCTGCACGGCGAGCTTCATCGTCTGCAGCGAGTCGCCGTAATAGTCGTTGATGAAAATGCGAATGGCACAGGAGTCGATAATCAGTTTGCCCTCGGCATCGGTCAGCATCTTCTTGCGCTCTGGATAGATGGTGTTTTCGAGCACATTAAACTGCGCCATGAAGTTGCACGTGGTCTTGGCACGCGTTTCTGGGTCAACCACGCAACCAAGATAGCTGTTGTTGGTGTTGGCCAACACGGAGTCTGAAAGCACGGTGCGCGATTTGACGCTAAACGTCTGCTGGGAACTTGCCACCACGTCTTGGTCGGGCATAACGCCGGAGCCAATGGCAGCCGTATCGTCGTCGCAGGCTGCGAAGAACACCGCAGAAATGGCAACAGCCATGAAAAGGCGAATAGATTTGCTGAATATTTTTTTCACGTTGAGTTGGTTTGTTTGTTATGGGGAGCCGAATGGCTATGCTTTTGCGTGGCAAATTTACGTAGCATTTTTGAAACGCGGTGGTTTCTTATTACTATTTTTTCCTAATTCACTGATTTCTCCGTGATTTTCCAATCAGGAGTTTGCCTCCTCAGAGATATTTTTCCCTGTTTGGAGCCGTCAGACTCACGCCTCAAAAGCCGCCGTCGGCGCTTGGTTGGAAGAAGCGCAAGGCAGGCCCAATCCCCCCGCTTCTCACTCCACCTCCAGCTTCATCCAAACGCCCTTATGGTCGGTTGGCCACACGCCGAGAGGCTTGATGAAATTTTCGCGCGTTGGATTCGGGCATCGGCGACAGTATGCAATGCAGCCTTCAGGACCAAAGATGCGACAGTCCGTCACCCGCGCATTCTTTCCTTTATACCACAGATAATCTATGCGGTCGCGCTCGTCGGCCAGAGGTGCCCATGTCAGTTTTTGAGGCGACACGTCTGGGTTGTCTGAGGGGAAGGTGAAGCCGGGATGCGTCAAAACATTTGGATAGAAGGTGCGGTAGGCATCGCGAAAGCCAGCCTCAGCGAGGAGCGACGTCACGGTCCAGGGAACAACCAGACCGTGATGGTCATAGAGGTAACGCGTGGCCTCTGTCCAGTCTTCATGCGAAGGTTCGTTGAAGTCGCCGCCGATGACAACGGTATATCCCGCTGCTTCGTCTTTCTTGGCCTGCTCGATAAAGCAGCGGATGGCATCGTCACGCTGCGATTTGACATTGCGCTCGAGCACTTCTTCAACGGTACGGGGAATGGGTATCTCGCGAAACGAACTGCCATCGTAGCCCCTCACATTGTAGTAGGCATCATCGAGATAATCGAGATGGGCAGTATAGACCGCCATTTTTTTGCCCTTGGCATCACAGAGCAGACGGTAGATAGAACCGTGGTCGTTGTGTTCAGGAAAAACGGTGAGGGAATCGGTGATGGGGTAACGGCTGAGCAATCCGGTGTCCTTACTTTTGAAACTATAATAGGTCAGTCCGCGCTGAAGCAGCGACTGGGTCAGCCGCCGGGTGAAGTTGGTGTTATGATAGTTGCGCACTTCGCTGAGCGTGACAAAATCGGGCTTGAGACGAACAATCTCCTCCACGATGGCATCATAGCCACCCTTAACCATCGTGCCTTCCTGCCAGATATTCCATTGCAAAATCGTAAATTCCTCGGTCCGTGCGGTCGACGGCACAAGCCATGTGCAAGCTGCAAGCGCCATCAGAGAGAGGGTCTTCGTTCGGAAAAAAGAAAGAATTTGTGTCAGCATTTTCTTGTCGGTATTTTGTGATCGTTGGTTAATCGTTCAAAGCGGAGAAGGGATGGGTTTTGGAAGCGGAGCGAATACGGCAGCAACCGCCGCCAGGCAAGCAGGGAAAAGACGCTACATCGTCGGCATTGATAGGACAGATTTTTTCTGACCACCCTCCCACGGCCATTCTCCACAGACAAAATTACGTTTTTCAGACGAGCTATTCGGTTTGAACTTCGTATATTATTGAAAAACATGTTGTACCTTTGCACGTTCAAAACCCTTTACCGGGATTCTCACCCCCCTTACCGGGATTCTCACCCCCTTTCAACCAAAGCGAAAGCCTTTAAAAAATACAAATCATACATGGTATCAGTTGATGGATTGACCGTCGAGTTTGGCGGCACCACCCTTTTCAAAGACATTTCATTTGTCATCAACGACAAAGACCGCATTGCCCTGATGGGAAAGAACGGCGCGGGAAAGAGCACGTTGCTCAAGATTTTGGCAGGCGTGCGCCAAGCCTCGCGCGGCTCGGTCTCTGCCCCGAAAGACACAACGATTGCCTATCTTCCCCAGCACCTCATGACGGAAGACGGGCGCACGGTGTTTGAAGAAGCCTCGCAGGCGTTTGCACACCTTCACAAGATGGAGGCGGAAATTGAGGCAATCAACAAGCAACTGGCGGAGCGCACCGACTACGAGAGCGATGAATATATGGCACTGATTGAGCAGGTGGCCACCATGAGCGAGAAGTTCTATGCGATTGACATGACCCACTTCGAGGAAGACGTGGAGAAAACACTGCTCGGACTGGGATTTGAGCGCACGGACTTCAACCGTCAGACGTCGGAGTTTTCTGGCGGATGGCGCATGCGTATCGAATTGGCCAAGATGCTGCTGCAAAATCCCGACGTATTGCTCCTCGACGAACCGACGAACCACCTCGACATCGAGAGTATCGGATGGCTGGAAGATTTCCTCATCCAGAGTGGCAAGGCCGTGGTGGTGATCAGCCACGACCGCAAATTCGTTGACAACATCACGACGCGCACCATCGAGGTGACGATGGGACGCATCTACGATTATAAGGTCAACTATTCTGAATATCTGCGACTGAGAGCGGAACGCCGCGAACAGCAGATGAAGCAGTATGAGGAACAGCAAAAGATGATTCAGGAGACCAAGGATTTCATCGAGCGCTTCAAAGGCACGTATTCCAAGACCTTCCAGGTACAGAGCCGTGTGAAGATGCTGGAAAAACTGGAACTGGTGGAGGTGGACGAGGAAGACACCTCGGCATTGCGTCTCAAGTTCCCGCCGTCGCCGCGCAGCGGCCAGTATCCGGTCATTATGGACAGCGTTGGCAAGGCCTTCGGCGAGAAGCGCATCTTCGCCAATGTGTCGCTCACGATTGAGCGCGGCGACAAGGTGGCCTTCGTGGGAAGAAACGGCGAAGGTAAGTCCACCTTGGTGAAGTGTATCATGAACGAACTGCAGCACGAGGGCTCCCTGCAACTCGGCCACAACGTGCAGATTGGCTATTTCGCACAAAACCAGGCTTCGCTGCTCGATGGCGAACTGACCGTTTTCCAAACCATCGATGACGTGGCGAAGGGCGAAATCAGAAACAAAATCCGCGACCTCTTGGGCGCGTTTATGTTTGGCGGCGAAGCGAGCACGAAGAAGGTGAAGGTGCTTTCGGGCGGAGAGCGCACGCGATTGGCGTTGCTGAAACTGCTCTTGGAACCCGTCAACCTGCTGATTCTCGACGAACCGACTAACCACCTCGACCTGCGTACAAAAGACGTGCTGAAGCAGGCGCTGAAGGACTTCAATGGAACGCTCATCTGTGTCTCACACGACCGCGACTTCCTCGACGGACTGGTCACGAAGGTCTATGAATTTGGACACGGACGCGTGCGCGAACATCTCTGCGGCATCTATGAATTCTTGGAGAACAAGAAGATGGAGAGCCTGCAAGAACTGGAACGCAAATGATTTATGGGGCGCCTTGAAACCATTGTTTCGAGGCACCCCATAATTAGTTTACGATTATAAGTAGGTGTTCAAAATTCCATAAAATCAAGGTTGGTAAAGGGGCGCCAGCGCCACAAGTTCGGGACATACGGGCGGCCCTGCGCGGGCTGAAAGCCCAACGAGTCCAGAGCCCAGGGCAACGCCCTGGGTTAACGTACGTACCGCACCTTCGCCCTGTAAGG
>OOAE01000117.1_pt1 | contig 78558 bp, 45 predicted proteins | sample 1671271 | NCBI WGS metagenome assembly OOAE01 (sample SAMN06348139, study PRJEB24527) | human gut metagenome | biome: human gut; feature: ankylosing spondylitis patient; material: feces | host: Homo sapiens | place: China | collected 2015-10 | reverse complement strand
GTGGCCCTCACTTTGCGAGCAAAGTGAGCTACAATGCTGGCGCCGCAACAGACGACTGTGCGGGCCAGCGCATATCTTCGATACGAGGGCGTTGCTGCCAAACTATAATAGTTTTTATGAGCACCCTATCTCTCACGACGGCGAATACCATTCTCCGTCATCGTCTGAGTCGTCAGTGTCGGTTTTCTTGCCGTTCATCTGTTCGAGTTCCTCCGGCGTGTATTCGTCTTCGTAGTGCTGTTCCACTGGGCCTTGCTGGAGGTCAAGCGGAAGCTGCGGCGCGAGTTTCAGCGGTGCGAAGTGCTGGTCGTAGAACTTCTGATAGTCGTCGAAACTATAGGTCGTTCCGAGCAGTTCGGCATTGCTTGCTGAGATGATGACGAGGCGGGCTTTTTTCATGTCGGCAGCAAAGCGGGCATCGGCAAAGAGCTGTTGCGCATAGAGGTGTGCCTCGGCGAAGGAGTTGAAACCCGCCACGCGCAACTGGGTGATTTGCGGATCACGCACTTGGGCGATGTCGAAATTACGCACCTTGAAACCCGTGAAGTTGAAATGCGCCAGGTCGTAGAGCACTTGTCCGTCGGGCAAACTGCCTGTCGGGTAGGCCACGATGCAGATGAAGGGGACGTCTTTGTCGGTCGTCAGTTCCTTGCGGTGCCCCGATTCATCAACGGCGGCATTGGCCTCCGCACTGCGGTGTGACCAAAGCGAACCGAGACCTGTGCCGTCGCCCGTCAGCAGACGGCCGCTCTCAAGGCCCTTCACCAGCAAACCGGCCATTTCGCTCACGTCGCTGTCGGGGTATTTGCTCACGAGTTCACGCAACTCGGCCATGATGTCTTTGCTGTCGGCATGTCCAATTTGGCTGAGGGCATGCACGAAGATGAACTTCGGACGGTTGGCACCGTTGGGGAATTTGTTGGTGGAGAGCGCAAAGTTTCGCGCCACCACATCGGTTTGGTGCTGGCGGTAGGCCTCATAAGTGGCCGTGTAGAGCGAGTCTTCGATGGCCTTTCCGAAACGCGCGTTGCGCTCGAAGTCGGGGTCGTTGATGAGCCGCGTCATCGCGTCGTCGGGATATTGCTGCGCCATGAGCGCCCGATAAGCATCGGCCTCCGCCGGTTTGTTCCAACGCGAATAGAGCAGGAAGAGCTGATAATAGACATCGGCCATTTTCTCAAACTCGGGATATTCGCGTTGCAGCCGCTTCAGGGTCTTTGCGGCCAGGGGGAAGTCCTCCAGTTTGTCTTTCTCAATGAGGCCGGCGTTGTAGAGGCCGTCTTGTATGATGTCGTGGCAAGCTGTCTTCGCCTCTGGCGTGAAAGGAATCTGCTTCAGATAGAACTCGCGCGTGTGTGGGTCTTCGGCAATGGAGTCAGCGGCCGCCGTGTCTGCCGTGGAATCTGCGGCCTCGGCAGAAGCGTTGGCGTTGCTGATGGAATCGTCGGCGGCATAGTCATATTCGTCCGACTCCGCCGTGGCCAAAACCGTGCGGTTTGAGCGTCGCCAGTTGTCTTCGTTCTTACGCCGTCCCCAACGCTTCTGGAAATCCAGTTTGCCTTGGTTGACCATCGTCGGGTTGTAGAAATACCACGTCTGCGCATTCTGACTGTTGGGTTGTTGCGAATTGTTGTTACGGTTGCCGCCAGCATTTCCGCCACCGACATTTCCGCCGTTTTCGCTGCGACGAGCCTCCGCAATGGAGTCGGCCTTGCTGCGTCGCTCAAGTTCCTCGCGGTGTTTGAGGTCTTTGATGACGCGGTCGATGGCCTCGTTGCGTTGCGCTTCGGGCATGGTGCTCAGCAAGAGCAAACTGTCTTGGAGATGCACGGCCGAAGTGTACGGCACCAGTTCATCGAGCACCGTTGAGCGGCGCGTGATGTCTTCATATCCTGGATAGGTCTTGTCGATGAGACCGATGGCTTCGGCGTAACACGTCTGTGCCTTGTCGTAAGCCCCCAAGTCCCAATAAACGCTGCCGAGTTTCAGCAGCAACACGCCTTTCTCCACACCAGCACGCTTGGCCTTCGTTCGCCCCGTTTCGTAGGCTTTCACTGCGTTGGCCGTGTCGGCGGCTGCGAGATGGATATTTCCGATGGCATAATAGACCTGGTCGAGATATTCCGCATTGTTTGCCGAGCGTGCCATGCGGCGCAGACGTTTAAGCATTTTCTGCGCGTTGCGCCCCGTGGCCACCACCTCCGTTTGACGGATGCGGGCGTTGAAGGCCGTTTCGTAGGGCGGCGACTGGCGCAGGCATTTTCCGTATGCCTTATAGGCCGCCTGGGCATGCCCGAGCGACGTCTCCACCTGGGCGAGCAAGAAATAAAGACGGGCACGCTGCGCTTTTCTGCGTTCCCAGCGTGCCGTTTGCCGCAGATAGGGCAACGCCTCTTCAAGGCGGCCTTGTTTGAGCAGGAGGTTGGCCATGCTCACCGTCTGCTCGCGCCGCAGACGCGCCGTCAGCGAGTCACGTCCTGCCCTTTTGAGGGCGTCTTCGGCATCGTAAAACCAGTCTTCCTGCGTATAGCAGCGGGCCAGCCAAATGCGGGCTTCTGCAGCCACCAATGGTTCGGCGGCATACTGGCGGGCGATATATGAGAAGGTGGCTGCGGCCTCCAGAAAGTCTCCTTTCTGGAACTGCGCCTTGCCCATCAGTAGCCAGGCATTCTTCAAAAATGGGTTGAATTCCTTGCGGCTCAGATAGGCCTTCATCTTCGGCGACTTGCGCTTGTTGCCCTTCACGATGGGGCGGCGCTTGATGCTGTGGAGCTGGATGGCCTTTTGGCATTTGGTGATTGCCGTTTCGAAATTGCTCTTGCCGAGCGTCTTCGACTTCTCGTTGCCGACGGGGAAAAGCGGCAAGGTCTCGGTGTAATTGTCCTTGTTTCCTTTTTCCTTTTCTTCGAGTCCTGCCTTATAAGCCTCGCTGCCGTTGAAATAGACATTGAAGCGCGTGTTGAACGACTGCCAAAAACGCGTTGCCCCCGTGTTCTTCTTGGATGAACACGAGGTCAGGAGAAGTAGCGGCAGAATTGTTGCCAAGATGCCGAACAGGATATGTCTGGAACTATGTTTCACAAAATATAATGCTTGTCTTGTAAGGGATGAAGGGAGGGGTCCGATGTTAAGTAGGTGGTCAAAAATATTCTTATAATATATGCCATTACCTATTAAAACGCTTCTGCAGCCACTTTATTGCTCTTGCCAGGAAGTAAATGGCGATGGCACAGAGGATGATGGCGGCTCCGCTCGGCACATTAGCGGCATAGGAGAGCCAAAGGCCGCCCAAGCAGCCGGCATAGCCAATGAGGGCTGAGAGGAGGAGGATGCCGCGGAAAGTGCGGGCGAAGAGGGCCGCCGTCATCTGCGGCACGGAGAGAAGCGACACGACGAGGACGATGCCGACCATGTGGAGGCAGCCCACGATGGTGAGCGCCATGAGGGCCGTCATGACGGTTTCGAGCGTGCGGACGGGAAGACGCTGCGTGCGGGCGAAATCGCGGTCGTAGGCAACGAGGATGATGGTGTCGAGGCAACGATTGAAGAAAAGGAAGGTGAGGGCGGTCAGCATGCCCATCAGCCAGAGGTCGCTCTGCGTGATGGAGAGCACATCGCCAAAGAGGTAGGCGGGGAGGTCGGTCATGAAGCCTGGCGTGAGGTAGGAAAACAGGATGCCGATGCTCATACCGAGCGTCCAGAGCAGGGCGATGGCGGAATCTTCCCGCACGCGCTTCTTGCTGGAAAGCGCCCCAATGCCCAAACCGGAGAGAAGGGCGAAGACAGCGGCGCCGACAAGGGGCGAAAAACCGAAATAGGCGCCCAAGCCAACACCGCCCAAGGAGGCGTGGGCCATGCCGCCGCCCATGATGACCATGCGGCGCGTCACGACATAGGTGCCGACCATAGCGCAGAGCAAACAGGCCAAAAGGCTGCCGAGCAAGGCATGCTGGAAGAAGGTATAGGTGATGAGCATAGGCTGATGTTTGACGTTTTCTGCAAATTTACAAAAAACTTGTCGGATGGTCGGAATGAATGGTTTATCAAATGGCCAGCCACGCGAGAAAACACCAACAAAAATACAGGTCAAAATTGCTCAACTTATTCTTTCACCATTACAAAAAAAACCGGGCGATTCCCCTTTGCGAGGAATCACCCGGTTTTTATTATTGTTCAGCAAGAATTGCTATCAGTTGGGGAATACAGGTTTTGGCATGAAGCGATCTGCCGTGTTGGAGATTTCTTCAACCATACCTTCTGGCATTTCCTTAAGAACGCCCTTCTCTACGAGTTCGTCCATATCGGCCTTAAACTCGTCGTAGGCAGCCTTCGGGAAGACGCACCATCCGTTGCCGTAGTCGCCGATGTACATGGCAACCTGGCGGAGGAAGCCCCAGCGTTCGAAGAACGGGAAGAGGTTGTAGCCAGAGAGGCGGCTTGCCTTGCGGATGTAGTTGAGCACGAACGGCATAGAGTTGGTGTTGCGTGAAGTGTGGCCAGCAGTGATGTACTTCGTCCAAATTGAGTTTGGATATGCAGCCTTCAAGCGAGCCAAACCATTGTTCTTGTCGTTGTTCTGAGCAGAGGCAACGAGTTCGTACTTGTCGACGCCGTCTTTCTTTTCAATGTTAGAACCACCGTCTTTGTCGGTCTGACGAAGTGCCTCATACATATCAGGCGTGAAGTCTGGCATGTTCTTAACCACCGTGAAGTAGTTATTCAACATGATATACGGGCAAAGCGTTTCACCAACGCCCACTTCGTGGATGCTCAAGCCCTTCACGAGGTTTTCAGACTGCTTGACAATGGTGTTGTCCTTCATTTCCTGACCCAGAGCATAGTAGTCAGCGTTCCAGCTCAAACCGCCAACATTATCGTAAGCCTTCTTACGGGCATCGCTGGCAATTGTCACGCCAGAGAGGTTGTCGTCAATGAAGTGCTTACGTGCAGGCTTCCACGCATCGATTTTATCGCTGGTGCGGTAGCCCATCTTCATGACATTGTAGTAAGAGTTCACGTTGTTGGTAACTTCCGTCGTACCAGTCCAGCAGAAGTATGGGTGGAGCTGATGCTGGTGTCCCCACTCGTGGCTAAGACCCCAGATGGCGTCGTCATCGCGGTTGATCAACGTGTTGCAGTTGAGCACACGGCTTTCCTGGTCAACGTGGAAGGATACGCCAAGGCCGCCCTGGAACATGTAGTAAGTATAGTTGACATAAGCGAAGGTGCGGTTCTTCGGAACGAGGTTGTACTTCGTGAAGCCGAGCACGTCGTGTTCCCAAACGATCAGAGAGTCGAGCACGTTCATGTACTGCTTATAGCCGAGGCCGCCAGTGGTTGACTTACAGAAGCTGTGCAAGCCCTTGGAAGACCAAACGGCGTGAACCTTCTTCGAAACAACGTCCATGTGAGAGTTCTTGGCATTGCCAGTCAACTCGTGCATCTCCTCATTGGTGAGGTCTTCTGAGAGGTAACCATTGACAACAGCGTTGATGAAGTGAACCTTCAACGGAGCAACAGCGTCTGGATCCGTGTCATCGTCATAAACGATGTAGCCGAGACCGTTGAAAGCATCATCCCAAGCGCCATAATAGGTCAAGCCCATCTTCGTCGGCTGGTATTCGATGACGTTCAGGCCGTTTTTGAGGGTGAAGGTAGCCGTTTGCGGATTACCACCATCGAAGCTGTCGCCTTTCTTGCCGTTGTACCAAGAAACAATCTTCAACTTAGCCGTGCGGCCTTCTGGCATTTCGCAAGCAATGGCATAAGTGCCCGGAGCGAAGCTGATACCCGTCACGCCAGCCATCTGGTCGTAGTATTTACCATCGACATTCCATTTTGCAGCCAACGCCTGAACGCTGAGCAAGCAAGGGAATTCTGCCACACGGTATTTCTTGTCGTAAGAACCATCATAAAGTTTCAGAGCGAGGCCCTTCACGAACGGATTCGAAATGGCTTCGATTTGGTCGAGGGTCACGTCCTTCTTCAAAGAAGTAAGGAGGTTGTCGGCGAAGATATCAAAGGCCGTTGTAGCGCCGCCGTCCTGCATGAACTTCATTTCAGCACAAGAAGCGTAGCCCAGCGTACCGTCGTAAACACGGACCTGAACAGAAATTGGGTTAACGAGGGCACCGTTAAACTTAACAGTGTATTCGTTGTTGCTTCCGTTGTTGTTGAAATCGCCGAAGTGCTTATATTCAGTGTCGCCCTGGAGCTTATAGTAAACGCTGAAGTTACCGAAGTTACCATTGGCGCCACTCTGACGCGGAACGTAGGTCATGTAGTCGATGTTGCTGACATTCTTGAAGTTGTAGGTCAGAATCGCTGGATTGGTCTGCGACACAACAAACTTACTTGGGCTGTAAGCCGAGTGGTAGAGCGTTGACATATTGTTGTCATAAGTGTATGCCACACCGCCGTCGTTGCCCGAATTAGCATGCGTGTTGTCTGTTGCCGAAGACGGATAGATGCGGACGTCTGTCGGGAGTTCGGCAGCCGAACCATCGGCAGCCTGCGTCACGACGAGTGTCTGCGAAATCTTGCCGTCGTTGCTCACAAACTCTACATTGGCCGAACGAGCCTCCATAGCGTAGTTTTGATCTACGTGAACGTAAACCGAATTGTCGGAACCTTTGCGCACCTTCACCCAGCTCTGGTCGCTGCTCACCGTGTATTTCACGTTGGCCTTGATGTTGAGGCAGAGTGTACGCTCGTAACTATTGATGCTCTGGTTGTGTGGCGTTACAATCATCTTGAGAGAACCTTCAGGCAGTGTGTTCTGCGCGAAAGCAGGCACTGTCGTGAGAGAAGCCATCACCAAGGAGCCGTATAATAAGTTTTTGAAAATATTCATCGTTTGATGTTTTTTGGAATAAATCAGACAGCGCACAGAAGACGAGTGCTGTCGTTGGTTTAAAGCTATCGAAATCTATGAGCGCTTATCAGAGCACCACTTTCTGTCCGTTCACGATGTAAACGCCAGACTGGAGCGAAATGGTTTCAACGCCATTGACCGTTCCGGCCCATACCGTCTTGCCGTTGAGCGCACGAACCGTTACGCTGATGGCGCGTTCGCTCTGGAGGGTGAGGCTACCGCGTGAAGTGGCAATCTGGAGCGTGCCGTTTTCGTTGACAACCTGGCCGATGCCAGTGGTCATGTCTTCGCCCACGGCGATTACGCTGGTGTTGATGCTGATGTTGTCGTCTTTATATACCGAGTTGGCTACGATGCGTGCAAACACTTTGGCGTGCGGGGTGAAGAAATTATATTTAGCACCCTGTGCGAAATAGTCGTTCATAGCTGCAGACGTACGTCCCGGCGTGAGTTCCTTCTCTTCGCCGTTTTCGATGGCATACCAAGTAACAACACCTTCCGTTGTACCCGTGCTGGTTGCCGTCACGCCGATGTTGCGCAATTCGGTCAAATCAATGCCGTTTTCGCGGCGCTTGGCCCATTCAACCACTGGCATGTAAGGCACGCCGTCTTTTTTCTTCACGTTGGCATAGCCTGAAATATCAACGGGAGCCTGCGGATTAAACGAGAGCTGCGTTGGACGCACGGCACGCAAAGGCAGCGCACCGAGACCGAGCTGATTGTTTGACACGTTCAAACTGTTGGTCTTTGAGCTACCCGACAAATAGATTGAGCTGATTTTGTTGTTGGCGATTGAAACATCGCTCAACTTGTTACAGTTGGCCAAATTGAAAGTTGTGCTCAACGAGTTGTTGTCGCAGATGAGCTGCTGCATCGTCGTGATGCCAGCTGGCCAAATGATGTTGGTCAGAGCGTTGTCGTTGCAGATGAGCGTGGAGAGCTGCGGGTTGCCAGCCAAAGAGAGAGTCTTCAACTGGTTGTGGCTCACGTCAAGATAGTCGAGCGAAGGGTTACTTGAGGTGTAAACCGCCGTAAATTCGTTGTTGCTCACGTCGAGAGAGCGCAGCGTGTTTGCGCGGATGACGAAGGAACCAGAGAGCTGGTTGTTGGCCACATTGAAGTTTTCAATGCTCAGGAGGTCCTTTTCAGGATAGCTCGACTGCGTAAATTCGATCTTGTTCAGCTTGTTGTTGCTGGCATCGAAGTCAACCAACTTCGTCATGCCCTGCAAAGGCACAGTCATGAGGTTGTTATTTTGCAAAAAGAGCGAACGCATGTCCTTGGCATTGGTGAGGTCGATGATTTCCACACCGCAATTGGGGCAAGCGAGCATGTCCCAAGCTTCGTTGCCAGAGATGGTGATGAAAGAGCCCTTCACCGTGCCCGTGATTTGAATCACTTCGCCAGATTCGGCCTTGTAGGTTTCCACTTGACCGTCTCCCCAGTCAACGGTGACACCAGCATAGGTGCGGTTCACCTGAAGCGTGATCTCAGTCCCGACGGGTTTTGAGGTGTTCAGCTTAACGGTACGTACCGTTGCTCCAGCCGTGAGGCTTCCAGCGAGGAGACCACCAACGAGGAGTGCTGATGTTAAGTAGTTTTTTTTCTTCATATATTTGTAAAAAGATTTGTTTTACATAGAAGGAGCAAGCGGCACACGAATATCGGACTACGCTATAACGAAGTAGCCTGAACCGATTCATGCCTATTGCTCTCCATGCAAATTTCGCAATTTAATTTGGATTGCAGTAGCGTTTCTCTGTATAAATAATGTCAAAAAGCCATAATGACAACAGAAGGGAACAACGGAGGCCCTCTTTCTGAGCAACATGAAGGCTATCAAGGGGGAAGGCGTGGCCACCTCTGTCAACGAAATTTTCTCGACCACTGGATTTTTTCGGCCACACGGCCGCCTGTTGCACTGAATATTTATGTACTTTTGTAGGGGCGTACCGCTTTTTCACGTGGGCTACGCTTCCAAACGGAGTTCATTACTTAATCACAACTACTATAATACTATAACATGAAAAAAGGTTTTCTGAGTTTGGCGATGCTCTTTTTGATCGCCATCACCTCTTTTGCCGAGGGTAGAGCCAAATATGTGTTCTACTTCATTGGCGATGGTATGGGTGTCAACCAAGTGAACGGCACCGAAACGTATCTTGCGGCCTTGCAGGGACGCATCGGCGTTGAACCGCTGCTCTTTACGCAATTTCCGGCCGTGGGCCTCGTCACCACTTTTTCTGCCACCAACGGCGTGACGGACTCTGCCGCCGCTGGCACGGCGCTGTCCACGGGACGCAAAACGAAAAACAGTGCGCTCGGCATGCTGGCCGACCTGCAGACGCCTGTCACGAGCGTGGCCGTATGGGCCCAGCAGAGCGGAGCTGCCGTGGGCATCTCAACAAACGTTTCTGTTGACCATGCCACGCCAGCCGCTTTCTATGCCCACCAGCCCAAGCGCGACTTATATTACGAAATCGGCAAGGACCTCATCAAGGCCGACTTTGACTTTTATGCCGGCTCTGATTTCCGCATACCAGAAAACAAAAAAGATTCCACGGCTACGGGAACATTGTTTGAGCGCTGCGAGCAGGCGGGATACACCATTGCCCGCAGCTACAAGCAATTCCAGAAGACAAGCAAGCAGGCGAAGAAGTTCATCCTCCTGCAGCCTTCTACCCCAAGCAACAACGACCGCACGTGTTTGCCTTACGCCATCGACCGCAAGCCGGGCGACTTGACGCTGCAAGACATCACGCGTGCTAGCATCTCATTCCTCACGCAGAAGCAGAAGGAGAAAGACGGTTTCTTCCTGATGATTGAGGGCGGAAAGATTGACTATGCCTGCCACGCCAACGACGCGGCGACGGCTTTCCTCGAAACGATTGATTTGGACAACGCGGTGAAGGTGGCCTATGAGTTTTATCAGCAGCACCCCGACGAAACGCTCATCGTCATTACGGCCGACCACGAGACGGGCGGCATCGTCTTGGGACGCGGCGCCTATGAACTCCACACTGACCTGCTGAAGTTCCAGAAGATGAGCGCTGAAGAATACACTCGCTATCTCGACCGCCTGCACAAGAAGTTGGGCAACAAGCTGACTTGGGGACGCATGCAGCGCGACCTGAAGGAGAACTGGGGTTTCTGGGGAGGCGTGAAGCTCTCTGACCACCAGACCGACCGCATGAAGCGTGCTTTCGAGGCTTACATCAACGGCAAATCGGCCAACTCGAAGAATCTTTACAGCACGCTGAGTGGCATCAGCGACGCTGCCCGCCGCACTCTCGCCGAATGTGCCTTGATCGGCTGGCAGAGCGGCGGCCACTCTAACGGCTACGTCCCCGTTTTCGCCATCGGTGTCGGTTCTGAGGCTTTCGCCGGAAAGATCGACAACACGCAGATTCCTTACCGCATTGCCAAGGCTGCGGGATGGAAGGTGCCTGAAGGTGAAGACAAATAAAAAAACTCGTTTAAAAAAAACTCGTTGCAGATGCTCTTGGGCTCTGCAACGAGTTTTTTTTGTTTTATCTCCATCAAGCATTGGGGAGGCTTGGAGGAACGGGCAACTGGCCCCGCTTTCTGAAACACATCCCAATGATATTTGAGGCTTGAACGCGGCGTGGCATTTCAGAAAAGCAGTCTGTCGGCGAACGCCGCCCCAGAGACGGTCGTCTCACATCCCAGAAGCGTTTGTCTCACGTCCCAGAGGCATTTGTCTCACGTTCCAGAGGCGGTCGTCTCACGTCCCAGAGGCGCTGACAAGTATTAGGCTTGGTTTTTCTTGAAGATATTTCTCAAAGGAATGCAATTGTCAGACCAGCCATAACGATGCTCACCATCGACATCAGTTTGATCAAGATGTTAAGCGACGGACCAGACGTGTCTTTAAACGGGTCGCCAACCGTGTCGCCAACAACGGTGGCCTTGTGGTTTTCACTGCCTTTGCCGCCGAAGTTGCCTTCTTCAATCATTTTTTTTGCATTGTCCCATGCGCCACCGGAATTAGACATGAAAACGGCAAGCGTGAAGCCGGCAGCAAGTCCGCCAGTTAGAAGTCCGAGAACGCCAGCCACTCCGAGAACGAGGCCGACAATGATTGGGATGACGATGGCGAGCAGCGACGGGATGATCATCTCACGCTGGGCACTGCGCGTGCTTATCTCCACACAGCTGCCGTAGTCGGGGGTTGCCTTGCCTTCAAGTATGCCCTTGATTTCACGAAACTGCCGACGCACTTCCTGAACCATTGATTCTGCGGCACGCCCAACGGCACCCATCGTGAGGCCACAGAAGAGGAAGGCCGCCATCGCGCCGATGAAGGCGCCAACGAGCACCTTCGGATTGATGAGGTTCACCTGGAAGAAATTGATGAAGTCGATCGTGGTGGCATCCGTCGGGTTGAAAACGTTTCCGGCAGCGTCAATATATTGTTTGCCGTTTTCAACGGCACGCACCATGGCCACCTTGATTTCCTCGATGTAAGATGCAAGGAGGGCAAGGGCCGTCAGCGCGGCAGAACCGATGGCAAAGCCTTTACCCGTGGCGGCGGTGGTGTTGCCCAAAGCGTCGAGGGCATCGGTGCGCTCACGCACTTCTTCGCCCAGTCCGCTCATCTCCGCGTTGCCGCCGGCGTTGTCGGCGATGGGGCCGTAGGCGTCAGTGGCAAGGGTGATGCCGAGGGTTGAGAGCATGCCGACAGCAGCAATGCCGATGCCGTAAAGTCCCGTACTGATGGACTTTGCAGAGAGCGACATATCGAAACCGTTGGCACAGAGATAGCTGAGCATGATGGCAACGGAGATGGTCACCACTGGAATCATCGTTGAAATCATGCCGGTTCCGATGCCTTTGATGATGACGGTTGCAGGACCGGTTTGCGAGGCCTCGGCAATTTGCTTCGTCGGCTTGTAGCTCTGCGACGTATAGTATTCCGTTGCCTGTCCAATAATGACACCGGCGGCGAGACCGCTGATGACGGAGAAGGACAGTCCGAGCCAGTTTTCAATGCCCAGAAGATAGAGGATGACGAAGGTGGCGACGGCAATGAGCGCGGCACTGACGTTTGTGCCAAGCGCCAGCGAGCGGAGCAGGTCTTTCATGGTTGCCCCTTCCTTCGTGCGCACCAGATAGATGCCAATGAGAGAAAGGAATATGCCAATGGCGGCAATAATCATCGGAGCAATGACGGCGCGGAGCTGCATGTCGCCGTTCAAGGCAAAGGCCGTGGCCCCCAAAGCGGCCGTCGACAGGATGGAACCGCAATAGCTCTCATAGAGGTCGGCGCCCATTCCAGCAACGTCACCGACGTTGTCGCCCACGTTGTCGGCAATGGTGGCGGGATTGCGAGGGTCGTCTTCAGGAATGTTTGCCTCCACTTTTCCCACGAGGTCGGCCCCCACATCGGCGGCCTTGGTGTAGATGCCGCCACCAACACGGGCGAAGAGCGCCTGCGTGGATGCGCCCATACCGAAGGTGAGCATGGTGGTGGTGATGGTAACGAGGGCTGTTCCCTCTCCTGCATACACGGCGTTAAGAACAATAAACCATATAGCGATGTCGAGCAATCCGAGACCAACGACAACGAGGCCCATCACCGCACCGCTGCGGAAGGCAATCTTCAAGCCTTTATCGAGGCCGGAACGCGCCCCGTTGGCAGTGCGTGCCGAAGCGTAAGTGGCTGTTTTCATCCCGAAGAAGCCCGCTAAACCGGAAAAGAGGCCGCCGGTGAGGAAGGCAAAGGGCACCCACGGATTCTGCACTTTCAGAACGTAGGCCATGAAGGCGAAGACTATGGCGAGCACAACAAAGACGATGGTCACGACCTTGTATTGCTGCTTCAGGTAAGCCATAGCGCCCTTTCTCACGTGGGCCGCAATCTCCTTCATTCTTTCTGTTCCTTCTTCCTCCCGCATCATTGAGCGGAAGAAGAACCACGCCATTCCCAATGCCACAACGCTGGCTATCGGAATGAGCCAAAATACTAATGGAATGTTGTTCATGTTGATATTTTTTAAGGAGTGAAATTTGTTCTGCAAATGTATGAAATAATTCGAGATGCAGGCTGCAAAATATTGTTATATTGTGGTAAGGCAGCGGGAGGAAAGAAGCGTCTGCAGCTGTTTGCTGTGTAGGACTTAACTATAGGTTTTTACCGCGACGGATGTTTTACCACGATTTAGCAATCGCGGTAAAACGAAGAACGGCAAATAGAACTCGGAAAAGCGAAACGATTTTGCGGCGAAATTTGCTGGATTATTATAAACAAAAAAATCCTAACCACTCATATTTAAGCAGTTAGGATTTCTTCGTGCGCCTGATAGGACTCGAACCTACACGTCGTAAAACACCAGATCCTAAGTCTGGCGCGTCTACCAATTTCGCCACAGGCGCTATTCGTTTGCAAAGATAGTGATTTTTTCGGAATACCGACTGACTCCTCGGAGGAAAAATAAAAGCGCAGGCCAACTTCGCATGATTTGTCCGTTGGTCTGCGCTTTTTATTTAGATGTATGATGGTCGATGAAATCAGCACCTATTATAATATACATACTGACTGGCCTTCTATTTCCAGTGTATCCCTCCGTCCTAAACACTCGGAAGTTCCCACATCTTATTACGTCGCCGACTGGCGAGACGTCAACGCCAGTTTGGCACCGTTGTACCAACGCGATAATAGGCTTTCAACTGGATGTCGTAGATCAATGTGGAATAGGCCGGAATGTTTGCAAGGCCGTTCACACCGTTGCCCAACTCGCTCGGGATGTACACCTGCCAACGGTCTCCGATGTGCATATATTGGAGCGCCGTGGTGAGGCCCTCCACGTTGTTGCTGACGGCCACCTTGTTTGGCATGCAATAGAGCGGACTGAATATATCGGCTTCATTCTTGCTAACACCAGAATAGCTGACGAGCTTGCCGAGTTTTTTTGACTCGGCATCTTCTCCCAGTTCGTTGGGGATGGTGCGCGTCATGAAGTTGACACGCACGGTGTCGGTGTAAAGCGGACAACCGCTTCCTGTGCCGCGCTCCTTGATGAAGACGGCGATGGAGTCGGTCGGAGAGCCCGTTTGGGTGGCATCGTTGTACATCGAACAATAGATGCGCCAGTCGCAATGGGCTTCCCAGTCGTTGCCATATTGGGCTTTGGCGGCGGCAATGGCATTCTTGGCCGTATTCATTGTCTCGGTGAAGTAACTGCTGTTACGTGCTTGCCAATTGGCATACTGCATGTCTTCTGTGCTCTCGGTTTCCTCGCAGGATGTGAAAGCAAACAGAAGGGTTGGCAGGACGAAAATATATTTTAAAAGTCGCTTCATGGGCTTTGGGAATGTAAGTTGACGGTCAAAGTTAATGTATGGCCTTGAAGTTCGGGGCAACCTAAAACTGCCGTTTGGCAGCAACGATGAAAGCGCATGGATGGCTGGAACGCTCATCTGCTTTTCATTTCAGAATGCGCAACGATGTAAAAGCCGTTTGGTCTGCTTTGAACGCCTACCAAAAGTTCTGGGGAGAAATGTTTTGTGCTTCTCCCCAGATTGGATATTTCTTTCGTAATACGGCTCTGAGCGTATCAGAGTTTCTTAAGCAGAGACGTGATGCTGACCTTGTCTTCGATGAGCGAACGCAGGCTGTCGATTGAAACGCGCTGCTGCTCCATGGTGTCACGGTTACGCAATGTGACGCAGTTGTCGTTGAGCGTGTCGTGGTCGACGGTGATGCAGTAAGGCGTACCGATGGCATCCTGGCGGCGATAGCGCTTGCCGATGGAGTCTTTCTCGTCGTATTTGCAGTTGAAGTGGAACTTGAGGTCGTCCATAATTTCGCGTGCCTTCTCAGGCAGTCCGTCTTTCTTGACGAGCGGGAGCACGGCGAGCTTCACTGGGGCGAGGGCTGCTGGCAACTTGAGGACTACACGGGTTTCTCCGTTTTCGAGCTTTTCTTCCTGGTAGCTGTGGCACATCACGCTGAGGAACATACGGTCGACACCGATAGAGGTCTCGATGACGTAAGGGATATAGCTCTCGTTGGTCTCTGGGGCGAAGTACAATATCTTACGACCTGAGAACTTGGCGTGCTGCGAGAGGTCGAAATTGGTGCGTGAGTGAATACCTTCCACTTCCTTGAAACCGAACGGCATCTTGAATTCGATGTCGGTGGCGGCGTTGGCGTAATGGGCCAACTTCTCGTGGTCGTGATAACGATAGCATTCGTCACCGAATCCGAGGCCTTCATGCCAGGCGAGACGGGTTTTCTTCCAGAACTTGAACCATTCCATTTCTGTTCCCGGCTTCACGAAGAACTGCATTTCCATCTGTTCGAACTCGCGCATGCGGAAGATGAACTGACGCGCAACAATCTCGTTGCGGAAAGCCTTGCCAATCTGTGCGATACCGAAGGGGAGCTTCATGCGACCCGTTTTCTGCACGTTGAGGTAGTTGACGAAGATTCCCTGCGCGGTCTCTGGACGGAGATAGATGGTTGAAGCGCCATCAGCCGTTGAACCCATCTCGGTTTTAAACATGAGGTTGAACTGACGGACGTCGGTCCAATTGCGTGTACCAGAAATGGGGCATACGATTTCTTCGTCGAGAATAATCTGCTTGAGTTCAGCAAGGTCCATCTTATTCATGGCCTCAGCATAACGCTCATGGAGGGCGTCACGCTTGGCCTGGTGTTCCAACACACGTGCGTTGGTTGAACGGAACTGAGCCTCATCGAAAGCTTCGCCAAAACGTTTGCGAGCCTTGGCCACTTCCTTTTCGATTTTCTCGTCGTATTTTGCAATCTGATCTTCAATCAGGACATCGGCACGATAGCGCTTCTTTGAATCGCGGTTGTCAATGAGGGGATCATTGAAGGCATCAACGTGTCCGGAAGCCTTCCAGATGGTTGGGTGCATAAAAATGGCTGAATCGATGCCCACGATGTTTTCGTGAAGCAGCACCATTGACTGCCACCAATATTGCTTGATGTTATTCTTGAGTTCTACACCATTCTGACCGTAGTCATAGACAGCGGCAAGACCGTCATAAATTTCGCTTGAGGGGAACACGAAACCATATTCCTTGCAATGCGAAACGATTTTCTTGAAAACGTCTTCTTGAGCCATTATATTTGTTGCTTTAGATTTGTTACTATATTTGACTGGCGCCCCAAACACATGTAGCCTAAACACCGCTGAATATTGAGCGCCCATTATTTCCGCAAAGGTACGAAAAAAGTTGGGAATGTGGTCAAAACGTCTTTGCCATTATCATTTGTTTGGATTCTAAGGGCACTCAAATCCAGTATCTTTTCACATTTCGCCCTCTGTATGAATGGAAATCCACAAATTATGCTTACCTTTGTTGTAAGGTAAAACGCATTACTAACCAACGCATAACTCATAGGAATCATGATCGTACATATCGCCAACCCGATATACGACTCTGTCTTCAAATACATCATGGAAGACGAGCGTATTGCCAAGACGGTGCTTTCCGCCTTGCTGAAGAAGGAAGTGCTGCATGTCACGATGCGGCCTCACGAATATGTCAACACTTCACGAGACACGCTTTCGATGTTCCGCATCGACTTTGCGGCGACGGTCTGTGAGGAAGACGGTTCGCAGCAAGTCATCTTGATTGAACTCCAGAAAACATGGCTGGACACTGAGACGCTGCGCTTCCGACAATACCTCGGCGTGCAATACAGCAACAAAAACAACATACAGGTCGATTCCAAGAAAGGATACGCCTACCCGATGGTGGCGGTCTATTTACTTGGACACTGCGTGGGAGACATTCCCGACCCAGTCATCTATGTCAACCATAAGGCTTATAACTACGACGGACAGGAGGTGTCGAAAGGCATGCCGAACCCGTTTGTAGAAAGTCTGACGCACAACAGCATCATCGTACAGATTCCCCTGCTCCGTGGACAGGTCAACAACCGACTGGAGAAGGTGTTGAGCGTGTTCGACCAAAGCAAAAAGAACACACGCGACGCCCAAGTGCTCAACATCGACGAGACGTGCTATCAAGACGATGCCGACATCATGTACCTAATCCACCGACTGACTGCCGCAGCAGCAGACGCGGACGTAAGGACGGACATGAACGTTGAAGACGAATACTTCTCAGCCATTGAAGACCGCGACACGGCCATCATGAAAAAAGACCAGGAGTTGAAGCAGAGGGAATCCGAGCTGAAACAAAAGGAGTCTGAGATTAAGCAGAAGGACAAAGACCTCAAGCAGAAGGACGAAGACCTCAAGCAGAAAGACGAAGACCTCAAGCAGAAGGACGAAGACCTCAAGCAGAAGGATGAAGACCTTAAGCAGAAGGATCTCATGCTCAAAGCTATGGTCAATGCCATGATTGAGAAGGGGATGGACATTCAGGACATATCTCTTCTTGTCAATAAAGACGTTGCGTTCTTGGAAGAACTCATAAAATAGCATTCGACGGATGCTTCTTGAATGCCATCGTCTTTCAGAACAAGCGCCAACAGATAGGTGCGCCAACAAAAAAGAAACCCCAAACTAAATATGCCTTCTAACATCAAAACGAATTCTTTGCGTGCCTGGTTTTTGGCAGCACGCCCGAAAACCCTCACAGCAGCTTTGGTGCCTGTAGCGATTGCCAACGCACTGGCTTTTGTCGTAGCCAAAGAATCTCTTCATAGTTTTTCCACAACCATCATGGGGCTCACGTTGCTTTTCGCTGTCGTGATGCAAATCATGGCCAACTTCATCAACGACTATGTGGACTTCATCAACGGTACCGACGACGAAACACGCATCGGACCAGAGCGGGCCTGCGCCATGGGATGGATTTCGCCGCAGGCCATGCGGATAGGCATCGGTGTTTCTCTGACATTAGCGATGTTCATCGGCCTGTATGCCGTCTTCGCCTTTTTTGAAGTATTCGGGCACATGCCCTGGCCCATGTTTGGCGTCGGCCTCCTCTGCATGGTCTTTGCTTTTCTCTATAGCACCTATTGCAGCTACCATGCCTTAGGCGACCTCCTCGTATTGGTGTTCTTCGGTTTCATCCCTGTTTCAGGCACTTACTATCTGCACTTTGCAACCTGCGACGAAGCTGGACTATGGCCGATTGCTCTGGGATGCGGCACCGCCATGTGCACGCTACTTACGGTCAATAACATCCGCGACCGCCACCAGGACAAAGAACACGGGAAGACTACACTCGTTGTGGTGTGTGGGGAGAAACTGGGGTTCCTACTCTACTTGATATACGGCCTTATCGCTGCCGCATGCCAAGGTTATTTTCTCTCCTGCCACACGGCCATCGGCATAGCAACAGGAACGGCAGCCGCGACCTGCATATTCAACCTCCTCGCCTTTATGAGAATCAAAAGGATTGGCAACGGTAAAATGCTCAACAAGATGCTGGCCGTCACCTCGCTCATCATTCTTTTCTACGGTGTTTCAACCATAGCGGCCCTGCTCTTGTAGAACACACGATAGGCCTGACCACCATCTCATTCAGACAACCGACTTTTGTTTTTCATTAACCAACAAAACTCAAATACATCATGAAACGATTAGCCTCTCTAATTGCATGTTGCGCCGCCTGCCTCACATTGGCCGCCTCTGCCAGCACCGTTTCTGCTCCTTCCATCGGGAACAATGTCCCCAATGAACTTCCGTCTGAAACAAAACACACGGCCAAATATATCAAGACGCGCCTGCAACTTATTTACGCCTTGGCTTTCAATTCTGTTGAGACGGGAAGGACCTCGGTATCTTCTTATTTCTTCGCCGAAGAGTTTCGCTCGGCCTACAGTACGGCAAAACAATTGACACCCGAAGGCGAAACAGGATATTACGACTTCTCGCCCTGGCTCCGCACACGAGACTGCAAAAGTCCGCGTGCTGAAATCGAACGCGTACGCGACATTTCCGCCACCAGTGCCATCGCCGACATCAAGGTATTTCCTAATGGCGACAGCCAAGACGGAGTCTGTGTCATGGTGCGCCTGCGCTTTGAATATGGCGACTGGTTTATCGCCAACTTCAACAACGACCTCGAGGGCCTGCAAGAATATATCAACCGACAAAAATAAACGATTCAATCCATGCAGGCCGAACGGCGGCTTCCCGTCGCTCGGCCTGCGATTTTTCACCCCATGCAACTTTTTCAGGAAGAAAATCACCACCACGGCCGCATTGAAGTAATCTGCGGTTCCATGTTCTCTGGCAAAACCGAAGAACTCATCCGCCGCCTGCGCCGCGCAAAAATAGCCAAGCAGAAAGTAGAAATATACAAACCAGCCATCGACACGCGTTACAGCGACGAAGACGTGGTATCTCACGATGCCAATGCCATCCACTCCACCCCAGTAAGCACAGCGGCAGCTATCGTTGAACTGGCCAAAGACGCCGAAGTTGTTGGCATTGACGAGGCGCAGTTTTTCGATGACGAACTGGTGCGCGTATGCATCAATTTGGCCGACGCAGGCAAGCGCGTCATAATTGCAGGTCTCGACATGGATTTCCAGGGTGTCCCCTTCGGCCCCATGCCCGCACTCTGTGCCGTTGCCGAAGACGTGACAAAGGTCCACGCCATCTGCGTCCGCTGCGGTGGTCTTGCCCACGTGTCACACCGCATCGTCCCTAACGCACAGCGCGTTTTGCTCGGCGAACAAGACGAATACGAACCGCTCTGCCGCAGTTGCTATAACAAGTTAAAGGAGAATCAATAAGAGAAGCGCCACCGATTCTGATTGAGAAGTCATAAGTAAGACCATCGGCTTAAGTAGGTCATCAAAATATTACATGAATGCTGGGAAGATTATTCCTTATTTTCAAATGTAAAAATAATCCTGAACACCCACTTAATATTCTCCTTTACCACCCGACATTATTTACGACCACCTGCCTATGAAATATTTTCTCATTGCCGGCGAAGCCAGCGGCGACCTCCATGCGGCCCACCTTATGCAGGCGCTCCTGCAAGAAGACCCTGATGCGGATTTCCGCTTTTATGGGGGCGACGAAATGCAGCGCGTGGGGGGCAAATTATTGTGCCACTACAAGCATCTGGCCTACATGGGCTTCATCCCCGTTCTGCTTCATCTGCGAACCATCTTGCGCGGCATAAAACACTGCAAACAGCAGATTGCCGAATGGCAACCAGACGCGGTGATTCTAGTGGACTATCCGGGATTCAACCTCAAGATGGCCCGTTACGTGACGCAAGAACACATCTGCCCTGTTTTCTATTACATCTCGCCCAAAATTTGGGCCTGGAAGGAACACCGCATCAAGGCCATTCGCCGCGATGTGACGCACCTCTACTCTATCCTGCCCTTTGAAGTTCCCTATTTCGAACAACGCCACAACTATCCCATCACCTATGTGGGGAACCCAACGGTTGACGAAGTGGCAAACTATCGTTTGAAACACCCAGACCACTGCCGCGACGAGCACCTCATCGCCTTGTTGCCCGGTTCGCGCCGACAAGAAATTGAAGACAACCTAAGCCGCATGCTTCAAGCGGTCATGCCACTGCGCGAAAAAGGTTTCCGCCTGGCCATCGCCATCGCGCCCTCCATGCCGCAGGAAGTGTACAAGCACATCTTTGAACGTGCCCAACTGCGGGAAGAGGACGTGGAAATGATCAAAGGAGACACCTACGGACTGCTCTCACGCGCTTCTGCCGCCCTCGTAACGAGCGGAACAGCCACCCTTGAAACGGCGCTTTTCCGCGTACCGCAAGTGGTGTGCTACTATGTCGCCTGCGGTCGTTTCGTTTCCTTTCTCCGTCGCCATCTTCTCAAGGTGCCATACATTTCTTTGGTCAATTTAGTCTGCAACCGCGAGGTCGTACCAGAACTTGTGGCCGATGGCATGACGGTCAGCAACGTCAGCAACGCCCTTCTTCCCCTGCTTCCCGGCGGCAACAAGCGCCAGGAGATGCTCAACGGATACGAGGAAATGGCACAACAATTGGGGGCGCCAGGCGCACCAGAACGCGCCGCCAAAGACATCATTGCCAGGTTACGGAAATAAAACAGTCTACCATACAGGCAGGAGCATCCAACAGCATACGCCACCAACAACATAAGCATCCAACAACATACACCTACAAGCAAACGCAAGTCCACACGACAAGCAAATATAAGCCCACTACGACCAGGAACAGGGACGATCTTCTGCTGCACATTTTGCAGAAGACCGTCCCTGTTCTCTTTTACTATACATCCCTTATATATAAGTGGGCATCAACTCCCCTCCATCACGAATCAGCGGATGCGCCGTAAGCCTCAACCCATCCTTTCCGTCAAGGAAAAGTGAAGCGGAATCTGGCACGAAAAAAATCCGCACACAGATTCCGCTTAGCAAACGCTGAACACTGCCTTGACAGGGCCTTGTTCAAATTATCTCACATTCCAATTACTTAGTAATGATGAAAAAATAACTTGGCCAATTTTGAAGAGTAAGGATTTATATTCTTATGTCCTGTCTTTTTGCCGTTTTTGAAATTTGTCATCGGTCACATAGCCCGCTATGCTCCCTCTTCCAAATTCCAAAACCAACAAAAATACAGGTCAAAATTGGTCAACTTATTCTTTCACCATTACTTAGTTTCAGCCTCTTCCGCCTTCTTTTTCACGGCAGTGGCCTTCTTGGCAGGCGCCTTTGCAGCTTTGGCAGGCGCTTTCTTGGCAACTGGTTTCTTGGCGGGAGCCTCTTGCTCCAACTTGGCAAGCATGTGCTGCAACTTCTCGATTTCCTTGTTCTTCACTTCCAGTTCCTGGTCTTGGTTCTTGATGGTCGTGAAGAGCGATTCAAGCTGTTCGTTGTCAACATCCTCCGGATAGAGGTTATTCACGCGAGAGATGAAGTCGCCAAGGATATTCATGTAGTTGGTGAAAGCATCGTAGGGCGAAGAATAAATACCGCGATAGCCGCCATAAGAGTTGGCCTTCGTGCTCATAAAGCGGAGGTTGTTTGAAGCCTGGAGATAGTCCCAGTCTTGCTTCAAGCGGCGGTCGCCAGCGATACGCACACGGTCGGCAATGCTATAAAGTTTTTCGAAAGCCTCACGCTGCATCACGTTGCCGAGCCACGGCGAGAGGTCGCGTTCTTCGTCCACCCAAGAGATAGGGTATTCCACGTTGAGGTCGCCCGACGACTTGATCTTCGAGCAGATTTCCGATGGCGTTGAGAACACGATGCCGCGCTGGCGGAGCTGTTCTGGCAAAGCCTTCATAAACTCGAGGATATTCGAAGACAACGGTTGGAAGATACCGAGAGCGCAGAGCTCCATGAAGAGGTTAATCACCTGGTCTTCCTCTGGCAACTGGGCAATCCAGTCGGCATAGCGGTCGGCGAAGAGCGGATATTCGTTCCAAGAAGAATCGTTGAAACGATAGCTGATGTCCTCCGACAAACTGTAGTCGCGCAGGAGAAGCTTCAGTTTCGGGTTACGGTTACAGTTGTAAACGAAGTGCGGGCTCTTCCATCCCAACACCTGCTTAGCACCTTCTGCCAACATACCCTTAAAGCCCATGCTGGCCACGAGTTCTCCGATTTCGTCAGAGTAGATGAGGCAAGAATTGCGGAAGATTTTCGGTTCCTGTCCGAATAGCGACTTCACCTTCTTGCAAAGGCGCGTCACTTCTTCCTTGAAGCATTCAGGGTTGGCCAGAGATGAGAAGCCGTGGGAATATGGTTCAGCGAGAAATTCCACGCAGCCCGTGTCATTGAGTTTCTGCAAGAGTTCAATCACCTGCGGAGCGTGGTTTTCAAGTTGCTCAATGGCGCAGCCAGAGAGCGAGATGGCGCATTTGAAGTAGCTGCCATAGCGCTCAGCCATTTCGATGAGCGCGTTGAGTGCCGGCACATAAGAGTTGTCGGCAGTTTCAGTGATAGAGCGCGCGTTCTCGTAGTCGTCATAATAATAATGGTCTGTGCCGATATCGAAGAAACGATAGCGCTTGAGATGGATGTTTTGGTGTATCTCGAAATATAAGCAAATGGTCTTCATAGGGATATCTTGTTTTTGCAGACATCCGCCGCAAGAGACTTCGGCGGAGTCAATTGAATGTGTTAACTACTCTTATTTGTGATTGTAATTTTGAAGCACCTGCTGGTAGACATCGTAAATGCGCTTGCCCACTTTCTCCCAGGTGATTTGGTCAACCTCCTTGATTCCTTCCTCCTGAAGATACTGATAGAGTCCTTCGTTGGTACAGAGGGAATACATGGCATCAGCCATCGCATTGATATCCCAGTAGTCTGTCTTGATACATTTGTCGAGAATTTCCGCACATCCGCTCTGATAGCTGATGATGGACGGCACGCCACACTGCATGGCCTCAAGAGGCGAAATGCCAAACGGCTCGCTCACAGACGGCATCACATAAACGTCGCTGTCGCGGAACACCTCGTAGACCTGTTTTCCCTTCATAAATCCTGGGAAGAAGAAGCGGTCGGCAATACCCTTCTGCGCCGCCATCTCAATCATGGCGTTAAGCATATCTCCAGAACCGGCCATACAGAAGCGCACATTGCGCGTGCGTTGCAGCACGAGCGAGGCCGCCTCAACGAAATATTCCGGTCCCTTCTGCATCGTGATACGTCCGAGGAAAGTCACCACGCGTTCCTTACGCTCCGTGTGGGGTTTGCGCTGTGCGATCACCTGCTTCACCTCGTCGGAGAGCGGATAAACGGCGTTGTGCATAGCGATACACTTAGCTGGATCCTGGTGGTAGTGTTCAATCACCGTGCGTCGCGTCAGTTCAGACACACACATGATGCAATCGGCATGATCCATACCGTCTTTCTCAATACTGTAAACCGTTGGGTTGACATTACCTCTCGAGCGGTCAAAGTCAGTGGCATGCACGTGAATCACGAGCGGTTTTCCACTCACGTTTTTGGCATGAATGCCAGCCGGATAAGTCAGCCAGTCGTGTGCGTGAATGATGTCATATTCCTGTTGACGAGCAATCACGCCAGCCACAATGGAATAGTTGTTAATTTCGTCGTAGAGATTATCGGGGTAGCGTCCAGAAAACTCGATACACCCCAAGTCATCCGTCATACGGTATGAGAAATCGGCATAGATATGGTCGCGCAGGGCATAATATTGCTCCGGCGTCATTTTGTTGCCAAGGCGTTGCTTGACATAGTCATAGTCAACGTCACGCCAAACGATGGGTGTTTCGCTCAGTCCGATGATGTTCATGAAACTCTTGTCTTCGTCGCCCCAGGGCTTCGGAATACAAAAAGTGATTTGCATATCGGGTTGTTTGGCCAGTCCGGCAGTGATGCCATAGCTGGCTGTTCCGAGTCCGCCCAAGATATGAGGAGGGAACTCCCATCCGAACATTAATACTTTCATAAATTGGTATTAGCTGTTAATGCCACGGTAAGCAATGGTGAAAAACAAACTTCAACCATTACTAAAGAGACGTTATCCGCGCGATATTTTGCGGAAGTTTCCCCGCCATGGCTATGGTGATTAGTTGCTTGGCGAGAGCCGCACTGGTCGTGCCGCTCTCCGCCATCCCCAGAGAAAATCTCCGGCAACAACATTGTTTTAATCTTCCGCGATTTGATATTTCTCCATCAAACGGATGGCCCGAAGAATACCGCTCACGTTCATGGCAAATGAGATGGCTCCACGTCCGTGGAATGGCGGGTTACCGTCGAAGAGTTCCGGAATGGTGCCGATGCAGTGATAGAAGAGTTCTTCCTCAAACCCGATGAGCTTGCGTTCGATGTAGTTCACGCCGCTCATCTTGTAAACACGCAGATAAGCCTCCAGATAGAAACCAGTGAGCCAAGGCCATCCCGTTCCCTGATGGTAAGCCTGGTCGCGGTCGGCCTGTCGTCCCACATACATTGGAGAATATCCGCCGCTGTTTGGCGAAAGCGAGCGCATGCCCTTTGGCGTCATGAGTTCCTTCGTGCAGATGTCGAGCACACCCTTGCGTTCCTTCATGCTGAGCGGAGAATAGTCGAGCGCGATGGCGAAAAGCTGGTTGGGACGTACGCTCCAGTCCATCATCTTGCCGTCGACATAATCGAGCAGATAGCCGTGTTCGTTGAGGAACACCTCCTTGAAGGCCGTCGTCATCTTTTCTGCCTCGTCGGCATAATCCTGTGCGAGAATCATGCTCGTCTCATCGCCCTTCTCTTTGAGCACCTGCTCGTAGAATTTCATGGCGTTATACCAGAGCGCGTTAAACTCAACGATATATCCTGAGCGCGGAATAATGGGGCGTCCGTTGGCCATAGAGTTCATCCACGTCACAGCGCGGTCGCGTCCGTTGGAATAGAGCAATCCGTTTTCGTGAACGAAGAGGTTTGAGTGGTGTCCGCCACGAACATATACCATGATGTCCTTGAGCAGTTCGCCATACCTCTCTTGAAAATCTTGTGCAGACACATTCTTGCGATACTGCTGCAAGCACCACGTCGCCCAAAGCAGCGAATCTGGTTGCTCGATTTCGTAAATAGGCACCGTGACAGGCTCTTTGTTGATAAACTGGCGAATGGCTTCAGCGGCAGCGTCCATATACTTTTCATACTGCTCTCTCTCACCGATGGAAAGCGTCAAGCCCGGCATAGAGATAAACGTGTCGCGTGCGCGGCACTTAAACCAAGGATACCCAGCGAGGATGTAGTGTTTTCCGTCTCTGCGGACATTAAACTGGTGTGCGGCGTTAACAAGGCAATGATAGAAGCTGTCGCGTTCGTCGAGCGCTTCGCGTTCTTCTTCCATATAGTGTCCCAAGCGGTTCGGTGCCAATTCATTGAGCGCAGCCGAGAACACAACAGACTGTCCTTTCTTGATTGGCATCTCGAAATAACCTGGCACGAGGAGGTCTTCCGTAGCGTCGTAGCCACGTTCGCGTTCCTTCGGGTAGTCGAGTCCGCGATACCAATCGGGGCAATAGTGGAATTCCGATTTGACGTTAGTCTGCATGAAGAGGTCGGGATAGCCTTGATAGAGGCACATTTTTATACCATTCTTCACCTCTGTGTATCCACTGTTGGCAACAGAGTTTTCGTGTGTCCACTGGCGCACACTTCTGAAGGCCAAGAAAGGTTTCAGGCGCAGCGTGGTGGCCGAATGAGCATCGAGCAACGTGTAGCGGATATAAAACTGATAATCGTCGGTGCAGAATGCCATCTCCTTTTTGAGCAGCACGCCACCGATACGATAAATCCAGGTCGGCACCTTGTCCCATTGAAAGCTCACGATATACTTGTGTCCCTTCGGACTGTAATTTTCCCCTTGGTATTTATGAAGGCCGAGGTTGAACTCCGCGCCGTGCTGAATGATAGTTTCGTCGAGCGAGGAGAGCAACACATGGTTTTCGTCGTCCAGTTCGGGAACCGGAACGACCATGAGGCCGTGGTACTTACGGATATTGCAGCCAACCAATGTTGTGTTACAGTAAGCGCCAGAGCGGTTTGTGATCAGAAATTCCTTATAGAGGGAGTCCTGAAGGTTCGTCATCTGCGCTTTGTCAAATTTTAAGTAGCACATAGGTCAGAAGATTATAAGGTTTTATACGAATAACTTTGTGATTTTTAATTAAAGACTATCACTATTTGTCAAGTGAAGATTTTAACCCAACAGAATCTTGTGGATTCCATTGAGGTCTTTTTTACCTCTCAAAGGTAGTAAATTGTTAGGGGTAAGCCAAATTTTACAGGCAAAATATTTTATATTTGCTTTTTTTTACAAGCGCAGGACTAAAAGTTTGTCGTTTTCATGCCGCCAAGCCTGTTTTTCGGAGTGATATCGTCAAGGCTTCATCCTCAAAATCCGTGTTTTTCCCTCAAAAGCGAACATGACAAACGCAGCGAAAAAGTCCCCAAAAAATGCCTTTCCAATTCCCCCCAAAAGCAAGCAAAAATCCCGCCCCGAATCTGTTGTTGATTCGGAGCGGGAAACAAAATAAATCTTTTTCTATTTCTAACTTACCAAATATCCTCTGGCTCTACCCCATTGTAAACGGGGGTTGAAGCATATTCGAAGTAGTCGAGCTCCAGCTCGGCATCGAGTTTCTTCAAGGCCGACTTGAAGCGCAGGTAATAGGTCTTTCCTGCCTTCATATATTCGGTGCAGACAATCTTGCGGATGGCACACCATGAGCCGCCAAATTCGCGCAAAGGCTGGTCGGCGCGTCCCGTACTGTAGGTGAAGAACATCGGAGCCTTCATATAGCCTTGGTTACGCAGGTTCTTGTCGTTTTCGCGGTTGACCGTCTGGTCGTCGCCGTCCTTCACCCAAGGGATGTTGGGGGTGTTGGAACCAGGAATCTGACGCATATCGTAGGGAAGACCCACGGGCGCGAGACGGTCGGGGTCGTCGCCGAAATAAATCTGCGCCATACCTCTAATCGGACCGTGGCTGAGTCCCAGGCGGATTTCGTAAGTACCGTCTTTCGGAACGGGCGGAAGCTTATAGATGAAGTCGTAGAGACCGAACACGCGGAACTCGTCGCCCCACATGGCCAGCCATCCAGAACCCTGCGCGTGGGTGTGTCCCATCTTCGTACTGCTGCTCTGGCGAATCATGCGCGAGAGATAGCCTGGGTCGAAAGCAATTTTGTAGTTTCCGCGATAGTTGTTTGTGGCCAGTTCAGGAAGCGTGGCGGCGATGTCCATGCGGATGCGGCGCTTGTAGAGCTCATCGCGCGTGCCTTCGTCGTTGACCAGAAGTTTGTTGATGGTGTGGTAATAGCCATTGAGGGCGTTGTTGTCGTTGTCGCCATTGTCGGCATTGACGATGATGCCCGCATAGCCCGGCACCACGCCCGTTTCGTGATAGTCGTCCGACGGGCCGTCGGCATAGAGCGAGATGCGGTTGAGATAGATTTTGTGGTCAACGTCGTGCTCAAATCCAGCGTCGCCCACCTGCGTGATTTTCAGCAGACTGGGGAATGCACCCATGGTGGTGTAGAACTCCCACACGTTGGTCGGCATATTGACGGTTTGCGGTGCGTTCCACTGACCATACTTGTAGTTATACTCGTTGCAGTGATAAACGAGTTTGTTGAAAGGCATACGTCCGTAAACGAGGTGGTAGGCCACGAAACGGTTGATGGGGTTGTACGGATGCTTCAAATCATCGATATGGTTCGAGCCGTAAGCGTCGGCCACATAATCCTTCAGTTTGGCCACGAATGCGGCGCCGTTGGTCAGGTTGCCCTCAGCGTCTTTTTCAACCTTGAGGCCCAATGTCTGCTCGTAGATGCTGTCGGGTTCCACAAAGGCGGTGTATCCGATGTAGCGGTGTTGTGCATAGACGTAGTCAAACTCGCCCATGTGCGTTTTCTCTTGTCGGCTGGAGTTCTCATACGATTTGTCGAGATACTCGTGCAGCGAGTCGCACAAGGCCGTATGGGTGAGCAAGTAGCTGAACACCTTGAGGTTGTCGGCCACGCCGATTTGCTTGTCGAGCGTGTTGAGCGACGGACTGATCACGCCGTCAACCACATGGATGAAACCGTTTGACACCTCAATGTCGCCCTTGATGATTCTCGACGTTCCGTTGATGATGAAAGTCGATGTGGAATCGAGCGAGCAAGAGAGCATACGGTCGGAGAGACAGGAGATGGGCAGCGCACCGCTGCTGGGGAGGTCCGCGCTTTCGTAGGCGTTGTTTGAGCCATTGTCAATGATGCAGCTCTTGGCGAGCGTATTGGCGAGGTCGTCGCTCATCTCGTCGATAGAGGTGATGCCGTTTTCCGCCATATATTTCTCCACCGCCTCGTTTGTTGGCAGGAAAATGGTGTAGTTTCCTCTGGCAGAGAGCATATTGTGGAGCGGAGACGCGCCCTCAACATTACCCAGTCTGACGCGGCGGAAAAGCGCGTTCATCAAGGAAAACTGACTGTTTTCGTCGATATAATCGGCTGCTGTCTGCATCTTCTTGATGGCGAAGTTCGACTCGTCAATCTCTTCCTTGCAGGAGGAGAGAAAAACGGGAGCGCCCATAAGAAGCAAGGCGCCAAGAGCACACAGCTGCCCCGAATGTTTGAAGAAATTCCTCATAGATGTTTCGTTTGTTTTTGAATGATTAGGCTGTTAAATAGGTATTCAATATCACCTTATAATGTCAAAGCAGGGAAAACCCATTTTGATTTTACGCACCCATTTTGTTGCAGATGGCCCGCGCTCATCATTTTTCCTGCTTCTTCAGCAAGTCGCGGATTTCCGTGAGCAGTTGCACTTCCTCGCTGGGCTTCGCAGGTTCTGCGGGAGCCGGCACCTCTTGTTTCTTGCGATGGAGCTTAGAGATGAGGCGGATGAAGACGAAGATGGAGAAGGCGATGATGATGAAATCAAACGTGGCCTGCAGGAAGTTGCCATAGTTGAGCAACACGGCGGCCTGTTCCTGTCCATCCACCACCTGTGCTTCCTTGAGCGTGATGGAGAGGTCGGTGAAGTTCACGCCGCCACAGATGACGCCAATCAGAGGCATGATGAGGTCGGACACGATGGACGACACGATTTTTCCGAAGGCCGTACCAATAACAACACCAACGGCCATATCAACAACGTTGCCACGCATGGCAAACGCCTTGAAGTCTTGCAAGAATGTACTTTTTGGCATAGGCATATATTAAGTAATGGTAAAAAATAACTTGACCAATTTTGTGGAGTAAGGAGTTATTTCTTATGCCCTGTCAAAATTGCTCAATTTATTCTTTCACCATTACTAATGGTATAGAATTACTGCAAGCGGAATGTGACTGGAAGGGTGTACTTGACACTGACAACGCTTCCTTTATGTCGCGCTGGCGTGAAAGTCCGGAGCTTTCTCACTGCTTTGATGGCTGCTGCGTCGCATTCGCGCGAAAGGCTCTTCAACACCTTCACCTCTCCGATTTTCCCCTGGCGCGTGACGACAAATTGTAAGAGGACTCTTCCCTGCAAATCCGATTCTATCGCAATTGTCGGATATTCTAGATTGGCTGCGAGGTCTACCATGAGTTGCCGAGCTCCACCGGGATAGGCCGCAGGTACTTCCGTCATGGCGTTGTCCATCAGTTGGGCGAGAATGCTGGTGCCGCTCTTTGTCGTTTCTGCAGCCACCGAGTCGTTCACAACTTCATAGTTCTGAGCCGAAGCCGTTGTTGCCATTGCCAACAAGGCGAAAGCGGCCACGAATATTCTTTTCATGATTGCATATTTTATGGGTTGATTAATATTTCTCTCCAACGAACAACAGCGGAAATCCATTTGCGTTGTCCTGACGGCATCAAGCACAAGAGCCACCGCCACGAGCCAGTCAAATCCGTCTGCTGGAAATCCTTCCAAGCATCCTTCATCTTCGCGCCCTAAGACTTGTCAGCGAATCAGGGACGAGAGACGAACGAATCTGGGTCGAGAGACGACCGAATCTGGGTCGGGAGACGACCGAATCTGGGACGAGAAACGGATGTGCAACGTGCCGCGTTCGACAAAAAGTATAGCCTTCGTTTGTTTGCATAGCTATGAACAGCCAAAAGGCTCACAATTTCACCATCATTTAACACTTAACACACTCGCTTTTCTAACCTCATTTTTCAATTCAGTAATTAATTCAAGCCTCAAATTTAACACAAAAATCTGAGCGAGACAAACATATCATTTATTTATTTCGCGTCTCTTTTTTCATCTGCTGTCAACGAGCCTAAAAAACAGCTACCTTTGAAAGGTAGGGTGTTCAAAATACAGAAAAGTTTCTGCGCGTTTTTGAGGCAAATAATAAGTGGCGGTTGCGGCATCGCTGCAAGGGGCACCGCGCGGACTTTTGGCGGAGGCCCGGGGCGAAGCACTGTAGCTCACTTTGCTCGCAAAGTGAGGGGGGCGAATATTGTGGCGGCCAAGCACGGGCTGAAAATCCAACAAAGTCATATTCGCTACGTGTTCGTGGCCCTCACTTTGCAAGCAAAGTGAGCTACAATGCTGGCGCCGCAACAGACGATTGTGCGGGCCAGTGCAAATCTCCACTGCGAGGGCGCTACCGCTAATCTTTAATATTTCAATTTAGAACGCCCTACCCTTTCAACGCCCGCATGGCATTAAACACGGCGAGCACCGTCACGCCGACATCGGCGAAAACGGCCATCCACATGGTTCCGAGCCCAACGGTGGCGAGCAGGAGAATGGCCACTTTCACGCCGATGGCGAAGGCAACGTTCTGGCGGGCGATGCCGATGGTGCGGCGGGCAATGCGCACAGCGGTGGCTATTTTCGTGGGCTTGTCGTCCATCAGCACCACGTCGGCAGCCTCAATGGCTGCGTCACTGCCAAGGCCACCCATCGCGATGCCGACATCGGCGAGTTTGAGGACGGGGGCGTCGTTGATGCCGTCGCCAACGAAGGCCACGCTCTTGCCGTTTGGCTTCTCGGCAAGAAGTTGCTCAACGCAGGCCACTTTGTCGGCAGGAAGGAGTTCGGCATGATAGCCGTCGAGCGCCAATTTGTCTGCCACGTCGTGTGCCACCTCGCGGCGGTCGCCCGTCAGCATCACGAGTCTGCCAATGCCGAGGCGCTTCAGCGCAGCCACGGCCACCACACTGTCGTCTTTCAAGCAATCGCTAATGACGATGTGTCCAGCATAGCAGCCGTCAACGGCGACATGGATGATGGTGCCAACACGGTGGCAGTTGCGCCATTTCGCACCCACTTTGTCCATCATCTTGGTGTTTCCCACGCAAACGAGGTGTCCGTTGACGCAAGCGCGGATGCCATAGCCCGCCAGTTCTTCAACGTCGGTCATTGCGCAACCGTCGGTGGCTTCCTGCGGGAAGGCCGTGCGGAGGGCTTCGGCGATGGGGTGCGTGGAGAAGTGTTCCACATGGGCGGCCAGATGGAGAAGTTCTTTCTCATCGAGCGTTTCGGGATGGACGGCCTCAACGGCAAAAACGCCTTGAGTGAGGGTGCCGGTCTTGTCGAAGGCCATCGTGCCGATATTGGCCAGGGCATCCATATAGCGGCTTCCCTTGACGAGAATGCCCCGCCGCGATGCACCGCCAAGGCCGCCGAAGAAGGTCAGTGGCACACTGATGACGAGGGCACACGGACAGGAGACGACCAGGAAGATGAGCGCACGGTGGAGCCACAGGGGGAAGGCCGACCAATAACCGCCGCCAACGAACAAAGGGGGCACAAAGGCCAGCAAGAGGGCGGCGACGACCACGATGGGGGTGTAGACGCGGGCGAAACGGGTGATGAATGATTCGCTCCGCGATTTGCTTTCATTGGCATGTTCCACGAGGCGGATGATTTTTGAAACGGTGCTCTCGCCGAAAGCCTTGGTGATTTTCAGGCGGAGAAGGCCGGAGAGGTTGACGCAACCTGAGGCGGCTTCGTCGCCAACGCCGATGTCGCGCGGCAGACTTTCGCCCGTGAGGGCAACAGTGTTAAGGGAGGAGGTACCTTCAACCACCACACCGTCGAGCGGCACTTTTTCGCCGGGCTTGACAATGACGATGCTGCCGACACTGACGCTCTCCGGACTGGTGTCTTCCACTGTTCCCGCACGCTCAACATGGGCAACATCGGGCCGTATGTTCATCAGATGGGAGATGCTGTCGCGGCTCTTTCCTTCGGCATAGCCTTCAAAGAGTTCGCCAATCTGGAAGAAGAGCATCACGAAGACGGCCTCTGGAAATTCGGTGTCGGCACCGGGAAAGAAACCGATGCACAGGGCGCCGACAGTGGCGAGGGCCATCAGGAAATTTTCGTTGAAGAGGTCGCCTCTGGCAATGCCTTCGGCAGCTTCTTTGAGGGTGGCGTAGCCAGCGAGCAAATATGGCACCATATATATAAGGAGTAACTGCCACACCGACAAGGCGCAATTTTTCTCTACCACGACGGCGCCAACGAGCAACAATGCCGACAGGACAATCTGGAGGACCTTCCCGCGCCCGCTTCCATGATGGTGATGGCAATGGCAATGCCCTTGTGACTTCCCGTGATTATGAGCGGAATGCCCGGCAGGGGTTTTGTGGCAGTGACAGCCACAACCGTGGAGGGTTTCATGGTGGTCGTGTTCTTCTTCATGTGCGCAATGGCCTACGCAGCAGCCGTTTTCTTTATCTTCCTGTGCGTGGTGTTCTCCACATCCGCACATGCTTTTTTCTTCTTTTTCCATAACAGGTTGGTTTTATTTTTCTGCAAAGTTACGGACACCTTTTTGCAACTGGGTTGCAAAGGAGGGAAAGGGTATTGCGGCGGCCAAGCACGGGCTGAAAATCCAACAAAGTCATGCCCCTGAGCGTTGGCCATATTCGCTACGTGTTCGTGGCCCTCACTTTGCGAGCAAAGTGAGCTACAATGCTGGCGCCGCAACAGACGATAATGCGTCGGCCCTGCCATCTTACTACTTTTTAGCGAACGCCCTCCTGCATTCGATCGCGTCTCGCCCTGCGTTCGATTGTGTCTCGCCCTGCGTTCGGTCGTGTCTCGTCCCGCGTTCGCTAAAAAGTATAGGGACTGAAACGAGAAAGACGCTACTTAGAAAAAAAAGGTGTACACCAGAAAATTCCGATGTACACCTTTTTATATATCAGTCGCAGCGAGAAACTGCGCAGAATGTCGTTACGGCACCAACACCTTTTGTCCGTTGACGAGGTAGATGCCCTTCGGCAAGGCAACGAAGCGCGTGCCTTTCACATAAGCGTTGTAGAAACTGATGCCTGAAGCACTCACGATGCGCACGAGTGCGCCGTTGGCTGCCGTGAGGTTCACGCCGCCCAACTGAGCCGTCACTTCAACGGCATTGCTGCCGTCGGCCGTTGGCAATTCGATGCCCGTCACGTCACCGGCCTGGTTGGTGATCTTGCGCTCAATGAAGAAGCGCTTGACGTATTGCGCCTTTTCGCCACTGGTGTTGAACACGATGCCCAGGCTCACTTCCGTCTGGTCGTCCAAGTCAAAGGCGAGTTCGCCGTTCTTGGTCAGCGTATAGGCCAGGGCCTGCGAACCGAGGTCTTCCTTGTTGGGCAAGCCCGTGCCTTTGGCCACAACGATGTGTGAAGCATCGTCAACGTCGCCTTCGCCATATTCAAAGCCAAAGACATAATGGCCGGCAGGAAGTGTAACGGTCTGATAGAGCTTATGGTTGGTGACGCGCGATGAGAAGTTGCCCTTCGCTGTCCAGAGCGTCATCATGTCGTCCTTGTCGGTGTCGACAGCCACCGTTGTTGACACACCGCCATCGACGGTGGCATTTTCAACATTCCAGCCCGACTTGGCATTCTTGGTCAAGAGCGCCACGAGGTGTCCCATACCCGTTTCGTTCGAAATGGCCTTGTCGGCGTGGAGGAACGGAGCGGCATAGTTGGTCAGATGTTCGGCCGTTATGTCCAGACGCTGGGCGTTGGAGAGGCTGAACACGCCGAGAGATGAAGGCCAGGCGTCGCCGTCAGGACCAAAACCAGAACGGATGCCGAGGTTGGCGTTGGAAGTGCGGTCGTTGACATTGCCCGACGACTGGTTGAAGTCGTAGTAGAGGGCCAATTTGTCGTCGGCCATTGCTTTGGCGACATCGGCAATCGGGGCATTGGCATAGGCTTTGACAGCCTCAGCGCTGAGCGCCTTGTTCCATACGCGGAACTCATCGACCACACCGCTCATCGGAGCGGCAGAGCCTCCAAGGCTCATCTTGGTCGGCATGGCGGGAAGGTCGTCGGCAAACGGCGTGTGGAACGTGTTGGCCAATTTGCCGTCTTTATAGACGCGGAGGTCGCCGTTTTCGAAGCAGACAGCATAGTGATGCCATTCGGATGCCGTCACGAAATTGCTGGCTGTGGCGAATGCCTGGTTCTTCATCGTCACCACCAAAGCGCCTTCGGCGTTGGTCGTGATCTGGAAGTTGGCGGCCGTTCCACCGATGTGCTGGGAATTGCCAGAGGCGTTTTGGGCATACATCCACCAGTCGATGGTGAAGCCCTTGCTGACGCTCAAGTCGATCGGATTATTGAAGCTCACCTGCTCATCGCCGCCACGGAATTTCAATCCGTTTTCGGCATCGGCATTGCATACCACGATGGCACGCGGCTTGGTGATGCTCTTGCTGCCGAGGGCATTGGAAGCTTCGAGAGTCACATTGTAGACACCCGCATCCAGAAGTTTCACTTCCGGCGTCTGACCGCTGAAACTGAGATGGTGGTCGGCATTGCTGACGGTCCAATCCCATGCGGCAGGCTGGTCGCTACTGCCATCCTGGAGCTGGGCGGTCTCGCCCTTGAGGATGACGCGCGGCGTCACTTCAAATTCAGGTGTCGGCACCTTGCTCGACACGACGATTTGCATGTCGTAGGTGCTCGTGCCAGCAGCATTGGTGGCCTTCAAGGTCACGGTGTAGGTGCCAGGCTTTTCGTAGGAAGTGGCGGCATTGACGGTTGTGGCCTTTTCCTGCGTGCTTCCCGGCATGCTCCATTCGTAGGAACATCCTTCGTAAGGCATGGTGGCATTGATGAAGCTGATGCGCTTGCCAACGGCCACATCGCCAACCGACGTAAACAAAGCGTCGGGCTTTGCCTGGGCGGCCACGGTGAAGGTTTTCTCCTCCTTCATGGTCTTTCCGCTCATGTCGGCCACTTCGAGGGTGATGGTGTGTTCTCCAGCTTCGGAGAAAATGACGGTGGGCGCATCCATCTTCAATGTCTGCTTGCCGTCGATGGTCCAAGTGCTACTGATGGCATTGGCCGACGAGGTGTTGATTGGGGTCACGGCCATGCCCGTTGTGATATTTTCAGGCAACGTGAAGCTGGCAGCCAAGACGCGCTTGTCTTTGAGCACCGTGTTGTCGACCATGGAGTTTTGCGAACCTTCCAGTTTTTCCACCTTGAAACGGCCCGTGGCATCGGTTGGCACCTTGTCTTCGTTCATCTTGATTTCGCAGAGGAGGCCCGGCGTGTTGGTCGGGTCGGCCACTTCTGCATACATCATGCTCTGGATTTCGCGCTGCGTGCGGGCAGTGCTCCAAACGCGGAACTCATCCAAACGGCCATTGAGACCTTCGCGGGAGGCGGCACCGATGTTGAAATCGCCGAAACCGCCAATGCCGTTGTTGCCCGAACCGATTTCACCAATGCTAACGCCGTTGATATAGGCGGTGCAACTGCCACCGTTGAACACCACAGCGATGTGGTTCCACTTGCTGGCCTTAAGCGCTCTCGACGACGACTCAATGCGCGAGGAAGTGCTCCATCCAGCATAGAGCTGTCCGGAACTGGTGGCATGGATGAGCACCTTGCCCCATCCTGGGCCCACTTGCTGGTTGTAGTCGGCCATTGAATTGGGACGGAGCCAATATTCGATGGTGGCCTGCGGATAGTTTTCCTTGAAGAGGTCTTTGACAACGAGACCAGAATTGATGAAGTTGCGCACGCGGTTGCCAGTGGCGACGGCTTTTCCGTAGAACGCACCGCTCGGGGCGTCAATGCGCGAAGAGAGGATGGTCTTGTCGTTGTAGGCGTAGGCGGCACACACCTGATAGCTGTCGTGGCCGGCACGCGGCTTATAGGTCAGCACGGAGGGATCGAGCTGCTGAACGAGGGTGTCGTTGCGATAGACGTTATAGCCCGACAATTTGTAGGACGAAGCCTCGGGAGCTTCCCATTGCAGATTGTCGCCATTCTTCACGAGGTTGCGCGGCGCGTTGAAGTTCTCGCCAGAAACCACGAAGGAGATGATGGTTTTCTTGCCCTTGTTTTCAATCTTGATGCCGCTCTTGTCGATGGGGAAGAGGGTTTCGATGCCGAGGGTGTCGAGCTCGTAGTCGATGACGGAGCAGTCGTAAACGTGTCCCACGCCGTCGGCTGTTGCCTTGCTCTCGATGATGAAGAAATATTTCAGGGGCTTACGGGTGTTGAACGAAGAGGAGAGGTCGGTCAAGTCGTAACCAAACTCCATCGGCTCGTAGTGCATGCCGTCGGCCCAACGTCCGAGCATCGGGGTCTCAGCATCTTTGCTGCTGTCGCCGTTGCCTGAGAACTTAAACATTTCGAAGTAGGTGGTCTTCTGCGGCGTCGTGGCGTTGAGGTCTTCCGAGATACCGGCGCTCAGACGCAGTTCGCTGCGCTTCGAATAGTCCATCTTGATGCGCATGGTGCGCAACGGACGATAGTTGCGACGCACGTAATAGATTTGCGGCACATAATAGTCGTCGCCAGCGGAAGTGACCACGGCATTTTTATACGGACAATAGATGAAGCCCTTGTTGGCCCAGTTGCCGCCCCAGGAGTTGACAAGAATCCAGGCTCCCACCTCGTCTTTGTCTTTTTCTCCGATAACAGCGTTGCCGTCGAGGTCAAACTCAATGCGGTCGTCATAGCCAACGAGGGTCAGCTCGTGGTCGAACGTATCGCCCCATCTGGCCACGTATTTCTTGCCGGTGACGCCCAACTTATAGTTTTGCAAGGAAGCGGGGATTTTACCGATGGTCATCTTACTGGCCACATCGACGTTACAAATGCCGCCTCCGGGATAGTCGGGATTGCCGCCGTGGTTCCAGAGCCATTGCTTCACGGCTTCACGGCCTTCTTCGGTCTTCACGCTCTGCGGAAAGAAGGCGTCGCTCTCCAGGCGGTTGAACATGGCTGAATACCATTTGTCGTAACCCTGCATCCAACCGAAGTCGTTGTCGGAACATTCCTGCATGCCGAAGAGGCTGGAATAGATCTGACCGCCATAGGTGGGATTGTTGGGGATGCCGTTGGCCATGGCGATTTTTTCCTTATACTCATAACTTGACATGGCGTGAAGCCAGGTGAAGTGGGTTGGATATTGGTTTTCGGGCAATTTGCCGCTCACGCCACGATAGCGGTTTATCTCGTAGCCGAACATATAATAAATGCCGGCGGCGGAACCGCAGGAATTGCTCACCTGACTGATGATGGGCGGGAAATAAATTGACTCAGCGTTGTTGACATAGTCGGGACGCTTGACATCTGGTTTGGCAACGAGGTGCTTGTCGACCTTCACGCGTGGAGAATACTCCGGGAATTTCTTGAGGTCTACTTTCACCTGACCAGAAACAGTGCTTGTTGCCGTTGTGATGGCGGCCAAAGCGGCCAGCATCAAAATACGAGATTGTTTCATGGAGCTATAGATATAATGCTTGTAATTCGGATAGATGAAAAAGGCGTAATAGATTTAATCACTTTTCACCTGCAATATTACACAAAACTTTGAAATTACCGGGGAAATATACGAGAAAAAAATCACACAAATTTGCATAGCGAAGAATGGGGCGCAACATTGTAGCTCACTTTGCTCGTAAAGTGTGGGCCACGGATACATCGCGAAAAACGTTATAAGACGTGATGCCGCGAAGAACGTTATATTTACTCCCTACCTATAAGGTTGGGTGTTCAAAATTGAAATATCAAGCGGGGGGAGATTGTGTGGAAAAAGCCTTGTCTGCGGCCCTGTGCGGGCTGAAAGCCCAACAAGTCCCGAGCCCAGGGCAACGCCCTGGGTACCATGTCCCCATTCCCTACGCCCTGTAAGGGCAAAAGTAAAAGCCAACCGTTCGCCCATACTTTTACCCTTACAGGGCGTGGGCGTTTATGCACTGATACCCAGGGCGTTGCCCTGGGCTAAGAACTGACTGCCCTTTCAGGGCACTCGCGGCGAAGATTGCGCCGCTGCCCCTGAAAGGGGCTCATATTCCAGGATAGGGGCTCGCCCCTATCTCCCGCCGCAGCTCATCAATTCTCGCTGCTGCCCCTGTAAGGGGCGCATATCGTTGGCGGGGCTTGCCCCGCAATAACATTCGAGATATGAGCCCCTTACAGGGGCGAGGTTCATAAATCGGCCTCAAGAGATAGGGGCAAGCCCCTACCCTAAATATGAGCCCCCTTCAGGGGCGCCTCTCTACCAACCTTTCTTTTTCTGGATTTTGAACTCCCTACGCCAAAGGCGCCCTGCGGCAGATTTCAGCGCCACAAAAGGAAAGAAAAAAGGTGTACACCAAAGAGGACTCTGGTGTACACCTTTTATTAAAATGTATCGGACGCAGCAATGCTACGCCGGAGGATATTACGGAACCAATACCTTCTGTCCGTTGACGAGGTAGATGCCCTTCGGCAGAGCAACGAAGCGCGTGCCCTTCACGTAACCGTTGAAGAGGCTGACGCCTGAAGCGGTGACGATGCGAACGTTGGCACCGTTGGCGGCCGTGAGGCTGACGCCACCCATCTGGGCTGCTACATCAACGGCGTTGCTACCGTCGGCAGAAGGAAGTTCGATGCCAGTTACGTCGCCCGGCATGTTGGTGATCTTACGCTCGAGATAGAAGCGCTTGAAGTTCTGCTTCATCTGACCACGTGAGTTGAGCACGAGACCGACAGAAACTTCCGTTTCGTCTGCGAGGTCGAAGGCCAATTCGCCGTTAGACATCAGCGTGTAAGCATAAGCATGTGAACGCAATTGGTTCTTGTTTGGCAAACCGGCACCCTTGTTGACAACGATGTGTGACTCGTCGTCGATATCGCCGTCAGCATATTCGAAACCGAAGATGTAGTGGCCGGCAGGCAAGGTGATGGTCTGATAGAACTTGTGGTCGTAAACACGCGGTGAGAACTCACCCGTCTTCGTGATCAACGTCAGCAAGTCGCCGTTCTTGGTGTCGACAGCGAGGGTCGTTGAGATGGTGTCGCCCTTGAGCGTCGGATTCTCGAGCACCCATGCCGACTTAGCGTCGTTGGTGAGCACCTGAACGAGGTTTTCCATACCGGCTTCGTTGGTGATGCCCTTGTCAGTGTGGAGGAACGGAGCAGCGTAGTTGGTGAGGTAGTCGGCCGTCACGTCCAAACGCTTCACGTTTGAAAGGCTGAAGACACCGAGAGAAGTGGTCCAAGCGTCGCCGTCAGGACCGAAGCCTGCACGAACACCGGCATTGGCGTTGGTGGTGCGGTCGTTGACGTTGCCAGAAGTCTGGTTGAAGTCGAAGTAGAGGGCGAGCTTGTCTTCGCTCATCGCCTTGTTGATGTCGGTGATAGGAGCGTTGGCATATTCTATGAGCTTGTCAGCAGAGAGGGCCTTGTTCCATACACGGAACTCGTCGACAATGGCGTTGACAGGAGCGCTGGCATTACCGATGGTCATCTTGGCAGGCATTGTAGGCAACATGTCAGCCCACGGCGTCTGGAAGACGTTGGTCTGCTTGCCATCCTTATAGATGTAGAAGTTACCATCTGCGAAGCTGACAGCATAGTGGTGCCATTCAGAAGGTGTCACGAAGTTGTTGGCCGTGTTGTATTCAACGCCCTTCATCGTTACAACCAAAGCGTTGTCGGAGTTGACCTTGATGTAGAAGTCCTTAGAAGAACCACCGATGTGCTGTGCATCATCGTGCGTGTTCTGGGCATACATCCACCAGTCGACAGTGAAGGCCTTGTTGACGCTCAGGTCGATCGGCGTATTGAAGGTCACGGTTTCGCCATTGCCACGGAAGTTCAAACCGGTTTCAGCGTCGGCGTTGCAGACAACGATGGCGCGTGAAGTGGTGAGGCTCTTGCTACCGAGGGCGTTAGAGGCTTCGAGGGTTACATTGTAAACGCCTGGATCTGGAAGCATGACTTCTGCCGTCTGACCGCTGTAGGTGAGGTGGTGTGAAGCGTTGCTGATGGTCCAATCCCAACCAGAAGGCTGGTTGATGCTTTCGTCCTTCAATGTGGTCTTCTGACCCTTGACGATGACGTTAGGCGTTACATCGAATGCTGGAGTCGGAATCTGGCTTGAGACGATGATGTCTGCGCTGTAAGTGCTTGTGCCAGCAGCATTTGTGGCTTTCAAAGTCACGGTGTAGGTGCCTGGCTTTTCGTAAGAAGTGGCCGCATTGATAGTGGTGGCCGTTTCCTGCGTACTTCCTGGCATGCTCCATTCGTATGAGCAACCTTCAGATGGCGTGGTGGCATTGGTGAAACTTACGCGCTTGCCGACAGCGGCGTCGCCAGAAGTCGTGAACATAGCGTCGGGCTTGGCCTGAGCAACAACGTTGAATTTCTTCTCAACCTTCTGGGTCTTGCCGTTAAGGTCTGTCACTTCGAGGGAGATGGCGTGTTCGCCAGCTTCGTTGAAGATGAGCGTAGGAGCATCGAGCTTCAATGTCTGCTTGCCATCGATGGTCCAAGTGCAGGTGATGGCGTTAGACGAAGAAGTGTTGACTGGCGTCACAGCCATTCCGGTAGTGATGTTTTCCGGCATGGTGAAGTCGGCAGAAAGGGTGCGGTGGTCAACGAGCACCTTGTTGTCGGTCATGTAGCTCTGAGAGCCGGCATACTTCTCGATGGTGTACTTGCCAGTGGCGTCGGTCGGCACACTGATTTCGTGCATCTTGAGTTCGCAGAGCAAGCCCGGAGTGTTTTTCGGGTCGGCCACTTCGGCATACATCATGCTCTGGATTTCGCGCTGCGTGCGAGCAGTGCTCCAAACGCGGAACTCATCCATACGTCCGTTCATACCATTGCTTGAAGCAGAACCGACGTTGAGGTCGCCGAAACCGCCAATGCCGTTGCTGCCTGAGCTGACTTCGCCCACCTTCTCGCCGTTGACATAAGCGATGCAGTTGCCGCCGTTGAAGACGATGGCCACGTGGCTCCACTTGCCAGACTGAAGGGTCTTGGCTGGAGCTTCAACGCGAGCGCCTGTGCTCCATCCGGCCATGAGTTCGCCAGTGCCTGTTGAGTGGATGAGCAATTTGCCCCATCCCGGACCAATCTGCTGATTGTAGTTGATCAAAACACCAGGACGCAACCAATATTCGATGGTGGCCTGAGGATAGTGTTCCTTGAAGAGGTCTTTAATAACGAGACCTGAGTTGACGAAGTTACGAACGCGATTGCCCGTACCTACGGCCTTGCCATAGAAGGTGCCGTTAGGAGCGTCGATGCGTGAAGAGAGAATCTTCGTATTGTTGAACGCATAAACAGCGCACACCTGGTAATTGTCGTGACCAGCACGCGGCGTATAAGTCAAGACGGTCGGGTCGAGTTGCTGAACGAGGGTGTCGTTGCGATAAACGTTGTAGCCAGCCAACTTGTGTGAAGAGGCTTCAGGAGCTTCCCACTGCAAGGCGTCGCCATTCTTCACGAGATTGCGCGGTGCGTTGAAGCTTTCGCCGGCAACCACGAAGGAGATGATGGTCTTCTTGCCCTGGTTTTCAACCTTGATGCCGCTCTTGTCGATCTGGCAAGGGGTTTCGATACCCAACGAGTCGAGCTCGTAGTCGATGACGGAGCAGTCGTAAACCTTACCTTCACCGTCGGCTGAGCTCTTGCTCTCGATGATGAAGAAGTATTTCAACGGTTTGCGCGTATTGAACGAAGCTGAGAGGTCGGTCAAGTCGTAACCAAACTCCATCGGCTCGTAGTGCATACCGTCGGCCCAGCGACCGAGCATCGGGGTTTCGGCGTCTTTGCCGTTGCCGTCACCGTCGCCTGCAAACTTGAAGCCTTCGAAGTAGATGCTCTTTGAGGGCTCTGTGGCATTGAGGTCTTCGGAGATACCGGCACCGAGGCGCAATTCGCTACGCTTTGAATAGTCCATCTTGACGCGCATGGTGCGCAACGGACGATAGTTGCGGCGGATGTAGTAAACTTCCGGAGCATAGTAGCTATAGCTGGTTTCCGTTGTCATGGCGTTCTTGTACGGACAATAGATGAAGCCCTTGTTGGCCCAGTTGCCCCAAGAGTTCACAATGATCCATGCGCCGACTTCGTCTTTGTCTTTTTCGCCAGCGATGCCGTTGCCGTCGAGGTCAAACTCGATGCGGTCGTCATAACCAACGATGGTCAAAGCGTGGTCGACTTGCTTACCCCACTTCACAACGTATTTCATGCCGCTGACACCGGCTGCCTTGTTGGCATCCGTTACGGGAATCGAGCCTTGGGTGCAGGCACTGGCCACACCGATACCGCAGATACCGCCGCCAGGATAGTTGGGGTCGCCGCCGTGGTTCCAGAGCCACTGCTTCACAGCCTCACGGCCGGCTTCGCTCTGCACGCTCTGCGGGAAGTTGGCAGTGCGCTCCAAACGGTTGAACATGGCTGAATACCACTTGTCATAGCCCTGCATCCATCCGAAATCGGGATCGGAGCAGTCCTGAATGCCAAAAAGCTTGGAATAGAGCTGACCGCCGTAAGTCGGGTTGTTTGGAATACCATTGGCGATGGCCATACCGTCCTTACCTGAGTTGGAGTTGGTGTAAAGCCAAGTAAAGTGGGTTGGATACTGGTTCTTGGCGAGCTTGCCGCTAACGCCACGGAGACAGTTGATTTCGTACGTGAACATGTAGTAGATACGTGAAGCCGAACCGCAAGAACCACCGACCTGATTGATGACAGGGGGGAAGTAGATGGTTTCAGCATTGTTCACGTGGTCTGGGCGTTCCGTAGCCGATTTCGTGGCGACGAGTTTCTTGTCGACCTTCAGACGCGGAGAGAAGTCAGGATACTTCTTGTAGTTGACGTCATCTTGGGCTGAAACTGTACTCGTTGCCGTTGAGAAGGCTGCCATGGCAGCCAAAATCAGAAGGCGAGAATGCTTCATAAATTTGATGAGTATAAATGGTTTGTAATTTAAGTGTCAGAGTGTAAGCAAGTCACGTATGGCCGCTTAACGTACAAAGGTAGCCTTTTATATTTAAGCGTAAAAAAAATTATACGTTAAAAATGATTTTCCAAGAACGATGGGGGCGTATTTAGTAATGGTGAAAGAATAAGTTGACCAATTTTGACCTGTATTTTTGTTGGTTTTGGATTTTAGAAGAGGGAGCATAGCGGGCTATGTGACCGATGACAAATTCCAAAAGCGGCAAAAAGACAGGGCATAAGAAACAACTCCTTACTCCACAAAATTGGTCAAGTTGTTTTTTACAATTATTTAACAAGTGGAGGTGGAAACGGCGGGACGAAAATATTCGCAGCCGACACGCCACAGGGCATATCGGCTGCGAATATTTTTTCCACGCGTGCTTCACTCGTTAATCAAATAGAGTTTGAGCACCTTTCTGTCGTCGCACGAACGGTGTTGACTATCCCAAACGAGGCGGGGACGATATTGCGGATAGACGCGCTGGAAGTCCTCTATCTCGTCGTTGCCAACAAGGAGATAACAGGTCTTTGGCAGGGGCTTCATCTTGTCGATTGGCACGATGCGGTTGTTCAAATAGAAGTTGACCGTGAAGGGGTGCATGCGGTTGGCCTCCAGCACATCGGTGCGATAAGAGCAGATGGTGGCCGAAGAGGGGATGGCCTGCTGGATGGCGGCGGCCACACCGCGGTCGGTCTTGACCTCCATAATCTTCGGGATGTACACGCCATCGAGGCTCAACTGCAAGAAGAAGACGATGCCGGTGAGCGTGAAGAGATAGGGGCGCTTGTTATGGCTGCAATAGTTGATGGCCAACAGAGCGGGCATCACCACCAGCAACCAACCGGAGAACCCGACGGGGGCGGTGGAAAGGGCCTGGAGGAAGGCACCGTTTTCTGCCGCGTGGTGGCCGAGGTTGACAAAAGCGGGCTGCCAACCCAAACGGATGGCGATAAACACGGCGGTGAGGGCGAGGGCCAACACGGAGAGGGTGAGACCGAAGGCGCGGAGCACACGGGGATGGCGGTCGCACATCCAAAGCAAATAACGCGCCAAGAAATAGGCCAAGAAGGGATAGATGGGCAACAGATAGACGCTGCGCTTGCTGGCCGGAATGCAGTAGAACACGAAGATAACGGCAAACGACAAGAAGGCGAAAGCGTCGATGTCGGTCATGCGACGCCAAGCCTCAACGAAGCGCATGCGAAGATGGGCGAAAGTGGTGTCCTTCACGCTGTTCCGCATCTGCCAGAGGCGCTTCATCCCCAACGGCACCATGAAGAGCAACACGAGGGAGAAGGGCAGGAAGCCCGTCAAGACGGTCATCACATTATAGGGCCAGGGGTTGATATGGGAAGCGTAGGTCATCTGTCCCGTAAAACGCAACACGTTTTCTTCATAGATGAGTTGCAGGAAACGCGCTCCGCCGTTGGGTTCGTTATAGGCGGCCCAATACCACAGGCCAAGGGGGACGAGGCCGAGCAGGGCAACGACAGCAAACTTCCAGAGGAGGGTGAGGAAGCCGGCCTTGCCACGCGTCAGCATATAGAGCGCCACCACGGCACAAGGCAGTACGACACCAACGGGGCCCTTGGTCAAGGCGGCACCAGCCAGCAGGAGTATCATCAGCCAAGGCAGGCGGCGTGCACCGTGTTTGGCCCAATGATGGCCAGCCATCAGGGCACCTACCATGAAAGCGGCGAGCAGGAGGTCAACGCGACAAGTCATGGCCGCACGGTGCATCTCGAAGCAGGTGAGCGTGATGAGGGCGGCGATGATGCCAGCGGTGGCATCGTTGCGGCGCGAAAAGAAACCATAGGTGGCCAACACAATACCCGTAGCCCCCAAGGCCGACGGCAGGCGGCTCGTAAATTCGCTAATGCCTCCTAAGAGCCAGGAGAAGGCTGCGACAAGCCAATGGAGCATCGGCGGTTTGAAGGCGATTTCATCGCCGTTGTTGACGGGGAGAATCCAGTTGCCGTCTTGCAGCATCGACATGGCCACAACGGCTTCGCGGGGTTCGCCACGCGTATTGAAAGGAACGGCTCCGAGAAACCAGAAGAGGGAGATGACGCAGAGAATCAGCAACGGAATGTAAATTTTCGGTCTGGCTGGCATAATGGTTGATATTTGGGGGTTAGACGATGGGGAAGGCTTGTTCTTCGCAGTATCTTCCAACGTATCAGAACTACTTTTTCCACCTACTATTTATTATGGAGGGAAGGCGATTCCACAAGATGCTGAAGAAGTTCAAACCACTTCTGCCCCATGATACGAAAATCGTAAGCAGCGGCTTTGCGCAACACGTTCTGCTGCATTTTCTTCAGTTTTTCTGGCGAGCGCATGAGGGTCAGGAGGGCCTGCGCATAGGCTTCTTCATCACCATCTTCAACGAGCATGCCGTTGACACCACTCGGTTCCAACAGACAACGCACACCAGCGGAACAGCCAAACGCCACTGGCACGACACCATAGCTCTGGGCTTCCATCAGACAGAGACCCCATGCCTCTACGGCTGACGTGAGGCAGAGGATGGCGGCACGCTGATAGAAGGGCGACACGTCACTGTGCTGTCCAACGAAACTGACACGCAGCAACGATTGGGCCTCGGTTTCAAGGGCAGCGCGGTATGCACCGTCACCCACAATGACCAACTGCCAATCGGGGACTTCGTGACACACGCGTTTCCAAATGCGCATCAGGCGATCAACGCGCTTATCGATAAATTCCACGCGTCCAACGTAGACCACCGTTTTCTCCTTGTCGGTATTCACCGTCTGCGGCAACTGGCAGGAGTTTTCAATGGCTGTCACCTTGGAGGCTTCAACACTCTCCGCTGGGAGGTTTAACGTGTTGATAATCTGACGGCGATAGGCATCGCAGAGAACGATGTAGGCATCCACGTCATGAATGGTCTGACGATAGACACGGACATATTTTTTCATGAGGCGGCGCTTGCACCACGCTTCATGGCGATAGATGAGTTGCCATTTGAGCCGGTGTTTCCACGAACCGCCCAACGCTTTGGCTCGGCGTCCGCTACTGATGGTCTGCACCTCCCAAAACGGCATGCCGTGGTTGACACAGACGATGCGACACTGCGGGCAAAGGCGACGCAGGAGCGGCAGATGGTGGAATGTGCGCGTAAACACCAGTGCTTCGATGTGCTGCGCCTCAATCAAGGTTGCCATCTCGCGAATGTTGTCGACGCGGCGTTGCAGGTGGGTATGTGCCACCTGGTATATTTCGATGCCATGTTCCTTAAACTCATCTGGAATGAGTTCCCGACAAATGCGGCTCGTGATGATGGTCACGGCAACGCCCTTCGCAGCAAGAAAACGGGCCACGTCTATCGTGACACGCTCGGCACCGCCGCTTGGAAACTCTTCGTGAAGGAAGGCCACATGGTGTAATTTCTTTTCTGTTGTCAAGGAGTTGATAATGTGAGGGGTTAGTATTGAAAAGCACGAGGCGTTTGCCTTATTCTTCTGCGGGGCAAAAAAGGAGGAGAGCTATGCGGAGATAGGGGCATATTCCGCCTTTTCAAGAGCAGGATATATTATATCCTTATTTCAAAACGCACGTTCAATGACTCTCACCGCTTCCATCTCCCGCGACGAGAACTTGCGGGCGAAGAAGGCCGTGGAATTGAGCAGTTCGTCAGCGTCATCGGCCCGCCAGACATAGGGCGAACCGCGTTGCCAGTCGATTTTCCGCAACGTGGCACGCTCAAGGTCCTCCCCTTCTGCATCGTAGATATTTTGACGGAAGGGAGAGTTCCACAGCGCCGTTTGCAGAAATATATCATCGGGACAGAGCGTACGACGGAAACGGGCACGGAGACGTGGCTCCTGCTCTATCAGATAACGGCAGAAAGCATCGGTGACGCTCACCCAATTGCTGCCCTTGCGGAAATCATAGCCAGCGCTGCGGCGCTTAAATCCCGTCATTTTCTGAAGCAAGAGGGCGAGATTCCGACAAGGCGCCGTCAAGCGGTGCGCCCATGTCCCTTTATCTTTGAGGTGGCGGGTGAAGAAATAATAGCGATTGACCTTACGTCGCAAATCCCGCACATGCCCCGGCGTATTCCAGAAGCCGACAAACTCACGGCCAGCATGCTCTTCAAAATAGGCCACCAGCGTTTGCGGCGACTTGAGCAGGAGGTCAACGCCCGAGAGGAGGTGGCAGTAGGCATAACGGCCTTGCTGCATGGCCGCGCGGAAAAGGCGCATCTCTACGTCCATCTGACTGATGTCGCCCCAACACACCGCCAAGGGATGCTCGAGAAGAAAATAACGCCCGAGGGAGGGTTTGTATGAAGAGAAACGCTCGCGCATTGCCGTTGCCCTGGCATCGATGTGGAGAAACACGTCAAAGTCGGGCGCATCAAGTTGGCGCAGCAAAACGGCCAGTATCTCTGGCTCGTTGTGGGCTATGATTAAGAAAGCGTGGCGCATAACGGGGCTATTATATAATGGGAACTATAAATTTTCAAAACTCCGGAACACCTCGGGCATCGGGTTGTCTTCACACACGAAACCGTCGCGCGTGAGACGGTCGAGGGCTGGCAGACCGATGACGCGATTGTATTCCTCTTCCAGACGTCCTTCTTTATAGAGGGCATAGAAGTAGCGCCAATGGCGGCCGCCGTGACGGCCTTTGTGCTGCTCGAGTTGCTTGCCGCCGTTAATCATCTTGGCCATAAACTGCTCGCGGCCACGCACATTATAATGATAGACCACGATGTTACTGCGCTTTTCGCGCTGCGGCAGCATCTTCACCTTATGGTTTCCCATAGAGATTTGCAGATAGCCATCCGCACAGTGGGCCACTTTTTTGTTTTGCCTTTCGAAAATGGAATAGAGCGAGAGGTCGTAAGCTTCATAGTTTTCCACATACCTCACGGTGCGCCGCCATTCTGTCCAAGGCACATCGTCTTCGGGATAGACGCTCCGCATCTCGCAGGCCAGAACGTTCGCGCCCGTACCGGTCATTTCGCTTTTGAGCGAACCGGAAGGCGTAAACCAAAATTCATCGGCATCGGCATTGATGACCCAATCGGCGTGGTGCTTCGTCTTGGCCAGCCACACCATACGGTCCACCCAACGTTTCTGTTCATAGTCGGTGGCGGTTTCCTCGATGATGTCCAATATCCAGCCGCGTTTCTGATATTGCTTCAGGATTTGCGGTGTATCATCGGTGGAGTTATTGTCGGTGACGATAAATCCGTCCACCCCCATCCGGTGGTGGAACTCCAAATTGTGCGCCAGCATCTGCGCTTCGTTTTTCACCAACAACGTCATAATGAGGCGCGGATGGCGGGTGCGGCGCAGCGTCTTCGGCAATTCAGCGAGGGCCCGGCAAATCTTGAGACCAAGTCCCGGCGTTTTCATACTCATATATATAGAATTATAAATGGGTGATCAATCACGGATGACAGAAGAAAGCGATTTTGCACATTGTTTTTTTTGCTGGGCAATGCCCCTATTTTATTGCGGTGCCTGTGTCGCATCAAATTCCACAGACACGAGCGTCCAGTCTTTCGGACAGATATAGGGCATCTCCGCGAGCGCCGACCAGCGGGCTGGGGCCATCACGATTTTGTCGCGGCGCGGATTGAGCCAAGCTCCCCACCATGAGAACGTGCTATTGCAAATGACATGGTGGCGGCAGCGACTCATGAGCAACATGTCCTGCCAACTCTCGTCGGCCTTGTTCCACGTGATAAAGGTAGCATTCTTGAGCGGCAGATGCGCCGTGGCCCATTCGATGTCGTCTGAAAACACGTAATAATGGGGTGTTCGCGGCAGCCGCTCTTCAAGCTGGCGCACAGCGTCGCGATAATATGGCAACTGGCACACGCATCCCGTGTTGCGCCAAACGGAAGGCTGGAGATAGTCGCCACGGCGCACGTGGAGCGACACGGCATCTTCGTCGGCCTCTATCTGGCGGAGCATACGCAAAGTCTTTTCGTTGCAGAGCGCGGTGTTGAAGGCGAAAGCGCCACGCACTTCGTCTTCGATGTCTTTGAAATAGCGCTCGTCTTGGTAGAAGCCCTTGAAATAAACCAACGGCCACAAGCGGCGTTTGAAGAAGGCACGCAGCGTGGTCAGATCTTGCTTGCGCTCCAAGATGGTCTTGAAGAATAGGAACTCGATGACCTTCTTGGTCTTCTGCGGCATGCAAAACTCGTTTTCGGGCAACTGCTGAAAAATGCGGTGGAGCTCGTAGCCGTTGTGCACGTGATAGTGCATCATGTCGGAAAGGTCAATGCGGGTGTTGGGAAACAGACGTTTCATCTTCATGTAAAAAGCATAGATAAACATCTGGTTGCCCAGTCCGCTGGTCATCTTAATTAATCGCATATATGAATGTAGATGGTTTAGAGAGTAAGTATCGTGCAAGCGCGTTCATCTCGCACGGCTAAGCGACAAAGTTAAGGAAAAATACGGACGTGCGAAACGAAATTCCGATGAATCGCCTCGCAGGGGCAAGGATGTGTCGCTCAATAATGCCCCACGCCACAAGCGCTTCCGCCCCTTTGCCGGGCTTCATCCCTGCAAAGAAATCTCTTCAAGCAGTTTGAGGTCGGTCAAGAGGATGTCTTTGCCCTGCACCTGCAACACGCCTTCCTTAGCAAAGTCCATAAGCGTGCGGATGGCATTGGCCGTTGTCATATTGGAGAAAGCCGCCAGGTCTTCGCGCGTGATTTGCACCATGAGGCGTCCATCGCGGGAATGAATGCCATAGATGTCGCGCAGATAAAGCAACGATTCGGCGAGGCGACCACGCACGTGTTTCTGCGTGAGGCTCACCATGCGTCGGTCGGAAATGCCGAGGTCCTTGGCCAGTTCGCCGATAAAGAACCGCGCCACGCGGTTGTTCTCAGTGATGATTTCGCTGATAAGGCTCATCGGCACATGGGCCACGTCGGCCTCCTCAAAGGCTGCCGCCGCTGTCACATAAGGCTCATGGGCCATATGGGCACGATAGCCCAAATACTGCCCGGGACCGAGCAGACGCATAATCTGACTGCGACCGCCCACGCCGTCGCGGAATATTTTCACCTTACCCGAGAGCACCGCCAACAAATGGTCGGGACTTTCGCCTTCGGCATAGACAAGATGGTTCTTTTTATAGTGTTTCACTTCCATGGCAGCCTCAACGCGTGCCTGCTCTTCTTCCGTGAGCAGGGGCCATAAGCCAGCGAGTTTACGGGCCACCGAACGAAGCGGCTTGATGCTTTCTTCTGTCATTAAATCGGAGAATTAAAAATGATGATACAAACTTAGCAAAAATATTGCTTATAGTTTGCAGCCAATCCAATTATTATGCGTATTTTTGTGCAACAAGTAATACTTTAACCCTTACACCAATAATATGTTAGACGTTAAGAAATGCCTCGCCGACTGCGAGGAAAAGATGGAAATGAGTGTGCTCCACCTCGAAGATGTGCTTTCACACATCCGCGCCGGCAAAGCCAACATACACATACTCGACGAAATCCGCGTGAACAGCTACGGTTCAATGGTGCCGCTCAACAATGTATCGGCCATCACCACGCCCGACGCACGCACCATCGCCATCAAGCCTTGGGACAAGAAAATGTTCCCCATCATCGAGAAGGCCATCATCGACAGCAATGTCGGCATCATGCCTGAGAACAACGGTGAAGTGATTCGCCTCGGCATCCCGCCTCTGACGGAAGACCGCCGCCGCGACCTCACTAAGCAGTGTAACAAAGAAGCCGAAGAATGCAAGGTAGCCATCCGCAATGCACGCCGCGATGGAATCGAGAAACTCAAGAAGGCCATCAAAGACGGCTTGAGCGAAGACGTCGAGAAGGACGCTGAAACCGAACTGCAGAAAATCCACGACAAGCAGGTGAAGAAGGTTGAAGAGCTCTTGGCACTCAAGAACAAGGAAATCATGACGGTCTAAAAACGGCCTGCCCGTGATTATTCATCAAAAGCCCTACCGCCACAACGATAGGGCTTTTTAGTTAGGCAACGGGGTAATCAAAAAACGAGGTAATTAGGAAACAGAAAAAATCTTGGGATTCCAACAGGTGGCAAACACACTCATGCCGCCAGCCCCAAAAGCCCCACCCCCATACCTCCAACCATCCCAAAACAAAAGTTTTTCATGCACGGCATCGTTATACGAAATACAGGAAACAGCTATGTGGTACGCACCGACGACGGACAGGAGGTGGAATGCAAGGTGAAAGGCAACTTCCGCCTGAGAGGCATCCGCTCCACGAGTCCTGTGGCGGTGGGCGACGGCGTGACCGTCATGAAGTCGACGGAGAAAGCCACGTCCAAAACTTCTGGCAAGAAAGGAAAGGGACGCAAGAAGAATGAGGCTGCCGACAGCGGCGAATTTCAGGTGGAACACGACGAGACGCTCTTCATCACGGAAATCGACGACCGGAGGAACTACATCGTCAGAAAAGCATCCAACCTCTCGAAGCAGAGCCACATTCTGGCGGCCAACGTCGACCTGGCGCTGCTCGTCGTGACGATGGCACGCCCCGAAACGAGCACCACCTTCATCGACCGCTTCCTGGCATCGGCCGAGGCCTATCGCGTGCCAACGGCACTCGTGTTCAACAAGATGGACGACCTCAGCGAGGAAGAGCGCAAACGCGCTGACTATCTGATGGCCATCTATTCCGACATCGGCTATACCTGCTATGCCGTCAGCGCCCTCAACGGCGACGGCATCGACGCTCTGACGCGCGACATGCAGGGCCGCATCTGCCTGCTGGCGGGACATTCGGGCGTTGGAAAATCAACGCTCCTCAATCGTCTTGTGCCGGAGGCGCACGCCAAAACGGCACAGGTGTCGGAAGCACACGGAACGGGCATGCACACCACCACCTTCAGTGAACTCTTTGACCTTCCAGGAGAAGGTGGCGGCTCGGTCATCGACATCCCGGGCATCAAAGGTTTCGGCACGTTCAACATGGAACGCGAGGAAGTGGCGCATTTCTTCCGCGACATTTTCAAGCTCTCGGCCAACTGCCGCTTCGGCAACTGCACGCATACACACGAACCGGGATGTGCCGTGCTCGAAGCATTGGAAAACCACCAGCTGGCCCCAACGCGCTATGCCTCTTACCTCTCCATCCTGGAAGACAAGGAGGAAGGAAAATACCGCGCGGCTTATTAGTTTCGACCAGCACTTACCATCACTAAGTAATGGTGAAAGAATAAGTTGACCAATTTTGACCTGTATTTTTGTTGGTTTTGGAATTTGGAAGAGGGAGCATAGCGGGCTATGTGACCGATGACAAATTTCAAAAACGGCAAAAAGACAGGGCATAAGAAATAACTCCTTATTCCTCAAAATTGGTCAAGTTATTTTTTTACCATTACTAAAATTCCACCATCATGTCAACCACGCTCATCATCATCTTGCTCGTTGTGTTGGCGCTCCTGCTCTTCGCAGCCGAAGCGCTCATCCTTCCGGGCCACGGCATTTCCGGCATCTGTGCCGGTGTCTGCGTCATCGTTGCCGACGTCATGATTTACCAGGAATATGGAACGCAGGCCGCCATCCTGGCTGTTTTGATTTCCACAGCCATCGTCCTGCTCTTCTTCTGGTGGTTTGCCCATTCGAAAACACTCGACCGCATGTCGCTCCACAGCACCATCTCTTCAACCTCCGCCACGCCATCGCAACTCTCCGTGAAAGCGGGCGACACGGGAGTGGCCACCACGCGCCTTGCCCTCATCGGCAACGCCAAAATCGCGGACTGCGATGTGGAAGTGAAGTCGGAAGACGGATTCATCAACGAAGGCACCCCCATCATCGTGACGCGCGTGAACGAAGCACTCATATTAGTCAAGAAGCGTTCTGACAAGTGAACAGGCGGACTTGGGCAAAACTGATTTACCCACTTCAGCCTCTCCCCCACCTCGCCAGCACGCCCCTGCATAGAAACAAGCACCTAAAAAATGACTGAACAACAAGATAACATCTACCCCATCTACGACCGCATGCTCAAGCGTGAAGACAAAGAAAAGTTGCTCGGGCAACGCGGTGTGATGCTCTGGTTCACCGGACTGAGCGGCTCCGGAAAAAGCACCGTGGCCATTGCTTTGGAACGCGCCCTGCAAGAGCGCGGACTGCTCTGCCGCATCCTCGATGGCGACAACATCCGCTCGGGCATCAACGCCAACTTAGGCTTCTCGGCCGAAGACCGCCGCGAAAACATTCGGCGCATCGCCGAAGTGGGCAAACTCTTTGTCGACACGGGCATCATCACCATCGCCGCCTTCATCAGCCCAACGGAGGAAATCCGCCAAATGGCTGAACACATCATTGGGCAAGACGACTTCAAGGAAATCTTCGTGTCCACACCGCTTGAGGTGTGCGAACAGCGGGACGTGAAAGGTCTTTATGCCCGCGCGCGCCGTGGCGAAATCCAAAACTTCACGGGTATCTCCGCGCCATTTGAAGCGCCAGAACACCCGGCCTTGTCGCTCGACACGTCGAAACTCTCCATCGAAGAGAGTGTCAAAAAACTGCTGACGCTGCTGGGCGTGGAGTGAACAATGCCGCAACGGCCTTGCAAGCAAACGCCACCGACGCAAGGGAGAAACCTCCCTACGTCCACCAATAACCATAAAGGGCAAGGGAACCACAGATGTTCCCTTGCCCTTTTTTATGTTTGATTTCTCGGAATATCCTTCGAGCAAGCCGAAGATGCAATGCTTAGTAATGGTAAAAAATAACTTGCAACTTATTCTTTCACCATTACTCATCTCCAACGCCACCGCTTCAGCACGAGGCGCTCTGCGCGGCGCACAATCTGGCCGATGGCCAAACGACGCTGCAACGTGCCGGAGGTGATGACGAACATGACGGCCAGAAGAATCAGTACAATGCCAAAAGAGAGGCGTAGCGTCAACACTTCGCCAAACATCAGCATGCCAGCCACCACTGCGGTGACGGGCTCCAGAGCGCCCATAATGGCGGTCGGCGTGGAACCGATGAGATGGATGGCCTTGGCCATGTAAACCAGTGAAACGACCGTGGGCACCAGTCCGAGCAGAGCGGCATAAATCCATTCCGTCGGCGACTGGAGCAGCGTGAGCGGCTGGCGGTCAATCAACGAAAACAGCGCGATGCACAAAAGGCAGACGAGCATCGCATAGAAGGTGAGTTTCACGCTCGACATGACGATTTTCGAACGGTTGACCACCACGATATACAACGCATAGGCCAGCGCGGAAACCATCACGATGACGAAACCGGAAAGCGAAATAGGTTTCCCGTCGTCGCCCTGATAGAGGAGCGCAATACCGCCCACCGTGAGCGCAATGGCCAGCAACGACGGCCACCCCAACCGCTCCCGAAAGAACAGCGCCATGATGATGGCCACCATCACTGGATAGGCAAACACCAACGTGGCGGCCACACCTGCCGAGAGGTAGTGGAAACTGATGAAATACGTGATCGACGAAAAAGCGAAGAGGGCACCAAGCAACGTCAGCACAAGGCCCTCGCGCCGCGTGAGACGGAAGCTCTGGCGGCTCGCCAGCATCATCAGTCCCAAGATGGCCACGCCAAAGGCGAAGCGGTAAAACAACACAGTGTTGGTGTTCACGCCCTCGGCGTAAAGCGCTTTGGCGCACAGCGGATTAAGACCGTAACTCACGGCTGATATGCAGCCATAAATAGCACCCTTTGTTTTGTTACTACTCATTATCAGATGGTTAAACTTAGGTATTTCTCCCTTCCCAAAAGTTTTCCATACTGCCCTTTGGGAAAGGCAGTGCAAAATTACGAATCTACCACCAAACAAACAGGAGGGCAGCCGATGCAGACTCAGATTTTTAGAAATATTAAGGGCCACGCTCTGAAAACTCTGCTTTGAACACTCTTTGTATATGCAACGTCGCAAGGCCGCTCTGCCGATGGCCTCTATGTGCTGAGAAATTATTACCTTTGTCGCAACGACACTTCTAAATAATTGTGAAAGAATAAGTTGAGCAATTTACCATTACTAATCCACGACCATGAAAAAGTTCATATTTATCGCCTTGACCAGCCTCGTCTGCTGGGGTGGCAAGGCACAGACTTCCGAACCCGACTATCCGTTTCGCAACGCCCATCTTTCTGCCAGCGAACGCACCGAAGACCTCATCAGCCGCATGACGTTGGAAGAGAAAATCGACCTGCTCGCTGGCTACAACGATTTCTATCTGCACCCCTGCGCCCGCCTCGGCATCCCAGCCTTCCGCATGGCCGACGGACCGCTCGGCGTGGCTTCGTGGGGACTTTGGGGACGCGCCACGGCCTTCCCCGCCGCCCTGTCGGTGGCCGCCTCGTGGAACCGCGACTTGGCTTACCGCATCGGTGAGATGTATGCCGCGGAATGGCGGGCCCGCGGTCTCCACTTTATGCTCGCACCAGGAGTGAACATCTACCGCGCCTCGAAGGGGGCCCGCAATTTTGAATACTACGGAGAAGACCCTGTGCTCACCTCACAAATGATTGTGCCTTTCATCCAGGCGGTGCAAAAAGGCGGCGTCATCGCCACGGTGAAACACTTTGCTGGCAACGACCAGGAGTTCGACCGCTACACCGTCAGCACGGAGGTGTCGCGCCGGGCGCTGCATGAAATCTATCTGCGACCCTTCCGCGCAGCCGTTGAAGAAGCTGGTGTGAAGGCCGTCATGACGGGCTACAATCCGCTCAACGGCACCTACTGCACAGAAAACAAATGGCTCATCGACGTGCTGAAGAAAGACTGGGGATTCAAAGGGATGCTCATGTCGGACTGGGCCTGCACCTATTCAGCCGACAAAGCGGCAAACAACGGCCTCGACCTTGAAATGGGCAGCAAAGACTGGTTCAACCGCCAACGTCTTCTGCCGCTCATCAAAAACGGCACCGTCAGCGAAGCCACCATCAACGACAAGGTGCGCCGCATCTACGGAACCTGCATCGAAATGGGATTCTTCGACCGCGACCAACGCATTGACACCATCCCGCTCTATAACCCTGCCGCCTCACGCATGGCACTGAAAGGAGCGGAGGAGGGCATGGTGCTTCTCAAAAACTCAAACCTGCTGCCGCTGAAGTCACCGCGCCGCATCGCTGTCATCGGCCCGACGGCCAATCCACCGCTCATCAACGACCGTGCATTCAACACCAACGGCATCGTCTATGGCGGCGGTGGAAGTTCGAGGGTACACCCGTGGCATGTGGTCAACGATTTGGAGGGCATCAAAAACGAGTTTCCGGAGGCTGAAGTCTTGTATGCAGAAGGGATTTCCAACCAGTTCCGCCGTCGGCTCTTCCAGTCGAGTGTCTTCAAAACGGCCGACGGCCGCCAGGGACTGGACGCTCGCTATTTCTCCATCGGAAAGGACCATGCTGCCACGCCGGCAACCGATGTTCTCGCCCAGCAGGCCAAAGCGGCAGGGCGCGAAACCACGCAGGCCGTCTCTGCTGCTACGACGGGAAAAGGCGACACCCTTATGCGCCGCACCGACCGACAGGTGAACTTCGAATGGTGGGGAACGCCCGACGGGAAATACCAATTCGGCGATGAATATGGAGCGGAGTGGACTGGATTTGTCGATGCACAGAAGACAGACAGCCTACGCTTCTTTGTTGATGCCCAAGGGGCCTACGAACTCTTTGTCAACGGGAAACTCCTCGCCGATGCTTCGCGCTCGCAGTCGTTCCATTTCAGTTCGCCCGCCGTATGGGCCGAAAAGGGCGACCGCCTGGAAATTCTCTTGAAATATCGTAGTCAACGCTCACATCCCTCTGAAATCCGCCTGGGCTATTGCAACGACAGCGACCTCGATTTCTCTGAAGCGAAACACATCGCGGCGAAGGCGGATGTCGTGGTGTTCTGCGCGGGGCTCGACGGGAGCATCGAACTGGAAGGACGCGACCGTCCTTTCGACCTCCCCTACGGCCAAGACCGCCTCATCCGTGAACTCTGCCGCGTGAATCCCAACACGGTGGTGGTGCTACACGCTGGAGGTGGCATCAACATGACGCCCTGGATTGACAGCTGCGCCGCCGCCATCCATGCTTTCTATCCAGGCGAAGAGGGCGGAAATGCCCTGGCCCACATCCTTTCGGGAAAGGTCAACCCGTCGGCCAAACTGCCGTTCACCATCGAGCGCCGATGGGCCGACTCTCCAGCGGCGGGCAACTACGACGAGACGCGCCGCGAAAAGAAAATCTACTATCGCGAAGGCATCTTCACGGGCTACCGGGGCTATGAAAAACGCAACATCGCCCCGCTCTTCCCCTTCGGCTACGGCCTGTCGTACACCACTTACAAATATGACGACCTTGACGTGCGCATCACCGACAGGTCACGCGCCACTGTCACCGTCAGCTTCAACGTGACAAACACGGGAAAAATGGCAGGCGGAGAAGTCACGCAGCTATACGTTGCCGACGTGAAATCGAAAGAACCGCGACCGCTGAAGGAACTGAAAGCCTTTGAGAAAGTGTGGCTGCAACCAGGCGAAACGCGCCGCGTCACGCTCCATCTCTCGGCCCGCGACTTTGAATACTACAGCGAAAAGGCCGACCGCTGGGTCTTCGAGAAGGGTGCCTTCATCATCAAGGTGGGGGCCTCATCGCAAGACATCCGACTGGAAAAGCAAATCAAACTTTAAGTTATGGTGAGCTCAAGCTCACCATAACTAAGGAGTTTCGCAGCATACAAATAGCCCATTTTTTATAGAGGAATCCCTCATTGAGGGAGAAATTTGGCGAAAATCTCCCTCGATGAGGGACGTTTTATCCGAAATTCTCCCTCAATGAGGGATTTCTTCCTATATTTGCAAGACTAATCCAACGTTATAAGGCTATGATTGAATTGAAACTTTTTGAGTACATGCACGAAATGCTGAGGCAAGTGCCCACCAAATTCGTGCGCTATAAGTATGATGATATTAGTTGGGAGAGTCGTTTGGTGGGAATACTCGGTCCGCGAGGTGTCGGCAAGTCGACAATGGTCTTGCAGCGTATTAAGAACACGCCAGAAAACCATAGTCTCTACGTCACAGCCGACAACATGTATTTTGCCGAGCATAAGCTCTTTGACCTGGCAGACAATTTTGTGAAAGAAGGCGGTACGCATTTGTATATAGACGAAGTGCATAAATACAGCGGTTGGAGCAAAGAACTGAAACTGATGTATGATATGCACCCTTCGCTACATATCGTTTTCACGGGTTCTTCAGTGCTCGACATCTATCGGGGCGAATCAGACCTTAGCCGTCGCGCCTTACTCTATTTCATGTATGGCCTGTCGTTTCGAGAATACTTGTCATTCTTTCACAGCATCGAAAGTCCGGTCTACACGCTCGATGACATCATCAACAACCGGGCCGTGCTTGACGCGGTAGACCATCCGCTGCCGCTCTTTCGCGACTATATGAGCCGCGGCTACTATCCATTCTCCATCCAAGGCGATTTTCCGATGCGTATGGAGCAGGTGGTGGCGCAAACCATCGAAGTAGACATTCCGCAGTATGCCGACATGAAAGCTTCCACCGCACGCAAGCTGAAACGTCTTCTGGCCATTCTCTCACACCTGGCTCCTTACAAACCCGTTGCCGACAGTCTGGCATCGGAGATAGGCGCAAGCAAGAACAGCATACCTGATTATCTGACATATCTGGAGAAGGCTGGTATGATAGGTTTGCTGCACGATGATACTTCAGGCATACGCAACCTTGGAAAGATTGAGAAGGCATACATTGACAATCCGAGTTTGATGACAGTTCTTGCTGGCGGTACGCCAGATATAGGCAATTTGCGTGAGACATTCTTCTACAATCAAATGCGTGTGCGCAATAAGGTGATAGCCTCACGCCAGTCTGATTTCGTCATTGGCAAATACACATTCGAGATTGGTGGACGCAAGAAGGGCAAACAGCAGATTGAAGGTCTGGACAATGCCTACATCGTGAAAGACGACATAGAAATTGGCCACGGCAATATCATTCCGCTGTGGTGCTTCGGCTTGAATTATTAAGTCGGTGTTCAAAATTAGTTTTTTTACATTTGGAATGTTCTAACGGGATGCAGATGCGCCGCATTTACCTTCCTCCCCCTCTCCAAAGTCCCGTCATCGCGACAACAGCGATGACGGGACTTTGGCCTTTGTAGCACAACCTTCACTCTGCCTTCACGTCTTCGTAATATGCTCCGCGTAATTTTGCACGCAGAAAACAAAGCATTACCAAACAACACTTTATGAAAAAACCATTCTATGCTCCGCTCTTGGCGCTCACCATGACCGCTATGGCCGTCCCTGCCACGGGCAACGAAATCGACAGTCCGGGAAGCATCCGAGGAAAAGTGACAGATGCTGAGCATCAAGCCCTGCCTGGAGCAGCAGTGCTGATTGAAAGTTTGCATACGCTGGTCACCAGCGACCAAAACGGCAACTATTCTTTTTCCAACCTCAAGCCCGGCACCTACAAGGTGAAGATTTCTTACGTGGGCTATGAGCCTAAGGTCATCACCGTCAAATACGACGGACACGCACTGCTTCAAAACGTGGAACTCACCACAACCAGCACGCTGGGAGAGGCCGTTATCACGGGCACGTTCTTTGGGCAACGTAAAGCCCTGCAAGTGCAGAAGGAAACGATGGGCGTAAGCAACGTGGTATCGGCCGACCAGGTGGGAAAATTTCCCGATTCCAACATCGGCGATGCCCTGAAACGCATTAATGGTGTAAACGTGCAATACGACCAGGGGGAAGCCCGCTTCGGACAGGTGCGCGGCACCTCTGCCGACCTCACGTCGGTCACAGTCAACGGCAACCGCATTCCCTCGGCGGAAGGGGGCACACGCAATGTGCAGCTCGACTTGATTCCAGCCGACATGATACAGACCATCGAATTGAACAAGGTCGTGACAAGCGACATGGACGGCGATGCCATCGGCGGCGAAATCAATCTCGTCACGAAAAACACGCCCAACCATCGCGTGCTGAATTTCAACGCTGGAAGCGGCTTCTCATGGATCAGCAAGAAACCGACATGGGATTTGGGGGCCACCTTCGGCAACCGCTTCTTCAACAACCGCTTCGGTGTGATGGCGGCGGCTTCTTACCAATATGCACCGGGAGGGTCGGACAACACGGAGTTTGAATACGTGGAAAACGACGACAAGACGATTGCGCTGAAGGAGGCGCAGGTGCGACAGTATTATGTCACCCGCGAGCGTCAGAGCTATTCTCTTGCCCTCGACTATCTCTTCAACCCGCAACACAAGATTTTCTTCAAAGGAATGTACAACCGCCGGAGCGACTGGGAAAATCGCTATCGCATCTCTTATAAGAAACTGAACGGAAAGCCCTCGAAGCAGTCGGTGGTGATGCAGACGAAGGCGGGATCTTCCGACCATAAGGATGCCCGACTTGAATTGCAGCAAACGATGGACTTCACCCTTGGCGGCGAACACGATTTCGGTTTGCTGAAGGCCGACTGGGCGGGCAGCTTCTCGCGGGCAACGGAAGATCGTCCCAACGAGCGCTATGCTTCCTACCAGTTGAAAGGCGAGGACTTCGCCGCTGGTTTTGAGGGCGTGGGCGAAAAGCAGCCTTACTACGCGCTCCAGCTCCCGGCGCTCAACGACAGCCATTGGAAACTGGCCGACTTGACCAACAGCAACCAGAACATTGCCGAAGATGAATGGAAGGGCAAACTGAATTTCACGTTGCCAATCAGCAACGGCTTGTATGGCAACACCTTGAAGTTCGGAGCGAAATACACCAACAAACACAAAACGCTCAACAAGTCGTTCTACGACTACGACATCGATGAAGTGCTCGGCAGCGACTGGCGCAACCAGACGACCAACGAAATCCGAAACGGCTTCATGCCTGGCTCGCAATATCCCGCTGGAACGGCCTTCATCAGCAAGGAGACGCTGGGCAACATCAATTTCGACCAATACAGCGGCGTTGAGAACCTGGAGGAGGAAGCTGGCAACTACAACATTCGCGAGCAAATCACGGCCGGCTACCTGCGCTTCGACCAGAAGCTCGGCAAACGCCTGACGGCCACGGCTGGTTTGCGCGTTGAACGCACGGACCTCAACACCAATGGTTTCAACGTGACGGTGCCTGAAGAAGGGGATGCCACCATGACGCCAACCGGCACCTATAAGCACCACTACACCGACCTTCTCCCAAGCCTCTTGCTGAAATATCGCTTCAACGAAGACGGCAACCTGCGTGCCTCGGCAACGAAGAGTATTTCGCGCCCAAAATATTCGGCGCTGATTGCCAATAAATGCTACAACACGGCCGACCTGACAGCCACCATCGGCGACCCTAACACGCAGCCAGCGAAAGCGCTGAATCTTGATTTCTCTGCCGACTATTATTTCAAGAGTGTCGGCATGGTGAGCCTGGGTCTTTTCTATAAAGACATCAAGAACGTGAACATCGAATGGTCGTCAAACAAATACCTTGGCAGCGACCTCGGACTGACGGGCGACCTGGCTTTGGAAAACTGGAAGGTCAAGCAAAACATCAACGCTTACGATGCCCGCGTGCTGGGCGTGGAAGCGGCCTATCAACGTGACTTCGGCTTTATAGACCCGACCTTGAAATGCCTCGGATTCTATGCAACTTATACTTACACACACAGCAGCACACACAATTTCAACGAGCGCCTGAATGTGCAGCAAGGGGAAGACATCAAAGTGGCTGGCTCGCCGGAACACACGGCCAACGCCTCTCTCTTCTTTGAAAAATGGGGAGCCAGCGTCCGCCTGTCATACAACTTTGCCTCGGCATTCATCGACGAAATGAGCACCAGCCGCCAGCTCGACCGCTATTACGACAAGGTGAACTATCTTGACCTCAACGCCAGCTATACGTGGGGAAAGAAAACGAAATACACGGTCTATGCCAACGCCAACAACCTTCTCAACCAGCCGCTCCGCTACTATCAGGGCGAGAAAAACCGCACCATGCAGGTGGAATACTATGGCGTGAAGGTCAACGCTGGTATCAAAATTAATCTCTGACATCCCTTGTATCCAGTCGAAGTGATTCACCATTACTTAAAGGGATAAACTCTCCGCAGTCAGCATCGTAGCCTCTGAGATGGTTAAAGCGCTACTTTGATTAGATAACCCAATTACCATCAAGACGCTGCTTGCAACTGCGGTTTTTTCCATACAAAAAACAACGGGGAATCCAGATATTTCTATCCTATTTCCCCCTAAACTACACCATAAAAATGAAACACAACATTCTTCAGAAACTGGCAGCACTGCTTTTCCTTTGCTGCACAACCGTCAACCTCTTTGCCCAGACACCGGAACAATGGAAAACGCTGAAGGGCGACATCACGCTCTACATGGCCAACGACCTCGGCCGCAACGGCTATTACGAACAGAAGCCCATCGCGGAACTGATGGGGGAGATGGCGGAAACGGTGGGACCGAAATGCGTGATTGCCGCTGGCGACATCCATCATTTCAATGGTGTCGCCTCTGTCAGCGACCCGCTCTGGACCACCAACTATGAGAACATCTATTCCCATCCAGAACTGATGATTGACTGGTTTCCCGTCCTTGGCAACCACGAATACCGGGGAAACACGCAGGCCGTGCTCGACTACCACAAAATCAGCCGCCGCTGGATGATGCCTTCGCGCTATTTCTCTAAAGTGTTCAAGAAGAAGGGCCTCTCCCTGCGTGTGGTGTTCATCGACACCACGCCGCTCATCAACCGCTACCGCACGGATGCCGACGTCTATCCCGATGCCTGCAAACAGAATGAAAACGAACAGCTGCAATGGCTGGACGAAACATTGCGCAACGCCCACGAAGACTGGGTCATCGTGGTGGGCCACCACCCCATCTACGCCCAGACCACCAAGCCTGAAGAGGAGCGTAACGACATGCAGAAGAAGGTGATGCCGATTCTCCACAAATACAAGAATGTGGCCATCTATGCCTGCGGACACATCCACAATTTCCAGCACATCCGCAAGAAAGCCGACAACATCGACTACGTGGTCAACTCTTCAGCCTCGCTCTCCCGCAAAGTGACGCCCACCGACGGCACGCAGTTCTGCTCTTCCGAACCAGGCTTCTCCATCATCTCTGCCACAGCCAGTCAACTCAATCTCCACATGATCGACAAAGAGGGCAAGGTGCTCTACACGGTTTCACACAAGAAATGATGCCACCGTGCCCTGAAAGGTAGGGTGTTCAAAATAAAGAAAAGTCTCTGTGCAATTTTTGACCAAATAGTATGGCGGTTGCGGCACCGCTACAAGGGGCGCTGCGCGGACATTTGGCGAAGCCCTGAGGCGAAGCACTGTAGCTCACTTTGCTCGCAAAGTGAGGGGGACGAATATTATGGCGGCCAAGCACGAGCTGAAAATCCAACAAAGTTATGCCCCAGAGCGCTGGCCATGTTCGCTGCGTGTTCGTGGCCCTCACTTTGCGAGCGAAGTGAGCTACAATGCTGGCGCCGCAACAGACGATTGTGCGGCCAGTGCAAATCTCCGCTACGAGGGCGCTACGGCTAATCTTTAATATTTCGATTTTGAACGCCCTACCTGAAAGGTAGAGTGTTCAAAATCCAGAAAAACTAAGTAGATGGAGATTGGGCGGAAAAAGCCTCGTCTGCGGCCCTGCGCGGGCTGAAAGCCCAACAAGTCCCCAGCCCAGGGCAACGCCCTGGGTTCCATGTTCCCAATCCCTACGCCCTGTAAGGGCAAAAGTAAAAGTCAACCATTCGCCCATACTTTTGCCCTTACAGGGCGTAGGCGATTATACACTGATACCCAGGGCGTTGCCCTGGGCTATGAACTGGCTGCCCTTTCAGGGCGCTCCTTTTCGCACTTTGTTCGTTTATCATGTGCGCATGCTTTGCCACTTGTTGTTTGGCTCAAAACCGCGCAGAGATTTTTCTGAATTTTGAACGCCCTACCTGAAAGGATAGCGCCTCCACGCCCCAGCCCCCTGGGTACCAGTACATAAATGCCTGCGCCCTGCAAGGAAAAAAGTATGAACGAACCATTGATTCTTACTTTTATCCCTGCAGGGCGCAGACTATATTATGCAACTGCGGCGACAGCACTGTGCCCCAGCGCCATAACCGCCGCGTTTACTTATTCCCCTCGTATCACCGCTCCCCCACCGGCGTATAATCCCGCAGATCGGCCACACAGCGGTAGGCCGGACGGATGATGCGGCGACCAACGAAGCCGAGTTCTTCGTTGCGGTGGGCACACCAGCCAACGATGCGCGACATGGCGAAGAGTGGCGTATAGATTTCTATGGGGAGGCCGATGAGGTCGTAAACGAAGCCGGAATAGAAATCGACGTTGGCACAGAGCTTCTTCGACGTGCCTTTGATGTCGTAAACGGCTTCAACGGCAAGTTTTTCGATGCGCTCCATAAATTCAAATTCCTCCATGCGGCCTTTCTCTTCTGCCAACTTCCGCGCCATCTCCTTGAGGAGCACGGCACGCGGGTCGGAAAGCGTGTAAACGGCATGACCGATGCCGTAGATGAGGCCCGTGCGGTCGTAGGCCTCCTTCTTCACGATCTTGTGGAGATAGCGGCTCACCTCTGCCTCGTCTTCCCAATGGCGGATGTTTTGCTTGAGATGTTCAATCATGTGGTGGACGCGGATGTTCGCACCGCCATGCTTCGGACCCTTGAGCGAACCGATGCCTGCGGCGATGGAGGAATAGGTGTCGGTGCAGGTCGACGAGGTGACACGCACGGTGAACGTGGAGTTGTTACCGCCACCGTGTTCGGCCTGCAAGATGAGCAGGAGGTCGAGCGTGCGGGCGTCGAGTGGCGTATAGTTGTTGCCCAAGAGCATGTAGAGGAAATTCTCCGCCAGAGAGAAGTTTTCCTTTGGATGTCGGATGTGGAGCGAGCGTCCGAAGGTTTTGTGGCGCAGCATGTTGTAGGCATAGGCGATGATGGTGGGGAACTTCGAGATGAGTTCCACACTCTGTCGCATGAGGTTTTCACGCGAGATGTCGTCTGGCGTGTCGTCGTAGGTGTAGAGTTCGAGCACACTACGTGCCAAAATATTCATGATGTCGCGTCCTTCAAGCTCCACGATGTTGAGCATGGTTTTCGACATAAGCGGCATGTTGCCAACCAACAGGTGGCGGAATTGCTCGAGTTCCTCCGCGTCGGGCAGACCGCCAGAGAGAAGCAGATAGGCGATTTCTTCAAATCCGAAACGCTGCTCGTTGAGCACGGCATGCACGAGGTCGGAAATCTCATAGCCCCGGAAATAGAGTTTGCCTTCGATGGGCTTCAAACCGTTTTCGGTGCGTTCATAGCCCACCACATTGCCGATATTGGTGAGTCCCACCAAGACGCCAGTGCCGTCTTCGTTGCGCAAGCCGCGCTTGACGTCGAGTTTACGGAAGAGGTCTGCATCGATCTTGATGCAGTTTTTCATATTGTCGGCCAACTTGTAAATCAAGTATTCTTCTTTTTTGCTGTTGAGTGTCATAGGCGTATGCGTTATATCTTATATCAAGTCACAGAGGGCTGCAGCAAACTCGCGCGTGCCGAGCGGCTTCCCGTTTTCCATGAAGCGTGCCAGGTCTTCCGTGGCGAAGCCCTTTCCGAAGAGCGTTTCGAGCGATGCCGTCACGCGCTGCGCCGCTTCGTCCCATCCGAAATGCTCCAGCATCATCACTGCCGAGAGGATGAGCGAGCACGGGTTGGCGCGGTTGGTGCCGGCGATGTCGGGCGCCGTTCCGTGGGTGGCTTCAAAAACGGCGCGATTCTGCTCGTAGTTGATATTGGCCCCCGGAGAGATGCCGATGCCCCCCACCTGTGCGGCCAGCATGTCGGAGATATAGTCGCCGTTGAGGTTGAGCGTGGCAATCACGTCGTAGGCTTCGGGCTTGATGAGGGCGTTTTGGAGGAAGGCGTCACAGATGCAGTCGTCCATGCGCACCTTTCCGCCGAAGTCTTCCTCGTTGACCTCATAGCCCCAGGTCTTGAAGCCGCCCTCGGTGAATTTCATGATGTTGCCTTTGTGAACCAACGTGACATGGTTGCTGCCCTGGCGCTGCGCATACTGGCAGGCGGCTTTCACGAGGCGCTTCGAACCTTCGCTCGACACGGGCTTGACACCGAAGGCCGACGTTTCGGGGAAGCGCACTTTGTCAACGCCCATCTCGTCGTGGAGAAACTCATAGAAACGGCGAGCGGCAGCCGAAGTGGCCTTCCATTCGATGCCAGCGTAGATGTCTTCGGTGTTCTCGCGAAACACCACCATGTCGACGTTTTCGGGATGTTTCACGGGAGAGGCGATGCCCTTGAAATAACGCACGGGGCGCAGACACACATAGAGGTCGAGTCCCTGGCGCATGGCCACGTTGAGCGAGCGGATGCCGCCGCCGACAGGCGTGGTGAGCGGTCCTTTGATGCCGACGTGGTGGTCGGCGAAGGCCTTGAGGGTTTCTTCCGGCAGATAGGTGCCGAGGGTGTCGTAGGCACGCTGTCCGGCCTGCACTTCCATCCAACGGATGTTTTTCTTTCCGCCGTAAGCCTCGGCCACGGCTTTATCAATGACCTGCTGCATGGCAGGCGTGATTTCCACGCCGATGCCGTCGCCCGTAATGAAGGGAACGGTCACCGTGTCGGCCGCAAAGGGCCGGCAGGCAGAGGGGGGTGATATTGTTTTTTCCATATTGTCTTTTCTGTTGAAACTATCTTCGGCGCAGGTTGATTGCAGCGCCACTGCCCCTGTAAGGTAGGGTGTTCAAAATTGAAATATTAAGTAGGTAGAGATTATGCGGAAAAAGCCCTGTCTGCGGCCAAGCGCGGGCTGAAAGCCCAACAAGTTCACAGCCCAGGGCAACGCCCTGGGTACCATGTCCCCATTCCCTACGCCCTGTAAGGGCAAAAGTAAAAATCAACCATTCGCCCATACTTTTGCCCTTACAGGGCGTTAGCATTTATGCGCTGATACCCAGGGCGTTGCCCTGGGCTCTGGACTGGCAGCCCTTTCAGGGCGCTCGCGGCGAAGGTTGCGGGATTGCCCCTGAAAGGGACGCTATCTATGCTAAGTCATCGACTCGCGGCCGAAGGTAATGCTACTCGCGGCCGAAGGTAGCGCTACTCGCGGCCGCGAGTAGCACGAACGGCGGCCGCGAATCGATGACTTGCTTGGCATCCTGGGGCGACATGGTGGCGGCCCTCTCCCGTCATTTCACGGCCAAGGCCGAACCGGCCTTAAACCATTTGATCTGGGTCTCGTTGTAGGTGTGGTTGGCCATGATGCGCTCCTGCGTGCCATCGGTGTGACACACCGTGATTTCCACTGGCTGCCCCACCGCCAGCGTGCTACACGCCACATTGAAGCAATCGCCCTCCTTCACCTTGTCGTAGTCGGCAGCATTGGCAAAGGTCAGCGCCAGCAGTCCCTGCTTCTTGAGATTGGTTTCGTGGATGCGGGCAAAACTCTTGGCCAAGACGACTTTCACGCCGAGGTAGCGCGGCTCCATAGCGGCATGCTCACGGCTGGAGCCTTCGCCATAGTTGTCCTCCACCACGACCACACTGCCGCCGAGGGTGTCGCGATAGTGGGCAGCCACCTGCCACACTTCGCCTTCCTCGCCGCTCACGGCGTCTTTCACGTGCCCTGTCTCGCCGGTGAAGGCGTTGACGGCCCCGAGGAGGAGGTTGCGCGAGATGTTTTGGAGGTGTCCGCGATAGCGTAGCCACGGGCCCGCCATCGAGATGTGGTCGGTGGTGCATTTGCCCTTCACCTTCATGAGCAGCGGCAAGCGCGAGAAGTCTTCGCCGTTCCACGCAGGGAAAGGCATCAGGCGCTGGAGGCGTTCGCTGTCGGGGGCAATCACCACTTCGGCCGACGGGTCGGGCTGTATGTCATACGCTGGTTTGACGGCCCTTACGCCCTCTCCCTCCTCGTCATATCCGCGCGGCGGCAGAGCCTCGCCCTGTGGCTGGCGGCAGGAATATTCTGGAGAGAAGGCCGGATGCGCCGTCAGCCGCCCCGTGAAAGCATAGCCAACGGCCGTTTCAGGCGACGCCACAAAGGCGTAGGTGTTGGGGTTGCCGTCGGCCCGCTTGGCGAAATTGCGGTTGAAACTCGTCACGATGCTGTTGGGGCGTTCGGGATGGGGATTCTCGCGCTTCCATTGTCCGATGCAAGGTCCGCAGGCGTTGGTCATGATGGTGGCGCCCACACGGAGGAAGACGTCAAGAATGCCATCACGTTCCGCCGTGGCACGCACCAGTTCGGAACCGGGGCAGACAATCAACTGCGATTTCAGCGAATGGCCGGCCTCCTGCATGGCCTCAACGACTGAAGCGGCACGCGCAAGGTCCTGGTAGGAGGAATTGGTGCAGGAACCGATGAGACAAACGTCGATGTTCTCTGGCAACTCTTCGCGCACGACCTTGGCAGGCATCTCCGAGACCTGACATGCCGCGTCGGGCGTGAAGGGACCGTTGACATACGGGGTGAGTTCGTCAAGGTTGATGGTGATACATTCGTCGAAAAACTTCTCCGGCGCGGCTTCCACCTCTGCATCGGCTCTGAGGTCGGCGGCCACGGCGTTGGCCATGTCGGCCACCTCGCCGCGCCCTGTGCGACGGAGATAAGCCTCCATCTGCGCGTCGTAGGGGAACATGGAAGTGGTGGCGCCCACCTCGGCCCCCATATTGCAAATGGAGGCCTTACCCGTTGCAGGCAGCGTGGCGGCCCCTGGCCCGTAATATTCAATGATGGCATTCGTGGCCCCCTTCGTCGTGAGGCGTCCTGCCAGATAGAGGATGACATCCTTGGGGGAGGCCCATCCCGAGAGTTGTCCGAGGAGTTTCACGCCGATGAGCTTCGGCACTTTCAGTTCCCACGGCGCCCCCACCATCACGTCGACGGCATCAGCCCCGCCGACGCCGATGGCCGCCATGCCCAGTCCGCCCGCATTGGGCGTATGGGAGTCCGTCCCCACCATCATGCCACCCGGGAAGGCATAGTTTTCGAGCATCACCTGATGGATGATACCCGCGCCGGCAGGCCAGAAGCCCATGCCGAAGCGCTTGGCAGCCGACTGCAAGAAGGCATAGACCTCAGCATTGGTCTCCCGCGCCACCGCCAGGTCGTCGGCCGCGCCGCGCTGTGCCCTGATGAGGTGGTCGCAATGAACAGTGCTCGGCACCGCCGTCTGCGTCTTCCCAGCGTTCATAAACTGGAGGATGGCCATTTGGGCCGTGGCGTCCTGCATACACACGCGATTGGGATGATAGAGGGCATAGTCCGCGCCGCGCCGATGGTCATATCCCTGTTCCTGCGGCTGTTCGTGTGCCAGCAGCACCTTCTCGGCATACGTGAGCGGACGGGCGAGCAATGCCCGCACCCGTCCCACTTTCTCCTGATAGCTTGCGTAGAATTCCTTAATTTGCTTAATGTCGTATATCATAATGTCGTATCTTTACTTTTGAAAGCTCCAAAAGCAAAGATACGACATTATGTCAATAATCAGCTAAAATTACTTACATTTTCACTAAACCTCCCCCATTATTACATTTTTTATCTTTGTCTGGTTGGCAAAATGGCGGTGTGGGGATGAAGGGCGGGGCGTTGATGACCTTGTCAAGTGAAAGCGCATAAAAAGCCTTGCTTGCGTAATAAATTCCTCCGAGAGGAGTGATTTTATCAGATTTTATGTTTACCTTTGCCACATGTCAGTTATTCTTTATTTGAGTTTTTAGCAGCACTAAAATAAGTAAAATTCCTGACATAGGCGAGCATTGGGTAATTTATTGTTATCCAACGACTTGCTTTCTTATAAATTTACAAGCCTGCTAATTTAGGACAGAACACAAAGCCCGTATTTATATCACAGACTGCAAGAACGTAACATTTTTATAAAACATATTTATATGCGAATAAATTCAAAATTTTTATTTTCAGCGCTATTGTGTGTTTTTGCTTGTAACACACAGAGCGCAGACGCACAGTTCCTTAAAAAGTTAGGCAAAGGGCTTGGCAAGTTTCTTGATGCCGCCGCAGCGATTTCAACCTCAGACGACGACAACAACTCTACTTCTGCCAACTCCTCAAGCAGAAGCACAGCAGCCGCCAACTACAGTGTCAAAGCCACTTTAGTAGGCGTTCACCGCTATGCAAAAGGCGTAAGAATTACTTACACGCTGACCAACACAAGCCAGAAACACATCAAAGCCTATTGCTACAAAGTGACAGCCAATTTTGGCAAAGGCTCTCAAGAGGGTTGTTGGTATGTTATGGGGCTTGATCAACAGAGTGGCGGTTCGTACGACTCGCCAGCTTGCGTATTGTACCCCGGCATCCCTGTAAAATGCGAGGCCTACTTTAGCGATGTTGCCTCAAGCAGTGTTTCAGCATCAAACATTTGTGTGGAAGCGGCTTATGTAGAGGGTAGAGACAACAACACAGCATTCTCCGACACCGGACACCCTTGCATGAACGATAACAACATCAGCTCCACAAAGATTGTAGGCACTGGCAGCATTCAGCCTTTACAACCGACCAACTTTGAAGGCTGCACGTACAGCAATCCCGACATCTCGCTGCAAGTGAAGAGCGTTGCACGCACGCCTAAAGGCGTCAACATCACTTTCAGCGTTAAGAACGTGTCTTCACGCATTATCGATCTGACTTTAGAGCAAAACGCCATTGATTCTAAAAAAGTATGTACGGTTTACGATGAGAACGGAACAGTTTATGAATCTACTTATTTCAACGACGATTACACCTCTCTCACGTTCCAAGGTTACAAGGAATACGGGCAGAAAATGTTCCGACTTCGTCCTAACGAAAGCAACACCGTTTCTCTGACCTTGAAAAAGATACCCGCGTCTGTTAAATCGTTGTCGCTCGTTAACATTCTACTGTCTGACACCAATCTAAAGGCAGAGGAGGAGATAGCGACATTTGTAAAGTTTAAAAATCTTCCAATTAAATAAATTCGTCTACACTGATACACTATGAAAAAGGTACTGTTCTTACTACTTTTGATGATAATCCCTGCTTGTGGCATGGAGTGCCTGGCTTCGATAAAGCTCAATTTGAATCAATGCGTGCGCCAGGGGGACAATGTTGTGATGAACTTCGTGATACAAAACGATGGTGACAAAGATGTTTCTTTCGACCTTGGTTCGGACTCGTTCAATCCAAGTATCGTCTACGATTTGCAAGGTTGCCAGTATAAAGCCACCTGCTTGCAGCAAGGAAATAAATCTGGCACGATAAACTTGCCGAGCGACATCACAATCAAGCTCAACGTGGTCGTTTACGATGTGCCGCAGAACGTGAGCGAATTTGCTGCCGTGGGTGTTTATTTTCGTTCAGAGTCAAGAGACGGTTGTTTGGTTTGGAAACAAACCGAAAATAAAGCCGTACTGAAAATCACGAACTAACTCACCGTCAAAACGATTTGACACATAAACAACATCGTTTTAATTCTTCGTTCCTTTCTATTATTGACACCGCTGGATTATCAGAGGGGTTAATAGTAGAAAGGAACGATTGTTTTTAATCAATGGCATTTTTCATAACCTTCCTAAATATGAGCCTCTTACAGGTTGGGCGTTCAAAATTGAAGTATCAAAGGTTAGCGGTAGCGCCCTCGTAGCGGAGATTTGCACAGGCCCACGCTATCGTCTGTTGCGGCGCCAGCATTGTAGCTCACTTTGCTCGCAAAGTGAGGGCCACGAACACGTAGCGAACATGACCAAAGCTCTGGAGCATGACTTTGTTGGATTTTCAGCTCGTGCTTGGCCGCCACAATATTCGCCCCCTCACTTTGCTCGCAAAGTGAGCTACAGTGCTTCGCCCCAGAGCTTCGTCGCACCTTGTAATTTAGCAAAAAACGCAAAGATTTTTTTGAATTTTGAACACCCTACCTAATAATACCCCGTACCCCCCTGATTACACCAGAGTATTTTAATGCTTTTGCTTCATTTTAATGGTGTATTAAAATGAAGCAAATGTATTAAAACGAAAGTGGCGCAGCAATGTATGGCAGTCATGCAGCAGTAGCGTTATTCCGAGGGCTGTTTGTCCATGAGAAAGGGGTTTTAAGTTGGTATTCTTGTCGGGCCGCGTCCGCTCTTCGCGGCAGGGAGTGGCTCGCTTGCAGATGAAAAAACAAATATACGTATTAATTACAAGATGGCGGCGGCAGAATGACGCGCCACCCAGGGCGGAGCGGCTTTTAAAGTTGCTTTTTAACTTGCTTACTGTGAAATAATTAAGCGCGGGAGTGGCGAGAGCTGAAAAATATTTGTATTTTTGCAATTCAGTGTTAGGCGTAATTGGCAATTCCGATTATTAAGGCATCGGCCAGTTGCATGTACGCCCCTTATGTATGAACCTTTTAACTGGCCACGGGCCTACAAAACCTACGAACCAACATTAACTACAAACCTATCATTAATTAAATGAAAATCAAAAACCTACTCCTCGCTGCAGTCATGCTGTTTTCCATGCTGCAGGTGGCGCATGCTGATGATGCTTTCAGACTGCATCGCTACGACTCGTGGAAGGTGATGAAACTGCCGAAGGACGCCATTGTCTTTGCCGGTAACTCCATCACCGACATGCACGTGTGGGCCGAAGCTTTTGGCAACGACCCACGCATCGTCAACCGCGGAAACTCCGGCGGCTACAGTTATGAAGTGCTTGCCAACGTTGAAAGTTGGGTGCGCTTCAAGCCTGCTAAGGTGTTTATCAAAATCGGTACGAACGACTTGGGAACTAACTGCACGGAACAATCCATCGCCGACAACATCTCGAAGACGGTGGACATCATCCGCCGCGAAAGCCCCAACACGCAGATTTATTTGCAGAGCATCCTCCCTGCAAGAGACCAGGCGTACAAAAGCCCGAAGACCATTCAGGCAACGAACGAACTGATCAAGGCCATCGCTGCCAAGAACGAGAACACGACCTACGTGGACCTCTATTCCAAAATGGGCGGTATCCTCAAAGGGGCGCCTTATTCGCTCGACAACCTCCACCTCGAAGCCTACGGCTACAAACTCTGGGTGGATGCCATCAAGGATTACGTTGGTCTCCCCTCTTCTTATCCTGCCAACACTGACAAGATTCAGAACACGGCCGGCCTCGGCGGTGCGCACGGCATGCGTGCCACTTATTTCAGTGTCCTGCCCATCAAATCGACCGACGTTCTCTTCTTCGGCGACGAGATGGTGAAGAACGGCGAATGGAACGAACTGCTCCAAAACCAGAACGTGAAGAACCGCGGTTCATGGTGGGGCTACGGCGGCAACATTGCAACCGTCGGCAAATTCGTGGACGCTGCCTTCTCCAACAAGGGGAAAGGCGTGGTGCGCGAGAACCCGAAGAAGGTGTTGCTCTACACTGGAACGGAGGACATCAACGGCAACACGGACTTGACCACGGTCAAGAACAACTATACGGCCCTGGTGAAGAAGCTCAAGAGCAACGTCTCTTCCAGCACGCCTATTGCGCTGGTCAGCCTGATGCCGACAGCGAATGCCAACAACCGCATCAAGCAATTTAACAACTGGCTGAAGGAAACGGCGGCTGCCGACGAGCAACTCACCTTTATCGACATCTATTCTTCGCTCGCCACTTCTGCTGGCACGGCGAACGGCAGCTATTTCTCTGGCAACTATCTCTACGGCGCTGGCTACATCGTCGTTGCCCGCAAACTGGCCGAATTTATCGGCGACTGCACGGTCATCACCGATCAGGAGGCGAAGGACCTCAAGGCGATGTTTGAAGCACGCACCGCGCTCAACAACACAATCACGGCCGCTGCTTCCATCAAGGTGGGAACAGGGCTCGGAGAATACAGCAAGGACGCTGTCAAGGACCTCTATGCGAAGCTCGACGCTATGAAGAATCTCATGGCGAAGGAGGGCGCCACGCTTGAAGAACTGAAGACGATGGCGGCGGAAGCCAACACGATTCTCAACAATCTCAAAAGCAAAATCAACACGCCGACGGCGGAAAACGTGACTGGCAAGCACTTTGCCATCTGCACGCCGCTCCGCGCCAGTCTTTTTGCCTATGCGAAGGACGGGGGCGTATATGCCAACCCGTCAAACCCTGGCTATGCGTCTTATCGCTGGACTTTTGAGAAGCGCACGGACGGCGCTTTCAACATCAAGAATGTCGGTGCAAACGCTTATCTGGACCCTTCCGCTTCCTATGACAAGCAGGTCAAACTGGTGGCAACGGCGCCCAAGGCCGGATGGAAGGTGGAATATTCCAACACGCTCGAACTCTACATCATCCGCAGCGGTAGCACTTGTGAGCTGAACACCACGACGAAGGAAGGCTATCCCGTTTACAACTGGTATGGCGGCAACACCAACGCACAAGACCGCGCTGATGCTGGCTGCCAGTGGCGCTTCACAGACGTGACGGACATCGACATCGAGGAAGAGCCCACGCCCATCAAAGTGGTGAAGGGAACGGCTCAGGAGGGAGCGGCAGAAATCGTGAACGGCCGCACCTACACCATCACCAACCGACAGAAAAACGGCACTTGCTATCCGCTTTATGCCGACAACGAAGCGCTGACTGTTGGCGTTGCCAACGCCTTGGCCGCAAAGAGCTACGGCAACCGCGCCAAGTTTGTGGCCATCAAGAAGGGCAACAACATCTTCGCTTTCAAAAATGTGGCCACTGGCTATTACCTCGTTTGGAAGGGCAGCAACGAAGGCATCAACAACAATGCCGGACTGATGGAGAAATATGACTCGATTTACTGCTGCTTCAAGGTGGCTTCCGTCACGGAAGTTAAAAACGGCAAAATCCTCGTGTCCAAGCGTGCCAACGGCACACAAGACGGCACGTTCATCCAGAACGCCGACGGCACGTGGAACAAATGGAGCGGCCCTTCTTTGGGATTTAAAGACGCCTTCTCTAACGTCTACACCTTGGGCGACGTGACCGACGGCGACAAGGGCGAAATCGTTGACGAAGCGCTCAACGTTGAAGACGAATCCATTGTGGACTGGTTCACCATGCGCATCGGCGCGGGCGGTTTGTACATCAGCAACAACGGTTCGAAATCTTACATTTCTCTGACAACGAGCAAAACGACCTACGCCGATGCCGACCTCTGGCGCCGCACGGGTAACGACACGGAGGGCTACACCATCATCAACAAGGAAGCTGGTCCCGACATGGTGCTTGCCGCTCCCGTCAAGATGTTGGGAACGACTGGTGGGGAATCTTATCCCATCATGGTCAACAAGAACAAGATTCCTGAAGGCTACACGGCTCTCTGGCAATTTGCCAAGAGCAGCAACCTGGGCAATAATGTCGAAGCTTACTATATGTATGAGAAGGGCTACACCAGCAACAAGGTCAACAACCGCGATGGCAAATTCGCCTTCTGGAATGGCGGTGCCGACGCTGGCAGCACCATCCGCTGGGAATGGGCACAACGCGACATTTCTGTCAACATGGCCACTGGCTCCTTCACCACAAGCAACGGCACCTGGGCCAAGACCTGGACATCGAAAGCCGGCGAGCCGAAACTCGTTTTGGACGCTGGATACAACAACATGAACGTGACGGCTTCCGATGAAACACGCATCCAGGCCTACGTGGGCAAATACAGTCCTCAGGCTTACACGCTGAGCGCCGGTGCCAACTACAGCATCGCGGCTTACAGTTTCGACTTCGTCATGGCCGACAACACGGCTGTCAAGGTGATTGATGCTTCTGGCAAGTCGTACACCACCACCAAGACATCGCAGTCTCTCGCCTGCAAAGGCCTCAAAATGCCCACGGCTTCGTTCACCCTCTCGGGTGCCAACGCGGGCGTCATCCTGACGAATTTCAAGGTGAGCATCCGCAAGGCATACATCGAGCCGGAGCCTCAGGTGGAGATTTTCCCGACACGCACATCGGGCGACATCCCATACCGCATCCCAGCCATCGCCACGGCCTACGACGGCACTGTCGTGGCTGTTGCCGACTACCGTTTCAGCCGCGCCGACATCGGCAGCGGACGCATTGACCTCCACATCCGCCGCAGCCACGACAACGGAAAGACCTGGGACAACATCCTAAAGCCGGCCGTAATGACGGGCGACGGCAACACTGCCGTTGGACACCAGAAGGCTGGCTATGGCGACCCCTGCATCGTTGGCGACAGCGAGAGCCCCCGCATGATCATCACTTCTTGTTCGGGCACGCCGGGATTCTTCAGCGGCACACGCGACCACCATCAGGGATGGGCACGCTGGTATAGCAACGACAATGGTGCCACTTGGAGCGAACCTCAATACATCGACGAAGAGTTTGTCTATTCGAAGTTCGACAAGAGCGCCTACGGCCCCATCCGTGGCTGGTTTATCGGCAGCGGAAAAATCTGCCAGAGCACGAAAACGAAGGTCAACAAATACCGCCGCCTCTACCTCGTTGGCAGCAGCTGCCGACAGGGAAGCAACGAAACGGCCAACTGGGTGCTCTATTCTGACGACTTTGGCGAAACATGGGAGTTCCTCGGCGGATGTGACGTAAGCCCAATGCCCAACGGCGACGAGCCGAAGGCTGAAGAACTGCCCGACGGCAGTGTGCTCCTGTCGAGCCGCTGCAACGGCGGACGCCGTTTCAATATCTTCACCTTCACCGACACGAAGAAGGCTGAAGGTTCTTGGGGAGAAGTGGCCTTCTCTGGCCAGAGCAACAACGGCGTGACAGCGCTCAACAACGCCTGCAACGGCGAAGTGATGCTCGTTCCCGTCACCCGCAAGAAAGACAACCAGAAGATGTTCCTCCTCCTCCAGAGTGTGCCTTTCGGCAGCGGACGCTCCAATGTGGGTATCTACTACAAGTCTTTGAAGTCGCTCTCTGACTACCGCACGCCTGAAGCCATTGCGAAGAACTGGGACGGACACCACCAGAGCTCTTACATCAGCAGTGCCTACAGCACCATGACGTGGCAGAAAAACAACACCATCGGTTTTGTTTACGAGGAAGACACGTACGGCACTAACGGTGGCGGATATACCATCATCTATAAGAACTACTCCATCGAGCAGATCACGGATTCGGCCTTCACCTACGACCCCACGGTCAACGGCGACAGCCTGACGGCGCTCGGCGTGAAACCCATCGTTGACGCGGTGTTGACCAAAGGTAATTTCGGCACGATTGTCGGACAATACAAGGAGGAAGCTGAAAGCATGGTCAACGCGGCCTACAACACTTACATCGCCGCACCGTCACGCGAAGGCTACGAACGCTTGAATGGCGCCATCGCAAATGCGCCGCGCGTGGAAATCAGCACTGGATGTTATTACACCATCCGCAACCACGGACGCGGCTCCAAGAACTATGTGCTCAACGCCAACAGCAGCAAAGAACTGGGTGCGAGCACAAACGCCGCCACCGACAAGGCTTACTGGTGTTTCGTACCTTCGGCCGATGGCACGAATAAATACCACCTGGTCAGCAAGGCTTATGCCGAAAGCATGGTTGGACGCACGCTGGCCGTAGAGGCCCGCACGATGCTCACGGCCGAGAAGAACGAGGCCGGCATCTTCGTCATCACGAGCAACACTCAAGGGCTCAGCAAAATCCAGTGTGCCAACCCAACGAACGCCTCTTATTCTTATCTGCACCTCGCAGGCGACAATTCGCGCGTGGTGCCTTGGTTGGCCTCATCGCCCGCTGAAAATGGCGCATCGTTCTGGTATATCGAACCGACGGACATCCCGACGGACATTGAGTTTATCACGACTGATGCCAACACGCAGGGCGTTTCTAACGACGTCATCTACGACCTCAGCGGTCGCGTTGTCTCTGCGCCACAGAAGGGACAGATTTATATTCGCGGCCGTAAGAAATTCATCAAGTGAGCTTGACAGGAATACATAGAAAAAAGCACGCCCCCGAATGGGAGCGTGCTTTTTTTGTGTCCTGACTGTTTCCAGACTTCGTTATTCGCTGGCAAGGTGAACGCTTTGATAGGTGGACAGCCTGCGAAAGGCCGCAGACAAGGCTATTGCGGCGCCAGCACTGTAGCTCACTTTGCTCGCAAAGTGAGGGCCACGAACACG
>OOAE01000108.1_pt1 | contig 81295 bp, 77 predicted proteins | sample 1671271 | NCBI WGS metagenome assembly OOAE01 (sample SAMN06348139, study PRJEB24527) | human gut metagenome | biome: human gut; feature: ankylosing spondylitis patient; material: feces | host: Homo sapiens | place: China | collected 2015-10 | reverse complement strand
TTGGACGGTCACACCGCCCGTTTTCTTTCTCGGGAAAGAAAATGGGGGGTGTGCTCCTGCCGCCCGCAGGCGGCATATCCCTCCGCGCTGTGCGCGGAAAATATTGTGTTCCTGCTATCGCAGGAACCTTATTTTTCCTCAGGATTGAGCTTTGCCAGCATATCGATCGCCATAGTATAGCTCTCGAACCCGTGTCCGCGGATCTGGGCGATGCAGGCGGGGGCGGTGACGGACAGGTGGCGGAACTCCTCGCGCTTCTGGATGTCGGACATGTGGACCTCGACGGCGGGGATGCTGACGGCCTTGAGCGCATCGTGGATGGCGTAGCTGTAATGCGTGTAAGCGCCGGGGTTAATGACGATGCCGTCGAACGCCGTGTCGGCCTCCTGAATGGCGTCGATGATCGCGCCCTCGTGGTTGGACTGGAAGCACTCCACGGCCACACCGCGGCTCTGTGCGTGCTCATAGATGCGGGCGCAGAGGGCGGCGTAGTCCTCCTTGCCGTAGATGTCCGGTTCGCGGCGGCCGAGCATGTTCATGTTTGCGCCGTTGATGACTAAGATCTTCATATGAGTATTCCTCCTGTGCTTGCCTTACGCCTGTTTGGCGGCGTGGGCGCGGTATTCCTTGCTTTTTTCAAGATAGAGCGTGGCGTTGGCCAGAATGCTCTCTTTTTCCTTGTCCGTCAGCTCGCGCACGACCTTGGCCGGGGAGCCGAGGATCATCGAGCCGTCGGGCGCGTTCATCTTGCCCGTGACAAGAGCGCCCGCGCCGATGATGCAGTCGCTGCCGATGACAGCGCCGTCGAGCACCGTCGCGCCCATGCCGACGATCACGCGGTCGCCGATGGTCGCGCCGTGGACGGTGGCGCAGTGGCCGACGGACACATCGTCGCCGATGGTGACCTTGTTGTGGATCAGGGCGAGGTCCTGAATGTTGCAGCGCTTGCCGATGCGCACGCTCTGCATCTCGCCGCGGCAAACACTGTTGTACCAGAACGCCGTGCCTTCACCCGCGACGACGTCGCCGAGCACCTGCGCGCCCTCCATGATGAGAATTTTGTCATCGGTGGAAAGGCGGTTAAAATTCATAGACATGGTTTTTCTCCTTTGTGAGCGGGCAAGCGCCCGCAGTATCATTTTTTACAGGGCAAAGTTGCCGTTGACGAACACGGGAATCTCGCGCCCGTCTTTCGTCGTGCCGATGATGGAAAGGTCGGCAGTGCCGACCATGAAATCGACGTGCGTATTGGAATCATTCAGGCCCGCGGCCTTGAGCTCTTCCTTGCTCATGGCCTCGCCGCCCTTGACGCACTCGGGGTACGCCTCACCGAAGGCGAGGTGGCAGGCCGCGTTTTCGTCGAAGAGCGTGTTGTAGAAGAGAATCTTCTGGTTTGAAATGGGACTGTCATAGGGAACGAGTGCGACCTCGCCGAAATACGACGCGCCCTCATCCTCAGCGATGGCGGCTTTCAGGATGTCCTCGCCCTTTTCCGCGTGCGCCTCGACGATCTTGCCATCCTTGATGACGAAGTGGAAGTTTTCAATGATGTTGCCGTTGTGCACGAGCGGCAGGGCTGCGTAAACGACGCCGTCAATGCCGTCTCTGAGCGGGGCGGTGAAGACCTCCTCCGTCGGCATATTGGCGACGAACGGAAAGCCTGCGCGGCTGGTGTTGTCGCCGCCGGCCCAGACGTGCGTCTCGGGAAGCTTGATGTTGAGACTTGTGCCGAGGGAGTTCTGGTAATAGAGCGAGGTGAAGTGAAGATCGTTGAGCTTTGCGATGCGGCTTTTGAGCAGCGCGACGTGCTCGCGCCAGCGCGCGACGGCGTCGCCCTTGCCGCTGATGCGGACGGAGGTGAAGATCGCGTCCCAGAGCTTGTCCATCGCCTCCTGCTCGGGAAGAGCGGGGAAGACTTTCTTCGCCCAGCTCGGAATGGGGACGGATGCGACGCACCAGGGATTCACGTTCGCCATCATTGCGTCGTAGAAGGCGGAGACCTCGTCATCGCAGCGATTTGCGCGCGTGATGCGGTCGGGGTCCACGCCGCGCAGCACCTCGGGATCGCGAGCAGAGATGCTGAGATACGCTGCGCCCTCGGCGGCGTAGCCGTTGAGAAATTCCTTCTGTCCGAGCGGGAGCGAGTCAAAGACGGAATCGTCCGCGCGCAGGAAGCGCTCGCGGCTCAAATAGTCGTCTGACCAGCGCATCACGACCTCGCGGCAGCCGACGTCGTAGGCGGCGGAGGCGCACAGACGCGCGAAGAACGCGCAGTCGACGGGACAGGAGATGACGAGCGTCTGCCCTTTTTGAACGTTCAGGCCCACTTCGATGAGCAGCTTTGCATATTCTCTGAGTTTTTCTTCCATGAAGATCCTCCTCAAAAAGAAGGCGGCTGTGCGTGGCACAGCCGCCTTTTCCTATCGTACGATGCCATACAACATGCATCATAACACAGTTCATGCGCGATTGAAAAGAGTTTTTCGTATTTTTATCAGATTCCGAGAAGAAGCGAGGCAAAGTTGAAGTAGATCATCAGCGAGATGGCGTCCACGACCGTCGTGATGAACGGCGAGGCCATGACCGCGGGGTCGAAGCCGATCTTCTTGGCGAGCAGCGGCAGCGTGCAGCCCACGACCTTGGCTGCGAACACCGTGACCACGAGCGTCAGGCAGATGACGAGCGCGACCGTGATGGTGATGGGATTTCCGAAGATCATCTTGTCGACGAGCATGAGCTTGACGAAATTCGCTGCGGCAAGCGTGGCGCCGCAGACGACCGCCACGCGGATCTCCTTCCAGATGACGCGGAAGAGGTCGGAAAATTCGATCTCGTCGAGCGAGATACCACGGATGACCGTGACGCTCGCCTGTGAGCCGCAGTTACCGCCCGTGTCCATCAGCATCGGGATATAAGCCGTCAGAATGGCGAACGCGCTGAGCGCGTCTTCAAAGCGGGCGATGATCTGGCCGGTGAACGTGGCCGAGACCATCAGAAGCAGCAGCCAGGGGATACGGGACTTGTACGTATCCCAGACGCTCGTCTTGAGGTATGGCTTATCCGTCGGCAGCATAGCCGCCATCTTTTCGATATCCTCGGTCGTCTCCTCTTCCATGACGTCGATGGCGTCGTCGACCGTGATGATGCCGACGAGGCGGTCTTCCTTGTCGACGACCGGAAGGGCGATGAAGTTGTACTTCGAGAAGGTCTGCGCAACGTCCTCTTTATCCTCGAGCGTGGAGACAGAGATGACATGCGTCTCCATGATCTCGTCGATGGTGTCGTCCTCGTCGGAGAGGAGGATCGTTCGCAGCGAGACGATGCCCTGCAGCTTGCGCGCCGGATCGACGACATAGCAGACGTTGATGGTCTCTTTGTCCGTACCGGTGCGGCGGATACGCTTGAGCGCGTCCTCGACGGTCATATCGCGCTTTAAGTCGACAAACTCCGTCGTCATCAGCGCGCCCGCGCTGTCGTCGGGGTATTTGAGAATTTCATTGATGCTCTTGCGCGTGTCGGGGTCCGCGTGCTTTAAGATGCGCTTGACGACGTTCGCGGGCATTTCCTCCACGATGTCGACCGCATCGTCCAGATACAGCTCGTCAAGGACCTCTTTGAGCTCGGTGTTCGAAAAGCCGCGGATCAGCATCTCCTGCGCGTCGGGATCGAGCTCGACGAACACCTCCGCCGCGGGCTCTTTAGGAAGGAGCCGGAACAAAAGGGGAATGCTGTCCTCGTCCAAATCTTCAAAAAGCGAGGCGATATCCGCGGGCTCCAGGTCTGCAAGCAGGTCGCGCAGCGCGGTATATTGTTTTCGCTTGAGCAGATCCTCGATTCTTTCCAGCAGTTCGTCGCGCATTTCTTCAAAGCCGACCATACCGACTCCTCCTTTCTGAAGATAGTGCCAAATCAAAGTGTTCAGGTGAATTTTGCGATAAAAAAATCCCCCATATCCTGCGTCCGGCGACGCGGCTATGGGAGCGACAATCAAGAAACACCCGCCCCTGGCGAGAAGTTTCCTTACCGTTCAAGCTTTAGCATCACGAGGCGGTGAAACTGCATTAGATGGCACCTTGCTTTCGATGCAACCTGTTCAAACCCTCTCATAGTGTCTCCACTACTCCGCGGCAGCAGTCCGTATCCTTGTGGTAGCCTTACCTACCGGACGATGTATGAACTTATCGGCACTATATTATGCACATTTTCCCGTGCTGTCAACCCCTTTTCCGGCTTTATTTCTGTAAAAAGTATGTCATGGCACGCGTTTCTGCTTCCCTTTCGAATTGGACTGTGCTATACTACATAAATTGAAGAGAAATCGACTTTTGAGGAGGTGAGCATCGCCCTTGCAGCAGTATCTTGACCGGCACCGCTTTTTGAAAGGCATCTACCTGATGGTCAGGCGGTACTTCGATCATCATGTCGGCCGCGACAGTGCGGCGCTCACATACTACCTTTTGTTTGCGCTTTTCCCGCTTTTGATCTTTTTGAGCAACTTAGTCGGCATCATGTCCGTGGATATCAGCGGCTTTCTGTATGAAATTCGCGCATTCATCCCGCAGGAGGCGCTTGACATCATCGAGCAGTACCTTATTTACGTCGGACGCGACTCCAGCCCGCGCCTGCTCTGGTTCTCGCTCGTTTTTTCGATCTATTTCCCGTACCGTGCGGCGGCCTCGCTGATGGGCTCTGTCCGGCGGGCCTACGGCGAGCACCGGCCCACGCAGTTTGCGCGCTATCAGATCAAGCTCCTGCTCTACACGCTGAGCCTCATCCTGATGATCGTGCTGTCGATCGGCCTTTCCGTCGTCGGCGGGCGGGTGCTGAACTACGTGTCGAGCCACCTGTCGGCCTATATCACGCTGAGCGACGGCTTTATCCGCCTGTGGTCGAGCCTGCGCTTTGTTATCATCGGCGGCATCGTATTCTTCCCCATCGCGATGATGTACGGCCTTGCGCAGGAGTCGCACCGGATGAACCGTATCTGGCCGGGCGCGGTGTTCTCGCTCGTGATGTGGCTCGTATTGTCATTCCTTTTTTCGTATTATGTTGAAAACATCGCGCGCTACTCCGTCATTTACGGCACGCTCGGCGCGGTGATCGTATTGCTTTTGTGGCTGTATCTCGCCTCGGTCATGCTGATCATGGGGGCGGAATTCAACAGCGTTTTGATGGTGCTGCGTAAGCAGCACGCGGCGGAAGCCGAAGAGAATTTAGGAGAAACACAGAAATGAAAATCATCATTGTCGGTATCGGTAAGGTCGGCTACGCCATCGCCGAGCAGATGACGGGCGAAAACCACGATCTGGTCGTCATCGACCGCGACAGCGCCGTGCTCGACCACGTTGACTCCATGCTCGACGTCATGTGTGTGGAGGGCAACGGCGCGAGCGCCAGCGTCCTTTTGGAGGCGGGCGTGCGCGAGGCGGACCTTCTCATCGCCGTTTCGGAAAACGACGAGGTCAACCTCATCTGCTGCCTGATGGCAAAAAAGCTCGGCGCGAAGCACACGGTCGCCCGCGTACGCAACCCCGAGTATTTCCGCGATGCACCGATCCTGCGCCGCGAGATCGGGCTTGATATGATCATCAACCCCGAAAATGCCGCCGCGCAGGAAATTTCGCGCATTCTGCGCGTGCCGAGCGCGTTCAGCGTGGAGACGTTTGCCCGCGGACTTGTCGAGCTCATCGGCTTTCAGACCGAAGAGGGCGACAGCCTTGTCGGCAAGTCCCTCATCGACTACAACCGCGAAAATCCCAACAGCATCCTCATGTGCGCGGCCAAGCGCGGGGAAGAGGTCATCGTGCCGAACGGCTCGTTCGTCCCGCAGACGGGCGACCGCGTGTACGTCATCGGCACGCCCGCGGAGACGACGCGCGTGCTGCGCTCGATGGGCAGGGCCATGGCGCCCATCCGCCGCGTGAGCATCCTTGGCGGCAGCCGCATCGCACAGTACCTTGCCTGGGTGCTCACCGACATCGGCACGCACGTGACGATCGTGGAAAAGGATGAGGCCAAATGTCTCACGCTCGCGGAAAAGCTGCCGAAAGTCACCGTCATCCACGGCGACGGCACGAATCACGACCTGCTCGAATCCGAGGGTATCTTCCACTGCGACGCGTTCATCGCTGTGACGGACCGCGATGAGGAAAACCTCCTCATGGCGCTCACGGCGAAGCGCTACGGCGTGAAAAAGGTCGTGCCGAAGATGTCGCGCATGGGGTATCTCGACATCGTGAACCTCACGGGCCTCGACACGGTCATCTCGCCCAAGGCCATCATTGCAAGCCAGATCTCAAGTTACGTCCGCGGCCTTGCCAACTCGCAGGGCAGCGCGGTGGAGAGCCTGCACTATATCCTCGGTGGCGCGATCGAGGCGGTCGAATTCACCGCGACGAGTGCCACGCACTTTCTCGACCGGCCGCTCAGCGACCTGCATTTTCGAAACGGCCTGCTCGTTGCGGCCATCGTGCACAACGGCCGGATGGAGATCCCGAACGGCCATTCCCAGATCCATGCGGGTGACCGCGTGATCGTGGTGGCGAAAAAGCTCTTTTTGCAGGACCTCAACGATATTCTCGGCTGATGTGCCAGCTGCTTGCGGCAAGGAAGTTTCATTATGAACCAAAATCTTATTCTCAGAATCGTGGGCGTCATTCTCTGTATCGAGGCGCTTTGTATGATCCCGCCGCTGCTGCTGAGCGTGTTCGGCGGTGGTGTTGACCAGAGGGCCTTTTTGTACGCGCTGCTTATCTGCGGCGGCGTGGGAGTGCTGCTCTCGCTCATCCGCGCGGACAACGCGCGGCTCCAGACGCGCGACGGCTTTGTCTGCGTGGCACTGTGCTGGATCGCGCTGAGCGTGTTCGGCGCGCTGCCGTATTTTTTCAGCGGCAGCTGCAGCTTTATCGACGCCATTTTCGAGACCGTCTCCGGCCTGACGACGACCGGCGCGTCCATCTTCCCGTCGCCTGCGTCGCTGCCGCGGGGCATCCAATTCTGGCGCGCGCTCACGCAGTGGATGGGCGGCATGGGTATCCTCGTTCTCATGCTGGCGCTGCTGCCCAAGCTCAGTGAGGGCAGCGTGAACCTGATGAAAGCGGAATCCCCCGGCCCCATCAGCACAAAGCTCCGCCCCCGCACGGGTGAGACGGCGCGCATCCTGTACCGCATCTACATCGCGCTCACCGTGGCGGAGGCGCTGCTGCTGCGCATTGCGGGCCTCCCGCTGTTCGATGCGATCACCACGGCGCTGACGACGATCTCTACCGGCGGCTTTTCCATCCGGGATGCGAGCATCGCGTATTATCAGTCGCATCTTGTCAACTGGATCCTCATTTTCTTCATGTTTGCCGCAAGCGTGAACTTTACGCTCCTCTACCTCTGCGTGACGCGCCGCTTCCGCGAGGCGCTCAAGAGCGAGGAGCTGCGCGTTTACTCGCTGGTCGTGGTCGGCGCGTCGGCGATGATCGCGGCGGACCTGATCGTGCGCACGGGGCGCGACATCGGCTCGGCCATCGAGAATGCGGCCTTTCAGGTAACAACGCTCATTTCAACGACCGGCTACTGCACGGAGGATTTTGACCTCTGGCCGCAGTTCTGCCGCTGTATCCTCGTGCTGGTGATGTTTTTCGGCGGCTGCGCGGGCTCTACGGCGGGCGGCGTCAAGGCCTCGCGCATCGTGCTTTTGTGCAAGTCGCTGCGGCGTGATCTGCGGCGCGTAATGCACTCGCGTGAGGTGCGCCCCATCACGCTCGACGGACATCGCGTGACGGAGGAGACCGTCTCGTCCGTTTCGGTCTTCTTCTTCGCCTATATCGCGATCATGCTGCTTGGCACGCTGATTTTGTCGCTTGACAACATCGACTTTACCGCGGCGTTCACCGCCTCGCTCACGGCCATCAGCAACGTGGGCCCGGGCCTTGGCGCAGTGGGACCGACGTGCAACTTCGGCTTCCTCTCCGGCATCAGCAAGCTCACGATGAGCGCCATCATGCTGCTCGGCCGTCTTGAGATCATGCCGCTGCTTGTCCTCTTAATGCCCTCTGTCTGGCGCAGAAAATAAAAGAAAATCAAAAAGGGTGGATCGCAATTTTGCAATCCACTCTTTTTGAAAAGGATTCGCCGTGCTTCGTCGCGTTGCCGATGGCAGCGCGGCTGCGACACACGCTCCGCACAAAGAGTAAATTCCGACGCGCCTGTCGTCGGAATTTACGATCAAACAGATTTCGCGTCTGCGGACGCGAAACTCTGCGAGGCGGTTTGCCTCCATTTTAGCAGCAGGGCCGAGTTTGTGATGACAAGCACACTGCCTGCGTTATGGACCAGCGCGCCGACAACAGGGTTCAGTGTGCCGGTGATGGCGAGCACGATGGCGATGAAGTTGAGCGTGAGCGAGAATGTTATATTGAGCTTGATGGTGCGCATCATGCGCTTGGAGAGCGCGATGAGGTGCGGCAGCTCCTTGACTTCGTCGTCGACGAGCGCGATATCCGCAGCGTCCACGGCGATGTCGCTGCACAGCGCCGCCCATTGCGATGCCGACATCGGCGGCCTTGAGCGCGGGCGCGTCGTTCACGCTGTCGCCGATCGTGCAGACCTTATCGCCCGCGGCCTGATAGGCGCGGATGTGGGCGAGCTTTTCGATGCCCGCGCGGGCGCGGGCGACGGTCAGCTCTTCGAGAAGACCGCCGAGCTGCATGATGAACGCGACCTCACCCGCGGTGAAGTCTTCGCCGATGCAGACCGACGCGATCAGCGCGATGCCGGAGATCACGAGCAGTGTGATATCTTTTTTTGTGCCGCCCAGCTCTAAAAAATGCTCCAGCTTTTCCATTGCCAGTTTCACGGAAGTGACTCTTTTTTGTACCATAGGGGGTATGGGCTTATTATACATATGGGGGTATAGGTTATAAAGCGCGCAAAAAGAGAGAAGCAGCACAAAACTGCTTCTCTTCTTTCGTGCAATTCTACTGAAAACGGGCGCGTGAGAGGGTTTATCTCCTGCTCAGCCCATGTTCGAAAAGCGCTCGACCGCCTTCGTAAAGTTCTCGATCGTTTTGTCCGCGTCGCCGTGCTCGATGCCGTCGCGCACGCAGTGCTTGATGTGCCCCTCGAGAACGACCTTGCCGCAGCCGTGCAGCGCGGATTTGGCCGCATTGATCTGCGCAAGAATATCCTCGCAGGGGACGTCCTCGTCCACCATGCGGTCAATGGCCTGCACCTGACCGATGATCTTTTTGAGCCGACGGTGCAGATTGTCGGCGTCCATACACTGTTTCATCGTTTGACCTCCATACCTGTTGGGGTATCTGCATTGTGCACTCTGCGCCGCGATTTTGCCAATATGCGCTGCCGCGCCGGTTTTGTGCGCCTTTGGCGAAAAAATGGCGTTTTGCGGCAATTTTCTCTTCCTCCGCGGTGTTGCAGAGCATAAAAAAGTGTGATAGGATATATTAGAAATAGCATGACCGGCGGCCATATTGCCGCCGGAGCGATTTTGAGGTATCCGAATGAAGAAAAGCGACAAAACACCCAAGCAGACCCACCGCCGCGCGGACCCGAACGTCATGGGTCTCCACGCGGACGTGGTGGAGCAGAATATCACCGAGACGCTGGAAACGAACTACATGCCCTACGCGATGTCCGTCATCGTTTCGCGCGCCATTCCGGAGATCGACGGTTTCAAGCCCTCGCACCGAAAGCTCCTTTACACGATGTACAAGATGGGGCTTCTCACCGGCGCGCGCACGAAGAGCGCGAACATCGTCGGACAGACGATGCGCTTAAACCCCCATGGCGACGCCGCGATCTACGACACGATGGTGCGCCTTTCCAAGGGCTACGGCGCGCTGCTGCACCCGTTCGTCGACTCGAAGGGCAACTTCGGCAAGGTCTATTCGCGCGACATGGCGTGGGCGGCCAGCCGATACACCGAGGCGAAGCTCGCGCCCATCTGCGCCGAACTCTTCCGCGACATCGACTCTGACACCGTTGATTTTGTCGACAACTACGATAACTCGATGAAAGAGCCGGCGCTGCTGCCAACAACGTTCCCGAATATCCTGGTCTCGGCCAACCAGGGCATCGCGGTCGGCATGGCGAGCCAGCTGTGCGGCTTTAACTTGGGCGAGGTCTGCGACACGACGATCGCCTTTTTGAAAAATCCTGAGGTGCGCATCAGCGAGACGCTGCTCGCGCCCGACTTCCCGACCGGCGGCGAGGTATTGTACGACCCGCGCGCCATTGAGGACATTTACAACACCGGCCGCGGCGGCGTAAAGGTGCGCGCCCGCTGGCGCTACGACAAAAAAGAAAATCTCATCGAAATTTATGAAATTCCCTACACCACCACGACCGAGGCCATCATGGACAAGGTCGCCGAACTCATCAAAGCGGGCAAGGTCAAGGAAATTTCCGACATGCGTGACGAGACCGACCTCTCCGGCCTCAAGCTGACGATCGACTTAAAGCGCGGTGCCGACCCCGACAAGCTGATGCAGAAGCTCTTCAAGGCGACGACACTGCAGGATACGGCGTCGTGCAACTTCAACGTCCTGATCGGCGGCATGCCGCGCGTGATGGGCGTGCGCGAGCTTTTAGACGAGTGGTGCGCATGGCGCACCGAGAGCGTCAAGCGCCGCGTGTACTTCGTGCTCAAAAAGCGGCAGGACAAGCTGCACCTCTTAAAGGGCCTTAAAAAGATCCTGCTCGACATCGACAAGGCCATCAAGATCATCCGCGAGACGGAGAAGGAGGCCGACGTCGTGCCGAACCTGATGATCGGCTTTGGCATTGATCAAATTCAGGCGGAATACGTCGCCGAGATCAAGCTGCGCAACATCAACCGAGAATATATCCTGAAGCGCGTGGAGGAGACGGCATCGCTCGAGGCGGAGATCGAAGACCTCGAGGATACGCTCGCGCGCCCGTCGCGCATCCGCAAGATCATCGTCAGCGAGCTTGAGGATGTGCGCAAAAAGTACGCCGAGTCCCGCCGCACCGGCATCCTCTACGACTATGCCGAGGACGCCGAGAGCGAGGAGGACGCCATCGAGGACTATCCCGTGACGCTGTTTTTGTCGCAGCACGGGTACTTTAAAAAGATCACGCCGCAGTCGCTGCGCATGTCCGGCGAGCAGAAGTTCAAGGAGGACGACGCGCTCAGCATGAGCGTGGAGAGCTCCAACGCCGCCGAGCTGATGTTCTTCACCGATAAGGCGCAGGTCTACAAGACGCGCGCGAGCGACTTTGCCGACGGCAAGGCGAGCCAGCTGGGTGACTACTTACCCGCGAAGCTCGGCATGGACGAGGGCGAGAGCGTCATGGGCATGGTGCTTCCCGGCGATTACAGCGGCTATATGATCTTCTTCTTTGAAAACGGCAAGGCGGCGAAGGTCGAGCTGTCGGCCTACAGGACGACCTCGAACCGCCGCCGCCTGACCGGCGCCTACAGCGACAAAAGCCCGCTCAAGGCGCTGTTGCATCTCAAGGAAGACCGCGAGATCGCCGTCTATTCGACAGAGCCGCGCGTGCTGATCGTCAACACGGCGCTTCTTGGTGTGAAGACGACGCGCACGACGCAGGGCGTCGCGCTTTTGACGCTCAAAAAGAAGTACGTGCTCGACACGGTGCGCTTCCCGGAGGAGACCGGCATCACCGACCTTGCCCGCTACCGCGGCCGCAGCATTCCCGTGACGGGCGCGCTGCTCAAGACGGAGGACAGCGACGACAAGCAGCTCTCGCTGATTTGACGTCGGAAGCCTGAGAGAAACATGTGAGGGGAGAAAATTTATGAAAAATAAAAAACTGCGCGAGCAGGTGAAAAGCTATATCATTGTCACGCTTGCCTGCGTGCTGTATGCCTTGTCGTTCGATTGGTTCTATGCACCGAATGGCTTTACGGTCGGCGGCTTTACGGGTATTTCACAGATCATTAACTTTTTTGCACCCGTTCTGCCGGTCGGTACGATGGTCATCGTGCTCAATGTGCCGCTTTTTATCGTGGGACTTAAAAAATTCGGCTTCGCATTTTTGTGCAAGTCCATCTACACGATGACGCTGAGCTCCATTTTGATCGACGTCATCGCGGCGCTCCACGAATTTGCGCCTATGGACCCGCTGCTTGCGTGCCTGTACGGCGGCGTGACGCTCGGTATCGCCTCAGGCCTGCTGTTCCGCGAGGAGACGACGACGGGCGGCTCGGAGCTCGGCGCGTGGATCGTGCGGTCGCACGTTGAACGGCTGTCAATCGGCAACATCTGCCTCGGCATCGACCTGACGATCATTCTGATCTACGCCGCGGTGTTCCACAGCCTCAACAACGCGCTCTACGGCGCGCTCGCGCTCTACATCACGACGAAGGTGCTCGATCTGGTCGTCTACGGTCAGAACACGGCGAAGGTCGCCTACATCATCAGCGACAAGTATGAGAAGATCATGCAGGAGATGCTGCGGCGCGACATGGGCGTGACGCTCCTGAACGGCAAGGGCGGCTACACGGGCGCGGAGCGTCCGCTGCTGTTCTGCGCCATCCGCAAGAAGGAAGCGGTTTCGATCAAGCGCTATATCAAGGAGCTCGACCCCGACGCCTTTTTCATCGTCTGCGACGCGAGCGAGGTGCTCGGTGAGGGCTTTGGCGAATACGACCCGCAGGGCCTCTAAGGATATCAGGATACAAGGAGGAAGCAGGAATGGATCTTACGACGGTGGAGAAGAATCTCAAAGAGCGCGGCTTCAAGGTGTCTGCCTTCGCGACGGCGAAGGAAGCGGCGGACTATCTGAACGCGCAGATCGACGGAGAGAGCGTGTCGTTCGGCGGCAGCATGACGCTCTCTCAGATGGGGCTTTTTGAAAGCCTCGGCAAGCACAACAAGATGTTCAGCCACTGGAACGTGCCTGACGGCATGAACGCTGCCGAGGTGCTCAAAAACGCCTCGACGTGCGACAACTACCTGCTCTCGGCCAACGGCCTTGCCGAAACGGGCGAGATCATCAACATCGACGGGACGGGCAACCGTGTGTCCTCGTCGCTCTATGGCCACAAGAGGGTGTGGTTCGTCGTCGGCAGCAACAAGATCGCGCCGACGTATGACGAAGCGCTCTGGCGCGCCCGCAACATTGCTGCACCGAAAAACGCGCAGCGCCTCGGCGTGAAGACGCCGTGTGCCGTGAACGGCGACCGCTGCTACGACTGCAAGAGCCCGCAGCGCATCTGCCGCGGCCTTGTCGTGCTGTGGGAGGCCATCCGCAGCTGCGAGACCGAGGTCGTGCTCGTCGACGAGCCGCTTGGCTACTGAGAAAGAGAGATTTCGCCCAAAAGGAGGGAGCGCCGTGCGCAAAAAGTTCATTCCGCTTTCGCTGGCGCTCTGCCTGACGCTCTCGGGCTGCGGCGGCAACGTCGTGCTTGAGCGTTCCTACAGCGTCTCCACGCCGCACAGCGAGGTCTACTGGGAAAACGAGGGCGCGGACACCCTGCGCGCCGACAGCTATCAGGACCTCGTCAACGCATTGCTGCTGCTCCTTGGCGAGCACAGCGAGGAAGGCGTTGTGCGTATTTACAGCGAGGAAGATGCCGCGGCCATGGCCGAGCAGGCCTGTAAGGAGGTGCAGGAGGAGACGGCACTGGGCGCGTATCTTCTTGACTACATCAGCTACACCGACACGCAGGAGCGCGCCTATTACGAGATGCACGTGCGCCTCGGCTACCGCCGCACGGCGGAGGAGCAGGCGGGCATTGTCACCGCGACGAGCACCGAGGCGCTGCCTGACCTTCTGCGCCTGACGGCGCGCGAGGGCGCGCTCAGCCGTATCGCCGTGCGCTTCACGTACTTCACCGCGGACCGTGACGGCATCCGCGACATGGTACGATCTGTGCAGGAGGAGGTCGACCCCGGCTTTACTGAGCCGTGGCAGGTGAACTTCTACCCCGATACCGACGATGTCGGCATTGTCGAGGTCGTGCTGCGGGAAGCGTAAAAAAGGATAAGAAAAGAGCCTGAACAAAGCGTTCAGGCTCTTTTTGTGCTTTATAGGGGAGAGAGAAAACGTTAGGAGAGGATCGCGCGGTCGTTGGCGAACTCGTCGCCGCTGGCCTTCGTGAACTGCTCAAGAAGATCGGGCACGGTCAGCTTCTTCTTCTCCTCGCCCGCAATGTCGAGGATGACGTGGCCGTCGTGCAGCATGATGAGGCGGTTGCCGTACTGAATGGCATCGCGCATGTTGTGCGTGATCATCAGCGTGGTGAGCTGGCCCTCGCGCACGATGCGGTCGGTGAGCTCCATGACCTTGGCGGCGGTCTTCGGGTCGAGTGCCGCGGTGTGCTCATCGAGCAGCAGCAGCTTGGGGCGCTTGAGCGTTGCCATCAGCAGCGTGAGCGCCTGGCGCTGGCCGCCGGAGAGCGTCGAGACCTTCGTGGTCAGGCGGGACTCAAGGCCGAGGCCGAGACCGCCGAGCAGCTCGCGGTACTGCTCCTTTTCCTCCTTCGTCACGCCCCAGGAAAGACCGCGGCGCTGGCCGCGGCGGGCGGCGAGGGCGAGGTTCTCTTCGATCCACATCGAGGGGGCGGTGCCCATCATCGGGTCCTGGAACACGCGGCCGATGAATGCCGCGCGCTTGTGCTCGGGCAGGTTCGTGATGTCAGCGCCGTCGATGATGACCTTGCCGGAGTCGACAAAGAACGTGCCGGCGGTGGCGTTGAGCATCGTGGACTTGCCCGCGCCGTTGCCGCCGATGACGGTGACGAAGTCGCCGTCGTTCAGCGTCAGACTCAGGCCGTTCAGCGCGGTCTTGGCGTTGATGGTGCCGGGGTTAAAGGTCTTATAAAGTTCCTTGAGTTCAAGCATGGCCGTTGCCTCCGTTCTTTGCGCTCTGGGGCTGCACCTTGCGGCGGAACATCTTGCTCTTCCAGTAGGGGATGGCGAGGAAGACCGCCACGATCAGCGCCGTGATGAGCTTTAAGTCGTTGGTGTTCAGACCGAGCTGCAGCACGATCTGGAGCACGATGTAGTAGATGATCGCGCCGATGGAAACGGCCAGCAGCGTGAGGCCGAAGTTCGTGAAGATCTTGCCGAAGATGACCTCGCCGATGATGACGGCGGCAAGGCCGATGACGATGGCGCCGCGGCCCATGTTGATGTCGCTCGAGCCCTGATACTGCGCCAGCAGCGCGCCGGAGAGGGCGACAAGACCGTTCGAGACCATCAGGCCAAGCACGATATTCGAGTTCGTGTTGATGCCCTGTGCGCGCGCCATGTGGGGGTTTGCGCCGGTCGCGCGCAGCGAGCTGCCCTTCTCCGTGCCGAAGAACCAGTACAGGATGGCGATGACCGCGGCTGTGAAGAGAAGCAGCAGCGGCAGGGGATTGTTCATCGAGAGCTCGCGTACATAGCGCTGCGAAAGCAGCAGCGGATATTTATCAACGCTGAGTGCCTGGTTTGCCTTGCTGTCCATGATGCGCAGATTGATCGAATACAGCGCAAGCTGCGTCAGGATACCGGCGAGAATGGCCGGAATACCGCAGCGCGTGTGGAAAAGACCGGTGACGAGGCCTGCCAGCATACCGGCGAGCATCGCGCACAGCAGGGCGATCCAGGGATTGAAGCCGCCGCGGATCAGCATGACGCAGACAGCGCCGCCGGTTGCCAGCGAGCCGTCGACGGTCAGGTCCGCCACGTCCAGAATGCGGAAGGTGATGTAAACGCCGATGGCCATAATGCCCCAGGCGAGACCCTGTGCGGCAGCGCCGGGCAGGGCGTTCATCAGCGACGAAAGAAAACTCATGGGTTCTCTCCTCCTATCTCTTGTTGAGGCAGGAACGGGCTAAGCCCGTCCCTGCCTGCGGGGGGATGTGATCAGATTACTCTTCGATGGCAGTGTAGCCATCGAGAGGCTCGATGCCGAGCGTCTCGCACATGGAGGCGTTGTACTTCGGGGTGGCCTCGGTGAACTCGATGGGCATCTCGGAGATGTCGGCCTCGCCGGTCAGGATCTTGGCGGCCATCTTACCGGTGGTCACGCCGAGGTCATAGTAGCTGATGGAGAGGGTCGCGACGCCGCAGCCCTTGCAGATGCCCTCTTCGCCGCAGATGGCAGGCACGCCCGCGGGAACAAGAACGTTTGCGATGGCCTCGGTGTTGGAAGCGGCGGTGTTATCGGTGGGGACGTAGACAACGTCGGAGTAGTCGGCGGCGGACTGGGTCACGGAAGCGACGTCGTTCGTGTCAGTGAAGGCGAACTCCTGGGTCTCAATGCCCTTGTCGGAGAGGCACTTGGCGACCTCTTCGATCTGGTAGCGGGAGTTGGGCTCGGCGGAGCAGAACAGCAGGCCGACCTTCGTGGCATCGGGGAACCATTCGGTGATCATGTTGGCCTGAGCCTCGAGGTCAGCGAGGTCGGAGGTGCCGGAGATGTTGCCGCCGACAGTGCCGTTGAAGTCGTCAATATCAAGAGCAACGCCGTAAGCGGTGATGGAGGTGCCGAGGATGGGAATGTCGCTCGTGGCGGCAGCGGCGGCGGTCAGCGCGCCGGTGGCGTTCGCCAAGATGAGATCCACACCGTCGGAAACGAAGCCGTTGACGATGGTAGAGCAGTTGGCGCTGTCGCCGGAAGCGTTCTTGTTCTGGAATTCGACCTGGCCGGGCAGTGCCTCATTCAGCGCGTCGATGAAGCCCTGGGTGGCAGCGTCGAGTGCCTCGTGCTGCACGAGCTGGCAGATGCCGACGGTGTACTTCGTGCCTTCGCCGTCGGTGCTGCCCTGATTGTCGTCCTGTGCGGCCTTATCGCCGCAGCCGGTCAGACCCACGCTCAGGCTGAGAACGAGGGCAAGAGAGGCAACAAGAGAAATGATGCGTTTGGTGTTCATGCTTTTTTCCTCCAATTTTTATTTCTCGCTGATAACAATAAAACCCGCTGTAAGGACTTGTGGTCCATACGGCGGGTTCCTTGACTCAACTCTTTTTGAAGTGACCTTCAAGTGTTGGTTCGAAAGACCTTTCAGCTACGGGCATCACAAATCGCTCTTACCTTGTCCTTAAAGTAAAAGTAAGAGTAATAGTAAAAGCGATATGCAACGTTGCTTACAACAGTCTTCATCACTCAAGCTCCAAGTCCTTTCAAAAAGGATGGTAGTAATATAGCACACACAAAAATGGCCGTCAATAGCATTTTTATCCAAAAAACACCATTTATGTAGAAATTTGGCAGGGCACAGCACCGAAAAGTATGCTATTTGCATTAGGAAACGGCATGGGTGTGCTCGCAAAGCTCATTGATCTTCTGCTGTAAGCCCTTGAAATCCTCAAACGACTCGGGCCTGCGGCGCGGATCGCGCAGCAGTGCCGCGGGGTGATACACGGCCATCATCTGAAAGCCGTTCTTTTCGAACCACTGCCCGTGCTCACGCGTGATCTTGAAGTCGGGCTTGATGATGCGCATGGCCGCGATGCGTCCGAGACAGACGATGATCTTGGGCCGCAGCAGCGCGACCTGACGGCGAAGATACCCGATACAGGCGTCCTGCTCCACGCCGAGCGGGTCACGGTTTTCCGGCGGGCGGCACTTGACGATGTTGGCGATATACACATCGTCGCGCTTGAGGCCGATGATCTCAAGCATGTCGTCGAGCAGATGACCGGCCCTGCCGACGAATGGCACGCCCTGCGCATCCTCGTTCGCGCCGGGGCCTTCGCCGATGAATAAAACTTCAGCATTCTGATTGCCGACGCCGAAGACGACGTTCGTGCGCGTCTCCCACAGCGAGCATTCGCGGCAATTTTTGCAGTCGTGTTCCAGAGCTTCCCAGGTATCAGGCATAGTTGTGTTCTCCTGTCGATTTTTTGTCATTTTACCATGATTCGCCGCGCTTTGCAACGCGCGCGGCACGCATTTTTCCATCTGCGCGGGCCATACTGAAAAAAACGGACGCGGAGGAAGGAATGGATCATATCTGGTACTGGTTTGCTTACAGCTTTTTGGGCTATTGCTTGGAAAAGCTCTTCGCCACAGCGACAAGCTCGAGCCACCGGCTGCGGCGGTGCTTCGTGTTCCTGCCGCTGTGTCCGGTGTACGGCTTTGCAATGGTCACGATTTTATTGCTGGGGGCGGAAAAGCTCCCCGGCGCGTGGGAGCAGATCTTGCTCGGTATGCTCGCGGCGACGGCGATGGAATACGCCGTGCACTGGGGCTATGAAAGGCTGTTTCAAGTGCAGTTTTGGGACTATTCTTCGACCAAATGCGACGTGAACGGCCGCATCTGCCTGCCGTTTTCCATCTGCTGGGGAATATTGTCGATGCTCGCCGTGCGGTATGTGCAGCCGGTTCTGGAGGGCTATGCCGCACTGCTTCCAGAGTGGGCCGCGGCGCTGGCGGTGTTCCTCGTCACGCTTGACGGCATCCTGACCGCGCGCGTCCTGCTCACGACGCACGATATCGACGCTTTGACGCCGCGAACGTTGCTCCGAAGTAAAAGAAGGCGAACCGCCTGACGGGTCGCCTTCCTGACTTTATTCATAAATGTTTTTCGATCCAGCTCCACAGGTCGTTATAGACCACGGCACGGCAGTCTTCGTTCAGAATCTCGTGCCGCAGGCCCTTGTAGAGCTTCAGCTCCACGTCGCGCACGCCGGCGCGGCGGAAGGCCTCGTATGCGCGCCTGACGCCCTTGCCCATCTCGCCGACAGGGTCCTTGTCGCCGGAGATGAAGAGAATGGGCGTGTTGCGGTTCATCGACGCGATGTTTTTCGGCGTGCTGATGAAGCGGATGCCGCCGAGCATCTCGTAGAAGAGGCCGATGCTCGCCTTCTGACCGCAGAGGGGGTCGGCAATGTAGGCGTCAACATTGTTGTCGCTCGTGCTGAGCCAGTCGACCTCCGTGCGGTTGGGCGCGAACGCCTTGTTGTAAGCACCGAAAGCCAGCGCCTCCACGCGCGGAGAGTGCGCCTTGAAGCCGTGGCGCTTGCCCGCGGCCTTGGCAATGGCGCGCCCGCCCGCGACGATCGCGGGGGACTGGTGCCCCGTGCCCATGATGATGGCGGCGTCAACGGTGCCGGGGTAGCGGATGAGATAGGTGCGCGTCAGGAACGAACCCATCGAGTGGCCCATGAGAAAATAGGGAACATCGGGATATTTTTCCTTCGTGCGGCAGCGCAGGGCGTACATGTCGTCCACAACATGCTTCCAGCCGTCGCACGGGCCAAAATAGAGCGTGTCGGCGTCCTTCTCGGCGGAAAGGCCGTGGCCGAGGTGGTCGTTCGCCACGACGGCAAAGCCGTGCTCGGTCATGAATTCGGCAAACGGCGCGTACCGCATGCCGTATTCCGCCACGCCGTGCGCGATCTGTAAAACGCCGATGATCTCACCGCTCTCGGGCATCCACTCTGCCGCGTGAATGCGCGAGGAGCCGTCCGACGAGGGGAAGTAAAATTCCCTGCAAATAGCCATGGCGCAAAACCCTCCTGCATGATATAATCTTATTCATTAGTATAGCATAAGGCGGTCCAAATGAACAAGGGGGTATCTTCATGCAGCGGTATATTTTGGCGCTCGATCAAGGGACGACCAGCTCGCGCGCCATTCTGTTCGGGCGCGATGGCAGTGTCGGCGGACACGCGCAGCAGCCGTTTCGGCAGTATTATCCGCAGCCCGGCTGGGTCGAGCACGACCCGAACGAGATCTGGGAGAGCGAGCGCGCCGTTGCCGCGCAGGCCTTGCGCGAATCGGGCCTTGGCCGCGCGGTCGCGGCGATCGGCATCACGAACCAGCGCGAGACGACGATTCTTTGGGATCGCGCGACGGGCGAGCCCATCCACAACGCCATCGTCTGGCAGTGCCGCCGCACGGCGGACATCGCGGATGCTCTTCGCGAAAAGCGCGGCGTGAGCGAGCTTGTGGCCGAGAAAACGGGATTGCACATCGACGCCTACTTTTCCGCGACGAAGATCAAGTGGCTGCTCGACCACGTCCCCAGCGCGCGGGAAAGGGCCGAGCGCGGCGAAATTTTATTCGGTACGGTGGAGACATGGCTCATCTGGAGGCTGACGGGCGGCAAGGTCCACGTGACGGACTACTCGAACGCCAGCCGCACGATGCTCTTCAACATCCACACGCTTTCGTGGGATGAAGAGCTCTGCGCGCTGCTGGACATTCCGATGAACATTCTGCCGCGTCCCGTGTCCAACTCCGAAGTCTACGGCACGGTGGCGGAGGGCATCGAAGGGCTCGAAGAGCTCGCGGGCGTGCCGATCTGCGGCGCGGCGGGTGACCAGCAGGCGGCGCTGTTCGGGCAGGGCTGCTTTACGCGCGGACAGGCGAAGAACACCTACGGCACGGGCTGCTTCACGCTGATGAACGTCGGCGGCGCGCCGGTGCGCTCGCGCGCGGGACTGGTGACGACGGTGGGCTGGAGCTTAAACGGCGAGACGACCTACGCGCTCGAGGGCAGCGTCTTCAACGCGGGCTCGGCCATTCAATGGCTGCGCGACGAGCTGCAAGTCATTTCGAGCTCGCACGAGTGCGACATTCTGGCAGAATCCGTTCCCGACAGCGGCGGCATTTACTTAGTGCCCGCGTTTACGGGCCTCGGTGCGCCGTATTGGGACATGTATGCGCGCGGCTGCGTCGTGGGCATCACGCGCGGCACGACGAAGGCGCACTTCGCCCGCGCAGTGCTCGAATCCATCGCCTATCAGGTCACCGACCTGATGACCGCCATGCGGCAGGACGCCGGCTGCGAGATCTCTGTCCTGCGTGTCGACGGCGGCGCGAGCGTCAGCGATTTGATGATGCAGTTTCAGGCGGATTTGCTGCGCATTCCGGTCGACCGGCCCGCGATGGTCGAGACGACGGCGTTTGGCGCGGCATCGCTCGCGGGTCTGGCCGCGGGCGTGTGGAAGGACTTGGACGAGCTGAGCACTCTCCGGTGCAGCGAGCGCGTCTTCACCCCCGAGCGGGCGCAGTACGAGTGTGAGGAGCTGTACCGCGGCTGGAAGCGCGCCGTCGGCTGCGCGCAGGGCTGGGTCGAGAAAAAGTGAACGCTGTCACAAAAAATTTATACTTTTGTCGTAAATTATCCATTGAAATGAAAGCCCCGGTAGCTTATACTGTCAATAACAAACCCGAGGACACGGTTTGAAAGGAGAAAGTATTATGGCATTTTTCGATAACTTCAGCAAGAAGGTTCAGGACGTCGCGTTCGTGGCGACTGAGAAGGCACAGCAGGTCGCGGCCGTTGCCGGTGAAAAGGCAAATGCCGTTGCCGATAAGGCCAAGACCGAGTATGAGATGGCATCTGAGCGCCGCAGCATGGACAAGAACTACCGCGCCATCGGCGAGTGGTATGTCTCCACGCTCGAGGGTGACGCACCCGAAGCGGTCGCCGATATCGTCGCGGCCATCAAGGCCTCTCAGGAGAAGCTCGCCGCTTACGAGGCCGCCAAGGCTGAGGCTGCCGCTGCCAAGAAGGCGCAGGAGCCCATCATCGAGGTGACCATCGAGAAGGACGCGGAAGAGAAAGCGCCTGCTGCGGAGGAACCCAAGGAGCCTTCCGAAGCCGAGGAGACCAAGGAGGACTAAATCCTTCCCAATGTGCGGCGCAGCTCTGGCTGCGCCGCTTTTTTCCAGCTTAGGGCAAATCTGGTCTGCATAATTTGTTTTGTTTTGACTATATGAATAATACCAGGACGGGATATAATACGGCCAACAACCAAAACAAAGGAGCACCCGATCATGAACGATAAAAAGATCAGAAAGCTTGTCCTTGCCGCACTGCTTGCGGCGCTTGTCTGCGTGGCGACGATGGTCGTGCAGATCCCCTCTCCGATGCAGGGCTATGTGAACCTGGGCGACTGCTTCGTGCTGCTGTCCGGCTGGCTGCTGGGCCCCTGGTATGGCTTTGCGGCGGGCGGCATCGGCTCGATGCTGGCAGACATTTTCCTCGGCTATGCGCACTACGCTCCGGGCACCCTGGTCATCAAGGGCGTGATGGCGCTGGTCGCTGCGCTGATGTATGAAAAGATGGGCCGCACTGCGACCTCCCGCATCGCCGGCGGCGTTGTGAGCGAGATCATCATGGTGCTCGGCTATTTCGGCTACGCTTCTCTCCTGCTGGGCAAGGGCCTTGCCGCTGCGGCAAGCATCCCCGGCAACATCTTCCAGGGTGTGGTCGGCCTCGTGGTCGGCGTGCTGCTGGTCACGGTGCTTGAGCGCGCCAAGGTGACGGAGAAGCTGGCATAATAAATTTCTAAAGAGGTGTCAGATCATGGCGGGAATCGTACATGAGGTAGAAAATCATCGTCTGGTGGAACAGGCGGAGCAGGAGGCGGCAGAGGCGGCGCGCGAGCTTGCGGAGATCGCACATCTGCGCCGCGGACAGATCGTCGTCATCGGCTGCAGCACGAGCGAGGTCGTGGGCCATCAGGTCGGCAGCTGGTCGACGCCGGAGGTGGCGGACGCCATCTTCCGAGGGCTCTCCAGCGTATTTTCGCCCATGGGCGTGTATCTTGCCGCCCAGTGCTGCGAGCATTTGAACCGCGCGCTGATCGTGGAGCACGAGGCTGTGCCGAACGGCGAGATCGTCAACGTCCTGCCTCAGCCCAAGGCGGGCAGCTCGTTTGCGACGGCCGCGTACAAAGCGTTCCGCCATCCCGTGGCGCTCGAAGAGATACACGCCGACGCCGGACTTGACATCGGCGGCACGCTGATCGGCATGCACCTCAAAAAGGTCGCCGTTCCCGTTCGCTTGAAGCAGAACCGCATCGGTCAGGCCATTGTGCTGGCCGCGCGGACGCGTCCCAAATTCATCGGCGGCGAGCGTGCGATCTACGATGAGTCTCTCAAAGACGGTTATCCTGATTTCACCGATTGAACCAACACAGCAACAGAAAAAGCGCGATGCCCGATCTCGGGCATCGCGCTTTTTCGTCGGTTCCTATCAAATTTTTCAGGCGAGGAAGCCCTTGAGAATCGTGTCTTCGGCCTCCTCCTCGGTGAGACCAAGGGTCTGGAGCTTTAAGAGCTGGTCGCCTGCGATCTTGCCGATGGCAGCCTCGTGGATGAGCTGCGCGTCGGTCGAATTCGCGGTGATGGCGGGGATGGATTCGATCGTGGCCTTGCCCATGATGATCGAGTCGCACTGCACATGGCCGAAGCACTTGCTGTTGCCGACGACCACGGGGTGGAAGATCTGCTTGGACTCATCCTGCGCGACAGAGCGGGAGATGACGCGGCCGCGCGCATCTTCGCCGTTGAGCTCGATCTCCATGTCGCTCTCGGCGTGCTGTTTGCCGTGAGTGAGAAGGCGCTCGGTGATGACGGCCTCGGCGTCCTTGCCGCAGACGATCTTCGTTTTGCGCACGGTGGAGTCGATGCCGCGGATCTGCACGGTCTCCATCTGGATGCTCGCGCCCTCGTCAAGGTAGACGATCGTGGTGGGGTTCATCACGCGAGAACCTTCGCCGTCGCCCTCGCCGTAGTGCTTTTCCACATAGCGTACGTGGGAGTTTTTGGAGACGTAGAACGTGTGGACGCCGTCGTGGCGGCTCTCGTTGCAGCCGGAGTTGTGGATGCCGCAGCCTGCGACGATGTCGACGTCGCAGTTTTCGCCGACGTAGAAGTCGTTGTAGACCATTTCGGTCACGCCGCTCTTGCTGATGATGACGGGGATGTGGCACTGCTCGCCCTTCGTACCGTCCTTGATGCGGATGATGATGCCGCTTTTACCCTCGGGCTGCGGGTCGATGGCGATGTGCTCGGTGGACTGGCGCGCCTCGCATCCGCTGTCCTTTCGAATGTTGAACGCACCGACGGGCTTGCCCGTCAGGTCGGCGATCTTTTCAAGCAGGGAAGCGTCGATTTCGGTGATCATATTGTGTACTACCTCCTTACTTGTTCAGCACCGGGCAGGAGCCCAGCGTGTCCGCCATGATGAGCGGGAAAATTTCTTCTGTGCTGCCGCGGTGCTTGAGTTCGCCGCCGCCCACGACGACGATCTCGTCGGCGAGCTGGATGATGCGCTCCTGATGCGAGATGATGATCATCGTCGCAAGCTCGCGCTGGCGCAGCTGCTCGAACGTCTCAGTCAGGCGGGCGAAGCTCCACAGGTCGATGCCGGCCTCAGGCTCGTCGAAGATCATCAGCTCGCTGCCGCGGGCAAGGAGCGTTGCGATCTCGATGCGCTTGACCTCGCCGCCGGAGAGGGAGACGTCGACCTCGCGGTCGAGATAGTCGTTGGCGCAGAGGCCTACCTGCGTGAGGTACTTGCAGCACTTGTCCTTGCTGAGGTTTGCATCGCCCGAGGCGATGGTCAGAAGGTCGCGCACCGTGATGCCCTTGAAGCGCGGCGGCTGCTGAAAGCCGTAGCTGATGCCGAGTTTCGCACGCTCGGTGATGCCAAGGTGCGTGATGTCCTGACCGTTGAAGAGGATCTGGCCGCCCGTCGGCGTGACAAGGCCCATGATGACCTTGGCGAGCGTCGTCTTGCCGCCGCCGTTGGGGCCGGTGAAGACGATGAGCTTGCGGTCAGGAATGTCGATGGAAATGTCGTTTAAGATCGTCTGCTCTCCCTCAGGGGTGGAGACGGTATAGGTGATGTGCTTCAGTTCCAGCATGAAAAGAAGACCTCCTTACAGAAACTGCCATTGCTTGTCTTTAGTATGGACCGGATGGCAGAGAATGAAAAGTTGCAAATGCAACAAAATGCACAAAAATACAAAACAAATATAGTTTACCAGAAAAAATGGGAAAAATCAACGAGAGAGGTGCGATTTTCAAGATTTTCTTTTTCCCTGCGGGGAATAGGAAAATATCGGCTCTGCACGCCTGAAAAATGCCCGCATAGGATAGAGACGAGAACCGTTCCGGAAAGGGGAAGAAGAACATGACGGAAATAAAAAAGCCCTGCGCCTGCGACTATGAAGCATGCCGCGAGGTGTGGAAGCGCGTCGCGCCGGGGGAGGACCCGTACCCGATGGAGGACAATGCGAACACACAGATGAGCGCACAGGATAGCGAGCTCACGCTCCCGGGCGCGGAGGCGGACCCTTGCTGCATGGGCAGCGAGGCAAGCGTATCGGTCGAGGTGCTGCAGGGCTTTCTGCGCGAGGAACTTGGCGACGCGCAGGTGTACGCGTATCTCTCCTCATGCACGCCGCGGCGCGAGATGGCGCGAGCCTTCCGCGCGCTGAGCGAGGACGAGAAGCGCCACGCGCGCGATCTGGCTGCCGCGATCTACTTAATCACCGGCAAGGCATACTGCCCGCGCGTGTGCGTGGAGCAGCCGGATACGTGCGACCTCTGCGCGCTGCTGCGCAGCCTCTACCATGCGGAGGCCTGTGCGGGCTACAATTACGCCCGCGCGGGAGAGGAGACGCTGGACCTGTGCCTCAGCAAGCTGTTTGCGGCGATGAGCGAAGACGAATACCGCCACGCAGAGCTCTTGATGAAGCTCCTCGGGCGGAAGATGAACGTCTGACGGGCAGAAAAAAGCGGAGCAGGAGAAATCCTGCTCCGCTTTGCTGTGCTTGGGTCATTCGATCGAGATGATATAGTAATAGACCGGCTGGCCGCCGCAGATCAGATTGACCTCGGCATCCGGGCACTTGCGGGTGAAGGCGTCGCACGCCTTGCGCGCGTCCTCTTCATTCACATCCTCGCCGTAGAAGACGGTGATGAACTCCGCTTCGCGGGACGCTGCCTCGTCGGAGAGCCCGTCGAGCAGCGCGGAGACGTCGCGGTCGGTGCCGAGCAGCTTGCCGTCCAGAAGTGCCAGATAATCGCCCTCGTGGATGTCGAAGCCGTCAAAATCGGAATTGCGCGCGGCGTAGGTGATCTGCGCGGTGGAGACGCACTGCGCGGCGTCCGTCATCGCCTTGGCGATGGTGTCTGCGTCGCTCATGTCGGGATCGACGGCCATCATCGCGCTCACGCCCTGCGGGATGGAGGCGGTTGGGATGACCACGACGGTCTTCTCCGTCAGGCCGATGCACTGCTGTGCGGCCATGATGATGTTCTTGTTGTTCGGCAGCACGAAAACGGTGTGCGCGGGGACCTTTTTGATCTCCTTGAGGATGCTCTCGGTCGAGGGATTCATAGTTTGTCCGCCGCTGATGACGCCGTCGGCGCCAAGGTCGGTGAAGACGTTCGCAAGGCCCTCACCCGCGCAGACCGCGAGGAAGCCAAAGTCCTTTTCGGGCTCGGCTTCACCGGCGTTTTCGTGCTCGGCGGCTTCGAGCTCCTGCTCGATGGCCTCAAGGTCGTCGGTGGACTGGGCCTTGCCGCCGGCGGCGAGCTGCTGGGCCTGCGTGCGCATGTTCTCGATTTTCGCGAGCTCGAGCGTGCCGTACTTCTGCGCCTCGGTCAGCGCCTCGCCCGGAATGTCGGTGTGAACGTGGACTTTGAAAGCCTCGTCGTCCTCGCCGATGACGAGCGAATCGCCGATGCCGTCGAGGAAGCGGCGGAACGGCTCAATGCTGCGTCCGCTCTTGCGGACGATGAACACGGTGTCGAACGTGAAGGTGATGTCCTCTTCGTTGAGCATGGCAAAATCGGCCTTCTCCTGTGCATTCTCTTCGGTGAGCTCGGGGCGCTCCTCGCCGCGCAGGGCGCTGAGCATACCGCCGAGAATCAGCAGGAAGCCCTTGCCGCCCGCGTCGACGACGCCGGCCTTTTTGAGAACGGGGTTCATGTCAGTCGTCTGCGCGAGCGTGATCTCGCCCTGGGCGATGGCCTGCTCGATGACGTACTCGACGCTGTTGTGCTCCTCGGCCGCGTTCACGGCGCGCTCGGCAGCGAGACGCGAAACGGTCAGGATCGTGCCCTCGGCGGGCTTCATCACGGCGTTATACGCCGCGGCGACACCCTCCTGAAGCGCGGCGGCAAACGCCGCGCCGTCGGCCTCCTTGCAGCCCTTGAGCTCCTTGGAGATGCCGCGGAAGAGAAGCGACAGAATGACGCCGGAGTTGCCGCGCGCGCCGCGCAGCAGCGCGGACGCCGTGACAGAGGCGGCCTGATCGACCGTCGCGGGCTCGATCTTCCTGAGCTCCTGCGCCGCGGTCTGGATGGTAAGACTCATGTTCGTGCCCGTGTCGCCGTCGGGAACGGGGAATACATTCAAATCATTGATAGCTTGCTGTGCCTGTGCGATGGAGACGGTGCCGAAGAGCAGCATCTCCTTGAACATGGCACCATTGATGGTATCGTGCATAGGATGATGTCCTCCTCGGTTTTTAGAGATTCATGCTGTCGACGCAAACGTCGATGCTGCGGATGCTTGCGCCGGTGTTTTCGCTGACCATATAGCGCACCTGATTGATGATGGAGCGGCAGACGGCGGCGATGTTCACGCCGTGCTCCACAACGATGTGCAGCTCGATGGAAATGTCCCCTTCTTCGTGGGGAATGATGCGCACGCCCTTGCTCATCGCCTCGCGGCGCAGCAGGTGGACGAGCCCGTCGGTCATCGAGCGGTAGGCCATGCCCTTGACGCCAAAGCAGCTTGTGGCCGCGGCGCCGGTGATATTAGACAGGGCTGCGTCGGAAATGCTGACTTCGCCCTTTTCGGTTTGTAGCCTGATCATGGAAGATACTCCTTTCTCCCTGGTCGATATGATATGACCATATCATTATATACGAAGCAGCGCAGAATAACAAGAGAAAATATTTTGCGTAAAATGCGGGAAAATGCCAAGGACTCTATTGAAAATAAACGGAAATTCACGTATTATGGAAACTAACGAGTTCATTGCGCCCGCTTTGGGCGCTGCGGAGGGATAAACATGAGAGTTATCACAGGCTCGGCGCGCGGACGGCGGCTGGGCGAGCTCAAGGGCATGGAGACCCGCCCGACGACCGACAAGGTCAAGGAAAGCATTTTTAATTGTATCCAGTTCGACGTGGAGGATGCGCGCGTGCTCGATCTTTTTGCGGGCACGGGGCAGCTCGGCATCGAGGCGCTCTCGCGTGGGGCAAAAAGCGCGCTTTTTGTTGACAAGCGTGCAGACGCGGTCAAGCTCGTGCGCGAAAATCTCGCGCTGTGCCATCTGGAAGAAAACGCGCAGGTCATCTGCGGTGATTCGCTCGCCGCGCTCGGCACGCAGAGCGGGAGGTTCGACATCATCTTCCTCGATCCGCCGTACGAAAGCGGACTTTTGGAGCAGGCGATGGAAAAGATCGCGCAGTTTGACATTTTATCACCCCATGGTATAATGGTCGCGGAAAGTCCGCAGAACCAGACGCTTCCCGAGCTTCCCGCGCCGTACGGACTGTATCGCGAGTACCGCTACGGCAAGATCAAGGTGAGCATCTATCACCGCGCGGTGGAGGAAGAGGCATGAGAATCGCAGTGTTTCCCGGCTCGTTCGACCCTGTGACGATCGGGCATCAGGACATTATCGCGCGCGCATCGAAGCTCTTTGACCGCGTGTATGTGTCCATCGTGCCGAACGGGACGAAGACGCACCCGATGTTCACCGACGAGCAGAAGCTCGCGCTCATGCGCGCGAGCGTCGAGGAGTTCCCCAATGTGGAAGCTGAGCTCGGCGGCGGACTTCTGACCGACTACGCGCTGCGCAAAAACGCGCAGTTTCTCGTGCGCGGCGTGCGCAACAGCGTGGATTTTGACGCCGAGCAGCAGCTTTCGCTCATCTATCGCGATGTGTCGGACGGCGCGCTCGAAACGGTGCTGCTGGTCGCGGAGCCGAAGTATCAGCACATCAGCTCCACGATGGTGCGCGAGATGATCAAATACGGACAAGACCTTGAAAAATATATGCCGCTGCGCGCGGCGGAGCTTGTGAAAGGATGGAGAGAAGACCATGGCGAACAATGATGTGCAGCATCTTTTGGATATGCTTTACGAGATGATCGACGGCGCGAAGAACGCGCCGCTGACGAGCGACAAGTGCATTCTGAACCGCGACGAGGCGCTCGACCTGCTCGACGAGATTCGCGCCCAGCTTCCGGTGGAGCTTTCCCGCGCGCAGGAGCTCATCCGCGCAAAGGAGGACTATGTCAAGGCCGCCAAGCGCGACGTCGAGCGCATGATGCAGCAGGCCGAGCAGGACGCGAAGAATAAGGTCTCCGAGACCGAGGTGCTCGGTATCGCCCGCGAAAAGAGCCACGAGATCATCAAAAAGGCCGAGGACCGCTCGCGCGAAATGTACCGCGTGGCCAACGAGTACACCGAGGATGCGCTGCGCCGCACCGAGGAGGCCATCCAGATGGCGCTCGAGGAGGTCAAGCAGTCCCGCGTGCGCTTCCGCGCCGCCTCTGCCGAGCAGATGCAGAAGCGCCGCGAGGAGCTGGCGCAGTCAGCTGAAAAGCAGACGCAGAACGGATAAAATTTTGTCAAAAGTGACAAAAACCGACATGATCGGTAGACATAATCTATATTTGGGCATAGCATAAGGGGCCGCCACAAGATATTGTGGCGGCCCTTTTTTAACCAAAAACAAAGTAGAACATGCGTTTTAAAAATACGGTGCACTGGCCGAATTTTCACAGGAAAAAGCGGTAAAAGGCTTGAAATCTCAGGGAAATATCTGCTTGCATTTTTTATGTGAATCTCGTATACTCAAAACAAGGGTGGGGGAAAGTGGTGTATCATACCATGAAAATGGCTTACTTTCCCACATAAGCATCAGATCGGACGCGGTACGGCTTTTTCCAAAATGAAGAAAAGGCCGCGCTTTTGTGCCCTCTGTATGCGAAAATGCACAGAAAAAGGGGGTCAGCCGCCGTGACGGGTCAGTATCAGCACACGATCGACGCCAAGGGGCGGCTCTTTATCCCCGCGAAGCTGCGCGAGGAGCTCGGCGACACGTTTTATGTCACCATGGGCATGGACTCCTGCCTGAGCATCTATTCCGACGCCTCCTGGGCGCGCTTCACCGAAAAGTTTGAAAGCCTGCCCTACACGAAGACCAAGGCCATGCGCCCGCTCTTCGCCAACGCCGCCAAGTGCGAGCCCGACGCGCAGGGGCGCATCGTGCTGCCGCAGAAGCTCAGAGCCTACGCCCACCTTGAAAAAGACGTGGTCGTGATCGGTGTTTCGAACCGCGCCGAGATCTGGAATGCGGAGAAGTGGGCAGAGATCGAGGCCGAGGAGCTCAATCCCGAGAATCTGGCCGCCGTGATGGAAGAGCTGGGATTCTGATATGGAAGAGAACTACGGCCATAAGCCGGTACTGTTGCACGAGTGCCTCGGCGCGCTCGCCATCAAGCCCGACGGCATCTATGTGGACGGCACGCTCGGCCGCGCCGGACATTCGCTCGAGATCGTGCGCCGCCTGACGACGGGCCGTCTCATTGCGCTTGACCGTGACGAGACCGCGATCGAAGCGGCAAACCGCCGCCTCGGCGATTATTTGGACAAGGTCACGCTCGTCCACAGCAATTTCAGCGCGCTCGACGCTGTGCTGCACGAGCTGGGCGTCCACGGCGTGGACGGGATGCTGTTTGACTTAGGTGTTTCCTCCCCGCAGCTCGACGAAGCGCAGCGCGGCTTTTCCTACAAGCAGGACGCGCCGCTCGATATGCGCATGGACGAATCCGCCGCACTGACCGCGCGCGAGGTCGTGAATACCTATTCTTATGAAGAGCTGCGCCGCATCCTCTTTGAATACGGCGAGGAGCGCTATGCGCCCGCCATCGCGAAGAGAATTTGCCAGCACCGCGAGCAAAAGCCCATCGAAACGACGCTTGAGCTCGCCGATATCATCCGTTCGGCCATGCCCGCGAGCGCGCTGCGCGAAAAGCAGCACCCTGCCAAGCGCAGCTTTCAGGCCATCCGCATTGCCGTGAACGACGAGCTGGGCGAGCTTCCGCCGATGCTCGATGCGGCGGAGAAAAATCTGAAACCGGGCGGACGGCTCGCGGTCATCACGTTCCACTCGCTCGAAGACCGCATCGTCAAGAAGAAATTACAGGAGCTTGCACAGGGCTGCATCTGCCCGCCGGAATTTCCGGTGTGCGTGTGCGGACGAAAGCCAAAGGTCAAGCTCATCACAAGAAAGCCCATCGTTTCGGGCGAAGAAGAACTCGCAGAGAATCCCCGTGCCCGCAGCGCCAAGCTGCGCGTCGCGGAAAAGTGCTGACAACAGCCGAAAATACGCAAAAGAAAGGAGATCGCCATGGCCAGCCGCAGAGAGCAGAACATGAAATACCGCCGCTACAGCGGACGAGTCAATGGCAATCTCGCTTACGATCCCGCCTACGAAGAGCGCCAGCGCAGGCTGCGCCGCGAGCGTGAATACGAGCGCGAGCACGAGCGTCAGCGCGAGGAATTCATGCGTCCCCCGCAGCGGAAGGTGCAGAAAAAGGCTGCGCCCGTCCGCCGTCAACGCGAAAAGGTCTCGCTCGGCACGCTGTGCGGCTTTATGGCGCTGGCCGCAATGGTCGCGCTGATGATCATGTGCCGCGCACAGCTGACGGAAATCTCCGCGCAGGTCGTCTCCGTGCAGAAGGAGATCTCCGCGCTCGAGGACGAGCATGTCGCGCTGCTCACGCGCTACGAAAAAACCTTTGACCTCACCACCATCAAGGAGGCGGCGGCCGCGGCCGGTATGGCCAAGCCCAGCGCCTCGCAGGTCTACTACATCGACCTGTCGGAGCCCGACAGCGTGGTCGTCTACCAGCAGAAGAGCCAGAACGTTTTGTCGCGGGTGCTCACGTCGCTTGGCAACGGCGTATGCGCAGTGGTGGAATATTTCAAATGAGCGAAGCTATACATAAGGAGTAAGGAGCTTCCTTACTCCTTTTCCATTTTTAAGGAGGATGAACGACTGTGGCACCACGCCCCCAGAACCAGAAAAGACGGCCCGAATCCGCGCGCCGCGCAAACCGCATCATTCAGACAAGAACGCTGCTGCTTCTGGGCGCGTTCGGCGTGCTGACGTTTGTGCTGCTCTTCACCCAACTCTATCACTGGCAGATCACCGAGCATGACGAGCTCCAGTCCGTCGCTGTGCGCCAGCAAACGCTGCGCACCACGGTGGAGGCGAGCCGCGGCACGATCTACGATCGAAACGGCACCATCCTGGCGATGTCCGCCTCGGCGGAGGATATTTTTATCTCTCCGAAGGAGATCATCGAAAACGATCAGGATCAAAACCTGATCGCGGGCGGCCTTGCTGAAATTCTGGACCTTGACCCCGCTGACATCCTCAAAAAGATGGAGAAGACGAACTCGCAGTACGAAGAGCTCAAGAAAAAAGCGGATGACGAGCTGGCCGACAAGGTGCGGGAATTCATCAATGAGAACGACCTCAAGGGCGTTTTCATTCGTCCGACGAGCAAGAGGACCTATCCCAAGGGGACGCTCGCCTCACAGGTCATCGGCTTTACCAATGACCTCGGCGGTGCGATGGGACTTGAGGCGACGTACAACGACGAGCTGACCGGTGAGAACGGTATGGTCGTCACCGCGCGCGACCGCGACGGCCGCTCCGTGCTCTACCAGTACGACCAGTATTTCGACGCGGAAAACGGCTGCGACCTGCACACGACGCTCGACACGACCATCCAGTATTACCTTGAGAAAGGTGTGCAGGAGCTCGAGGCGCGCTTCGGCACCGGCAAGGGCGCCGAGGGCATCGTCATGGATGTCAACACCGGCGCGGTGCTGGCGATGGCGTCGCTGCCGACCTACGACTTGAATTCCCCCGGCACGGTCTACAACGACTTTCTGACCTCCGGCATGACGGAGGAGCAGATCGAGGAGAACATGAAGGATCTTCTCAACAAACAGTGGCGCAGCAAGGCCATCAACGACACCTACGAGCCGGGCTCCACGTTCAAAACACTGACGCTCGCGATGGCGCTTGAGGAAAACGTTGTCGACCTGAACACGGGCTTCTATTGCAGCGGCAGCGTAAGGATCGAGGGCGAGACCATCAACTGCTCCAAGCGCGCGCCCGGTCACGGCCAGCAAAACCTGACGCAGGCGTTCGCCAACTCCTGCAACCCCGCGTTTATCAACATCGGCCTTCGCATCGGCAACGACAAGTTTTACCAGTACATGCTGGACTTTGGCCTGACGGAGAAGACCGGCGTCGACACCACGGGCGAGGCCAGCGGCTTCGTCAACAGCGAAATTAAATATTCGACGCTGGCGCTGGCGTGCTACGCCTTCGGCCAGAACTTCAACGTCACGCCTATCGCACTGCTGGCGGCGCAGTGCGCCTGCGTCAACGGCGGCTACCTCTATACGCCCTATCTTGTCGAAGAGATCACCGACCAGGACGGCAACGTCGTCTCCAAGCACGACTCCACGCCCATCCGTCAGGTCGTCTCCGAGGAGACGTCCGCGCTTGTGCGCGACATCATGGAGTATGAGGTCACAAGCGGCACGGGCAAGAACGGTCAGGTTGCGGGCTACCGCATCGGCGGCAAGACCGGCACGGCCGATAAGGTCGGCGGCGGCGTCATCGTCTCGTTCGTGTGCTTCGCCCCCGCGGATGACCCGCAGGTGATGATGCTCCTGACGCTCGACGAGCCGAGCAAGTGGACCGGTACCTACGTTTCCGGCGGTAACATGGTCGCCCCCGTGGCGAGTTCCGTCATGGGCGAGATCCTGCCGTATCTCGGCATTGAGCCGAGCTACACCGCTGAAGAGCTCGTCGGCGCGGATAAGACTGTGCCGAACGTCGTCGGCCTCAGCAAGGACGCGGCGGCCGAGCGCCTGAGCGCGAACGGCTTCAGCTTCCGCACCGTCGGCAGCGGCGATACCGTCACCGACCAGACGCCCGCAGGCGGCGCGATCGTACCGAACAGCGCGGAGATCATCCTCTACCTCGGCGCGGAGAAGTCGACTGACAAGTGCATCGTCCCAAACGTCGTGGGCGACAGCGCCGCGACCGCGAACCAGAAGATCGTGAACGCGGGGCTTATCATGGGCGTTTCCGGCGCGACGAACGCAAGCTCGTCCACGGTGCGCGCCATCTCGCAGAGCATCGCCGCGGGCACGGAGGTCGAGGCCGGTACGGTCGTGCGCGTCCAGTTCAGCGACAGCTCGGTGCGCGACTAAAGACAGCAAGACCCAATTCCGAAAGGAATTTTTCAAACGCAGTTATCTGAGCTTATTTCCGCATTAGAAGACAAAACGGTGCATGCGCCGCCTGACCTGATAGTCAGCGGCCTTGCGCTCGATTCCCGCAAGGCAGAAGAGGGATTCCTCTTCTTTGCCCTGCCGGGGGAGAAGGAGGACGGCGGCGAGTTTATCGCCGAAGCCAAAGCGCGCGGCGCGGCCTGCGCCGTGTGCGAGCATCCGCCGGAGACGGAAATTCCCTATATCTTAGTGCCGGATGCGCACAAAGCGCTTGCGCTTTGCGCGGCGGTATGGTATGGTACTCCGGCGGGAAAACTCACCGTGGTCGGCGTGACCGGCACAAACGGCAAAACGACCACGACGTATCTTATCAAACAGCTTTTGGAGCGCACGAAGGGCGCAAAGGTCGGCCTGATCGGCACGAATCAGAATTTGATCAGTGACAAGACCATCCCGACCGACCGCACAACGCCCGACGCGCTGACCGTGCAGCGCCTGCTCGCCCAGATGGTCGATGCGGGCTGCACCTATGCCGTGATGGAGGTCTCGTCCCACGCGCTGATGCAGAGCAGGGTAGAAGGAATCCGATTCCGCGTCGGTGTTTTCACGAACCTGACGCAGGATCATCTTGACTACCACGGCACGATGGAGGCCTACTGCGACGCGAAGTCGAGGCTTTTCGACCAGTGTGACATCGCCTGCGTCAACGGTGACGATGCGTGGACGGAGCGCTTGCTCGCCCGCTTTACGAGCGAGCGGATCACATTCGGGCAGGGCATGACGAATGACCTTGTCGGCTGGCGTGCCCGCTACGAAAACGACTGTGTGCGCTTTACCGCCTGCACCGACCTCGACCACGAGGAGACGAAAATCGGCATCCCCGGCGGCTTTTCGCTCTACAATGCGCTCGCGGCGCTCTGCGCCGTGCAGGCGCTCGGCGTGCCGCTTTCCGACGCGGCAAAAGCGCTGACGGAATGTGTCGGCGTTAAGGGGCGGTGCGAGGTCGTACCGCTTGATGCGCCGTTCACCGTCATCATTGACTATGCGCACACGCCCGACGGGCTCAAAAATATTCTCTCTACGGTCTGCGGCTTTGCCGACGGGCGCGTCATCGCGCTCTTTGGCTGCGGGGGAGACCGCGACAGGACAAAGCGACCCCGCATGGGCCGCATCGCCGCGGCGCTCTCGGACTTCGTTGTCCTCACGAGCGACAATCCCCGCACCGAAGACCCTTACACCATCCTGCGCGATGTGCTCCCCGCCATTTTGGAGAGCAGAACGCCGTTCGCCGTCATCGAGAACCGGCGCGAGGCCATCGGCTTTGCTCTGCGCGAGGCAAAAGCGCGCGACGTCGTCGTCCTCTGCGGCAAGGGGCACGAGACCTATCAGGAGATCGGAACGATAAAATACCACCTCGACGAGAGGGAGGTCGTGCGCGAGAGGTTCGCGCAAGTACAAAGGAAGGACGCCGCCGACGCGGCGAAGGAAAACGAACATGAAGATCATCATTGCCTGCATACTGAGCTTCGCGGTCTCCGCGATCACGGGAAAATTTCTGGTCCCTGAGCTGAGAAAGCTCAAGGCCGGACAGAGCATCCGCGAGGACGGCCCCACCTGGCACGCCGGAAAGGCCGGCACGCCGACGATGGGCGGCTTAATGTTCATCCTCGGCATCTTCGTCTCTATCCTGATCTGCGGCTGGAAAGGCATGATGGCGGGGGACTTTGAGCACCTCTACATCTTCTTTTTTGCGCTGATCTTCGGCGGCATCGGCTTTTTAGACGACTTTGAAAAGGTGAAGCACAAGCAGAACCTCGGCCTTACGGCCATTCAGAAGTTCCTGCTCCAGCTCGCCGCGGCGGTCGCGTTCCTCTGCCTGATGCGCTTTGAGGGCATGCTGACGCCAAACCTCTACGTGCCGTTTTTCAACACGCAGATCGTCATGAGCTGGTGGGTGTACATGGTGTTCGCGGCGTTTGTCATCGTCGGCACGGTCAACGCCGTCAACATCACGGACGGCATCGACGGCTTGGCCGGCAGCGTGACGGTGCCGGTCGGCCTGTTTTTCACCGTGCTCGCCATCTGGTGGCAGGGCTATGAGCAGCTCGGCATTTATGCTGCGGCGCTCGTCGGGGGAATTCTCGGCTTCCTCATCTATAATTTCCACCCCGCCAAGGTCTTCATGGGTGACACAGGCTCGCTGTTCCTCGGCGGCACGGTGGCGGCGCTGGCTTTTGCCTACGATATGCCGCTCGTGCTGATCCCTGTCGGCTTTGTCTACATCTGCGAGACGCTGTCCGACATTTTGCAGGTCATCTACTTCAAGGCGACGCACGGCAAGCGCCTTTTCAAGATGGCGCCGCTGCACCACCACTTCGAGCTCTGCGGCTGGAGCGAAGTAAAGCTCGTCGCCGTGTTCACCAGCGTGAGTGCGCTGTGCTGTCTGGCGGCGCTGTTCGGAGTACTCAACAGATTTCATTTTTGAGAAACGGCAAGCCGTTTCTCAAAAATGAGAGGGGATGCGCGGCGCTCTGTGCCTCGCCGCCCTTGGCGGCTCGACACTCACTCTGCGAGAAGTATTTTTCGCCACGCACCGGTCGCGGCGAAAAATGATTAAAAATATTTCGCGCCTGCGGGCGCGAAAGTCTGCGACGCTTGGTTGCAAAATGGAGGCAAACTCGCGCAGAGCGCGAGTTTGCAATCAGTATGAAAGGGGGAAGACTGCATGACCAAGGAAGAACGCTTGCTGCGGCAGGAGCAGCGCGAGCGGGCGAAGGCCATCGAGGCGGCGGCGCGCGAAGCGGGCCGCGGACCGCTGGACCTTCCGTATCTTCTGCTGGTACTTACGCTCGTGGGCGTGGGCCTGATCATGCTGTTTTCCGCAAGTTTCCCCTCGGCCTACTATGAAGAGGGTAACCCCGCGCACTACCTCATCCGTCAGGGGATTTTCGCGGTCCTCGGCATCACGGCGATGTTCGTTGTCGGCAAGATCAACTACGAGCGCTATCGCGCGGTGGCGAAGATGCTGCTGATCTTTTCCATCATCCTGCTGGTGCTCGTTCTGATCCCGGGCATCGGCACGGGCCGACTGACGCACGGCGCGCAGCGCTGGATCCGTCTCGGACCCATCCAGTTCCAGCCGTCTGAGATCACCAAGGTCGGCATCATCCTCTATTTTGCCGACAGCATTTCGAAGAAGAAAGACAAAATGGCCACGCTGCGCTACGGCATCGTGCCCTATGTTGCCATCCTCGGCGTGATTGCGGCGCTGATGGCAAAGGAGCCGCACTTTTCCGGTATGGTGCTGCTGCTCGGCATCGGTGCTGTGATGATGTATGTCGGCGGCATCCGCAACTACTGGGTTGGTCTCGGCTTTGCGATGGTGCTGCTGGTGATCTACGCCTTTGCGACCGGCATCATCACCTACAACTCGAGCCGAATCGACATCTGGCTCGACCCGTTCAACGAAGAGTGGATGCGCGATAAGGGCTATCAGATCCGGCAGAGCTTGCTCTCCATCGGTTCGGGCGGATTGTTCGGACTGGGCCTTGGCAAGAGCCGGCAGAAGTTTCTGTTCCTGCCCGAAGAGCACAACGACTTTATTTTCGCCATCATCTGCGAGGAGCTCGGCCTTGTCGGCGCGACGATCATCATGGTCATGTTCGCGCTGCTCATCATCCGCGGCTACTGGATCGCCCTGCACGCGCGCGACCGCTTCGGAAGCCTTCTTGCCGTCGGCGTGACGACGCAGATCGCCTTGCAGGTATTCCTGAACATCGCGGTCGTAACGAATCTGATCCCGAACACGGGTATTTCGCTGCCGTTTTTCAGCTACGGCGGCACGGCGCTTGCCGTGCAGCTGGCCGAGGTCGGCATCGTACTGAGCGTTTCGCGTCAGATGCGCTGACGCGGGAAGGAGAAAACGGCTATGAAGGTCATCTTTACCTGCGGCGGCACGGCGGGGCATGTCAACCCCGCGCTCGCGCTCGCGGGCTATATGCGGGAAAAGGACGCGGGCACGCAGATCTTATTCGTCGGCGCGGAGCGCGGACTGGAGCGCGATTTGATCGCGCACACGGACTATCCGTTCCGTACGGTGAACATTTCATCGTTCCACCGCTCGTTCAGGCCTGCGGAGATCAAGCACAACCTTGTCTCGCTCAAAAATCTCGCCCACGCCGAGCGTGAGGCGAACGCCATCTTACACGATTTTCACCCCGACATAATCGTCGGCACCGGCGGCTACGCGAGCTATCCGCTCGTGCGCTACGGTGCAAAGGCGGGCATCCCGACGGCGGTGCACGAGTCAAACATTGTGCCGGGCCTGACGACGCGGCAGTTAGAGCCCCACTGCGACCGCATCATGGTTGGCTTTGAGGACTGCCGCGCGCACTACAAGCACCCCGAAAAGGTGGTCGTGACCGGTACGCCTGTGCGCGGCGACTTCTTCACGATCAGCAAGCAGCAGGCGAAGGAAAGACTCGGCATGAACGACGGGCGCAAGCTCATCGTCTCGTTCTGGGGCAGCCTCGGGTCGAACGCGATGAACCGCGCGATGGCGGAGTTTCTGGCGCTTGAGAGCGCGAAGGAGCCCTTTTACCATATCCACGGCGTCGGCGAGATCTGCTGGAAGCCGATGCAGCAGTGGATGCACGATGACGGGCTGGAGATCACCGAGCATCCCGCGCTCGACGTGCGCGAGTACATCTACGACATGGCGACTGTCATGCGCGCCGCCGACCTCGTTATCTGCCGCGCGGGCGCGTCTACGCTCAGCGAGCTGACGGCGCTCGGTGTTCCGGCAATTCTGGTGCCGTCGCCCAACGTGACGAATCACCATCAGGAAAAGAACGCGGCGCTGCTCGGCGACCACGGCGCGGCGCTCGTGCTGCCGGAAGAGGGCCTTGACGGCAAGAAGCTCTTCGCCGCCGCGGCGGGCATCCTGAACGATCCGCAGCGGATGGAGACGATGTCTCAAAACATGGCGGCGCTCGGCATTCCCGACGCGACCAAGCGCATCTACGACACAGTGATGACGCTGCTCAAGTGAAAGAGAATAAAAAGGAAGCGAGCCGTGAGGCTCGCTTCCTTTTTGCGTGTTTTTGCGATTTATTCCGCCTTCAAAATGAAATCCATATAGATGGGATTGTGGTCGGAGTAGCGATACCCCGCGTCGACGACATCGGCGGAGACGGCTTCGACGTTGTCGGAGACGAGGAAGCCGTCGACCGTCACGCGGAAGGTCGTCTCCTCGTTGTAGGGTTCGTTGGCCGTGCGGCAGGTGGCGACGGGATGGTCGGCGTCAAACGGCACGACAAGGGAGAGCCCGTCGGGGATCGTCCCCTCGGGGATGGGCTGCGCCCAGGTGTCGTTCTCGCCGCCCGCGACGCCGAAGATCTCGGCAGAATTGCCGAGCAGATCCTTGTTGAAATCACCGCCCGCGACGCAGTAGTTGCCGTTTTCATATTCCGCCAGCATGTCGGCGCAGAGCATTTCAAGCTGCTCGGTCGCGATGGTGCCGTCGGACGTGTAGGCCGAAAGATGCAGGTTATAGAGCACCAGCTCCCTGCCGTTTTCCATCGGGACGCGGCTGACGGAGTAGCAGCGGTCCAGGTCGACGAGCTTCATAACGCCCGTCTCGATCGGCAGCGAGCGGCGTACGGCGGACGAGATCGGATGGCGTGAGAGCGTCACGATACCGGACTGGTTTGCGCCGTGGGGGTTAATAAGAGGATAGAAGAGGTAGGGACTGTCATAATTCTGCGCGAAGACCTCGCAGCCCTCGCGGCCGTCCATCGCGCGCACGATGTAGGCGCGCTCGTCGACGTGGTGGCTGCGCGTGCCGTCGGTGTCGACCTCCTGAAAGAGGGCAAAATCGGGCGTGAGGTCGTTCACAAGCGCGGCCTCGCCACAGACGTTTTCGCGCACGGCGTCGGCGCTGCGGGCGCGGCTCTCCTTGCCGCCGTCCATGAAGAAGCTGTAATCGTCGCTGTACGCGCCAAAGCCGATGTTCGCCGACGAGACGCGGTAGGTGACGCCGGCCTGCGGCGCGCCCTCCATCGGCAGCGCGCTTTCGCCGCCGGTCGTGTGATCCTGCACGGAGAACTGCACGATGTCGAGCGTCTGCCAGTCCTCCACGCGGTAGTACGCGGCAAAGACATAGATGACGTAAGCCAGCACGATCAAAACAAGCGCCAACAGAACATAGAGCGCAATTTTCAGCGGTTTTTTCATCGAAAAACTCCTTTCGGGGAGAAATGCCAGTAGTTTCATTTTGCCACAAAGCGGGCGGGAAAGCAAGGCAAAAAGAAGTTGACGCGCCGCGGCAAAATAGCTATACTGAAAATGCCCAACTATTGCCCTGCGAAAACCGGCAGTCACCCATTTTCCGCAAAAGCCATACGATGGAAAAGTAATGTGCTTGCGGGAGGGAACATGATGTGTGAGCTGTTGGTAGAGGGCGGGGAGCGCCTGTACGGAGAACTCACGATACAAGGCTCAAAAAACAGTGTGCTGCCGATTTTGGCGGCGACGCTTTTGTGCGCGGACACCTGCGTGATCGAAAATTGCCCGAAGCTGCGGGACGTGGATGCGTCCGTTGCCATTCTGCGGCACTTGGGCTGCTGCACGCACTGGGAGGACAGTGCGCTCGTGGTCGACACAGCGCGCATGGACCGCGCGGTCGTGCCCGACGCACTGATGCGAGAGATGCGCTCGTCGGTCATCTTTCTCGGCGCGATTCTGGCGCGCTGCAAGGAAGCGACGATCTGTTATCCCGGCGGCTGCGAGCTGGGGCCGCGTCCTATTGACCTGCACTTAAGCGCCCTGAGCGCCTTGGGGGCAGAGATCAGGGAGACGGGCGGCGAGCTCAAGTGCCGCGGCGGAACGCTTCTCGGGAGCGATGTGTACTTACCCATGCCGAGCGTGGGCGCGACGGAAAACGCGCTCCTCTGCGCCTGCGGCGCAGACGGCGTGACGACGATCTACAACGCCGCGCGCGAGCCGGAGATCGTCGATTTACAGAACTTTATCAACGCGATGGGCGGCAACGTCCGCGGCGCGGGAGGCTCAATCATCACAGTCGAGGGAAAGCGCGCGCTGCACGGCGGGAAATACCGCATCATCGCCGACCGCATCGTGGGCGCGACGTATCTCTGCGCCGCGGCCTGCTGTGGGGGAGAGGTGCGCCTTCGCGGCGTCGACCCGCGGGCGCTTTCGACTGTGTCCGGCGCGCTGAGCGAGGCGGGCTGCACGGTCAAAAGCGGGGAGGACGATGTTTTCCTTCAAAGTGATGGCAGTCTCAGATCCATCCGCCCTGTGCGCACGGCGCCCTATCCGGGCTTTCCGACGGACGCGCAGCCGGTGCTGATGGCGGCGCTTTTGAAAAGCGCGGGCAGCACCGTTTTTGTAGAGAATATTTTTGAAAACCGTTACCGCCATGTCGACGAGCTGGCGCGCATGGGCGCGGAGGTGCGCGTCGCGGGACGCGTGGCCGTCGTCACGGGACGCGAGCACCTGCACGGCGCGCGCGTCAAGTGCACCGACCTTCGCGCGGGCGCGGCGCTTGTGATTGCGGGCCTGCAGGCCGACGGACTCACGCGCATTTCGCGCATCGAGCACATCGACCGCGGCTATGAGAGCATCGAGCGCGACCTTGGCGTGCTGGGCGCGCATGTGCGGCGGGAGACGGGTACATAAGCAAACGAAGAAAAAAGGCAGGAAAACTATGGCGTCAAAGCGAAGAAACAGACGGCGCAGGCGGGGAAGAGCCTCTTTCCCGCTGAGACTTTTGTGCCTCGCGGTCGTGATCGCCGCATTTCTCGGCGCGCTGACGATGTTCTTCCGTATCGATATGATCGTGGTGGAGGGCAACGAGCGCTATACCGAGGAGCAGATCATCGAGGCTGCGGGCGTGCAGAAGGAGCAGAACCTTGTGCTGCTGAACAAATATAAGGTCAAACAATCCATTTTCGACACGCTTCCGTATGTGGAGACCGTTGTCATCAACCGCAAATACCCCGACGCGCTCATTCTGACCGTGACGGAGTGCTCGGCCTCCGCTGCGCTGACGGGCGAAAACGACACATGGCTCATGAGCGACGAAGGCAAAATTCTGGAGCGCGCATCGCAGATCCCCGAGGGCTGCGCGCGCGTGACCGGCTGCACGCTCGTCGAGCCCGCGGTCGGCGCGATGGCGGCGTTTGCGGACGAGGATTCGTATAAATTCGAGCGCCTGCTCACGCTGCTGCGCACGGCGGAGGATAAGCAGCTTCTCTCCATGATCGGCGAGATCGACCTGAGCGACGGCACGGCCATCACTTTTACCTATTTGGACCGCTTTACGGTCAAAATGCCCTGGGATGCGGACATTGCCTACAAGCTCGGGAATGTGCGCACGGTGGTGGAGCAGCTTGAAGCCAATCAGACCGGCACGATCAACCTGATGAACGACGGCAGGGCTGACTTCATCCCGGAATAAAGGCGGAAGTTGACGTAAAAAAGTTTCCCCGAAATGCCCGATTGCTATTGACCCCGCGGGAAAACCGTAATACAATAATTAAGATAGCAAATACCTGATATTGTGGCGCTTGCAGCGGCAAGTGCCTTGCCCATACAACAGATTGCAGGAGGAACCGACATGGCATTCGGATTGGAGACCGGTCCTGAAAACGTAGTTAAGATCAAGGTCATCGGCGTTGGCGGCGGCGGCAACAATGTGGTCAACCGCATGGTGCGCACCGGTGCGCGCGGCGTCGACTTTGTCGCAGTGAATACAGATAAGCAGGCGCTCAACGTGTCTGCCGCCACTTATAAAATTCAGATCGGCGAAAAGCTGACGCACGGTCAGGGCGCGGGCTCCGACCCTGAGGTCGGCCGCAAGAGCGCCGAGGAGAGCCGCAACCAGATCGCCAAGGCGCTCGAGGACACCGATATGGTCTTCATCACCGCCGGCATGGGCGGCGGCACCGGCACAGGCGGCGCGCCCATTGTTGCCGAGATCGCGCGCGAGGCGGGCATCCTGACCGTCGGCGTCGTGACGAAGCCCTTCGGTTTTGAAGGCCGCCGCCGCATGACGCAGGCGGAAGCGGGCATCGAAGAGCTCAAGACCAAGGTCGACTCGCTCGTCATCATCCCGAACGAGCGCCTCAAGCACGCGACCGACCAGAAGATCACCTTTGCCAACGCGTTCGAGATCGCGGACGACGTGCTGCGTCAGGCGGTGCAGAGCATCTCCGACCTGATCCGCGACACGGGCTTCATCAACCTCGATTTTGCCGACGTGACCGCCATTATGAAGGACGCGGGCCTTGCCCACATGGGCGTCGGCCGCGCCGCCGGCAAGAACAAGGCCGAGGAGGCCGCGCGCATGGCCATTTCGTCCCCGCTGCTGGAGACCTCCATCAACGGTGCGCACGGAGTGCTCATCAACGTCACGGGCTCGATGGACATCGGCCTCGACGAGGTCGAGCAGGCAGCGTCCCTCGTGCAGGAGGCTGTGCATCCCGACGCGCTCACGATCTTCGGCGCGACGTTCGACGAGACGCTCGACGACGAGATCCGCGTCACCGTCATCGCCACGGGCTTTGACAAGGCGCCCGGCGCGCTGGACTTCAACAAGGATAAGAAGCCTGCGGAGCAGAGCGGCGAGAGCGCCGCTGCCAGTCTTGCGCCGCTCGACTTCGACAAGGAAAAGGCCGAGGAAGAGGCCAAGCACGAAGATGAGCCCGATCCGTTCGACGACATCTTCAAAATTTTCAACCGCGAGCGTTAAATGGAATCAATTCCCAAAATTCCGCAGACTTTGGTCTGCGGAATTTCTTTGTCCGCATTTACAGCGCCATTTCAAAAAGCGATGCCAGCGCATCAAAATTTTGCACCTTTTAATTTTGCCCGAAGCGCAGAAAGTAAATGCGCCGGACAGAGAAAAAGAAATGAGAAAGAAAAAATTTCCGGCGTTGGGCGGACGGCTGCGCGCTGCGCGCACAGGGCGCGCCGTCCGCCCGTATTTTTTAAAGGGGTGAGAGAATGGATGGAACGCATCGCACAAAAAAGCGAGCGGCGGCGATCCTGCTGGGATTTTTTGCCGCCGCTGCGATCGCAATGCCGTCTGCGCAGGCGGCGGACCGGACGGTCAGCGAGCTGATCCCCGTCGGACAGACCGTCGGCGTCAAGCTCTTTTCCGATGGCGTGCTCGTCGTCGGCTTTTCCGATGGGGAAAGTCCGGCGAAGGACTGCGGACTCAAGGAGGGCGACGTCATCACCGCCATCGGCGGGCAAAGCCTGGACACCATTGAGGAATTCCGTCAGCTTCTGGCAGAAAACGGCGAGGACGCCGCGGCGCTGACCGTCAAGCGCGGCAGCCGCACGATCGAACTGAGCGCAGAGCCGGAGAAGGATGAGGACGGCGAGTACCGCCTCGGCGCCTGGGTGCGCGACAGTATGGCGGGTATCGGCACGATGACCTTCTTTGATCCGCAGAGCGGCACGTTCGGCGCGCTGGGCCACGGGGTCACGGATGTGGACACGGGGCAGCTCCTGCCGCTCGACCACGGCAGCATCATGGACGCCTCGGTCAAGGCGGTGAAAAAAGGCGAGCGCGCCTCGCCCGGCGAGCTCAAGGGCGACTTTGACCTGACGCGCGACAGCGGAACGCTTTACGCCAACACCGAATGCGGCATTTTCGGCAAGCTCTCGGCAGAGGACGCGGCAAAGATCACCGGTGCGGCGCTGCCGATCGCAAAAAAGGACGAGATCAAGACCGGCAGGGCGGCGATCTTAGCCACCGTTTCCGGCAATGAAACACGCGAGTATGATATTGAGATCGAAAAAATCTATTCGCCTTCCGGCAGCACGCGAAATCTGATGCTGCGCGTGACGGACGAGGAGCTTCTTGCGCAGAGCGGCGGCGTGGTGCAGGGAATGAGCGGCAGCGCGATTTTGCAGGATGGCAAGATCATTGGCGCGGTCACGCACGTCCTGCTGGATGATCCGTCAAGAGGTTATGGCATTTTTATCGAAAATATGCTCTCTGCGGCGGGGCTTTCGAGTGAATAACCTACCCATATAGTAGAAAGATTGTGTTAAGATAGCGTAAAAACAACCAAATTCTCATGCAAAAAGTTAGAAAAAGATGGTTAAATTCGACATAACTCGCTTGAAAACGCTGTCCAAATATGTTAGCTTAGAGCCATGGCAGAACGAAGACGTCACATTTTGCTGCTGAAGCTGGCCGGCTGGGTCGGCGAAAACTTGTGTGAAAAGGACGGGATGACATGGACAAGAGGATCACGGTCGTATTAGCGGACGCAAACGAGGAGTTCCGCACAGCACTGAAACAGGCATTGGAAGCAACGGGTGAGTTCGACGTAGTGGGATGCGCAGCCGACGGACTGGCTGCGGCGCAGGATATAGCGGAGCGAAAGCCGCAGCTTCTTGTGATGGATCTTTTGCTGCCGGGACTTGACGGCTTTGGCGTGCTCGAGCAGGCGGCGAAGGACAAGGTGCAGATGAAGACAGTTGTCGTCTCGGCTCTTTATCGCGATCAGATCGTGTCGCAGGCGATGAACCGCGGCGTATCGTTCTTCATGCCCAAGCCCTGCGAGCTGACCTCGCTTTTAGACCAGATGCGCCGCGCGGTCAACGAGGGTGAGGAGAGCGAGGACGAGTCGCAGGCGCTTGAACGCGAGGTCACGGCAGTGATCCACGAGGTCGGCGTGCCCGCGCACATCAAGGGCTATCAGTACGTGCGCGAGGCCATCGTCATCGCCGTGCAGGACATGGATGTCATCAACGCCGTGACAAAGGTGCTCTATCCCGAGGTCGCGCGCCGCTACAGCACCACGCCCTCGCGCGTTGAGCGCGCGGTGCGCCATGCGATCGAGGTCGCGTGGGACCGCGGCGACCTTGAGACGCTCCAGCGCTATTTTGGCTACACGGTATCCAACACGAAAGGAAAGCCGACCAACAGCGAGTTTATCGCCATGATCGCGGACCGCATCCGTTTACAACGGAAGATCTATAGGGTGTGAAAAGCGAAAGACGTAAAGAGCCACGGAGAGATACTCCGTGGCTCTTTTAATAAGAGGTTTATGACTTATCACTTGCAGTGAACGCAAATGACAGCTCAGGGTCGGAAAGAATGACGACAGAGAAAGTATCGTCACTGACAAAAGCATATCCAAAAGCCGAGGCGTCAGGATCATCCGAAGCTTTTACATCATAACAATAGCCGGCAAGCTTTTCGCCATCATTCACAGCTTTTGTTTCCTCGGGACTGTAAGTTAAGTAGAAGGATCAATCAGAAATGGAGCGTTCTGAGAATGAAATTGTAGCCGCACCACCCTTTTCAACGGTGCAGGTAAAGCCACCGAGATTTTTTGCGCGGATGGTATCAAATCGCTGGGAATCACCGGCGTCCAGGTCCGTGCCGTTTGTCCAGTCGGTGTCGACGACATTTCCGCTGCGGTCCAAAAATTTGAGCCGATCTCATAGGAGCGGACATCTTTGGAGCTGGTGTTTTTCACGGTCCCTTCGATATAGAGATAGTTTCGGCTCGTCCGCGTTGTCCAGTCGGACAAAATGGTCAAGTCGCCGGTCGTAGGGGTACTCAGATATTCTTGAAGCGCACGATCGTATTTGCTCTGCTCGATGGCGTCCTTTTGGCTTTTGACCTGCGAGAGCTCGTGTACCGAGCCGCCGGCGATCAGCAAAGTAGCGGCGATACAAACGATGAGCAGGGCGTTTCGCTTAGAAATTTTTGGCGCGGAGGGAGATAGCCTTTCACCGCAGTCGGGACAGAAAACAAAGCTGTCATCGTATTGCTTGGAGCATTTTTTGCATTCTTTCATGGCGAGCCTCAATTTTTAAGCCCGATGTAGGCGAGGATCGAAGAGAAAAAGATGCCGGTCGCGCGGATCATGGCCGCATAACCTGCATAGACGGTGGCAAGCTCCTGATAGTAACCTTCTTCCAGCGTTTTACCGCCTACGGATTCAATGCTGCCGATTTCCATTCCGCCAGCGACGACGCAATGGGCCGCATACAATGACATGAGCAGGACCAGCGCCGCAAGCACAAAAAAGATAATGCCAAAGAGTACAAAACGATCCCCGTCCGGCGGAACCTTCCGCCGGACGGGGATCGTTGCTTTTTTACTTTTCCTGTTTCTTTTTCATGCGGCGCTCAATGTGCTGCAATCCCCGCAGGCACAGCCAGGAGACGGCGCCGAGGAGCAGCGAGCCGAGCGCAAATTGCTTTTTCTTCATAGGTGATTCCTCATGTGTCGATTTCGCGTAAAACAACGTCTGCGGTGAAGCGCTTGCCGTCGCGCTCGACTAAGAGCTTGAGCGTTTCGCCTGCTTCATGGCGGCGGCGGACACGCAGAAGGTCGGTGGACTTTGTCAACGCTTCGCCGTCGGCCGCTACGATAAGGTCACCCTTTTGGATGCCGGCCTCCTCACCGGGGCCGCCGGGCGTGACCTCCATGACGAGAAGCGCGCTCTCGCCATTCTCTGCTGTGACGGGAACGGGCTGCACCGAAATGCCGATCATCACCTCGCCGTGCACCTCGCCGTAGGCGATCAGGTCATTGATCATATAGGCGGTCGAGGCGATGGGAATGGCAAAGCCGAGGCCCTCCACGCTCGTGGTAGAGGACGAGCCCATCTTCATCGTGTTGATGCCGACGACCTGTCCGTACACGTTGATGAGCGGGCCGCCGGAGTTGCCGTTGTTGAGCGCGGCATTCGTCTGAATGAGCGTCATCGTCACGCCGTCGATGTACACGTCGCGGTTGATGGCGGAGACGATGCCGTCGGTCAGCGTGCCGCGCAGCTCCACGCCGAGCGGGTTGCCGATGGCGAACACCGGATCGCCGACCGTCAGCGCGTCAGAGTCGCCGAATTCCGCGGCGGGAAGGCCGCTGGCCGCGATCTTGATGACGGCGAGGTCCTTTTCTTCGTCGAGCCCCAAAAGGCACGCACGGTAATCCTCACCCGTGTCGAGCACGACGTAGCACTCCGAGCCGCCCGCGATGACGTGGGCGTTCGTGAGGATATAGCCATCCTCGGTGAAGATGACGCCAGTGCCGACCATGGCGCTGCCGTCGCGGTTGCCGGTGAGCACTGTGACGGTGGAGGGATTGACTTTCTGGTAGATCTCCTGGATCGTCAGCGCCTCGCCGTGGCTTTCGTTGTAGCGGAGCTTGACCTGATCAGTGTTGGGCAGGCGCTTGATGGTCGTTTCGCCATGCTCGCTGTTGTCGTAATAATCCTCGTCATGGCGCTGCTCAAAATCATCGTCGTGATAGGAACGGTGATCGTCGAATGCGCCGCCGAGCCACAGCGCCGTGACGACGCCGCTGACGATGAGCAGCCCGAGCATGCAGAAAAGGAAGATCTTAAGCCCTTTCCGCTTTTTGCGCGGTGATGTATGCTTCTTCGGCTGTCCGGGCAGCGGTGTCGGCTGCACGTAGCGCTCCACGATGGGCGTGACGGGCGCTTCATAGCGCAGCACGACCTCCTGCGGCTCGCCGCTCTGGCTGACCGTCGGGGATAACTCCTGATTCTCGTGATCCATAGCGTGTTTCTCCTGTTGAGACTTACTGCGCGGTCTGCCCGCCGGCGAGCGTCACGCTGAAGGTGAACGTCGTCAGGCCGTTTTCGCTTGTGACGGCGATGTGCTCCTTGTGCTGGTCCAGAATGGTTTTGACCACGTAGAGCCCGAGGCCCACGCCGTCCTTATCCTCGGAGCGGGATTTGTCGCTCTTGTGGAAGCGCTCGAACAGCAGCGGGATCTCCTCGGCGGGGATGGTGCCGCCCTCGTTGCGAACCGAGATCAGCGCCTTGCCGTTGAGCGTCGTCACGCCGAGGTAGAGCGCAGAGCCCTTGCGGGCGAATTTTGCCGCATTTTCGAGCAGGTTGTAGATGACCTGCGTGATGAGATCGTTGTCGCCGAGCACCATGATACCGCTGTCGGGAATGTCGGCGTCGACATCGAGCCCGCGGTCGGTGATCTTCTTCTCCATCGAAATGAGCACGCGGCGCATGCTCTCGCACACGTCGAACGGCGCCTTCGTGCGCGTCAGGTCGCGCGACTGGAGCTGCGAGACCTCGAGCATGCGGCGCACGAGGCGGGACAGGCGCCGCGCCTCATCCGAGATGATGCGCAGATACTGCTGTTCCTGCTCGGGCGGGATCGTGCCGTCTAAGATGCCGTCGGTGTAGCCTGCGATGGTCGTCATCGGGGTCTTTAACTCATGGGAGACGTTCGCGATGAACTCGCGGCGCTGGCGTTCGGTCTCCTGTAAGGAGTCCGCCATGTTGTTGAACGACTCGGCGAGCTCGGAGATCTCCGTCACACCCTCGTAGTTGTGCATGCGCACGTCGAAATTGCCCTCGGCAAAGCGTCGTGTCGCCTCCGCCATCTCGTGGATGGGGCGCGACTGGCGCATGCTGACCCACGCGCTCACGACGAACGAGAGCAGCAGTACTGTCACCGCCGTCATGAAAAACAATCCGATGAATGTGCGCCACATCGTCGTCAGCGCCCGCGCGCCGGTCACCGCCAGCACAAAGCCGACGGTTGCGCCCTCGCTCACGATCGGCACGCCGACGACGAAGTGCGTGTCCTCATAGATGTCGCCGAGCGTGGTGCGCACGGCGTAGGTGTTATCGCTCATCGCGCCCTCGGCCACGTCCTGCGGCACGGTCAGCACGCGGTTGACGAGAGTTGTATCGGTCGTCAGCAGCAGGTTGCCGTCCGAGTTGCAGATGAGAAATTCTGCATCCGTCACGTTCGAAGCGAAGTCTGCCAGCTCACGCAGCCCTGTGAGCGAGCCATTTTCCATGTAGGACGACACCATGTGCGACACGACCGTCGCCTTGCTCTGCATCTGCTCGCTGCGCTCATCGATGGCGTAGGAATACGTCAGCGCGAAGAACGCGCTGCCGAGCAGCGCCAGCGTCAGCATGACAACGCTTGCCGTAAGCAGAAAATTCTGCCAGTAGATCGTGCGGCAGCGGGTCTTGACCTTTTTGAGCGTCCAGCGCTTTTTCTGTGTTTTCTCTTTGTTTTCTTCCGGCATACTGAATTACTTCACTTCGAATTTATACCCGACGCCCCAGACAGTCTTGAGCGCCCACTGGTCGCTGACGTTTTCGACCTTTTCACGGAGCCTCTTGACATGCACATCCACCGTGCGCGAGTCGCCAAAGTAGTCGAAGCCCCACACCTCGTCAAGCAGCTGGTTGCGCGTGTAGACACGGTTCGGCGTGGCGGCAAGGTGGTAGAGAAGCTCCAGCTCTTTGGGCGGCGTGTCGATCTTCTTGCCGTCGACGATGAGCTCATAGGAGTCGAGGTCGATGATGAGCTTGTCGAACGTGAGGCGCTTGTGCGTGTCCTCGGGGATCTCGCTGCGGCGCAGCACGGCGTTGATGCGCGCAAGCAGCTCCTTCATTTCAAAGGGCTTGACAACATAGTCGTCCGCGCCCATCTCAAGGCCGTGGATGCGGTCGTTGACCTCGCCCTTGGCGGTGAGCATGATGATCGGGCACTTAGACGTCTCGCGGATCTTGGCGCATACGCCCCAGCCGTCGAGCACGGGGAGCATCACGTCGAGCAGCACGAGGTCGGGCTCTTTTTCCTTGAATTCCTCCACGGCCTTGCCGCCGTCGGCGGCGATGCGGACGTCAAAGCCCTCTTTGTCGAGATACATCTTAATGAGGTTGGAAATATTATTGTCGTCCTCCACGACAAGAATATTGCGTGCCATGCTGGTTTCCTCCTTCACACAAGCGTGTGTCTTTCTTCTGTGTTATTGTTTATTATACGCAAAACTGTGCGCGTTTCCTGAACAATTTGTAAAACCGTCACGCGTCCTTTGTGACCGCGAGCTCGTTGAGCGCCGTGATGAGACGCGAGGACGAGCGGAGGCGAGAGAGCAGCATGCTCCAATCTGCCTGTACGGCGGTGTCAGCGCCGAGATAGGCGATGCACCCGCCGGAGCGGGCCTGACGCGCGATGCTGCTGGCGGCCTGCGCCGCGGTGGGAAGACCGCCGCTGTAATCCAGGTCAAAGTCAATGGGGCAGTAGCCCGCGGCGCGCACGGCGCGCAGCGTCTTGTCCGACGCGCCGTAGAGCGCGACGAGCCGCGCTTTTTCGTTGCACGCGGCCCATAGCGCGTTGTTTGCGCGCTCGATCGCGCTGACCGTGCGTGAGCTGCCGCCGGAAGCGTCGATGCGCAGCGCGGCGGCGTTGCCGCTGATGACGACACGGCGCAGCAGATCGCCGAGCGAGGAAAGCTGCTCTTCCGAGAAGAGAAACGTCGCCGTCGCGTTGTTGCTTGCGAGCGTGTCGAGCAGGGCGTTTGCGCTCTCTTCGTCCGTCACACGCAGCGCGAGACAGACAAGGTCGCGGTCGCCGTCGGTGTTCTGATTCGGTGTGTTGCCGGGATCGTTCGACTCGCTGTGCGTCTTCATATATTCGTTGTAGCGCTGCTCCATGGACATAGCCGCGGCGTCGATGAACTTCGCGTCGGAAAGCACGACCGTATCACTTTTGACGCGGACCAGGTAACCATAGGTCACGCGCGTGTAGCTATAATCGAGCGAGAAAAACTGCGTCAAAAGGTCGAGCGGCAGGAACACAACGTCGCTGCGCACGATGGCAGGACCGCTGTACTGGCGGTCGTTCTGGTCAGCGACGGTGCCGACGGCGAAGTTGAACGTCAGTGCGCTGCCCTGCCGGTAGACGACGGCGGTGCTCTTGTCGCGGCTGCGGGAGTAGAAAAGGCCCAAGTCCGTGCCGGTGATGACCGTGGAGGGGACATACAGCCGCCCACCCGACCAGAACGGCATCGTTTCATCGCTCAGATCGGGCAAAAGTTGGTCGTTGACGGCGGTGAAATAGACAGTCGTCTCGGCCCTCGTTTCGCTGGGGGTGAGGGAGAAGACCATCAGCAATACAAGCAGCAGACACAAAAAACGCTTGCTCTTCATTTCTCCCGCCTCCTTGCGTATTTTATCTTAATATTATAGCAATTTTTCCGCCGCTTTGCAATATCCGCGATGCCTCAGCCGTCATAATAGCCGACGGTGGTGTTCGAAAAATAGTGCTGCACGATTTCCTCGGCGGAAAGGCCCTGCTTGGCGAGGATATTTGCGCCGTACTGGCTCATGCCGACACCGTGGCCGTAGCCTGTGACGTGGAAGGTAAAGGCATTGTCCTTGTATTCCACGGTGAACGACGGCGAGCGCAGCGAGAGAATCGTGCGCAGGTCATTGCCGCGCAGCTTGACGCCGCCGACCGTGACGGAGGCGACATAGTCCGAGTCGTTTCGCACGATATCGCGGATCCATCCCTCTGGGCTGCCGGAGAGGTCGGCGTCCGGCTTGGCAGCGAGGATGAGAGACTTGAATTCCGCTGCCGTGAACGTTGCGACCGAGTAGTAGTTCGGTACGAGCTCTTCCGTCTCGGGGCTATCGACCTTTTGGAGATACGGCAGATCGTTCATCCACACGTCGCCTGCGCCCTGCGTGCTGCCGTCGGCAGACGAGAAGAACACAGCGAGGATGGGCGCGCCGTCATACAAGATGACCTCGCCGTCCGTCTCGCTCACGGCACGGGCGAGCTTTTCCTCATAGTAGACGGCCATGCTGCCCCAGTTGGCCGCGGCCTGTTCGGCATTTATGTACGCCTTGCAGCAGGTGTGATCGTCGCAGGCGTCGGCGTCAGGGTGGTTCGCGCTGCCGCCGCCGCGGATGCGATAGAGCGTGTAAGTGCGCGCGGCGATGGCCTGTGCCTTGAGCGCCTCCTCCTCGAACGAGGCGGGCATTTCCGCGCGCAGCACGCCGAGAAGGTATGTGCCCATGTCCATCTTCTGGACCTCGCCCTGAATTTGGACGCGCAGCGTTTTTGCGCTGTCGCGCTCGCCGGGGGCGGCGATCTCACCGCTCGGCAGGGGAGATTCCGAGCCGTCCTGTGTGTTCGGCGTGTCGTCAAAGCGGCCTGCCGCCGCCCAGGCGAGGATCCAGATGAGGCCGATCAATAATATCGTGATGCGAAGAAGCTGTTTCAAGGCGTGTTCCTCCCTGCGGCCCACGGCCGCGATGCTTAAGTGACAGTGTTTTTATCAGTGTATGACCGACTTGTCCGCAAAATGATTCATGGACAAACGGGGATGAGTGTGCTATCATCAATAAATAGATGTTTTCCGGCGCTGTGCGCGCCGTATTCCGGAAAAAGAAAGGGTTCGGTTTTGTGAAAATTCTTCATTGGCTTTTGCTGGTGCTTTTTTCTGCGGCAGCGGCGCTGGCACGCCTCCGCCTGCTGGCAGTCGGCTTTGACGCGGACGGACTTCCTGTCCCGATGGACTTAAACACGATGGTGCTGCCTGCGGTGCTCGTCGTCGCAGCGGTCATCGCGGTCATTATGGCGCGGCGCTATCCCGCTCAGCGCGAGCTGTGCGGCAGCATGGACCTCTACTTCGCCTTTGACCGCTCGACGCTTGCGGTCTTGTTGATGGTGCTCGGCAGCTTTGCCCTGATCGGCTCGGCGGTGTGCTCGTTGGTGTTCTCGCTCCGCACGACGCTTACGATGATCCTGTCCGTTTTTCTGGCAGTCGGCGCGGCATGCCTGCTGTACGCTACGACCGCGCTGCGCCGCAAGGCGGAGTTCTCAGGCGTTGCGCTGCTCGTGCCTGTGTGCGCGATGGTGCTTGCGCTGATCCTCTTCTACCGCGAGCACGCGACGGACCCGATTCTGCGTCATTACTATGTCGAAACGCTGGCGCTCGCGGCGCTGACGGTGTTGCTGCTCGAATTTGCTGCCTTTGCTTTCCGCGGCGGCGCGCCGCGGCTGCTGATGCCCGCGAGCACGATGAGCGTCATCCTTTGCGCGGCGGCCTTGGCCGCGTGCCCGACGCTTGCCGAGATCCTCTTCTACGCCGGCGGCGTGTGCATCGCGCTCGGTATCGGCGCGGCGGCGGACTTCGATCCGTGACGCCATCCTACATCAGAATATAACGAAAAAGGACGCCTCACGGCGTCCCTTTTCTTATAAGATGGAAGATTGGATGAAAAGAAGCTATTGTCTCTTGCAAGAATTAAGATAAAGGACGCATGTTAACAAAGTTCGAGGGAAAGTGTTACAAAAGTGTTAAATAGAAAGAAAATCCGGAAACCCTTGCAAATCAAGGAAAATCCTTGCGCCACAGTCGTTTGCAGCTTGCACGGGACTGTGCAAGACTGTGCCAAACTGTCGATATCTCGGACGCAGTAATGACGCAGCAGCAATTCCTGACCGGCGGTCAAATGACGCACGAAAGCGAAATCACTTTACGAACGCAGCGTGCGGAAAAAATCGGCCAGCACGGCGCGGCATTCGTCTTTCAGAATGCCGCCCACGAGCGCGGGGCGGAAGGGAAAGCGCTCCATAAAGAGGTTCAGCACGCCGCCGCAGGCGCCCATCGCCTCGTCGCGCGCACCATAGTAGACGCGCGGGATGCGCGCGTTGACGATCGCGCCCGCGCACATCGGGCAGGGCTCGAGCGTCACGTAGAGCGTGCAGCCATCGAGCCGCCAGGAGCGCAGACGTTCATTTGCCTGTGCGATGGCGTCCATCTCTGCGTGCGAGGAGGTGCGCTGCAGTTCCTCGCGCCGGTTGCGGCCTCGGCCGATGATCTCGCCGTCTTTGACGATGACACAGCCGACGGGCACCTCGCCCTCCTGTGCGGCCTCGCGCGCGAGAGACAGCGCCTCGCGCATATACTCTTCATGCTCCATACTTGGCTCCTTGTTTGAAAAGAGGAATATTTGTCCACACTTTCCATACACTGACATTGCAGAGGTATGGGAGGGCGAAAACATGCGAAAGGTCAATTTGCTGCGCTGTGACGTCGCGCGCGATGCATCCATGCAGGACTTGTTCAGCGAGCTGCGCGACACGCGTGTCGCGCTGTCGCAGGCGTACGCGCGCTTCAACGCGGTCTGCGCGCCGGAGCTCGTCGACGCCTGCGTGTATGAGATCAACGCCGAGCTCTCACGCTATGACTACCTGCTGCGCCAGATCAAGGAGCGCAGCGGCGAAGCCGTGTACAAAACGTGCAGCGAGGGGGTCGCAAAATGGGGATAACGGAAAAAATACTGCTTGTCCTGTTTGCCGTGTTTGCGCTGCTCGCGGTGCTCAGGCTGTTCGCCGCGCCGTTGAAGCTCGCGGGCAAGCTGCTCGTCAACACGCTGCTCGGCTTTGCGCTGCTCGGCATTCTAAGCGCGCTCGGCGTGCTCGCCAAGCTTTCGCTGGGGCTGAATCTTTTCAACGCTCTCGTCATCGCCGTCCTCGGCGTGCCGGGCCTCGCGCTGCTGATCTTGCTGAGGCTGGTGTTTATTTAATGTACATAGGACAAAAGCCTCGTAGAGTTTTTACCCGCGAGGGGTACGCGGCATCCGTAGAGCAGCAAAGCTGCTAACGGCTGCCCAGGTGCCCATAGGCACGAAAAGATTTTAATCGTTTTCTGCCGCGACATGCGCGTGGCAGAAAACACTTTGCGCGAAGCGTGTGTCGAATTGGCCTCTTTCAGCGGCCAACCGAGGCACAAAGCGCAGTGAAATATTCTCGGAAAAGTGACAACGTCACTTTTCCGAATTTTTTGTATCCCAGCCGTACAGCGGATACCGCTGCATCGCGCCAAAGAGCTTCTGCTTGAGGTCTGGGTAGCGCTCGGAGAGCGACTCGATGAGCTCTTTGACCTCCTGACGGCGCGTTTCACCGTTGGCAGGGCAGGGATTGTGCACGATGGGAAGATCGAGCTTTGCCGCGACATTGCGCACCTGCTGCTCCTTCACATAGAGCAGCGGGCGGATCTGCGTCACGTCCGAGCGGCTCAGGTATGTCACGGGCTGGAAGCAGCCGATGCGGCCCTCAAAGAGGAGATTCATCAAAAGTGTTTCGACCGCGTCGTCGTAGTGGTGGCCGAGCGCGATCGTTTTGATGCCGTGCTCGTTCATCGCGGTCGAAAGCGCACCGCGGCGGAGCTTGGCGCACAGCGAGCAGGGATTTTTCTCCTTACGCTCCAAAAACACGATCTCGTAGATCGGCACGTTCGCGCGGATGTACTCGACACCGAGCGCCGCGCAATAGTCGGCCACGGCATCAAAGCTCATGCCCGGCACACCCGTTTCGACCGTGATGGCCGCGACCTTGAACGGCTTCTGGTAGAATTTGGAAAGGCGCGCGAGCGCGGTGAGCGTGACGAGCGAGTCCTTGCCGCCGGAGACGCCGACGGCGACCGTCTCGCCCTCCTGGATCATGTCGTAGTCCGTAACGCAGCGGCGCACGAGGCTCAAGATTTCCTGCATAGGTACAGCTCCTTGCGAAAAATAAAAGAATTTCGATTTTGCGATTTGAGAAATTGAGAGATAATCAAAGAAAACAAGAGGATTTACGAGCATTGCTTGCGCTAAATTAAAATGGTGTTGACATTCTCGCGCCCAAATGCTATAAATAAACTCGTTCCGATTTTACCAAGGGACAACAAAAATGTAAAGCACAAGCTTTCATTCATAGATCAATATGGAGGAAACACACCATGTCCACTTTTATGGCGAACAAGGGCAACATCGAGCGTAAGTGGTACGTCATCGATGCTGCCGGCAAGCCCATGGGCAAGACCGCCGTTGCTGCGGCTGATCTGCTCCGCGGCAAGCGCAAAGTCACCTACACCCCGCACGCCGACTGCGGCGACAACGTCATCATCATCAACGCTTCCAAGGCCATCCTCACCGGCAACAAGATGGAGCAGAAGTACTATCGTACGCACTCCGGCTGGGTCGGCGGTCTGAAGGAGACCAAGTATCGCATCCTCATGCAGGAGAAGCCCGAGCTTGCGATGCGCGTGGCTGTGCGCGGCATGATGCCCCGCAACACCGTGACCAAGGACTCCCTGAAGCGCCTGCACATCTACGCTGGTGACACCCACGAGCAGCAGGCCCAGAAGCCCGAAGCCTACGAAGTCTAAGGAGGAAGAGAAGAATGTATCAGTCCAAGAAGCCTTATCTGTACGGCACCGGCCGTAGAAAGTCCTCCGTCGCCCGCGTTCGCCTCTTCCAGAACGGCACCGGCGCTATCACCATCAACGGCCGCGACATCGACGAGTATTTCGGTCTCGAGACCCTGAAGATGGTCGTCCGTCAGCCCCTCGCCGCGACCGAGGAGCTCGGCAAGGTCGACATCGTTGCCACCGTCGAGGGCGGCGGCGTGTCCGGTCAGGCCGGCGCTCTGCGTCACGGCGTGGCCCGCGCCCTGCTGCTGGTCAACCCCGAGTACCGCACCGTCCTGAAGAAGGCCGGCTTCCTCACGCGCGATCCTCGTATGAAGGAGCGCAAGAAGTACGGCCTCAAGGCCGCCCGTCGCGCACCTCAGTTCTCCAAGCGCTAATTTGCTGAAAATCCCCGAGACTCAGGGTCTCGGGGATTTTTTCTTTGTGAGGATATGCCTCTTTTTGCCGCTGAAGGCCGTAAAGGTTTGGGGTTACTTAGAGGTTTTTGAGGTTGCCGAGTTGCTTTCAGGTTACTAATGAGGTTACTAGGAGAGTATTTCGTAAATCGAAGATGCAGCATAAAGAAAGACGCATTCTTTCGAATGCGTCCTTCTTTATGCCAAAATAGAAAGGGAAAGGCCGTCAGCCTTTCCCTTTTTTTGCTTTAACGGCAATATTTTTCAATATAAGCGTTCTGGCACTTGATGATGATCTTGATGGCTTCCTCGCGGCCGAGGACGTCGCTGACGACGGTCTCCTTGCCCTCCAGGCCCTTGTAGACGCGGAAGAAGTGGCGGATTTCGCTTGCCACATGGTTCGGCAGCTCCGAGATGTCCTGATAGGTGTTGTAGGTCGGATCCTGGAAGGGAATGGCAATGATCTTTTCATCGAGACTGCCGCTGTCCTCCATCGAAATAACGCCGATGGGGTAGCACTCCACGAGGCTCAGCGGGCGGATGCATTCAGAGCAGAGAACCAGAACGTCCAGCGGGTCGCCGTCGTCCGCCCAGGTGCGGGGGATGAAGCCGTAGTTGGCGGGATAGTGAGTCGAGGTGTAGAGAATTCGGTCGAGACGCAGCGCGCCGGTCTCTTTATCCATCTCGTACTTGTTTTTCGAGCCCTTCTCGATCTCAATGACCGCGAAAAAGTCCTCAGGGCGCACGCGCGCCGGTGCAATATCATGCCAAAGATTCATAATAGTTCTCCCTTCGTGAGAAATGGTATTGAGAAAACGCGCAGAAGTACGCTTCTGCGCGCTTTCGCTGACGAAAATTATTTGCTCAGTGCCTCGTCGATGCTCTTCGCGCCGAGCTTGCCGGCGCCCATGGCGAGGATGACGGTGGCAGCGCCCGTGACGGCGTCGCCGCCGGCGTAAACGTTCTGGTGAGAGGTAAGACCGGCCTCGTTGACGACGATGCCGCCCTTGCGGTTGACCTCAAGACCAGGGGTGGTGTTCTTGATGAGCGGGTTCGGCGTGGTGCCGAGCGACATGATGACGCAGTCGACCGGCAGATCGTGTTCGCTGCCGACCTTTTCGATCGGGCGGCGGCGGCCGGAGGCGTCAGGCTCGCCCAGCTCCATCTCCACGCAGGTCATGGAGGAGACATAGCCTTTCTCATCGCCGTTGATCTTGACGGGGTTATTGAGCGTCTTGAAGACGATGCCCTCTTCGATGGCATGCTCGACCTCTTCGTGACGGGCGGGGAGCTCTTCCATGCCGCGGCGGTAGACGACGTACACGTCAGCGCCCAGACGCTTGGAGCAGCGCGCAGCGTCCATGGCGACGTTGCCGCCGCCGACGACGGCGACTTTCTTGCCCTGAAGCGGCATGATGGGCGTGTCGGAGCCGTCCTTATAAGCCTTCATCAGGTTGATACGGGTCAGGAACTCGTTGGCGGAGTAAACGCCGCAGAGGTTCTCGCCGGGGATGTGCATGAACATCGGGAGACCCGCGCCGGAGCCGATGAACACGGCCTCGAAGCCGTACTCGCTCATCAACTCGTCGATGGACACGACGCGGCCGATGACCATGTTCGTCTCGACCTTGACACCGAGGGCCTTCAGGCCGTCGACTTCCTTCTGCACGATGGCCTTGGGAAGTCTGAACTCGGGGATGCCGTAGACCAGCACGCCGCCGGCAAGGTGGAGCGCTTCAAAAACGGTGACATCGTAGCCCTTCTTGGCAAGGTCGCCCGCGCAGGTGAGGCCGCTGGGGCCGGAGCCGATGACCGCGACCTTGTGGCCGTTGGGCGCAGGCTTGGCGGGCGCTTCCTGAACGTTTGCATTGTGCCAGTCGGCGACAAAGCGCTCGAGGCGGCCGATGCCGACAGGCTCGCCCTTGATGCCGCGCACGCACTTCGATTCGCACTGCGTCTCCTGCGGGCAGACGCGGCCGCAGACGGCGGGGAGGGAAGAGGTCTCGTGAATGACCTGATAGGCGCCCTCGTAGTCCTTTTCGGTGATCTTCTTGATGAATTCGGGGATCTTGACCTGCACCGGGCAGCCGGAGACGCAGGGATGGTTCTTGCAGTTTAAGCAGCGGGCTGCTTCGTCGAGCGCCTGCTCCTCGGTATAGCCGAGGGCAACCTCCAGAAAGTTCTTGTTGCGGACGTTGGGCTCCTGCGAGGGCATTTCGTTCTTCTTCAGACTCATGTTAGGCATATTACTGAACCTCCTTGCTGAACAGGTTGCAGGTCTCTTCGTATTTGTGGCGCTCCCAGTCGAAGTACATCTTGCCGCGCTTGAGACTCTCGTCCCAGTCGACCTTGTGACCGTCGAAGTCCGGGCCGTCGACGCAGGCGAACTTCGTCTCGCCGCCGACCGTCAGGCGGCAGCCGCCGCACATGCCGGTGCCGTCGATCATGATCGGGCTCCTGGAGACGGTGGTGGGGATGCCGTAGGGCTCGGTGGTCTTGGACACGAATTTCATCATGATGGCAGGGCCGATGGCGAAGATCTCGTCATACTGGTTGCCCGCGTCGATGAGCTCCTTGAGCGCATCGGTGACAAGACCCTTCTCGCCGTAAGAGCCGTCGTCCGTCATCAGCTTCAAAACGCTGGACGCCGCGCGGAACTTGTCCTCAAGAATGACGAGGTCCTTATTCTTGAAGCCGACGACCGCGTGGACTTCCGCGCCGCAGTCGTGGAACTTCTTCAAAACGGGGTAAGCGATGGCGCAGCCGACGCCGCCACCCACGACGCAGACCTTCTTCTTGCCTTCGGTCTCGGTCGGGCGGCCCAGCGGGCCGACAAAGTCCTGAATGTACTCGCCCTCGGCTTTATGTCTGAGCTTTTCGGTGGTGGCGCCGATCGTCTGCACGATGATGGTGACGGTGCCCTTCTCACGGTCGAAGTCGTGGATGGTGATGGGGATGCGTTCACCGTTTTCATCGACGCGCAGGATGATGAACTGGCCGGGCTCGGCCTTCTTTGCCACCATCGGCGCCTCGATCTCGTAGAGGGTCACGGTGGGCTTGAGCGCTTCTTTCTTCACGATGCGATACATGAATGATTCTCCTTTTTGTTGAGATTCAGCGCCGTGCCGTCCGGGGAGAACGGCAGGCGGGATTCCTGGACGCAGCGCCGGGAATATGGAATGATGCTATATTTATATCATGAAAGTTTTCTTGCGTCAATGAATACCAAAATTCTGACGATGCAGGAAAACTTGCATTTACGAAAAATACTTGCAAAAAACTAAAGCAGCGTCACGCTGCGGCCCTCGGTGCTGATGAGGTCCTCCTCGCGCATTTTACGCATCTCGCGCATCATGGCGCTGCGGTCGGCGCTGATGTAGTCGGCAAGCATGCTGAGGGAAAACGGCAGGGGGAACGTCCGGCTGCCGTGCTCGTCGGAGAGCTGCTCGAAAAAGCACAGCAGCTTTTCGCGGATGGAGCGGCAGGCGAGCACCTCGATCCGGCGGCTCAGATGCAGGGACTTTTTCGAGAGCAGTTGGAAGAGGTTCGTTACGACCTGACTGTGGCAGGCGCAGGCGTTTTCGCAGCGCTTTGTGATCTGGTCATAGCGCATGAAGATGACGCGGCAGTCCTCGCGGCACTCGATGAGTGCGCTGCCGTCGCGAAAGCCGGTGAACGCCAGCTCCTCGCCAAAGACGCTGCCCTCGTCCATGCTTTCAAGCACGGTGCGGTTGCCGTCGGCGTGCAGGCGCAGAAGCGCCGCGCTGCCCGAGAGCAGCACGCCGATCATATCCTGCTGCTGCCCGCAGGTGAGGATGGTCTGTCCTGCGCTGAAGCGCTGCTCGTAAGCGCTGAAGCAGCGCAGCATATTTTCGCACGATACTTCGTCCACGCCTGTAAACAGCGCGGAATCGCGGCAATCCATCGCTCTCCCTCCCGTAAGGCTTGCTGCTTTACCGGTGCAGCGCAGCTGTTGACCTATTGCATTATCATATACCAGAGAGGAAAAAAAGTAAATGACGATTTCGCGAAAAAATCGGACAAAAAAGCGTGCGATCCCTGTAAAAAAGCATCCGCCTTATTTGGCGGATGCTTTGTCCTTGGTTTTGCGCGCATAGTCGTAAAACACCTGCGCGATGGGCGATAAAATGCTGTTTTTGTGCTTGACGATATAGAGCTGGCGGCGGAAGCGCGAGTCGGGGAAGGGGAAGGCGAGAAGCTTTCCGAACTGAACATAGTCCTGCGCGGCGCTCTGCGCGATGAGACCGACGCCGAGACCCTCGCTGACCATCTGCTTGACGCTCTCGGTCGAGCGGATCTCGACCGCGGTGCGCAGCTGGGCGATGTCGACGCCGAGCTCATTTAAGAGTTCCTTGCCCGCCTGATACGTGCCGCTGCCCTTTTCACGGCTGATGAACGTCTCTTCCTTGAGCTGCTCGATGGGGAAGGGCTTGCCCGCAAAGGCCTGATACTTTTCGGTGTTCGGCGCGATGAGCACCATCGGGTCGTTGGCAAAATCCTGATAGACGCATTTGTGGCTCGCCACCATCGTGCCGCAGAAGCCAATCTCTACGCTGCGCGTGGCGACGAGCTCCACGACCTTGGGACTGTCCTCCATCTGGATATTGAAGGTGATGTCCGGATAGCGGGCGCGGAAGTCCTGCAAAAGGTGCGGCAGATAATACTGGCTGGGCACCGTGGAGGCCGCGATGGAGATCGTACCCTTCATCTCCTGCGAGAAGTTGCGCAGCGCGATGGCCGCGTTCTCGCGCACCTGCAGGATCTCTTTGGCGTATTTGTAGAGGAGCTTGCCTGCGTCGGAGGGGTAGGTCTCCTTCGTGGTGCGGACGATGAGCTTGATATTCAGTTTTCTCTCCAGTGCGGAGACGTGCGAGCTGATGGTCGGCTGCGTCAGGTGCAGCAGCTCCGCGGCGCGGGAAAAGCTGCAGTTTTCCACCACGTAGACGAACGCTTCGAGCTCTTTGATATCCATATCAATGTCCATGAAGTTCCCCCGTCAGACCGGCAAAAGCAAAATGTTTTGCGTTGATAGTGCGTTGAATGCTTATTTTTTAACAGTATACACAGTTTAGCGCCGTTTGTCCAGAGAGGGAAACGGCATTTTGCAGGATTTTATGCATTTTTTGCCCGTGCGATGCACCGCGCGGGCAAAAAATGACGACTTACTGCTTGTCCTGCGCCAGCGCCTCGCCCAGCGCGATGGCGAGCTGATCGGGGCAGGAGGTATTCTTGAAGCCGCAGCGGATGCCGCGCATGCGCGCGATGGCATCCTCGGCCTTCATGCCTTCGACCAGGCGCGAAATGCCCTGAAGGTTGCCGTTGCAGCCGCCGATGACCTCTACGCTCTTGATGGTGTGGTCGTCGTTCAGCTCAATGTGCATTTCCTTGGAGCAAACGCCCTTGGTGCGGTAGTTATAAGTCATTTCTATCTCTCCTTTTCTGATAGTCCGCGTCAATCATAGCACATTCGCCCTGCGTTCGCAAGGGATGCACCGAAAAAGGAAAGAAAAAGAAGATGCGGCAATTCGGGGTGGTATTCCGCGAACAAGCGTGCTATAATTATCCTGTTAGAATATTGCCATTACAGAACAAAACGCAAAAGGAGTTGTTTTTTATGTCAGTTTTGACCGCCGTTGTTCTCGGCCTTGTGCAGGGGATCGCGGAATTTTTACCGATCTCATCCTCCGGCCATCTCGCCATCGCGGAGCATTTACTAAGCATCCAGGGCGCGAGCAACGTGCCCGACTTTTTCGACGTGCTGCTCCACCTCGGCACGCTCGTGGCGGTGTTTGCCGCTTACTGGGATGATATCCGCGATATGATCGTGGAGTTTTTCACCGGCATCGGCGACCTTGCCCATCATCGCACGCCGAACCCCGTGCCGCCTGCGCGCCGCCTTATTCTGCTCATCATTGTGGGCACGCTGCCGCTTTTCGTCATGGTGCCGTTTCGCCGTTTTTTCACGGAGCTGAGTGATAATATGTACTTTATCGGCGGCGCACTGATCGTCACGGGCATCCTGCTCTTTGCGAGCGACCGCGTGCGCCATGGACGCAAGACCGAAAAGACCGCCACAATGCTCGACGCGCTGCTTGTCGGTATCGGTCAGGCCATCGCGCTGTGCCCGGGCATCTCCCGCTCCGGCATGACGATCACGGCGGGCTGCTTCACGGGCTTTGAGCGCAAGTTTGCCGTGCGCTTTGCATTCCTGCTCTCCATCCCCGCGGTGTTGGGGGCGAACATCCTGACGCTCAAGGACGCGATCGACGCGGGCATCGACTTCTCCAGCGTGCCCGTGTACCTCGTCGGTGTCGTCGTCGCGGCGGTGTCGGGCTATGCGAGCATCCGCCTGCTGCGCTATGTTGCCGACAAGGGCCGTTTCGGCGCGTTTGCCTATTACTGCTGGGCCGCCGGCGTGCTGACGCTGGTGCTCACGATCCTGCACTAATTTTTGATTCTGAGGTGAATCATGGCACAACAGAAGAAAAAAACCACCACAACGAAAAAGAAAACGACGGGTTCGTCCCGCTCCTCGTCTTCCGGCAAGCGCACGGCGAAGAAGAATCAAAAGCGCCCCATCCGCCGCGAGGTCGCGGGCGCGATCCTGCTGGTGCTGGCGCTGTGCCTGGGCTTCAGCTATTTCCAGTCGGGCGCGTGGCTGCTCGATCAGCCGGCGAAGCTGTGCCGGTCGCTCTTTGGCTGGGGCTATTACCTCGTCGCGCCCGCACTGCTGCTGGGGAGCTACATTCTGCTCTTCCACCGCGGGCGGAACGTCGTGTCCTGCCTTGTCGGCACGGCGCTGCTGCCGGTCGTGTTCGGCGCGATCATGCACATCGCCCTCTGCAAGGAGGAGTATGTCAACATGGATGGCATCTTGAAGCTTCTGTGGACGAGCGGCAACGCGCTCGAGTCCGGCGGCGCGGTGTCTGCATCGCTTGCGATCATGCTGGTGCTGCTGGTGAAAAAGGTGCTGGCGATGGTCCTGCTCGTCGTGCTGTTCGTCGCGTTTTTGATGATGGCGTTCCGCTTGACGCCTGCCGCCGTGATCGAGGCCGTGCGCTCGCACGAGCGCGTGCCCTATGAGCCAGTGGAGGAAGAAGACCTTCCGCCGCAGCACACCCATGTGCCGCGCCGCAGTGCGCCGGTCCATACGCCGGACGCCGCCATCGACATTCCGCTCGACGGCGAGGAGCGCGTCATCAAGAAAAATCCCACGGGCGGCTTCTTCCGCAAGAAGTCCGATAATATCAAGAGCCCCGACGAGCTGTTAGCGGGCGGAAATGCCGCGGAGACAAAGATCGCTGCACCCGTTTCGCCTGCCGCCGCGCCGTCCGCACCCGTTAAGCCTGTGACGGTGGAGGCCGACGACTTCGACCTGCCGCCGTTTGATACAGCGCCGAGCGCGCCCACGCCGGTCGTCCCGGCACCCGCACCTGTGATGCACACACCGTTTGCCGCGCCCACGCCGAGCGTGCAGAGCGCACCCGTCGCCGCAGCCGCAGCAGCAACGACGGTTCCCGCCGTGCTGACCGACAAGCAGGAGGACAAGCTCCGCCGCGCCGAGGTCGATGCCGCGCGCGAGGAGGTCACGCGCGAGATCGAGGGCAGCGACGCGCAGCCCCAGCCGCCTGCATATCAGTATCCGCCCATCACGCTCTTAAAAGAGGGCAGCGTGACGAACGCCGCTGAGGCGGGCGCGGAGCTGCGCAACAACTCCAGCCGCTTGGCGCAGACGCTCACGAGCTTCGGCGTGGACGCCCAGCCGGGCGATGTGGTGCGCGGCCCGTCGGTCACGCGCTATGAGTTCACGCTCAGTCAGGGCGTGAAGCTCTCGAAGATCACAAATTTGCAGGACGATATCGCCCTTGCGCTGGGCGCGAGCGGCGTGCGCATCGCGCCCATCCCCGACAAGATCTCCGTCGTGGGTGTCGAGGTGCCGAACAAGCTCGTTTCGCCCGTCAGCATCCGCACGGTGCTCGAATCCACGGAGTTCACCACCCATCCTTCCACCACGGCCTTCGCCGTCGGCAAGGACATCAGCGGCAAGAACATCGTCGGGAATATCTCGAAGCTTCCGCACGTGCTCATCGCCGGTACGACAGGCTCCGGTAAGTCCGTGTGCACGAACTCACTGATCGTCTCGATGCTCTATAAGTCAACGCCCGAAGAGGTGCGCTTTATCATGGTCGACCCGAAGATGGTCGAGCTTGCGCCCTACAACGGCATCCCGCACCTGCTCATCCCCGTCGTCACCGACCCGAAAAAGGCTGCGGGCGCGCTGCAATGGGCCGTGTACGAGATGATGAAGCGCTACAAGATGTTCTCCGAGCACAACGTCAAGGACCTTGCCTCCTATAATAAGGTGGCGGAGACGGACGAAACGCTCAAAAAGCTGCCGAGCGTCGTTGTCGTCATCGACGAGCTGGCCGACTTGATGCTCGTCGCGGCGAAGGAGGTCGAAGAGTCGATCTGCCGCGTAGCGCAGATGGGCCGCGCCGCGGGCATGCACCTCGTCATCGCGACGCAGCGTCCGTCCGCGGACGTCATCACGGGCCTGATGAAGGCCAACATCCCGAGCCGCATCGCGTTCGCGGTCGCCTCCGCGATGGAATCGCGCATTATCCTCGACACCGCGGGCGCGGAAAAGCTCGTGGGCCGCGGCGATATGCTCTATGCCCCGCTGGGCGAAGGCAAGCCCAAGCGCGTGCAGGGCTGCTTCATCTCGAGCGAGGAGATCGAGCGCGTGGTCAACTTCGTCAAGGAAAACGGCGAGACGGACTACGACGAATCCGTCATCGACAAGATCAACGCCGCCGTCGCCGAAAAGGAGAAGGGCAGCGCCAAGGGAGGCGGCAATGCCGCGCCTGATCAGAACGCCGCCGACGATGTGGATGAGCTGCTCCCCGCCGCGATCGACGTGGTCATGGAGACGGGTCAGGCGTCCGTCTCGATGCTCCAGCGCCGCTTGAAGCTCGGCTATTCGCGCGCGGCGCGCATCGTCGACGAGATGGAGACGCGCGGCATCGTGGGCCCGTTCGAAGGCTCAAAGCCCCGCCAGCTGCTTATCACGAAAGAGCAGTGGCAGGAGCTCAAGATGAAGGGCGCCTACGGAGCAGTGCCGCCGGAAGCGGAAGAGCTTCCGCCGCCGGACGAGGAAAACTGAACAAAGCGAAAGCACCGAAAGCAAAACGGCTTTCGGTGCTTTTTTTGCGCGTCTCGGTTTCCATGCGCACGGGAAGCGCATAGACTGTCGGGGAAGAAGAAATGGGGGAGGAGATCGACATGGCCTATTCCGACAGGGAGCTGCTCGCGCGCCTCATCGAGTGCGAAGCGGGCGGCGAGGGCGAGAATGGGATGAAAGCCGTGGCGAGCGTCGTGATGAACCGTGTGCGCTCGACGGGCGGCGAATACGCGCGCGTGGGGCAGGGCAGCATCCGCAAAATCATCTTTCAGCCGGGGCAGTTCGTCTGCGCGAGCGAGACCGAGCGCGGCAGCTACAACCCGCAGAACATCTACAACATGCGCCCGACCGATATCCATTACGAGATCGCGGACTGGGCCATCGCGGGCAACCGATTGCACGGCCTTGGAACGGCGCTGTGGTTCTTTAACCCGTTTTCGCCGTCCTGCCGCGCGAATTTTCCTTCAAATGTGGGGACGTTCGTCATGCGTATCGGCGACCACTGTTTTTATAACCCCACCGCCGCGTATTACGACACCTGAGAAAAGCAAATCAGCAGCAACGGGAAAGGGAGAGGACGTTTTTATGATCCAGATGGGAAAAAGCATGCCGTGCCTTTATGAGCAGATGGCTGCCGTGCCCGCCATGGCGAGCGCGCAGCAGAGCGGCAACAGCAATAATAGCAGCAATAATAGCAGTAATAACAACAGTAACAACAACGTGAGCCAGAGCTATGAGGAAATGCTTGGAGGATCGTCGGGGGCGGGAGGCATGTCGCTCGTGCCGCAGGGCGGCGCGAGCGGGCAGTTCCAGCCCACGCCCGACGAGATCGAAGAGTCTCGGACGGTCGACAAGATGGCCTACAATTCGTGGAAGGGGATGCTCGCGCGCAACATCGGCCGCGCAGTCATCGTGAGCTTCCTCGTCGGTTCGCAGAACACGGTCGTGGCGGTCGGCACGCTACAGGAGGTCGGAAACGACTATATCACGCTGTTTCACCCCGGCCGCAGCGCCTACATCACCGCCGACATCTACTCCATCCGCTTCGTGGAGTTCCCGCAGGGGAACAACGTGATCACACTCAACTAAAAAGGGACGCTTTCGCGTCCCTTCATTTTTGCTTTTGCGTTCGCAGACGCAAAGAATTTTGATCGTCGATCGCCGCGACCAGCGCGTGGCGATCGACACCTCTCGCTCCGCGCGTGTCGCAGCCGCCAGCGGCGGCAAGGCACAAAGCGGAGTGTGGCCTTTCTCAAAAAAGCGGCTTTACCGCTTTTTTGAAGTACTTAGAATCTTCTTCTCCGGCCGCGGTAGCCGCTGCCGGCTCTGCCGCGGCGGCGGTGGCCGTAGCGACGACGGCGGGAGAACATCGTCACATAGACGACGAGCGCGACGATCAGCAGTACGACCACGATCAACAGAATGCGGACGAGCGGCTTTGCGAAAAAGTCAGACACCCTGCGCTGCGCCGTCAGGAACCACGAGGCCGATACATCGTTCAGCGCTAAGAGGTCCGTCTCGGCGTAGACCTTACCATTGTAGGAGAGCGTCAGCTTGCCGAGCACGTCGCCCGCGGAAACGGGCGCGTCGACCGTGTCGTTCGTGAGCGTCACGGTGCGCTCAAGCATGTCGGGCTCGACATTGTCGGGCAGCAGGCAGGCGATATCCTCCGCCGCGTGGGTCGAAACGTAGCTCGCCTCGCTCGAAAGCGCGACGGGCACCTCCTGCACAAGGTCGGAGGAGGAGAGAATGTCGCGGAGGACAAAGTTGTCAAAGCCCCAGTCGAACATGCGCGACGTTTCGGAGAAGCTGCGCGTCTGGATGGTCACACCGTCCTCGAGCGTCACGCGCTCTGCGCCCAGCACCACGCTGATCATGTGGCGGCTGCCGCGCAGGGCGGACGAAATGAGGCAGTAGCCCGCCTCGGGTGTCGAGCCGGTCTTGATGCCCTGCGCGTCGCGGTACACATAACCGCGGGCGCGCCAGTTGGAGATGAGAAAGTTCGTCGAATGCAGCTCACGCGGCTTGTCGGTCATGTTCGTGGCGGGCACGGTGTAGCTCTTGGAGTTGCAGATCTCCATGAATTTGTCATGCTTCAGCGCCTCGCGCGTGATGAGGTAGAGGTCCCACGCGGTCGTGTAGTGCTGGGAGTTGTGAAGACCCGTGGCGTTGGCAAAGTGCGTGTGCTCGCAGCCAAGCTCCGCCGCGCGCTCGTTCATGCGCGCGACAAAGGCGTCGACCGAGCCGTAGAGCGTTTCGCCCAAAATGTTGCACGCCTCGTTCGCCGAGACGATGAGCATGCAGTTGAGCAGCTGCTCGACCGTCATCGTTTCGCCGGGGACGATGTTCGCCGTGCTGCCGTCGCTCGACAGCCCCTCGAACGCCGATTCCGTCGCAGTGACGGAGTCGGTCAGCGCGATCTTGCCCTCGTCGATGGCTTCAAACACCAGCAGCGCGACCATCACCTTTGTGAGCGACGCGGGGAAGTTCTCCTGATGGGCGTTTTTCTCATAGAGAATTTCGCCCGTGTCGGCCTCAATGAGAAGGCCGGCCTTCGCGTCGAGTGTGAAGTCCTCATAGGCGTCGGCGCTCGTGAGCGAAAAGAGCGGGAGCAGGAGCGCAAAAGATAAAAAAAGTGAAAACCAGCGGCGTTTTTTCATGGAAATATACCTCGTTGTATGATACAATCAAATAGAATACAGTGAAGAGGAGCGCGCCGTTCGGCACGCTTCGACATCAGTATAGCAAAAAAGGCAGGCGAGCGCAACCGTGGAAAAGCAAGAAAAGAAAACCAAAGTCAGCGGCGTCTACCTTGTGCTCGCCGCGCTGACGGTGCTGTTCGCCGTTTCACTCGTTTTTCTGCACAAAACGGCCTACGAGGGTGCCTCGCACGGGAATTACACCGTGACGACGCAGGACAAGACCGACGAGATCACCGCGCCCACGCGCGTTGTGACGCTTGTGAACGTCAATACCGCGACGGCGGAGGAGCTTGAAACGCTGACGGGCATCGGCCCGTCGCTCGCGCAGGCGATCATCGACTACCGCGCAGAGCACGGCGATTTTACGGCGGCGGAGGACCTTTTGAACGTCAAGGGCATCGGAGAGGCGAAGCTCGAGGGATTCCGCGCGGAGATCACATTCACGGAGGAGGATGGCAATGAAAATTCTGGTGGTTGACGACGAGCAGCTTCTCGTCAAGGGCATGAAATTCAATCTGGAAAACGAGGGCTACACGGTCGAGACCGCCTACGACGGCGCGACCGCCATCGACATGGCGAAAAGCGGCGGGTTTGACCTCATCATCCTCGATCTGATGATGCCGCAGGTGGACGGGCTGACGGCCTGCATGCGCATCCGCGAATTTTCCAATGTGCCCATCATCATGCTGACCGCCCGCAGCGAGGACGCCGACAAGATCATCGGCCTTGAGTCCGGCGCGGACGACTATATCACAAAGCCGTTCAACATCTTAGAGCTCAAAGCGCGCATCCGCGCGCTGCTGCGCCGCGCGAACGCCGCACCGCAGCAAAAGCAGCCTGAAACGCTCCTGTTGACCGCGGGCGGCATCACGCTCGACCCCGAGCAGCGCGTCGCCGTCAAAAACGGCGAGATCGTCGAGCTCACGGCCAAGGAATACGACCTCATCGAGCTTCTTGTCAAGAATCCGCGCCGCGTTTACTCGCGCGAAAATCTGATGGACCTCGTCTGGGGCTACACCTACGCAGGCGACTACCGCACAGTGGATGTGCACATCCGGCGGCTTCGCGAAAAGCTCGAGGAAAACCCCGCCGCGCCGCAGCACATCCTGACCAAATGGGGCGTGGGGTACTACTTGAAGGACTGATTTCCCACTAAAAGAAAGAGAAGGGGGGCAGCGCCGTGCAGATGCATGCGAGCCTGCAGCGAAAATTCAGCTTCAGCTATATCGCCATCATTCTGGCGGTGCTGATCCTGCTGAACACGTATCCGCTCATTACGTCGGAAAACCTGACGTTCCGCTCTAAGCAGAGCTCGCTGCAGGGCAGCGTCTCAGTGATGGTGACGGCGCTCTCCGGCCTTGAGGAGCTGAGCGAGGAAAACGTCGCGGGTGCGATGACGCTCGTGGAGGAGACAGGGATCTCCCGCGTGCTTGTGACGGACGCCTCGGGCCGCGTGCTGTACGACACGCGCGAAACCGACGGCGCGATCGGCCGCTACGCCTTTTATACAGAGCTTGTGCAGGCGCTTCGCGGAGAAGACGTCTTTTACACCGAATTTTCGGACAAGGCGTTCAAAAGCCGCGCGGCCTCGCCGGTCATCTACCACAGCCAGACCATCGGCGCGGTGTATGCCTACGAATACGACACCGAGCAAGCGGAGCTGCTGCTGTCCCTGCAGCGCAATCTCCTGACGATTTCGGCGGTCGTGCTGGTGTTCGCCGGCGGGATCAGCGTACTCTTATCCCGTGTGCTGACGCGGCGCTTCGGCGTACTGACCGACGCCATCCGCAAGATGCGCGAGGGCTCGTACAGCCACCGCGCCGAGGTCGGCGGGCACGACGAGATCAGCGAGCTCGCCGCCGAGTTCAACGACATGGCTGACCGGTTGCAAACGACGGAGGACGCTCGCCGCCGCTTCGTGTCGGACGCGAGCCACGAGCTCAAAACGCCGCTGGCGGGCATCAGGCTTCTCTCCGACTCCATTTTGCAGACGGAGAACATGGACGCGCAGACCGTGCGCGAATTTGTCGGTGATATCGAGCAGGAGTCCGAGCGCCTGGCGCGCATCACGGAAAATCTGCTGCGCCTGACGCGCCTGGACAGCGGCATGCTGCCCGAGGCGCAGCGCGTCGACCTCTCGTCCGTGATGGCGCGCGTGGTGCGCATGCTGCGCCTTGTGGCCGAGGAAAAGCAGGTCGACCTCTCATATGAAATTCGCCGCGAGGGACAGACCCTTGCGAGCGAGGATGAAATTCACGAAATCATCTACAACCTGACGGAAAACGCCATCAAGTATAACCGCCCCGGCGGCTTTGTGAAGCTGCTGCTCGCGGGGGATGAAAAGGACTGCCTTCTCACTGTCAGCGACAATGGCATCGGCATTCCGGAGGGGGACATGCCCCGCATTTTCGACCGCTTCTACCGCGTGGACAAGATGCGCTCGCGCGCCGCAGGCGGTACAGGCCTTGGCCTTTCCATCGCCGCCGACACGGCGCGCCGCCGCGGCGGCAGCATCGAGGTCCGCGCCCGCGAGGGCGGCGGCACGGTGTTTACCGTGCGCCTGCCGCGCTGCGAAGAGGGAGGGGATGAGACATGAGAAGACGTCTTTCCCTGACTGCGGCATTAGTCCTCCTGCTTTCGCTTCTCTGCGCCTGCGCGGCCCAGCACGCGCAGGAGATGGACGAAAACGGCTACGAGCTCTATTTTCTCAGCGATCCCGACTCCGCGGGCGGCGGCGACGCCATCCGCACGCAGGAAAAGCGTCTGACGCTCGACGGCGCGATGGAGACCGAAGACTGTGTCCGCGCGCTGATGGAGGCGCTGCTCGCAGGGCCCGACGAGCCGTCGCTCTCGTCGCCCATCCCGGAGGGAACGGCGCTCAAGTCGCTCAAGGTGTCGGGCCGCCGCGCGCAGATTGACTTGAGCGCACAGTATGCGCGCCTGACGGGCATCGACCTGTCGCTCGCTGACTACTGCATCACGCTGACGCTGACGCAGCTGCCGAATGTGAACGCTGTGAGCATCACGGCGGACGGGCGCGAGCTGCCGTACCGCGAGACGCAAGTGCTGCTCTCGGCGGATACGCTGCTTTCCTCGCGTGAGAGTGGCCTGCGGCCGATCACCGTGTCGCTTTATTTCCTCGACAGCAAGACAGGCGAGCTGCGCGCCGAGCAGCAGACGCTCGCGCTCTACGAGGGCCAGACGCGCGTGAACGCGCTGCTCGAAGCGCTCGCGCAGGGGCCGGAGGACGATTCGCTCGTCTCGCTCCTGCCGGAGGACTTTGCGGTCATCTCCTCTCGCATCGAAAACGGCGTGTGCTATCTGAATCTCCCTGCGGGCGGCTCACTGCCGGAGAACGAGGCGGAGCGCGATTTGATGCTGAGCGCGCTCGAGCAGTCCATTTTGTCGCTCGGCGGCGTGGACGAGGTGCAGTTTTTGATCGAAGGCTCGGCCGAGCCCGACGGCTACCGGTAAAAAAGGCCCTCCGCAGAAATGCGGAGGGCCTTATCATATCTTGCGCTATTTTACGCTCACTCGCGCGCGAGCATCGCCGCGCCGATCACGCCCGCGCGGTAGCCGAGCGTGCAGAGCTCGATGCGCGTGTGCGAGACGGCATAGCGCGAGCCGAACGAACGCTCGCGCACCCTTTCGCGCAGCGGCAGGAGCAGCGCGTCGCCCTGATTTGCTACGCCGCCCGAGAGGGCCAGCACTTCGGGGAAGAAAATGTTGACAAGATTTGTGAGCCCGCAGGCCAGATGCTCGATGTAGTCCTCCACGACCTGCGCGCCCGCCTCGTCGCCGCGCTCCTTGGCGAGAAACGCTGTGCGGCCGTCGACACCGCCCTGCTCCGCGGCAATCGCGTGCAGCAGGCTCTCGGGGTGCGCGGCCATGGTGCGCTTCGTGTCGCGGATCAGCGCCGTGGCGGAGGAGTAGGCCTCGAAGCATCCGCGGCTGCCGCAGGTGCACTCTTCGCCGTTTTCCGCGATGACCATGTGGCCGATCTCGCTCGCCGCGCCCGTGTAGCCTGTCAGGAGCTTGCCGCCGAGCACCACGCCGCCGCCGACGCCCGTGCCGAGCGTGACGACGATGGTGCTCTCCGCGCCGCGGCCACAGCCGAACAGCGCCTCGCCCAGCGCCGCGGCGTTTGCGTCGTTGCCGAGGTGGACGGGAAGCGCAGTGTGCGCGCGCAGCGCGCTTCGCAGGTCGAAGTTCACAAAATTCAGGTTCGCCGCAAAGCGCACGATGCCGCTCGCGTCGTCCACCGTGCCGGGGCAGCCGACGCCCACGCCGCCGACGGTGTCCTCGCCGATAGAGAGCTGCGCGATGACCTGACCGATGCGTCCCGCGACCGCCTCGGGGCCGAGATCGACGCGCGTCGGGATAGAATGCTCCTTTAAGATCTCGCCCTTCACGCTCACGAGTGCGCCCTTGATGTTCGTGCCGCCGAGGTCGATGCCGATATAGTTCATAAAAACGCCCCTCCCGGGTGAAATATGTCCTCATTGTATGCCGCGTCGGCGGAAAATGCAAGAGCTCGCACGGGAAAGAAAAAAGTTTCTTAAAAAAATCATAAGGGTGAAACTTTTTGAGAGATTTCTCGTCTAAGAGAATGTACGGAACGAAAAAAGCTCCGCATAATCAAGATGGAAAGAAGACGATGAGAGGAGAAACAAAATGAACCGCTGGGGACTAATGAGTGCCCTCGCACTTGCCGCCGCGCTGCTGCTCGCGGGCTGCGGAGGCGACTGCGGGCTTGACGATGACGACAGCGCCGACGAGCTGCAGATCACCTACGAAGACATCTGTGAGAGGAATAAGATCTCTGCGCTGCTTGAACGGCACAAGGTGGTGACTATTGTACGGGAGAGCACAGACAGCAGCAACGGCGGTCAGGACGTCAAGAGCACTGACCAGTACACGCGCGACGAAGAAGGCCGGCTGCAAAGCTGGAGCCACGGCTGGTATTATGATGAGTACGGCGCAGACGATATTTATAGCCTGAATGTCTGCCTGGATGAAGTGCCGGACGGTATGTGCATTATCGCTGGAACAAATGATGACGGCAGCGCTCGAATTGCCAGTGTGATCGCCTGCGGAACGGATGAGTGGTACGAAGAAAGTACCGCGCGGGAACCGTTTTTGCCCGAGGCCGGTGACGGTATCACGGTGGAGGTCAAAGAGCCGTATGAGCAGGACGGCCAGCTCGTGTTTCCAATCAAACATTATATCACCGACGATGACACTGACTACTCGCTGCGATGGCTCTATGTCGATCCAACCTCCGATGACCTGATATCGATCAAGTCGGAGCGGCACAGAAAAGACTTGCAGGGAAAAGACACCTGCTTTGCCACGGGAAGCTATACGTTCAGCTATGATCGCCCTTATGAACCGGAGGAAGACCTCTACGCGCTGATGCTGTCGGACGATGTTCCCAAGCATGAAATCACGCTCGTGTGGGACCCGGGCACCGCGCAGGAGCACGAGCAGCACTTTACCGTGCCGAGCGCAGCGTACTTTTCCCCAGAGAGTGGTAAGGGCGTCATGCTTTACTACGACGCCGCCATGACGCAGGAGTATCAAACCCCTGAGATCGAGTGGCCGGACGGCGGCAGCACGACCGTCTATGTGAAAAGCGGCGATCAAGACTGACGGGAGATGAGAGAGGAGAGCACACCATGAAAAGCTGGAAGAGAGCCGTCACCGTTGCTTTATGCGCTGCGAGCTTACTTGTGGGCTGCGGAGGCGACTGTGGGCTGAAAGATGGCGAGGATTATACCGTCGAGGATCTTCGAGGGATCAATATACCCCTTGCACTGCTCGAAAGACATGAGGTCGTGACGGTGAATGTACAGTACACCGATAAAAATGGCGATGTGACTTATACCGCCAGAGTGCAGTACACCCGTAATGCGGATGGAAATGTCGTGTCCTGGGGGCATTATGGGTATGATCCGAGCGAGAATTATCCGGTCAGTGCAAAAGAGCGCTGGACGCAGGCAAACGGAAAAGTGTATCTGGATCGATCATCGAACGAAGAGAGAACGATGATGACCTGCTTCACCAAAATAGATTACGAGATGTATGTTCTTGCTGATCTGCCCGCAATTGCGGAATTTGAGATGGGCACCGAGGAGAGCGAGGAAACGATCGGATTACAGAATGGTGTGTACCTGCTCTCCGGGAGTGTGACATATCCGAACCTTGGCGGTTATCACAGCAAGACGCTCTACGAAGTTGAACCTGGATCCGGCGAGCTTCACGCCATGACAGTGACTGATCATGCTGCGGATGATGAGGCCTTTGACGGCAAGATGCGCTACACTTGGAGCTACGATGAGCCCTACGCGCCTGAGCGTGACCTTGCGGGCGAAGCACTGCACGAGACCGACAGTGCTGACACCTGCCTGCTGACGCTCATCTACGACCCCGGCACAGCGGACGAGGAAACACAGCAGTACCGCGTGACGCGCGGCAGCTATGCCATGTTTGCCTGCCGTACCGGCAGCAATATCTATTATGATGCAGCGTTGAGTCAGGAGATCGACTATCAGGCGGGCATCGACACGAGCGGCGAGAGTGCAACGGTCTATATCGTGCCGCTGGAAGAAAACCGTTAAAAGAATTTGAAACGCGGGCGTGAGTCCGCACCCAAATAAGGAGGAAACCAAGGTGAAAAACTGGAAGAAAGCAGGCATTGCCGCGCTTTGCGTCGCGGCACTTCTTGCCGGCTGCGGCACGCAGGGCGGCAAGGACGATGGGAACGGCGGCAAGGACGACACGCCGATGGACGTGACGCTCGAAACGCTGCGCGAGGTCAACGATCCGTGCGTACTGCTCGAAAAGTACGACGCCGTGACCGTGAACATTCAGGGCACCGACCGGGACGGCGAGGTGACCTACAACGCAAGATTGCAGTACACGGACGGGGGCGACAGCACGATCCTCATGTCCTCGCACTACAACTATACCGCCAACAGCGGCCCGGGCGAGGAAGAACTGTGGAGCGAGGGGCGTGGCAGACTGTACGCCACGCGCATGACGAGCGACGATAACGCAAGCCTGAACATCTATCCCATTCCGGGCGAGGGGACGGAGTATCTCCGTGAAATGCTGCCGCAGTGCACTGACCCCGCCGCCAAGAATGCCGAGGAAACGCTTGACGAGCGCAGCGAGCAGGACGGCGCGGTGCTGCTCTCGACCACCACGCGCTTTAAAGACGCCGGCGGCTACTACTATACCACCCTCTACTACGCCGATCCCGAGACGGGCGAGCTGCTTGCCATGTCCGTGACCGACTACATCGAGGACGGCGAGGGCGGCGCGACGGAGATGGGCACGACACTCTACAACTGGAGCTACGATGAACCCTACAAAACAGAACCCTACAAGTCAGGCCGCTACCTTCTGAACGATGTCGTGTACGCGACGGACGACACGAGACCCGCCTGCCTGCTGACGGTCTGCCTCCCTGCGGAAGAAGGGGGCGAAGACTGGTGGGTGAATGAATACCATGTGGCGAGGGGGACGTATGTCAACATCTGTTGCCGCAGCGGTTGCACGCTCTATGCGGATGCGGCGCTGACGCAGCCCCTTGACGACACGCTGCCCATCGACACGAGCGGCGAGAGCATGACGGTCTACGTTGTGCCCGATGCGCCGATGAACTGAGCGTAAAAGCGCGAAAAGCGGCGGATCAAAAAATCCGCCGCTTTTTTTCAAAAAGGATGAAACATTTTTCGATAAATTTCGTCTAAATAATACAGGAAAAGGCTCGGTGCGAGAATTAAGGAACTCTTAAATAATTTGTAACCAAATCGCGCCTGATTGTAACGACTTCCTCATAAGATGAGATTATAATGGACCCAAGATTAAAATTGAGGAGAAACTGCGATGGCAAATGACCAGAAGCCCGTCATTTCGGTGCGAAAGCTCCGAAAGGTGTACATGATGGGGCAGGAGCACGTGGTCGCACTGCACAATATTGACCTCGACATCCCGCGGGGCGAGGTGTGCTGCATCTTCGGCACGTCCGGCAGCGGCAAATCGACGCTGCTCAACCAGCTGGCGGGACTCGAAAAGCCCACGCGCGGCGTGGTGCGCATCGGCGGCGTGCCGATCTCGCGGCTGAACGAAAATCAGCTCGCGGCCTTCCGGCAGAAGCATATCGGCTTCGTCTTCCAGTCCTACAACCTGCTGCCGGAGCTGACGGCGGCGGAAAACGTGGCCATGCCGCTGATGTTCAAGGGCATCGACCCGGATGTGCGGCTGCTGGAGGCGAAGAAAATGCTCTGCCGCGTGGGACTGAAGGACCGCATGGACCACTTTCCAAACCAGATGTCCGGCGGACAGCAGCAGCGCGTGGGCATCGCACGCGCGTTCGTCACGCGCCCCGAGGTCGTGTTCGCCGACGAGCCGACCGGCAACCTCGACTCGAAGACGACGAAAGAGGTCATGCACATGATCCGCGGCTTTGCCAAGCGCTTCCACCAGACGATCGTGCTCGTCTCCCACGATCCGGAGATGACCGAGTATGCCGACCGCATCGTCACGCTCATCGACGGCAGGATCGTCAGCAACGTAGAAAATCAGGTCAAGGCGGAGATCGACGCCGCACCCTACATCGAATAACGGAGGAAATCGAACATGAAACGCATCTCAAGATCCCTGCTCTCGCTCTGCCTTGCCTTTGTGCTGTGCGCAGCGCTGCTGCCTGTGAATGTCGCCAAAGCGACGGGCGAAGGCACGACGGCACGGACGGGAACCAGCTTTCTGATCACCGGCTACCGGGCCAGCAGAAGCAGCATTTACACCGGCGATACGGTGGATATCACGGTCTACTTATCCCGCACGGACGGCAGCAACGATTCGATCCGCGTCGTGCGCGGCCTTGACAGCTTTCAGGACGGCACGGCGAGCGCTGTTGCAAGCGGACAGAACGGCGAATATACCGTTACGTTCACCGGCCTGACCTACACCGGCGACAGCGGCAAGCAGCTTGCCTTTACAATTTATTATGAAGGCAACGGCGGCGGCTATCAGGACGGCAACACCGTTCCGGTGCGCGAGTGCGTGCCCTACACCGAGCCGACGCCCGCCCCCGAGCCGACGCCGGAAACGATTCCCGAGCCGCGCGCCGTCTTCAACTCCGACGGCACGAGCACGTCTATTGCCGCGGGCGAGACGAAGACCATCACCGTTTACATCCAGAACGCCGGCACGACCGCCATGCGCGACCCTATCCTGACGCTCAAATCCTCCGGATCGCTTCTCATCATGGGCAGCCAGGACTACATGCTCGACGATATCCGCGCGGGCCGCGACACGGCCGTCACTGTGACGGTCAAGGCGCCCGACAAGATCGAGTCCCAGATGCAGACGATCGACGCGAGCCTGTCGTTCTACTATGACAACGGCACGCAGCTCACCGGCGGCAGCGCCAGCGGCAGCGTGAACGTTCTCTCCACCGTTACCAAGGATACGAAGGACGAGGAGACCATTGCGAGCCCCACACCCATCGTCATTCTCTCGAAGTACAACTACGGCGGTTCGTCCGTTGCGGCAGGCTCAAGCACGAACCTGAGCTTCTCGTTCACGAACACCAGCAAGACCATCAAGATCGAAAACGTCATGGTCACCGTCACCGGCGGTCAGGACCTGATGCTCAACGGCTCGACGAACACGTTCTACTTTGAATCTGTCGCCGCGAGCGGCAGCAAGACCGTCACCGTGCCGATGAAGGCCGCGCAGCTCATCAGCGCCAGCGCGCAGGACGTCAAGATCGACGTGACCTATGAATATGTTGACCAGAACGCAAGAAAGTCGGGCAACGCCACGCTGTCGCTGAGCGTTCCTCTTTACCAGCCCGACCGCTTTGAAATGAGCGAGCCTACAAGCTCCTACACCGGCTATGTCGGCGAGGAAACGAGCCTGACGATCGACTATGTCAACAAGGGAAAGAGCGCCATCAACAACGTTGAGGCGACCATCTCCGGCGATATCGACACGCCGACGCCTTATCAGCGCGTCGGCACGATCGACGGCGGCAAGAACGGCACCATCGCCTTTGCCGTGACCCCGCAGCTGGAGGGCGAGAATCAGGTCAAGATCGTCATCACCTACGAGGACTCCAACGGCAACACGAAAGAGCGCGTATTTGAAGCGACGGTCGAAGCCATGGCCTATGAGCCGACCGACCCCGGCATGGACGATCCCGGCATGATCGACCCCGAGCCGGCGAACACCTTCCCGTGGAAGTACGTCATCATCGCGGTGGTTGCTGCGCTCATCGTCCTTTTGATCGTGCTCCGCGCCCGCAAGAAGAAGGCCAAGCAGAAGGCCGAGCAGGCGCTCTGGGACAAGTGGGACGAAGAGGAGCTCGCCGAGGAGAAGCAGGAGGCAGCGGAAGCCGCGGCGGCTGAAAGCAAAGAGACTGCGGCCACGGGTGCTGAGGAGCAGAAAAAATGAGATTCGCAGACATCCTGAAAATGTGCTTTGACAGCCTGTCACGGCGCAAAGGACGCACGATCCTGACGGTGCTGGGCGTGTTCATCGGCTGCACGTCCATCATCGTGATGGTCTCCATTGGCGCGGGCATGCAGGAGTCGTACGACCAGATGCTCAAAAATATGGGCGACCTCTCCATCATCGAGGTCTACCGCGGCTACAACCAGAGCACCGGCACGCAGACGGAGAGCAAGCTTGACGACAAGGCGGTCGAGAGCTTCCACGAGATCGCGGGCGTCAAGGCCGTCATGCCCAAGGCAAGTCTCGACGAATATAATGTAAGCTTCAAGGCTGGCGTCAACGGCCGCTACACGGCCAACTGGGTCAATTTTGCCGGCATTGACTCGAGCGCCCTTGAGGACATGGGCTTTGAGCTGATGGACGGGCGGTATCCGGAGAGCAGCGACGAGGTGGTCGTGGGCCAGTATTTTGCCTATAACTTCTTCGATACGCTGATGCCGGACGGGCGAAACTATGTGAACCGTTACGTCTGGGATGAGAACGGAAATATTGATACCGAAAATGTTCCCGACCCGTTTTTCGACCCGCTCAAGACGAGCATCACCATGGTACTCACACCGTATGACGACGGTACAGGCACTGAACCTACCCCCCATGAGGTTGAGCTCAAGGTCGTCGGTGTGCTGAAGGAGGATCAAGGCAAGGGCTATGAGACGAGCGACGGCGTGATGATGGACATCAATGCGCTCAAAGCTCTTATTCAGGACCTGACCGGCAAGACCGACACGAAGTTCGAGTATTCAAGCATCAACGTCAAGGCTGAGAGCCTCGACGCCGTATCGGATGTGGAGCAGTCCATCAAGGACTTGGGCTACAGCACGTATTCCATGCAGAGCATGCGCGACGAGCTCAACAAGCAGACCCGCCAGATCGAGCTGATGCTCGGCGGTCTCGGCGCGATCTCGCTTTTTGTCGCGGCCATTGGCATTACGAACACGATGATCATGTCCGTCTCCGAGCGCACGAAGGAGATCGGCATCATGAAGGCGCTTGGGTGCTATGTGCGCGATATCCGCGCGATGTTTTTGATGGAGGCGGGCAGCATCGGACTTCTCGGCGGCGTGCTGGGACTCCTTTTCAGCTATATCATCTCTGTCGGCATCAATCTCTTCTCTTTCGGCGCGTTCGGCGGCGGAGGAGTGACGTGGGAGCTCATCAAGCAGGCGCTCATCGGCGGAGAGAACGTGACGCGCGTTTCCGTCATCAAGCCTGAGCTTATCATCTTTGCACTGGTGTTCTCAGTGATGGTCGGATTGGTGTCCGGTTATCAGCCCGCGAACAAGGCGGTCAAGATCTCGGCGCTCGAAGCCATCCGAAACGAATAAAGAAAGACAAAAAAGAACATAAAAACGAAGCGGCGTCCTTTGGGACGCCGCTTCGTTTTTG